>FWWM01001719.1_pt1 | contig 39458 bp, 35 predicted proteins | sample 2228351 | NCBI WGS metagenome assembly FWWM01 (sample SAMEA103939774, study PRJEB20133) | metagenome
CGAGCGGACCGGCCGCGCGCGCGAGCAGCCCCGGCGTGGCGAGCGCGCCGGCGACCGCGCCGTAGTGCTCGCGACCGTACAACTCGACCGGCACGGTGCCGCGCACGATCGTCAGCGCGCCGTTGCCGGCGCCGTACAGGAACGCAAACAGCGCGAGCGGCTGCAACAGCACCGCGGCGCGCCCGACCTGCACCGGGCTCATGCGCCGGCTCGCCGCGAATTCGTTGAGCCGTCCCAGCACCTGCATCGGCCCCACCATCGCGCCGACGCCGGCCGCGGCGAGCGATGTGAGCCCCTTGGCGACCAGCATCGCGATCAGGTGCACGCCCATCGCGGCGACGACCAGCGCGTGGGCGAGAAAGGCGGCCGCGAGCAGGTAGAAGGAACGATCGGCGAGCACTTCGCCGAGCGTGCGCGAGTCCGCGCCGGCGGATCTCGACGACGCCCCGTCGCGCCGCCCGCCGCGCGGCAGCAGCCACGCATGCAGCGGCGCACACACGGCGAGGTTCAGCGCGGCGAGCACGAGCAGCGCGTCGCGCCAGCCGTAGCGTTCGATCAGCGCGGTCGCGAGCGGCCAGAACACCGTGCTCGCGAAACCGCCGAACAGCGTGAGCAGCGTGATCGCGCGCCGATAGCCGGCGCGGAACACCTGCGTCAGCACCGCGAAGGCCGGCTCGTACAGCGTCGCGGCCATCGCGACGCCGAGCCCTATCCACACCGCGTACAGCGCGCCGACCGATTCGACTCGCGACAGCAGCGCGAGCAGCACGCCGCCCGCGATCGATCCCGCCGTCATCACCGCGCGGCCGCCGAAGCGGTCGATCGTGCGGCCGACGACGGTCGCCAGCACGCCGCAGACGAGCAGCGCCGCGGAAAACGCGCCGACGATCGTCGTGCGGTCCGCGGCGAGCGCCTGCTGCAGCGGATCGAGCAGCAGCGCGAAGCCGTAGTAGATCGAGCCCCAGGCGATGATCTGCGTGATGCCCAGCGCGACGACCAGCGACCATCTGGCGGCGGGTTCGCCGCCTTCGGTCGGTGCTGCGCTCAGCCGCAGCACGCGGTCGCGGCCTTGACCGGGATCCGGATCGACGGCTTCAGCGCCGGCGCGCCGGCCGCGGCGCGCGCCTCGGCTTCGTCGGCCGCGAACGAAACGCCGCACATACCCGTCTGCGGCAGCTCGAGTTCGACGCGGTCTGCTGCCGCAAGATCCCCCGCAAGCGCGGCGGCAACCGAGCGCGCCTGCTCGTAGCCGGTGGCCATCAGGAAGGTCGGTGCGCGGCCGTAGCTCTTCACACCAATCGTGTAGAACCCGGGCTCGGGATGCGCCAGTTCGCGATGGCCGTGCGGCCGAACGGTCCCGCAACTGTGCACGTTCGGATCGATCAACGGGCCGAGCGCTGCGGTCGATTCGAGCCACGGATCGAGCTTCAATCGCAGCTCGGAGGCGAGCGCAAGTTCAGGCCGCTGTCCGGTTGCCGCGACGATGCGATCCACGCCGTCGATGGCGACGCGCTCGCCGCGCGGATTCAGCCCGTGCACCGTGAGGCGATCGCCGTCGCGCGACAGCGCGGTCGTTCGAAAGCCGCGCACGACCTCGAGCGCACCGCTTTCCTGCAGGCGCTTGAGCCGCAAGCCGAGCGCGCCGCGCGCCGGCAGCGCATCGGCCGCCCCGCCGCCGAAGACGCGCGCCAGGTTCTCGCGGCGCGTCGCCCAGACGATCGACGTGCCGGGCGCCTCGCGCGCAAGCTCCGCGAGCGCGAGCAACGCGTTCGCCGCCGAGTGCCCGCTGCCGACGACCAGCACGCGCCGCCCCGCGTAGCGCTCCCGTTCCGCGCCGAGCACGTCGGGGATGCCGTAAGCGATGCGATCGCGCGCCTCGTCTTCGCCGATCGCGGGCAGGCCGCTCGCGCCGAGCGGATTGGGCTGGTTCCACGTGCCCGACGCGTCGATGACCGCACGGGCGCGCACCTCCTCGAGGCGGCCCGCGTGCGCGACGCGCAGCACGAACGGCGCGCGTTCGCGGCCGTCGGTCTTGACCTTGTCGAAGCCCGCGCGCGCGATCGAAACCACGCGCCGCTGCAGCAGGACGCGCGGCGCCACGTCCGGCAGTTGCGCGTAGGGCTGCAGATACCGCTCGACGATCTCGCGCGCCGGCGGCAGCTCGTCGCCCGGCGGCGCGATCCAGCCGGCCGCCTGCAGGCGGCGAGCGATCGCGGCGTCGACGTTGTAGCGCCACGGCGAAAAGAGCTGCACGTGGCCGTAGTCGAGCAGGTTCGCGCCGACCGCGGCGCCCGCTTCGAGCACGATGGCGTCGAGCCCGCGCTCGAGCAGATGCGCAAGCATGGCGAGCCCGACCGGGCCGGCGCCGATCACGGCGATCGGCAGCGCGTCGGTCGCGGCATCCGATGCGTCGGCTGGCTGCAGCGCAAGGCGCATTGCTGTCGCACAGGACGGACACGCGCCGTTGAACTCGACCGAAGTCCGCACCGCTGCGGGTACCACGCTCGTGTCGATCGCGCGAAAACCGAGGCGCTCGAAAAACGGTGCCGCGGTCGTCGTCAGCAGGTAGACGGAACGCAGTCCGCGCTCGCGCGCGATCGCCAGCGCCTGCCCGACGAGCACGCTGCCCACTGCCCTGCGCTGCGCTTCCGGCGCAACGGCGACCGAGCGCAGCAGCGCGTCGCTGCCGTACAACTCGGCGCCGACGCAGGCGATCAGCGTGTCGCCGCGCCAGGCGAGCAGGAAGGTGGACAGGTGCTCGCGCGCGCCGGCGAGCGGCAGGCCGGTGCGTTCGAGCAGCGCGGCCACGGCGGGCCAGTCGGCCGCGCGCGCCAGGCGCACGGCGAGTTCTGCAGGAATGGACATCACTGGGCTCCTTCGGTCTCGAGTCTGGGTTTGCACGAAACGGCCACACCGGCGTCGGCGCGCAGCGCGCGCAGCAGCAGTCCGAGCGCGCGGTCGACGATCGCGCGCTCCTCCGGCGACAGCGCGGCGAGCACGCGTTCGGCCTGCGCGTCCAGCGTGGCGTTGAGTTCGTGAAAGCGTCTGCGTCCCTTGGTGGTCAGCGCGACGACCCAGCTTCGTGCGTCGTCGGCGTTGGCACGCTTGGCGACGATGCCCGCCTGCACGAGCGCGTCGAGCGCGCGGCTGATCCAGCTCTTCTCGAGCTTTAGCCGGCGGCCGAGCTCGCTCGGCGTCAGCTCGCCGGCGCGGCCCAGCTCGATCAGGATGTGGCACTGCGTGCTGGTAGTCCCGCAGCAGTCGGCCACCTCGCGCTGCGCCCGCGCGTACAGCCGGGTCACCTCGCGCAGCAGGTCGCCACAGCAGGGAGCCGGCGCTTCGGTCGTCGTTTCGCTCATCGAACCGTTTGGTTGTGTATAGCAACGGTCCGGATTCTTTGCGAGTGGGCGTTTAGTTGTCAATAGCAACGTGATGCGTGGCCAGCGGGCGGCGCGGCAGCCGCGAAAAAACGGCCCGCCGAAGCGGGCCGTCTCGAGTGCAGGCAGGACCCTGCGGGAAAGCCGCTCGCGCGCCGCGCGAGCGGACCGGCGCATTACATGTCCATGCCCATGCCGCCCATGCCGCCCATGCCCGCGGCACCGGCGCCTTTTTCTTTCTCTTCGACCAGCTCGGCGACCATCGCGTCGGTCGTCAGCATCAGGCCGGCCACCGAGGCCGCGTTCTGCAGCGCGGTGCGCGTGACCTTGGTGGGGTCGAGCACGCCCATCGAGACCAGATCGCCGTACTCGCCGGTCTGCGCGTTGAAGCCGAAGTTGCCCTTGCCCTCGGCAACCTTGTTGACGACGACGCTGGGCTCGTAGCCGCTGTTGGCGACGATCATGCGCAGCGGCTCTTCCATCGCGCGCAGAACGATCTTGATGCCGGCGTCCTGGTCCGGGTTCTCGCCCTTGAGCTTGGCAATCGCCTGCTTGGCGCGGATCAGCGCCACACCGCCGCCGGCGACGATGCCCTCCTCGACCGCGGCGCGCGTGGCGTGCAGCGCGTCCTCGACGCGGGCCTTCTTCTCCTTCATCTCGACTTCGGTCGCGGCGCCGACCTTGATCACCGCCACACCGCCGGCCAGCTTGGCTACACGCTCCTGCAGCTTCTCGCGGTCGTAGTCGCTGGTCGCTTCCTCGATCTGCGCACGGATCGCCTTGACGCGGGCTTCGATGGCCTTGGCGTCGCCGGCGCCGTCGATGATCGTCGTGTTCTCCTTGGCGATCTCGATGCGCTTGGCCTGACCCAGATCGTTCAGCGTAGCCTTCTCCAGCGTCATGCCGGTCTCTTCGGCGATGACCACGCCGCCGGTCAGGATCGCGATGTCTTCGAGCATCGCCTTGCGACGATCGCCGAAACCCGGCGCCTTGACGGCACAGGTCTTGAGAATCCCGCGGATGCTGTTGACCACCAGCGTGGCGAGCGCCTCGCCCTCGACTTCCTCGGCAATGATCAGCAGCGGACGGCCCGCCTTCGCGACCTGCTCGAGGATCGGCAGCAGGTCACGGATGCTGCTGATCTTCTTGTCGTGCAGCAGGACGTACGGGTTCTCCAGCACGCAGATCTGCTTGTCGGCGTTGTTGATGAAGTACGGCGACAGGTAGCCGCGGTCGAACTGCATGCCCTCGACGATGTCCAGCTCGTTCTCGAGCGACTTGCCGTCCTCGACGGTGATCACGCCCTCCTTGCCGACCTTGTCCATCGCCTTGGCGATGATGTCGCCGATGCTCTGGTCGGAGTTGGCCGAGATCGCACCGACCTGCGCGATCTCCTTGTTCGTCGTCGTGGGCTTCGACAGCTTCTTCAGCTCCTCGACCGCCGCGATGACCGCTTTGTCGATGCCGCGCTTCAGATCCATCGGGTTCATGCCCGCGGCGACGTACTTCATGCCTTCGGTCACGATCGACTGCGCCAGCACGGTCGCCGTGGTCGTGCCGTCGCCGGCGGCGTCCGAGGTCTTGGACGCGACTTCCTTGACCATCTGCGCGCCCATGTTCTCGAACTTGTCCTTCAGCTCGATTTCCTTGGCGACCGAGACACCGTCCTTGGTGACGGTCGGCGCACCGAAGCTGCGCTCGAGCACGACGTTGCGGCCCTTCGGGCCGAGGGTGACCTTGACCGCATTGGCCAGGATGTTCACGCCGCGCACCATCTTGTGGCGCGCGTCATCGCCGAAAAAAACTTGTTTTGCTGCCATATCGAAAAGCTCCGGTTGACGTCAGTTCAGGGGGTCGGGCGCCCGATGCGACCGACGGCGGTCGGTGTCGCCTCAGGCGATCACGCCCATCAGATCCTCTTCGCGCATGACGAGGTATTCCTCGCCCTCGACCTTGACGGTCTGGCCGGCGTACTTGCCGAACAGCACCTTGTCGCCGACTTTCACGTCGATCGGAATCAGCTTGCCGTTGTCGTCGCGCTTGCCAGGGCCGACGGCGACGACTTCGCCCTGGTCGGGTTTTTCTGCGGCGGTGTCGGGAATGACGATGCCCGACGCGGTCTTGCGCTCGTTGTCCAGGCGCTTGACGATCACGCGATCGTGCAGCGGACGGATCTTCATAGGGTCTCCTCTAAAAAGTCTCGACTTCACGACAAAGAGCCAGAAGGAGTGCGCTCCGGCACTCCTGACAGAGCCGGACGTGCGTTAGCACTCGGCATCGGCGAGTGCTGATTGTAGGGGCGCGACGCTGCATCTTCAAGGTCGAAAGATCCGAGCGGACCCGACCGACGATCGCGACCACCCGCACGCCGTCGACGTGCAGGCTAGCGAATCATTGGAGAATCGTTCAGTGAGTGCCTGCTCACAGACGACTCATCCAGCCCGCACAACGGCGCCGACGCATCGAATCCCTGCGCCTGCTCGGCGTCGAGTCTGGCTCGATCCATCGATCGCGCAGCCCAACGCCGGCGTCCCCGAGACTTGCGCCGGCCAACCCGGGCCGATTACCCGACGCGCGCCGAATGCCATTCGGATCGCGACCGGCGCGCTGCGCTTTCAGGATGACCTGCCGTGCGTCCCCGCGAGGCAAGCCGACGCTCCGAGCGCGACTCGCTCGGCGTCCCGGTCGGACTAACCGCGCCGAGGGATGGCGAGCCTAGTCCGCACGCGCTATTAAAAAACCCTCAGCCCCGCCGAAGCGGAAAGGGATACGTTGAACTGCGACTCGCTGCGATGGCGTTGTCCGAAATGCTTGCCTGCCCGCCGACCGTGCGCTTGTCGCGCGAACGCGGCCGTCGCCCTGGAGGTTTCGTGCACTCGGTGCTGAGCTTCACTCGGCTGGAGATCCCCGAGGTCGAAGTGTTCGAGACGGCGGTGACCTTTCCTGCGGCGACCGATCCGCTGACAGCGCACGACGAACTGGCCAAGGTGTTCGGGTACAAGGCCGGGTTCGGCCACTTTCTGTTCCGCGCCGACAGTTCGGTGTCGGGCCGCTACTGGGTGCAGTCGGTCGAGCCGTGGTCGCGTTGGCCCGAGCAGGCGTTGAGCGCGCTCGAGCCCAAACGCGTCGTGATCCAGCTTGCTGAGGGTCTGATGTACCGCTTCACGCTGCCGGTGTGCGCCGGCCGCGAATTCCTGCAGGACGCCGAAAAGCGCGTCGTTCCGTACGAAACCGCCGCTGAAGTGCGGGCCTGGTTCAACGACAACGCCGCGCAGTTCGGCATCAAGCCGCTGATGCTGGACGTATCGATGCGGACGCTGCGGTTCCCGCACGGCCAGCAGCGTTTCAAGGTGCAGCACGCCGTGCTCGAGGGCGCGCTCGAGGTCGCGCACGCAGAGCGGCTGCGCCGGCGGATCCTCAAGGGTTTCGGCTACTACCGCCGCACCGGGTTGGGCATGCTCCAGCTTTCGGCCTGAGCGGCTCTTGATTGCCGCGGTCGTCGCCCCGACCTGCGGGGTCGGAGGGTTCCGATGATCGATGCCAATCAGAGTTCGTTTGCGCGCGACGTGATCGAAGCCTCGCGCGAGGTTCCGGTGCTGGTCGACTTCTGGGCGCCGTGGTGCGGGCCCTGCCGCGCGCTCGGCCCGATGCTGGAGAAGCTCGAAGCCGAATACCGCGGCCGTTTCCGCCTCGTCAAGATCAATTCCGACGAAAACCCCGAGCTGGCCGCGCAGTTCCGCGTGCGCAGCATTCCGTATGTGGTGGCGTTCGTCGACGGCCAGCCGGTCGATGCCTTCGTCGGCGTGCTGCCCGAAGGCCAGTTGCGCGCCTTTCTCGCCAAGCTGCTTCCCGACCCGAGCGAAGTCGAAAGGCGAAAGGCGATCAAGCTGACCGAAGCGGGCGCCCTGGAAGAGGCGGCCGCCGCGCTGCGCGCGGCCATCGCGCTCGATCCGGGCAACGACGCGGCGCGGCTGGATCTCGCCGCGCTGCTGCTCGAACGGATGCCGCCTCCGGTGACGCAGGCGCGTATCGACGAGGCGCGCGAAGCGCTCGCGCACGCCTCTGCGGCGGCGAAGCTCGAAGCGCGCCATCGGGCGCTGCAGACGCAATTGGACAGCCTGGCGCATGCCTCGCTTCTGCCGACGGCCGACGAGCTGCGCCACCGCATCGAGGCGCAGCCCGGCGACCTGCAGGCGCGCCTCGACCTCGCGCAGGTCTACATCGCGCAGCGAAACTTCGAGCCGGCGCTGGAGCAGTTGCTCGCGATCGTCGCGCGCGACCGCAAGTTCGGCGACGACATCGCCCGCAAGACCATGCTCGCGGTCTTCGAGATGGCCGCGGGTCAGCCGGCGCTCGTTTCACAGTACCGGCGCAGACTGGCCGCCGAATTGAACCGTTAGCGAAGGGCGCCCGCGGCGGCCCGCCCGGCCCGACTCAGTCCGCGTACTTGATCGAACACCCGTACGCCGGCGTCGACGCGATGGATACGGGCTTGCCGGCGCGCGCCTCGTCGAGCGCCTGCGCGACGTAGTTGCGCGCGGTCTTGACATCGGCCGGGTTGGCGCTGCGCTTGTCGTCGATCGCGCCGGCGTAGATCAGCTTGCCGTTCGGATCGATCACGTACATGTGCGGTGTGGTGCGAGCGCCGTAGGTGCGACCGACCTTGCCGTCGGGATCGAGCATCGCGGCGGTCGGCGCCGCGCCCTGTTTGCCGAGCCAGGCCGCCTGCTGCGCCGGCGACACGAACTCGGCGTGGGTCGCGGCCGTCGAGTTGACGACGAGCCATGCCACGCCCTGGCCGGTATAACGCTTCTGCAGGGACTGCATGTTGCCGCTCATGTAGTGTTTCTGCACGAACGGGCACGAAGGGTTGGTCCATTCGAGCACGACGTAGCGGCCGCGAAAGTCGGCCAGTTGCACGGGCTTGCCGGCAAGGTCGGTCAGCGCGAACGCGGGTGCCGGCTGCCCCGGCAACGCCTGCGCCAGCGCCGGCGCCGAAACGAGCAGCGCCACGGAAAGCAGCAGCACGCGCATCGTGCGTTCGATCATCTCCGGTCCTCCTCGAATATCACCCGCCGTCAGAGCCGCGCAAGCGCTTCCAGCACGGTGCGTTCGGTCAGCAGTTCGGGCAGCACCTGCGTGCCGCCCTTGCCGTCATACAGCACGTACAGGGGCACGCCGTTGCGATTGAAGCGGGCGAGCTCCTGCGTGATCTCGGGGTCGCGATTCGTCCAGTCGGCGCGCATCAGCGCCACGCCGCGCGCGCGGAACGCGCTCTCGACGCCGGCGGCGGTCAGCACGAGCCGCTTGTTGGCCTGGCAGGTCACGCACCACGCCGCGGTGAAGTCGACGAACACCGGTTGGCCCGCGGCGATCGCCCGTTCCATTGCTGCACGCGACCACGGCTGCCACTGCACCGCGTCTTCCGCGACGGCCGCCTGCGCGCGTCCGGCCCCGCCGTTTTCGGTGCCGGTCGCCGAAACGGTCGCGTAGACGGCCACCAGCGCCGCACCGAGCGCGACCCAGCGATAGCGCCTCGCGCCGCGCTGCGCGAGCCCGAGCGCCCACGCGGCCAGGCCGAGCAGCACGAGCGCCAGCAGCAGCAGTCCCACCGCGTCGACGTCGATCTGCTGCCCCAGCACCCACAGCAGCCAGACACAGGTCGCGAACATCGGGAACGCCATGATTTGTCGGAAGCGTTCCATCCACGCGCCCGGACGCGGCAGCCGCGCGAGCAGCGCGGGGAATACGGTGAGCAGCACGTAAGGCGCGGCCATGCCCACACCGAGCATCGCGAACACGGCGAGCGCGATCGCCGCCGGCTGCGTGATCGCGTAGCCGAGCGCCGCGCCCATGAACGGCGCCGTGCACGGCGCGGCGACGACCACGGCAAGGATGCCGGTGCCGAAGCTGCCCGACAGCCGGTCGCCCGCGAGCCGCTGGCCCGCGCGTGTATTGGCGAGCCCCGTTCCCCACGTGAATTCGAAGGCGCCGAGCAGGTTCAATCCGATCAGGAAGAACAGCCCAGTCAGCGCCGCGACCACCCACGGCGTCTGAAGCTGGAAGCCCCAGCCGAGCTGCGCGCCGGCCGCGCGCAACGCGATCAAGCCGGCCGCCAGCAGCACGAAGCTCGCGATCACGCCGCCCGCGTACGCCAGACCGTGCACCCGGAGCGAAGGATGGGCGATGTGCGCCTCGTCTTCGGCGCGCTGGTGCTGCACGAGCCCGAGCAGCTTGAGCGACAGCACCGGAAAGACGCACGGCATCAGGTTCAGCAGCAGCCCGCCGACGAAAGCGCCGACCAGCGCGAACCACAAGGTCATCGGTGCGCCGCCTTCGGCCGGCGAGCCCGCGGCCACGACCGGGACCGTCCCCGCCGCAAGCGGCACCGACACGATGCCGGCCCAGCCGCCGCGATCCGCGCGCGCCGGCCCGCCATCGACGACCAGCACGCCCCGAAGCGTCCCGAATTCGGCGGCGACCGGCTGCGCGGCCGTCAGATAGAGCGCGGCGAGGTCGCCTTCGCGGCGCAGGATCTGCGGCGCCGCCGACTCGATGCGCGCTTCTTCGAGCGGAAAGAACTCGACCGACGCGGGCCACGCATCGCCACCGCGCGGCTTGAACGCCAGGCGGATGCGCCCGTCCTCGATCGTCGCGCGGGCGGCCTCCAGCGCGATCGGCTGCGGGATTCGGCTGCGCGTCGCGGCAAACTGCGCGGCGCGCCGCGAAGGACCCGCCGTTTCGCGCACCGGCAGCACGAGCTTCAGATCCGCACCGCCCGGGATGCAGACGTCCTTGCAGATCAGCCAGTCGGCGCGCGCGGCGAGCTCGACCGAGCCGCCGGGCGCCAGCCCCGCCGGCGGCGTCAGCGTCGTCAGCAGCAGCACCTCGCCCTCGTAGCCGAAGTTCATCAGCGGCCCGACCGGAAAGCGCTGCGGCACCGGCCATTGGATCGGCCCGGCCTGCCAGCCCGCCGGCAACCGCCACTTGATCTGCGTCGGCAGACCCGAGTCGCCCGGAACCTGCCAGTAGGTATGCCAGTGCGGATCGTGTTTCAGTCGCAGCGCGACCTGTAGCGGCCGGCCGGGCACCGCGGCATCGGTCGCTGCGACCAGCTCGGCTTCGATGTTGTCACCGCGCACCGGCTGCGCGCCGGCGGCGCCGGCCAGCAGCGCGAGGGCAAGGAAGACGATTCGGACAAACGCAGACATGCTGGCTTCGTACGCGGTTCGGTGCACGAGTTCCCGGCAGGCCCTTGCCGGACGCCGGGATTCCGATCAGATCAGCGCGAACGCCTCGCGGGCGGCTGCGATGGTGGCATCGATCGCGGCGTCGTCATGGGCGGCGGAGACGAACCCCGCCTCGAACGCCGACGGCGCCAGATACACGCCGCGCGCGAGCATCGCGTGGAAAAAACGGTTGAAGCGGTCCCGGTCACAGCTCATGACCTGCGCGTAGGTCGCCGGCACGCGCTTCGAGAAATACAGACCGAACATGCCGCCGACCGCATCGGCGCTGAAGTCCACCCCGGCGGCGCGCGCCGCGCCGGCCAGCCCGTCGACGAGCTTCGTCGTCCGCGCCGCGAGCCGCTCGTAAAAACCGGGCGCCCGGATGAGCTTCAACGTGGCCAGGCCGCAAGCCACCGCGACCGGATTGCCCGACAGCGTGCCGGCCTGATACACGGGCCCGAGCGGGGCGAGGTGCTTCATCACGTCGCGTCGGCCGCCGAAGGCCGCCACCGGCATGCCGCCGCCGATCACCTTGCCGAGCACGGTCATGTCGGGCTCGATGCCGTACAGCGACTGGGCGCCGCCCAGCGCGACGCGGAATCCGCTCATCACCTCGTCGAAGATCAGGATCGCGCCGTATTTCGTGCACAGCGCGCGCATCGTGCGCAGGAACTCCGGTGTGCCGCGCACGAGGTTCATGTTGCCGGCCACCGGCTCGACGATCACGCCCGCGATGTCGTCGCCGTGCGCCTTGAACGCGTCCTCGAGCTGCTGCGCGTCGTTGTAGTCGAGCACCAGCGTGTGCTGCGTGATCTCGGCGGGCACGCCGGCCGAGCTGGGATGACCGAAAGTCAACGCGCCCGAGCCCGCCTTCACGAGCAGGCTGTCGGCATGCCCGTGATAGCAGCCCTCGAACTTGACGATCTTGCGCCGGCCGCGCCCCGCCCCCGCCGCGCCGCGCGCCAGCCGGATCGCGCTCATCGCCGCTTCGGTGCCGGACGACACCAGCCGAAGCTGTTCGATCGAAGGCACGAGCTCGATCAGCGTCTCGGCCATTTCGATCTCGGCTTCGGTTGGCGCACCGAACGACAGCCCGCGCGCCGCCGCTTCCTGCACCGCCTGCACGACGGCCGGATGCGAATGGCCGACGATCATCGGACCCCACGAGCCGATGTAGTCGATGTAGCGTCTGCCCTCCTCGTCCCAGAAGTACGCGCCTTCGGCGCGCTCGACGAAGCGCGGCGTGCCGCCGACCGAGCGAAACGCGCGCACCGGCGAGTTGACGCCGCCCGGAATCGAGCGCTGCGCGCGTTCAAACAGTTGTTCGTTGCGATTCATATTCGTCCTGGCCCGACTTGAAGTTCGAGATCAGTGTGCGTGCCGCGGCGCCGGGGTCGGCGGCGTCGTAGATCGCCGTGATCAGCGCCGCTGCGTGCGCGCCGGCGGCGGCGACCTGCGCGATGTTTTCCTCCGTGATCCCGCCGATCGCCACGACGTGCATGCGGGCCGCGCGCGCCCTCGCGAGCAGCGCCAGCGGCGCACGCACCGCGGCGGGTTTGGTCGGCGACGCGAAGACCGCGCCGAACGCGACGTAGTCCGCGCCCGATGCGACCGCCGCCTGCGCGCGGGCGAAATCGTCGTAGCACGACACGCCGACCAGCATCGCAACCCCTGCGCGGGCAAGCTGCGGGCGCGGGTCGGGATCGGCGCGGCCCACGTGCACGCCGTCGGCGCGCGCCTCGATCGCAAGCTCCACGTCGTCGTTGACGATCAGTCGCGCGCCGTGCGCGCGCGCCAGTTCGCGCAGCGCGCGCGCCTGCGCGCGGCGCGTTGCGGCCTCCGCGCGCTTGTTGCGGTACTGCAGCCAGCGCACGCCGGCGGCGAGCGCGGCGGCCGTGGCGTCGACCAGCCGGGCCGTGTCGTCCCAGTCGGGCGTCAGCAGATAGACCCCGCGCGGCGCTTCAGCGCTCGTCATCGTCGTTCGGCCCCGACGCGTCGTCGTTGGCCCAGAACAGCCGGTCGGGCACCGCGTCGCCCATGCCGAGGCGAAACCCTCCGGCAAGCGCCCGCGCGAGGAACTCGTTGGCTTCGCGCACCGCGTCGCCGACGTCGATGCCCTGCGCGAGCAGCGCGGCGATGCCGGCCGACAGCGTGTCGCCCGCGCCGCGAAACGGCAGATCGACCCGTTCGATGCTTTCGTTCTGGACGCTGCCGTCGTCGCCGAAGAGCCGGTTGACGATCAGATCGCGGGTCGATTCGGCACCGGTGACCAGCACGTACTCGGCGCCCCATTCGAGCAGTTTTCCTGCGCAGCCGGCGGCGGAGAGCTCCTCGGCCGCATCGTCTTCGGTCGCCACCGCGATCAGCCGGCGCGCCTGCGCAAGGCTCACCGTCAGCACGGTCGTCTGTGGCAACAGCAGGTCGCGCATCGCGCCGATCAGGTCGGGATCGAACCCGGCCCGCTCGCCGGTATCGGACAAAAACGGGTCGAGCACGACCGGCGGGTCGGGATAGTCGGCGAGGATCTCGGCGATCGCCTGCGCGTTGTCGGCACTGCCGATCGCGCCGATCTTGAACGCGGCGACCGGCATGTCCTGCAGGACCGCGCGCGCCTGGTCGTCGAGCCACTCGTCGTCGACGACCAGCACGTCCTCGACGCTGCGGCTGTCCTGCACCACCACCCCGGTGATCGCGCACGCAGCGTGGCAGCCCATGCTCGCGCACGCGACCGAATCGGCCAGCACGCCGCCGGCGCCGGTGGGGTCCGACATCGCAAACGCAAGGACTGTGGGCGGGGCGTGCGTGGACATGCGTATCGAGGGCGGCGGGTCGATCGCGCTGCAGGCGTCGAAGCGCGATCACATGAAGCCGGTATTACCGGCGGAAAACGCCCTCTTTTGAAGGCACAAGTTATGATGCGCGCCGCTCACTATGTTATCGGAAACGCTCAAGTCTCCAGACGCAATGACGACTAAGGTTGCGACGCGTACATGGATGTGCCTCATTTGCGGCTGGATCTACGACGAGGCGGCCGGCCTGCCCGATGAAGGGATCGCGCCCGGGACCCGCTGGGAGGACATCCCGCCCAACTGGACCTGCCCGGAATGCGGCGCGCGCAAGGAAGATTTCGAGATGGTCGAGATCTGACCGCGGGCGCTGCGGCTGCGACCCGCCGCGAGCCGCGCGCGGGGCCGGCGGCGGATGAGCGACCGGCACGCGCCGGACCGACGACGGCGCGACCCGAGTGGAGGTGGTTTCGAAACATGGCGGCCCAGGACTTCACGGACATCCGCGGCAAGAAGGTGATGGTGATCGACGACTCGAACACCATCCGGCGCAGCGCTGAAATCTTTCTCACGCAGGCGGGCTGCCAGGTGATCCTGGCGCAGGACGGCTTCGAGGCGCTCGCCAAGATCAACGACCACCAGCCGAACATCATCTTCTGCGACATCCTGATGCCGCGCCTGGACGGCTATCAGACCTGCGCGCTGATCAAGCGCAGTCCGCGCTTCAACAAGACGCCGGTCGTGATGCTGTCGTCCAAGGACGGGCTGTTCGACCGCGCGCGCGGCCGCATGGTCGGCTCCAGCGAGTACCTGACCAAACCGTTCACCAAGGACAGCCTGCTGTCCGCCGTCCGCCAGTACTCGATCAACTAGTTCAACCATCGACTCCTGCCGCTCCGAGGAGGTGCCAGACATGCCGATCAAGAAGGTTCTCGTCGTCGACGATTCGCCCACCGAACGCTATTTCCTGACCGAGTTGCTGACGAAAAACGGCTTCACGGTCTCCGCGGCGGAAAGCGCCGAGGAGGCGGTGATCAAGCTGCAGGCAAGCCAGCCCGACCTGATCCTGATGGACGTCGTGATGCCGGGGCAGAACGGCTTCCAGCTCACGCGTCAGCTCTCGCGCGACCCGGCCACGCAGAACATCCCGATCATCATGTGCACCAGCAAGAACCTGCAGACCGATCGCATCTGGGGCCTGCGGCAGGGCGCGCGCGACTACGTGACCAAGCCGATCAAGGCCGACGAGCTGCTGGAGAAGATCGCCGCGCTCGGCTGATCGACGCGACCCACCGCGATGGACGCTGGCAAACACCTCGTCAAGCTGCGCGATTTTTCGATGCAGCTCGCCGAACGGCTGAAGGCCGCGCCGCTGGCGTCGGCCGAGCCGATGCGGCTCGCGGTGCGGATCGGCGCAGAGAACTATCTGCTCGCGATGGAGCAGGCCGGCGAAATCGTCGCGGTGCCCGACATCGCACCGGTGCCCTGGACCAAACCCTGGTACCGCGGGCTCGCCAACGTGCGCGGACGCCTGGTCGGCGTGATCGACCTGATGCAACTGGCGGGCCGGCCGCCACTGGCCCCCGACCAGGCGCGCCAAATGCTGGTCCTCGGCGAAAGCCTGAAGGTGAACGCGGCGATCCTGGTGACGCGCGCGTTCGGTCTGCGCAATCTGAAGGATCTCGAACAGGTCGGCCGCGCCGGCGACGGCGCCGCGCCGTGGGAAGCGGGACGCTTCCGCGATCTGAACGGAACGGTGTTGACCGAGCTCGACCTCGGGCGTCTGGTGGCGGCCGAGGCGTTTGCGTCGATAGGAATCTAAAGGCGACGGCGCGCCCGGAGCGTGCGACGCTTCCGGCGCGCGGCAGAAAAAATCGCCGACAGACGGAAGTGCGGAGGAAGGCATGGCATTGGACCTCGGAGCGACGATGAAGAAACCCGGCGCCAAGGAAGCAGCGGCGGAGGCAGCGGGCGAGCCTTTCCGCTACACCGAATTCGCACCGATCGACGCGCCGCCGCGCAAGGGGCGCAGGGCCGCGCCGCCGACGCAACGCATCGAGCGCGACGCCCCGCTCGCCGCGCCGAGCGCCAACTTCACGACGCGGCTGCTCGAGCGGCTGGTCGCCGCGCGCTTGCCCCTGATCGGCGACAAACCGGTCGCCACGCAGGTGCAGGCACTGATGATCCTGACCGCGCTGTCGGCGCTGATCGTGCTGGTGGTGCTGCTGCTCGATCTGCGGCTGGCGGCCAACGGCGCGGCGCAGATCGAGATCACCGGCGACACGCTGATGCACACGCAGCGCCTGGCCAAGGCGGCGCCGAACGCGGCGCAGGGCATTCGCGCGGCGTTTGCCGAGCTGAAGGACAGCCGCGATCGTATTTCGGCCAACCTCGCCGCGCTGGAAGGCGGCGACGCGCGCGTGTCGGCCTCGTCGGCCGAGATCCAGCCGATGCTGGCGGGCGTGATCGAACGCTGGAAGGCGTCGGAGGCGGCCGCCTCGGTGATCATCGCGCAGGAGAAGACGCTGCTGTCCTTCGGCGACGTGATCAGGCGCATCAACGACACCAGTCCGCGGCTGCTGCAGTTGACCGAGGAAGTGTCCGCGCTGAAGCTGCAGCAGGGCGCCGGCGCGCGCGAGATCGCCGCCGCCGGCCAGCTCGTGATGCTGACGCAGCGGCTCGGCAGGAGCGCCAACTCGCTGGTCGTCGGCGAAACCGCCAACGCCGAAGTCGCACTGCTGCTTGGCCGCGACATCAACCTGTTCCGCGACCTGACGCAGGCGCTGCTGGCCGGCAACGACACGCTGCGCATCCCCGCCGCGGCCGACAACGAAACGCGCGCACGGCTGCAGGAGCTGGCGAAGATCTACGCGGACTTCCAGGGCTCGATCGCCGGCGCGCTCGGCAACCTGCAGGGGATCGTGCAGGCGAAGGATGCGGAGCTTGCGATCCTGCGCGATTCCGAGACGCTGCGCACGCAGGTCACCGAGCTGCAGCGCGCCTACCAGAAGGAGCAGCGCATCCGCCTGGTCAACTTCTGGGTCATCGCACTGGCCGGTCTGTTCGGCCTTCTGTGCGCGGCGGCGATCGCCAAGGTGCTGCTCGAAGACTCGCGCAAGCGCGCGGCCGAAGCCGAGGTGCAGCGCGCCGAGGCGCAGCGGCTCGAAGAAGAAGCCAAGCGCGCCAACGAGCAGAACCAGGCGGCCATTTTGCGGCTGATGAACGAGCTGCAGGAGGTCGCCGACGGCAACCTGACCGTGCAGGCGACCGTGACCGAGGACATCACCGGCGCGATCGCCGATTCCGTGAACTACACGGTGGAGGAACTGCGCGCCCTGGTCGGCCGCATCAACGCGACCGCCGAGCAGGTCAACACCGCATCGACGCAGGCGCGCGACATCGCCACGCGGCTGCTGACCGCGTCCGAGGCGCAGTCGCGCGAGATCAAGGAAACCGGCGAAAAAGTGCTGCAGATGGCCGCGCAGATCAACGACGTGTCGCGCAGCGCGGGCGAGTCGGCAAAAGTGGCGCGCACCTCGCTGGAAGCGGCCGAACGCGGGCAGCGTGCGGTGTACAACCAGATCGCCGGCATGAACGAGATCCGCGAGCAGATCCAGGAAACCGCCAAGCGGATCAAGCGGCTGGGCGAATCCTCGCAGGAAATCGGCGAGATCGTCGAGCTGATCACCGACATCACGGAGCAGACCAACGTGCTGGCGTTGAACGCGGCGATCCAGGCCGCATCCGCCGGCGAAGCGGGACGCGGCTTCTCGGTGGTGGCCGAGGAGGTGCAGCGGCTGGCGGACCGCTCGGCCGAGGCCGCCAAGCAGATCGGCGCGCTCGTTCGCACGATCCAGACCGACACGCAGGACGCGGTCGCGGCGATGGAGCGCAGCACGCAGGGGGTGGTCGAGGGAACGAAGCTGTCGGACGCGGCGGGCACGGCGCTGGCGGACATCGGCCGCGTTTCGCGCCAGCTTGCCGAACTGATCGAACGCATCGCCGGCAGCACCAACGAACAGGCGCAGTCCGCGGGCGGCGTGGCGCAGTCGATCGAGCGCATCCTGACGGTGACCGAACAGACCTCGCAGGGCACGCGCCAGGCCGCGCAGTCGATCGGCCAGCTCGCCACGCTGGCGCGCGAGCTGAAGGCCTCGGTCGCGCGCTTCCGCGTGGCGTAGGCAACGCCGCAGCCTTCGACGGATTCAGACGACGCCGCGCCGTGGAGTGATCGCATGTCCGAGACCCGCGACCCGAACCAGTTGATGGACGCCGCGCCGGACATCGCGCCGCTCGCCTGGGTCATCGACGAAATCCGCACGTCGCTCAACGACGCCGTCGGCGGCGTCAAGAACTTTCTCGGCGCCAAGCAGGATCTCGATAGCCTGCGCAACGCGCGCAACCAGGTCCACCAAGCCAACGGCGCGTTGCAGCTTCTCGACCTGCGCGGGGTGGCGCTCGTCACCGAAGCGGTCGAGCAGCTACTGCGCCGCTGGGAATCCGATCCGAAGGACTGCCTGCCGGCCGCGGTGCGGACGATCGAAGCCGCGCTCGCCGCGGTGATCGCCTACCTCGAAGGGCTGCTGGCGGGGCGGCCGAACCAGCCGATCCGCCTGTACCCCTACTACCGCGACGTGCTGCAACTGAACCGCGCGCTGCGCGTGCACCCGGCGGACCTGATCTTCCCGGACCTGTCACGCCGTCCGGCCTTCCATCAGATCGAAGTGCGGCCGATGACGGTCGACCAGCTTCGCGTGCGCCGCGTGCGCTTCGAGGAAGGCCTGCTCGGCTTCCTGCGCGACGCCGAGGATGCGCGCGCGCGCCGCATGATGCGCGATGCGCTCGCCGATCTGGAGCGGCTGCCGCAGCGCGGGCTCGCGCGCAGCTTCTGGTGGATCGTGCGCGGACTGCTCGATGCGCTCGACTCGCACGCGATCGCCGTGGACGTCGATCTGAAGCGTGTGCTCGCGCGGCTGAACCTGCAGCTGCGGCGCCTGATCGAAGGCGGGGGCGCGGTCGCCGAGCGGCTGATGGTCGACGCGCTGTACTACGTCGGACGCGCCGACGAGAAGGTACCGCGCGTGGCGGAAGTCAAGCGTCTTTACGGGCTCGACGCGCTGATCCCGGCCGACTTCGAGCGCGCCACGCTCACGGCGATCGACGCCGACGCGATGCGCTCGCTGAAGGAGGCGCTCGCGCAGGCGAAAACCCTTTGGGGCCAGATCGTCGGCGCCGGCACGACCGACGTCGCGAAGTTCGCGCACGAGCTGCATCTGGCGCGCGATGCGGCCGCGCGGCTCGAGGCCTACCCGATCGCCGGCGTGCTCGAAACCATCGCCGGCGTCACCGGCGAGTTCCCGCGGCTCGCGAGCAACGTGCGCGAGGCGCTCGGGCTGGAGGTCGCTTCGGCGCTGCTGTTCGTCGAACTCGGCGTCGACGAGCTGCCGCAGGTCGACCCCGAATACGAAGCGCGCGCGCAGGCCGTCACCGGGCGCCTGCGCGCGGCGTTCAACAACCAGCCGTTGCCGGACTCGGCGCCGTGGTTGTCGGAACTGGCGCGCCGCGCGCAGGACCGCCTGACGATGGGCACCGTCGTCGCCGAAACGCAGGCCACGCTGCGCGAGATCGAGCAGCGCCTCGACCGCTTCTTCCGCGCACCCACGGAGCGCGGCGAACTGGCCGCGACCGACCCGATGTTCGATCAGGTCTGCGGCGTTTTGTCGGTGCTCGGCCACGAAGAGCCGGTGGCGGCGCTGCGCAACGTCCAGCAGGCGGTGCGCGCCTTCGCGGATCCGGCGCAGACGGTCGATGCGACGGAGTTCCCGCGCGTGGCGCAGAACCTCGGCGCGATCGGCTTTTTCGTCGAGAGCCTGACGCAGGATGCGGAGCGTCCGCGCGGCATCTTCCGCTACGACCCCGCCACCGGCGTGTTCTCGGCGGACCTGGGCCAGGCGCCGGCCGCCGAGACCGTGCCGGCGCCCGACGACGAGTTCCTCGAACCGCCGCGCACGCTCGATGCGCGCGTCGAGCCACCCAAACGCGCGGAGAATGTCGAGACACTAGCCCAGCAGCACGTGGCCGCCGCGCGCCATATCGCGCAGCGCCTGGCGCAGACGCCGCACGACGCCAACCTGCTGCACGAGCTGGCGCGCGTCGTGCTCGCGCTGACCAACGAAGCCGACCTGCTCGACGACGCGCAATTGAAGGGCAAGACACAGCAGGCCGCGCAGTTGATGGCGCGCTTCAAGCAGACGCCGACGCCCGAGCTCGCGCGTCGGATCGGCGAGCTTATGGCGCCGCCCGAAGCGCCGGCCGCGCCGCCGCCGACCGCGCCGTTGCCTGCGACGCAGGCCGCGGCCGACCGCGAGCTGCGCGCGATCTTCGTCGAGGAAGCGAACGAGGTGCTCGACGGGATCTTTTCGCAGCTCGACGCGCTGCGCGCCGCGCCCGACGACGCCGCCACGCTGACGACCGTCAGACGCGCCTTCCATACGCTGAAGGGCTCGAGCCGCATGGTCGGGTTGAAGGCGTTCGGCGAGGGCGCATGGGCGGTCGAGCAGTGTTTCAACCTGTGGCTCGCGCAGGAGCGCGCGGCGACCGAGGACCTGATCGCGCTCGCGGCCAAGGCGCACGAACTGATGCGCGGCTGGATCGGCCGCATCGCGTCCGACCCGCAGGCGCAGATCGAGGTCGGGCCGCTGGTGCGGGCTGCGCAAGGCGTGCGCGAGGGCGGCGCGTTCGAGTTCGAGCCGGCCGCCGCACCGGCGCAGAAAGCCGCGCCGCCGCCAAAGACCTCGGGCAGCGCGGCCGATGAAGCGCCGCCCGCGCTGCCGAGGGCCGACACCGGCGGCGCAGCGACCCAGGGCGAGGCAGACACGGCGACGGGGGGTCGGATTGCGGATCACGGATCGCGCATCGCGCATGATCCTTCACCGCGCAATCCGCAATCCGAAGCGACGACATCCGCGTCGGGTCTGGACGAGGAGGTGCGTCGAATCGGTCCCGTCGAGATCAGCCACGGGCTGTATTCGGTGTTCCTGATCGAAGCGGACGAATGCATCCGCACGCTCGCGCAGGACATCGCCGAGTGGCGCTTCGAAGGCGACCGCGCCGTCTCGCAGAACACCATCCGCCGCGCGCATTCGCTGGCCGGCATCTCCGCCACCGTGGGGCTGACGCCGGTCTGGGCGATCGCCGATCCGCTCGACGATCTGATGCACGAACTCGGTCGGGCGAGCGCCGGCGCCGCCGCGATCACGCTGTCGGCCGCGCAGTTCGACGTGCTCGAACGGGCGATCGAGCGCATGCGCGGCATGCTGCACCAGTTCGCCGCGGGCGTTTTCCCCGACGAGGCACCGCTCGAAGCCGCCGGCGTGCAGGAGCTCCTCGCCTACGCGCGCACGCACGCGACCGCGCATGCCGAGCCGGCCGCGCCCGAGGAGCGCGCGCCGCTCGTGCTCGTCGGCGCCGAAGCGGCGGTCGCGGACGCCGACACCGCACCGCTGTCCGCGCCGCTGGTCGAGGAAATCTCGGTGCCTGCGCTCGAAGCGGACGTCGGCGACGCGCCCGTGCCGGCCGACAAGCGCCCGGCATCGACCGTGCGCGACGAGCTCGACCCCGACCTGCTGCACGTGTTCCTGGCCGAGGCCAACGATCTGCTGCCGGCGATCGGCGGCAATCTGCGCGCGCTGGCGGCGAACCCGAACGACCGCGAGGTCGCGCGCACGCTGATGCGCCAGCTTCATACGGCCAAGGGCAGCGCGCGCATGGCCGGCGCGATGCGGCTCGGCGAACTCGTGCACGAGATGGAAACGCGGATCGAATCCGCGATGCAGCTCGTCGACGTTCCGCCGGTGATCGTCGAGGACCTGCAGGGCCAGTACGACGAAGCGGTCGCGCTGTACGAGGAGCTGCAGCACCCGGACGCGGTGGCGCGTTCGGCCGCGCGGGCCGCTTCCGCGCCGACGCCCGCTCCCGAGCCGGCCGATGCACCCCCCGCAGCACCGAGCTCGCCGCCGACGGCCGCACCGCTGGCGCCGGTGATCAACCTCGCGAGCGTGCGCCCGGTCGAGCCGCCGCGCGAAGTCGCGCCGCCCGCGCCCGCGCGGCCCGCCGCAGCGGCGCCGGCGACGCCGCAGGCGGCATCGTTCATCCGCGTGCGCGCCGACGTGCTCGACAAGCTCGTCGACCAGGCGGGCGAGGTGTCGATCGCCCGCTCCAAGCTCGAAAACGAGATCGGCACGCTGAGGACGGCGTTGACCGACCTGACCGAGAACATCCAGCGCCTGCGCGGGCAGTTGCGCGAGGTCGAGATCCAGGCCGACGCGCAGATCCAGGCGCGGGCCGACCAGCTCGCGAAAGAATCGGCCGCGTTCGATCCGCTCGAGTTCGACCGCTACACGCGCCTGCAGGAGCTCACGCGCCTGCTCGCCGAGTCCGTCGAGGACGTCGCGATGGTCCAGGCCAACATGCTCAAGGGCCTGGCGATGGCCGACAGCGATCTGTCGTCGCAGTCGCGCCTGACGCGCGAGCTGCAGCAGCAACTGATGCGGGTGCGGCTGGTTCCGTTCGCCAATCTGTCCGAACGCCTATACCGGGTCGCGCGGCAGACGGCGAAGGAACTGGACAAGCGCGTCAACCTCGAGGTGCGGGGCGGCAACGTCGAGATCGACCGCGGCGTGCTGGAGCGAATGGGCGGACCGTTCGAGCATCTGGTGCGCAACGCGATCGTGCACGGGCTGGAGACGCCCGCCGAGCGGCGCGCCGCCGGCAAGCCGGAAACCGGCGAGATCGCGGTCGAGGTCCGCCAGGAAGGCAACGAGATCATCGTCGTCGTGGCCGACGACGGCGCGGGGCTGAACCTCGAGCGCATCCGCGCGCGCGCGCTGGCGAAAGGGTTGATCGGTCCGAACCAGCACGCGACCGACCGCGAGCTGATGGAACTGATCTTCGCGCCCGGGTTCTCGACCGCCACCGAGGTCACCGAACTGGCCGGCCGCGGTGTGGGCATGGACGTCGTTCGAGCCGAACTGGGCTCGTTCGGCGGCCGCGTGACGGTCGCCTCGGAGCGCGGGCGCGGCACGCGCTTCACGCTGTATCTGCCGCTGACACTGGCGGTCACGCAGGTCGTGCTCGCGACCGTCGGCGGACGACGCTACGCGATCCCGGCCGGCATGGTCGAGCAGGTGCGCCGCTACCGGCCGACGCAGATTTCCGCCGCGCTCGTCGACGGCGTCATCGACATCGCGCCGGTCGGCCAGGTCGTGCTGCGGCCGCTGGCGCAGCTTCTCGGCGTCGAAGTCGCGCTGCACCACGCCAAGCAGACGCCGGTGGTGCTGCTGCGCTCGGGCGACGACCGGCTCGCGGTGTCGGTCGACGACGTATCGACCAACCAGGAAGTGGTGGTCAAGAACGTCGGCGCGCAGGTGTCGCGCCTGGCGGGCATCCTGGGTGCCACGATCCTCGGCAACGGCGAGATCGTGCTGATCGTCAACCCGGTCCAGTTGATCACGCGCGCGCCGGAGCCGCCGGCACTGTACGCCGCGCCGGGGCGCGCGGCGGCCGTGGAGGACGCAAACCGCGCCGGCGAGCGGGGCACCGCGGCGGACGAGTCCGAGGCGCCCGCGCTGGTGATGGTCGTCGACGATTCGCTGACCGTGCGGCGCGTCACACAGCGGCTGCTCGAGCGCCACGGCTACGAGGTGATGCTGGCCAAGGACGGCGTGGATGCGCTGCGGCAGCTTCAGGACGCGCGCCCCGACCTCATGCTCGTCGACATCGAGATGCCACGCATGGACGGCTTCGACCTGACGCGCAACGTGCGGGCCAGCCGCGAGACGCGCGACATCCCGATCTTCATGATCACCTCGCGCACCGCGGAGAAGCATCGCGGCATGGCGCTGGAGATCGGCGTCAACGAGTACCTCGGCAAGCCGTACCAGGAAGAGGAACTGCTCGGCCTGATCCGGCGCTACCTCGCCGAGCGGGCGACCGCCTGAACGGGCCGCGGGCTCAGCCGGCGGCGCCCCGCGCGCGCGGCGCAAGCAGCACTGTGGCCAGCGCAAACAGGATCAACGCGAGCGCCGCATAGTCCTGCCAGTACGGTCGCTCGCCGAGCATCCACATCCCCGAAAACACGCCGAGCACCGGGATCATCATCACCGACAGGCCGCTGGCCGCCGGCGGCAGCGTGCGCGCAAGCCGGCTCCATACGACGTGGCAGAAGGCGATCGCGAACACGATGTTGTAGACGATCGCCGCCCACTCGCCGGAGGTCGGCGTGCGCCAGTCGGCGCGCTCGAACAGCACCGAGCCGGCGATCATCACCGGCAGCGTCGCCGCGAGCATCCAGAACGTCAGCGCGAGTACCGGCATGTCGGTCAGGTGCCTGCGCATCAGATGCGTGCCGTAGCCCCACGCCGCCGCGGCCGCCAGCATCAGAAGCGTGCCGAGCGGGCTGCCGGCGAGTGCGCCGAGCTCCGACGACAGCAGCAGCAGCGTGCCCGCGAACGCGGCGGCCACGCCCCACCAGTGGCGCACGAGCGGACGTTCGCCGAAGAACAGCAGCCCTGCGAGCACGGCCCAGACCGGCATCGTATAGCCGAGGATCGCCGCGCGTCCCGACGGCAGCATCTTCAGCGCGATCACGACCAGCGTGTGCCAGACGATCAGGTTGGGGATCGCGAGTCGGACGATCCGCGGCCAGGCGCCGCGCGGCACGGCGAGCGAGACACCCATCGCCCGCGCGGCCACCGCCATCACGACGAGACCGCCGCCGATGCAGATGACGCGAAAGTACAGCGGCGGCAGCTCGGTCACCCCGAACTTCATCACCGGCCAGTTCACGCCCCAGAGGAACGTCAGCAGCACGAGCAGCACGAGGTCGCGGTTGGACAAGCGGGTCATCGTCGGCGGGCATGCCGGGCGGCGCGCGAAGGTAGCACGCCGGCCGCGAGCCGGCGGACGCCCGCCGTGCGGCCGCCGTCGGCGGGGTCGACGACCCACGCCCGACGCTGCCTACAATCGCGGCATGACCTTCACCGAGAAGCTCGCGGCGCGCTGGCGCGCGGCCGACACGCTGCTGTGCGTCGGCCTCGATCCGGATCCGGGCCGTTTCCCCGCGCCGCTGCGCGATCGCGACGATGCGATCCTCGCGTTCTGCCGAACGATCGTCGATGCGACCGCAGAATTCGCGTGCGCCTTCAAGCCGCAGATCGCGTACTTCGCTTCGCACCGCGCCGAGGATCAGCTCGAAAATTTGCTCGCGCACATCCGCAGCGCGCATCCGCAGGTGCCGGTGATCCTCGACGCCAAACGCGGCGACATCGGCTCGACCGCGGAGCATTACGCGCGCGAGGCGTTCGAGCGCTACGGCGCCGACGCGGTCACGCTGTCGCCCTATATGGGGCTCGATTCGATCGAGCCCTTTCTCGAATACGCCGACCGCGGCGTCTTCCTGCTGTGCCGGACCAGTAACCCGGGCGGCAACGACCTGCAGATGCTCGACATCGGCGGCGTGCGCCTGTACGAGCACGTCGCGCGGCTCGCCGCTTCGCAGTGGAACTCGAACGGCCAGCTCGGGTTGGTCGTCGGCTCGACGTATCCGGACGAGCTGGCGCGCGTGCGCTCGCTCGTCGGCGATCTGCCGTTGCTGGTGCCGGGCATCGGCGCGCAGGGCGGCGACGTGCAGGCCGCCGTTCGGGCCGGACAGACCGCACGCGGCGACGGTCTGGCGATCAACTCGTCGCGCGCGATCCTGTACGCGGGCCGCGACGAGGACTACGCCGCCGCCGCGCGCGAAGCCGCACGCCGCACGCGCGACCAGATCAACCTTTACCGCCGGCGCTGAACCGTTCCAGCCCGCCGATCCGCAACTGTGCGCAGTCCGTATCCGACGCGCGGTACCGGACCCCGCGCGCGAGGCGCGTAAGCTCGCGGCAACTTCCGCGACCCAGCCCGCATGAAGCCCCTCGCCCCGACCCGCGGACCGGATACCGTCCGACCACGGCTCGTCCAGATGCAGCTGCCCGGCGCGTCGGAGGTGCGCGCCGAGCTTGCGACCGCGCTGCTCGCGCCGCGCGCATCGATCCCGCCGAAGTACTTCTACGACGAACTCGGCTCGCGCCTGTTCGCGGCGATCACCGCGCTCGACGAGTACACGCCGACCCGCACCGAAGCGCGGATCTTCGCGCGTCACGGTGCCGACCTCGCGCGCGCGATCGGCCCGGCCACCACCCTCGTCGACCTCGGCGCCGGCAACTGCGCCAAGGCCGCGCGCCTGCTCGACGCGTTGCGCCCGCGCCAGTACGTCGCCGTCGACATCTCGGTCGACTTCCTGCGCGACGCGCTCGAGTGCCTGCAACGCGAGCGCCCGGAGCTCGAGATCGTGGGGATAGGGCAGGACTTCGCGCGCGGGCTCGCGCTGCCGGACGAGGTGCACGCGCAGCGCCGGCTGTTCTTCTATCCCGGTTCGTCGATCGGCAACTTCGCGCCCGACGAGGCGATCGTTTTCCTGCACCGGCTGCACGCCTGCGGCGGCGCAGATGCGCAGCTTCTGATCGGCGTGGACCTGATCAAGGACGAGGCGGTGCTGAACGCCGCCTACGACGATCCGCTCGGTGTGACCGCGGCATTCAACCGCAACGTGCTGCGCCATGTCGGCCGCCTGCTCGGCGCGGACTTCGACGTGACGCAGTGGAAGCACGTCGCCTTCTACGCGGCGCGCGAGGCGCGCATCGAAATGCATCTCGAAGCGCTGGCCGACATGACGGTCCGCTGGCCCGGCGCCGAACGCCGCTTCGCGCGCGGCGAGCGCATCCACACCGAGAACAGCTACAAATACCGGCCCGAGACCTTCGCCGAGCTGCTGCGCGCCGCGGGCTGGAACCCGCGTCACGTCTGGCTCGACGAGCGCGCGTGGTTCGCGCTGTTTCACGCCGCCGCCTGAACTTCGCCGCACTCGCCATCGTGCGGCCCGCCGGCGCACTGCGCCGCGCTGCCGCCTCTTAATCCCGGCTTAATCGCTGCTTTCTACGCTGCGTTTCATCGCATCACACAGCAGGAGCACACCCATGGCACGGTTCGCACGACGGCTTGCGCTCGCCGCGGCGTTCGCCGCAGCCGCCGACGCCGCGTTGGCGCAGACGCCGTCCGACTACTTGCGCTCTCTGGAAGCGACGGTTCGCCGCACGACGCCGACCTTTGCAGGGTTCTCGGCGCACCGCGGCGAGCGGCTGTTCAAGACCACGCACGGCGGCGAGTGGAGTTGCGCGAGTTGTCACACCGACAATCCGCTCGTCGCCGGCAAACATGCGAAGACCGGCAAGTCGATCGCGCCGCTTGCGCCCGGCGCCAACGCCGAGCGCTTCACCGACCCGGCCAAGATCGAGAAGTGGTTCAAGCGCAACTGCAACGACGTGCTCGCCCGCGCCTGCACGCCGGTCGAAAAGGGCGACATTCTCACCTGGCTGATTTCGCTCAAAGGCTAGGAGGCGCTCCATGCGAAAAGCTCGATCGGCCGGCCGACGCGCCATGCGCCCCTGCGCTGCCGGCCTGTTGCTCGTGCTGTTTGCCCTGAGCGGAGGCGTACGAGCCGATGCGAAGCGCGCCGCGCCGGCCGATCCGACCTATGTCGCCGAATGCGGCAGTTGCCATCTCGCCTACCCGCCCGGCCTGCTGTCGGCCGCCTCGTGGAGCCGCCTGATGCAAGGGCTCGACCAGCACTTTGGCAGCGACGCAAGCCTGGACGCAGCGACCGCCGCGCACATCGCACAGTACCTGCGTGATCACGCGGGGACCGAGCGCAAGTTTGGCGCGAGCGCGCTGCGCATCAGCGAAACGCGCTGGTTCCGCAAGGAGCACGACGAGGTGCCCGCCGGCGCGTGGAAGAGCGCCGCGGTCAAGAGCGCGGCCAACTGCGGCGCCTGCCATGTTGCCGCGGATAAAGGCGACTACAGCGAGCGCAGCGTCCGCGTACCGCGCTTCTGAGGGGCGGCGACCGCCGCCGGCTCCCGCATCCGGGCGAGCGGGACCTTCCGTCGCCCGAAGGCGGGGCGGCGTGCACAACGCGCGCGCCGGCCTCCGTGCCCGGGACGTTCCAAGGTTTCGAAGGAAGAGATCATGATCAAGTCAACGAGAATCCTGGTCTGGGATCTGCCCACGCGCGCGTTCCACTGGCTGCTCGCGCTGTCGTTCGCCGGCGCCTGGCTGACCGCCGACTCCGAACGCTGGCGCGACGTGCACGTGCGGCTCGGCTACACCGTGCTCGGCCTCGTCGCCTTTCGCCTGCTGTGGGGGCTGGTCGGCACGCGCTACGCGCGCTTCACGTCGTTCGCGCTCGCGCCGCGCGCGGTGTTCGACTACCTGAAGTCGCTCGCGACGTTCAAGCCGCGGCACTATCTCGGCCACAACCCGGCGGGGAGTTGGGCGATCCTGGCGCTGCTCGCGCTGCTGGCGACGACCGCTACGACCGGCTGGGCGGCGTATGCGGAGATCGGGCCGCAGTGGCTCGAAGAACTGCACGAAGGCGCGGCCAACGCCACGCTCGCGCTCGTGCTCGTGCACATTGCAGCCGTTTTCGCGAGCAGCCTGCTGCACCGGGAGAACCTGGTCGGCGCGATGCTGAGCGGCTACAAGTCCGGTCCGGGTGCCGCGGCGGCCGGCACGCGCTGGTTCGTCGCGCTGCTGCTGGTCGGTGCGGTCGGCGCATTCTGGACCGGTCTGATCCCGGCGCCCGGATTGCAGCCTGGCACCGCGCTGACCTCGCTCGCCGTCGAAGGCAAGCCCGCGCTCGCCGACACCCGGCAGCGGCGGCATGCCGAACACGACGACGACTGACGGCATCGATGCGCCTGCTGCTCGTCGAAGACGATCCGATGCTCGCTGCCGCCTTGAAGGCTGGCCTACGACAGGACGGCCACGCGGTCGACTGGGCACGCAGCGCGGCCGAAGCGCGGGCCGCATGGTTGATCGCACCGGAACTCGCCGCGACCTACGACGCGGTCGTGCTCGACCTCGGCCTGCCCGACGGCTCGGGTGTCGAACTGGTCAAGTCGGCGCGCGCACGCGGGGTCACCACGCCGATCCTGATCGCCACCGCACGCGACCGCATCGCCGACCGCATCGCCGGGCTCGATGCGGGCGCCGACGATTACATGGTCAAGCCGATCGACCTGGACGAACTCGCCGCCCGCCTGCGCGCGCTCGAGCGGCGCGCGGCCGGACGCGCGGCACCGACGATCCAACTGGGCCGCATCGCGATCGACCCGGCCGCACGCAAGGTCACGCGCAACGGCATGCCGATCGATCTGACCCCGCGCGAATTCGCGCTGCTGCTCGCGCTGGCGCGCCGGCCCGGCGTGGTGCTCACACGCGCGCAGCTTGCCGAGGCGCTGTACGGCTGGAACGAATCGATCGAAAGCAATGCGGTCGACGTCCACGTGCACCATCTGCGGCGCAAGCTCGGCGCCGGATTGATCGAAACCCGGCGCGGGCTCGGCTACCGGCTCGCGGTCCCGAACCCCTGAGTTCGATGCACAACGCGCGCTGGTCCCTGCGCGGCCGGCTGGTTGCGCTGCTGGCCGCAGCCACGCTCGCGAGCTGGGCGGCCGGTGGCGTATGGCTGTACCGCGCGTCGCTCACCGAGTCCGGCCGCCTGTTCGACGCAGCCTTGGCCGAGACCGCGCATGCGGTGCTCGCGGTCGTCGCGCATGAATGGCTCGACGAGCAGGAGGACGTCGAGCTCGAGATGATCGACCACGCGCACGCCGAGGCGCTCTTTTACCAGGTGCGCGACAAGCGCGGCGCGATCGTCTACCGCTCGCCCGGGGCACCGAGCGAACCCTTCGCCGAAACGACCGCGAGCGGCTTTGCGGATCGGCGTGTGCGCGGCACCGACTACCGCGTGTACTCGCTGCAGGCGCCGCGCGGACGCGGCGCGATCCACGTCGCGCAGCCGCTTGCCGTGCGCGCCGCCGCTGCGCAGGCGGCGGCGCTGCGCCTGCTCGCGCCCGGACTGGTCTTTACGTTGCTGCTCGCGGGCGCCGCCTGGCTGATCGTGCGCAAGGTCACCGCACCGGTGATCGACTTTTCGCGCGCGATCGACGCCCGCACGCCGGGCGACGCCACGCCGGTGCGCGCCGATGCGCTACCGACCGAACTCGCGCCGGTCGGGCAGGCGGTCAACCGCTTGCTGGCGCGCGTCGAGGCGGCGCTGCTGCACGAACGTACGCTGACCGCCGACGCCGCGCACGAGTTGCGCACGCCGCTCGCCGCGCTTCGCGCACAGGCGCAGGTCGCTCTGCGCTCGCGCGTCGACGCCGAGCGGGACGCCGCGTTGCGCGAGCTGATCGGCGGCGTCGACCGCGCGGTGCGCGGCGTGGACAGCGTGCTGACACTCGCGCGGCTCGACACCCGGCGCCTCGATCTGGCCGCGCTGCCGGACATGCGGTTGCAGGCGCTCGTACGCCTGGTCGCCGCCGAGTTCGAGCCGGCCGCGCGCGCGCGCGGCATCGTACTGGAACTCGACGTGCCGCCGCTCGAGCTGCGCGGCGACGCCGACGCGCTGGCCATCCTGCTTCGCAATCTGCTCGACAACGCCCTGCGCCACGCGGACCGTGCGGTGCGCGTCGAGGCGCAGGCCACCGGAGCCGACGTGCGGCTGACGGTGCGCGACGACGGCCCCGGCATGACCCCGGAGCAGCGCAGCCGCGCGTTCGATCGCTTCTACCGCGGCGCCGAAGGCGGCGGCGCCGGACTCGGACTCGCCTTGGTCAAGCGCATCGCCGAACTGCATCGCGGCAGCGTGTCCTTCGTCGCCGGCCTGAACGGCCGCGGCCTCGGCGTCGAAGTCGTCCTCGCAAGGTAGTTCGCCCTTCTTCCATTCTGGAAAAGGGGGACCGAGGGGGATTTCCGCCCGCGCCAGACCGTGTCGTTGCGGCAGGTGTGGCATGCTGCGGCGGCATCTGGAACCCCCCTGCCCTCCTTTCAAAGGGGGGTGGTGGGCGGCGGCTTGCGGTGCGGCGTCAGTCCTCGACCGCGACGTCGGCGGCCGGCGCAACCGCCACGCGCGTGGCGAGCACCTTGTCGATACGGCGACCGTCCATGTCGACGATCTCGAAGCGCCAGCCGGCCCATTCGACCGCGTCGCCCGTATGCGGCACCCGCCCGAGGAGCAGCATCACCATGCCGGACAGCGTGTTGTAGCGGCCGAGTTCCTCCTCCGGCACGTGCGTGAATCCGAGCCGGTCCTTCAACTCCGGCACCGGAATCAGGCCGTCGAGCAGCCACGAGCCGTCCTGCCGCTGGATCGCCCACGCGTCCTCCACGCGCGGCGTCTTGAATTCGCCGGCGATCGCCTCGAACAGGTCCTGCAACGTGACCATGCCCTGGATCTCGCCGTATTCGTCGACGACCAGCGCCATGTGGGCGGTCGAGGAGCGGTAGTTCTCCAGCAGCTCCATGCCGGTCAGCGACTCGGGAACGTACACCGCCGGCTCGAGCGACTTGCCGAAATCGGGACGGCCATCGCGGATCGTCTGCATCAAAAGCTGCCGCGCGCTGATGATGCCCAGGACTTCGCGCAGACCGCCGCGGCATACCGGGAAGCGCGAATGGTCCGTTTCCAGCACCTTCTTCAGGTTTTCTTCGAAGGGATCTTCCAGATCGAGGTAGACGATGTCCGAGCGCGGCGTCATCAGCGAGGCGATCTGGCGGTCGTCGAGGCGGAAGACGTTGCGAACCATCGCGCGCTCCTGCGCATCGATCACGCCCGACTCGGAACCCTCCTCGATCAGCGCATGGATCTCCTCCTCGGTCACCGCCGCGGCCCCGCGGCCCTTGACGCCGATCAGCCGCAGCAGCAGATCGGTCGACCCCGACAGCAGCCGCACGAACGGCTTGGCGACGAGCGCAAGCCACCCGATCGGCCGCGCCACACGGCGCGCGATCGTCTCGGCGCTGATCTGGCCGAGACGCTTCGGCACCAGCTCGCCGAGCACGATCGAAAAGTACGTGACGACGACCACCACCAGTCCGGTCGCGGCGATCTGCGCCGCCTTCGCCTCGGCGCCCATGTCCACCAGCCAGACCGTGAGCGGCGCGGCGAACGCCGCCTCGCCGACGATACCGCTCAGGATACCGATGGACGTGATCCCGACCTGGATCGTCGAAAGAAAGCGCGTCGGGTTCTCGTTCAGCGCCATGGCGGCTGCCGCGCCGCGGTCGCCCTGATCGACCAGCACCTGCAGCCGCGCCTTGCGCGCGGTCACCAGCGCGATCTCCGACATCGCGAAGACGCCATTGAGCAGGATCAGAACGAACAACAGCAGCAATTCCGAGGGCATGAGCGCTCCGCGCGGGCGACCTGGGGGATCCGGTAGAGGAGTCTAAGGGTCGCGCGTTGTGGGGGATTAGGCGTCCGGAGATCGATCGACGCGGCTCGCGGGACCTTGAAATCCCCCCTCCCCCCTTCTCCAAAAGGGGGCGAGCACCAGCCCCCTTCAAAAAGGGGCGCACGCGAAGCGTGCGGGGGATTTCACAAGGGGCGCGAGCGAAGCCCGCGGGGATTTCGACGCTGCCGCGCTCGGCGAGGGCGTGCACGCGTAGCGTCAGCGAGCCGCCAGCGGATCGAATTCCGCGCCGACGCGCGGACGCGTCTGAGGCAGCACACCGGCGACGTGTTCCGGGACCAGGCTCGCGGCAGCCATCTCGAGCACGATCTTCAGATGCGATGGGCGCAGCGGCTTGCGCAACGCGATCGGCGGCATCGCGTCGCCGTACAGGCGCGAGGCACGTGCCGCCGCGTCGGCGGCAAGCAGCAGCACCGCGGCGTCGTCCGCATTGCGTCGGCGCAGCCCGCGCGCCAGCAGCAGCGCGTGCACCGGCGCACGGTCGACGACGACCCACGGCAGCGCATCCGACGCCATCGATGTGACCAGCGCCCGGACGAAACGCTCGTCCGCTTCACTGAACAACGCAAGCCCCAGGCGCAAAGGCGGTGCGATCGGCGAGGGTCTCATCGCGAGCGGCAAACGACGTCAAGGCGAATCGTCGCACGCGCGCGTTGGCGCAGCGTCCCGCGAATCGGCGAGCGGATGCACGATGGACGACGTAGATCAAGCCCGCGCCCCGCGACGGCCCGCCAGCCGCTTGCGCGTCGCCCCGAGCGCGGCCTCGGGCTCGGCGCGATCCGCAACTCAGACATCCTGCCGCTGCTCGAGCAGCGAGATCAGCCCTTCGAGCGCGGCGACGATCGCCTGCGTTCGCACGGCGGCGCGGTCGCCGTCGAAACGTCGCGTCGCGGTCTTGACCCAGGGCGCGGCGGCGGGATCGCGTTTGATCGCCCAGGCGAAACACACGGTGCCGACCGGCTTGTCGACCGTGCCGCCGCCCGGCCCGGCGATGCCGGTGACCGCCACCGCGATCTGCGCATGGCTGTGGGTGAGCGCACCGAGCGCCATCGCGCGCGCGACCGGCTCGCTGACCGCGCCGAAGTCGCGCAGATACACAGGCGACACGCCGAGCACCTGCTGCTTGGCCTCGTTGGAGTAGACGATGAACCCGCGGTCGTACCAGCCGCTCGACCCCGCCGCCTGCGTCACCGCGAAGCCGATGCCGCCGGCCGTGCACGACTCGGCCGTGGCCAGCACGAGCCGCTGCTCGGTGAGCAGCTCGCCGAGTCGTTCGGCAAGCCGCGCGATGTGGTCGGCGATGTGGTTCATCGGTGCGTCCATTAGGCGATCCGGTACCAAAGCGCGATCACCAGCAGCGTGTAAAACGCGGCGACGAGGTCGTCGGCCATCACGCCGACGCCGCTCTTGAAGCGCGCGTCGAGCGCGCGGATCGGCGGCGGCTTCGCGATGTCGAGCATGCGGAACAACAGAAAAGCGATCGCCTGCTGCAGCAGCGGTGCGGCGGTGGCGTCCGGCAGCATCACGAGCACGATCCAGAAGGCGGCGATCTCGTCGATCACGATGTGACCCGAATCCGCCCCGAGCCGGATGCCCGCGCGCTGCGCGGCCAAGGGGCCGAGCGCAAGTGCCAAGCCGATCACGGCGAGCCAGCCGGCGTCGGTGAGCCAGCGGTCGAGCATGACGAAGCTGCCCCACGCGAACAGCGTTCCCCAGGAGCCGGGGGCGGTGCGCGGCATGCCGGCTCCGAAGCCGAGCGCGATCATGTGCAGCGGGTGCTCGCGCAGGAAGCGCCAGGTCGGCTGCCGCGCCCTGCTACCGCCTGCCGGCGCATCCGCCGCGCCGGGGTTTGCGTGCTCCGGCATGGACTGCGGCGGCAGGGAAGCGTTCATGGCGCGAAATGGTCGTATCCGCGGTACGTAGTGTCCAATAGCGCGCCGTCGGCGTCGAGCACTTCGAGTCCAGCGTCGGCGGTCACCGTCCCGATCCGGCTGACCTCCACACCGGCTTCGGCGGCTGCGGCCAGGACTTCCACGCGCGCGGACGCAGGGGCGGTGAACAGCAGCTCGTAGTCGTCGCCGCCCGCGAGCGCGCAACGCCGCTGCAACGCCTCGGGTTGACGCCGCAGCGCGTCCGAACGCGGCACCCGCGGCCACCGGACGCGGGCGCCGACGCGAGACCGTTCCAGGATGTGATCCAGGTCGCCGAGCAGTCCGTCCGAAACGTCGATCGCCGCGGTGGCCAGCCCGCGCAAGCGAATGCCCAGCTCGACGCGCGGCGCGGGCCGTTCGAGCCGCATCCGGCAGGCCGCCCGTTCGGCGGCGTCCAGCCCCGTGGCCTCGCCGCAGCGATGCGCGAGCGCCAGTGCGGCATCGCCGACGCTGCCGGACACCCACAGGTCGTCGCCCGCGCGCGCGCCGGCGCGCGTACGCACGGCCGCGCGCGGCACCTCGCCGATCGCGGTGATCGAGATCGTCAGCGGGCCGTCGACCGTGCGTTCGTCGACGCGCAGTTGCGGCGCGCGCGTGGTGTCGCCGCCCAGCAGCGCGCAGCCGTGCGCATCGGCCAGCGCGAACAGTCCGCGCGCGAACGCCGCGAGCCAGGCCTCGTCCGCGCGCGGCAGCGCCAGCGACAGGAAGAAGCAGCGCGGCGCGGCACCCGCGGCGGCCAGGTCGGAGAGGTTGACCGCGAGCGCCTTGTGGCCGAGCGCCTCGGCGTCGGCGTCGGCGAAGAAGTGCCGCCCCGCCAGCAGCATGTCGGTAGTGATCGCGAGCGTGACGTCGCCCGCGTCGATCAGCGCGCAGTCGTCGCCTACACCGGCGCGTTCGCGCGTGGGCCGCGTGAAGTAGCGGGCGATCAGTTCGAACTCGCTCATTTCCGTTCCGCCTCGACCGACCCGCGCACGCCCGATGGCCGGCCGCGGCGGCACCTTCAGCGCCCGGTTTCGTGCGGACGCAGTGCGGCGGCGACCTTGTCGAGCACGCCGTTGACGTACTTGAAGCCTTCGGTGCCGCCGAAGCTCTTGGCGAGTTCGACGGCCTCGTTGATCACGACGCGGTACGGGATTTCCTGCCGGTGCTTCAGTTCGTACGCGCCGATCAGCAGGATCGCGTGCTCGACCGGCGACAGTTGCCGGATGTCGCGGTCGATGAACCGCGCGAACTCGGCGCGCAAGTCGTCGGCGCCTTCGGTCGCGCCGTGCAGGACCTCGCGAAAGTGCGCGGCATCGGCCTTGTCGAAGCCCTCGGTCTGCATCAAATGGCTCTCGATGGCGGCGACATCCTGGCCGCCGACCAGCCACTGATAAAGTCCCTGCAGCGCGTACTCGCGCGCACGCCGGCGCGCGCTGCGCCCGCCGCTGCGGGGCTTGACCGATGCGTGCGCGTTCATGCCGCTCACGGCTCCTCGTCGGCGACGCGCTCGTCGTCCTCGCCGGCTTCGTCGAGCGTCCACAACAAATTGGCCATCTCGACGGCCACCCGCGCGGCATCGCGTCCCTTCTCGAAAACCCGCTCGCGCGCCTGCTCCTCGGTGTCGGTGGTCAGGATCGCGTTGGCCACCGGAACGCCGTAGTCGTGCGCGACCCGCGCCACGCCGCGCGCGGACTCGCTGGCGACGATCTCGAAGTGATAGGTTTCGCCGCGGATCACGCAGCCGACGGCGATCAGCGCGTCGAAGTCGCCCGTGGCGGCGAGTTTGGCCAGCGCCACCGGCACCTCGAGCGCGCCCGGCACGGTCACGTGCGTGATGTCGTCCTCGTCCACGCCCAGCTCGGCCAGCTCGTCGAGGCAGGCGCGCGCCAGCGCCTGCCCAGCCCATTCGTTGAAGCGCGACTGCACCAGGCCGATGCGCAGACCTTCGCCGTCGAGGTCGGGATCGATGAAATCGATGGCCATGGCAGGCTAGTCCTCCAGATAACCGGTCACGTGCAACCCGAATCCGGTCATCGACGGCATCTTGCGCGGACGCGCCAGAAGCTTCATCGCCCCGACGTTCAGATCGCGCAGGATCTGCGCGCCGATGCCGTAGGTACGCAGGTCCATCTTGGCCGCGCGCGGCGCGGGTGCCTTGCCCGCGTCCGTCTCGGTGAGCGCTCCGAACTTCTCGAACAGACGATCGACGGGTTCCGCGCAGTTCAGCAGGATCAGCACGCCGCGATCCGCTTGCGCGATGCGTGCCAGCGCCTTTCCGAACGGCCACGAATGGACGCTGACTTCGGTGTCGATCAGGTCGAGCACGGAAGTCGGCTCGTGCACGCGGACCAGCACCTCGTGCTGCGCGTCGATCGGGCCCTTGACGAGCGCCAGGTGCGGCGCCCCGCTGGGCGTGTCGCGGTACGCCACCAGGTCGAACTCGCCGGCGAAGGTGCGCACACGGCGCGAACCGACGCGCTCGATCAACGACTCGTTCGCCGCGCGGTAGTGGATCAGATCCGCGATCGTGCCGATCTTCAGCCCGTGCCGCTGCGCGAACGGGATCAGGTCCGGCAGCCGCGCCATCGTCCCGTCGTCGTTCATGATCTCGCACAGCACCGCCGCGGGCGTCAGCCCCGCCATGCGCGCCAGATCGCAGCACGCCTCGGTGTGGCCCGCGCGCATCAGCACGCCGCCGGGCTGGGCGACCAGCGGGAACACGTGCCCCGGCTGCACGATGTCCTCGGGCTTCGCGTCCGGGCGCGTGGCCACGCGGATCGTGTGCGCGCGGTCGGCGGCCGAGATGCCGGTGGTGACGCCCTCGGCGGCCTCGATCGCGACCGTGAAGTTGGTCCCGTGCACCGTGCGGTTGTGCTGCGCCATCGGCGGCAGGCGCAGCCGCTGCGCGTGCTCGGCGGTGATCGGCATGCAGATCAACCCGCGCCCGTACTTGGCGAGAAAGTTGATTTTTTCCGGCGTGACGAAGTCCGCCGCGAAGATCAGGTCGCCCTCGTTTTCGCGGTCCTCGTCGTCGACCAGCACGACGATGCGACCGTTGCGGATCTCCTCGACGATTTCCGGAATCGAGGCGATCGGCGACCGCGCAGGCGGCGAGGAAGGGGAAGGAACGGCTTGCAGCATCACGACCTCCGCACCGGGCGGAAAGGAACGCGGATTCTACGCGCGGGCGACAGCGGCCGGGCGATCGAGTCTGTATTCACCACAGAGACACGGAGCACACAGAGAGAAGCTCTGCTCGGTGCCTCTGTGGTGAACGCCGGCCTTTGATCAAAGATGTGCCGCATAGACGCTCAGGTTCCACGCATTGTGGACGACGACCGGCAGCACGAGGCTGCCGGTGCGCGCGCGCAGCCACAGATAAAGCAGCGCGGCGGGCAGCACGCCGATCAGCGCGCCGAGCGAAACATGGTGCGCGGCGACGAAGCTTGCGGTGACGACCACGCCGCCCCAGCCGAGTGGCGCGCCGCCGATCGTGCGGCGCGCGGCGAAGGCGCGGTTCGCCAACGCGAGCAGCACGCCGCGAAACGCGATCTCCTCCACGAGCCCCGGCAAGGTGGCCTGGTAGAGCCACGTTTCCAGCGGCACACCCGGCAGGCGAAAGCGCGACAGCATCATCGCGGCGTAGTTGAGCGCGAGCACCGGAAGGGTCACGAGCGCAACTGCGCGCAACGAACCCGGCTGTTGCGACCACGTCAGACCGAACTCGCGCCACGCAAAGCCCGCGCGGCGCACGAGCGCCGCACCCAGCGCCAGCATGCCCGCAGCCGCGAACAGCCCGCCGGCCCAGTTCCAGCGGTTTCCGATCAGCCGCTCGCCCGGCAAAGAAGCGGGCAGGGCCGTCAGGCCGAAGAACAGCGCCAGCGCCGCGACGAACGCGATCGCGTACGCGCGCCGGCGCCGATCGGCGAATGCCGGCGCAAGCAGCGCCGCGGCCACGGCGAGCGCCAGCAGCGGCGTGCCGGACATCGCGCTGGCGGCTCACGCGTCCGTCGCGGCGAGCATGCGCTCGACGTAACGCGCGATCAGGTCGACTTCGAGGTTCACGCGCGCGCCGGGCGCCAGGCGCTTGAGCGTCGTCACCTCGATCGTGTGCGGGATCAGGTTGATCGCAAGCTCGCAGCCGGCCGCGGTGTCGGTCACGCGATTGACCGTCAGGCTCACGCCGTCGACCGCGACCGAACCCTTGTAGGCGAAGTACTTCGCCAGTTCGCGCGGCGCACGCACCACGAGATCCCACGATTCGCCGACCGGCGCGAAACGCACCACTTCGCCGACGCCGTCGACGTGGCCCGAGACCAGATGCCCGCCGAGCTTGTCGCCGAGTGCGAGCGCGGTCTCCAGATTGACCTCGCCCGGCGCATCGAGGCCGACGGTCCGGGCCAGGCTCTCGCGCGATACGTCGACGGTGAAGTGCTGCCCGGCGAGCGAAGTGATCGTCATGCACGCGCCGTTCAGCGCGATGCTGTCGCCGACCCGCGCGCCGGCGAGCGAGACACGCTGCGCGTCGACCGTCAGCCGCACGCCGGCGTCTGCGCCGAGCGGCTCGACGCGCTCGATGCGGCCGATGCCCTGCACGATCCCGGTGAACATCAAATCCCCCCTCACCCCCCTTTACGACAGGGGGTTCCAACTCGGCGGGCGCCGCGGTCGTTCACGCCCAGCGGGCGAGGATCCGCACGTCTTCGCCGACCGGCACCACTTCGCGGAAGACGAGACGCCGCGCGTGCGCCAGATCGGACAGCGCGGGCAGATGGATCATCCCCTGCGCCTCGCCGATCAGCATGGGCGCCAGATACACGAGCAGCTCGTCGACCACGCCCTCGCGCACCAGCGACCCGTTGAGCTTGAAGCCGGCCTCGACGTGCACTTCGTTGACGCCGCGGCGCGCCAGCTCCTTCATCAAAGCGGGCGGATCGACCTTGCCGTTTTCGTTCGGCAGCTCGATCACCTCGGCGTTGCGCTCGCGCAGCCGCGCGACCTTGCCGTCGTCGGCGAACGCGCACGCGACGAGCACCGGTTCGCCGTCGAAGATTCGCGCACCGCAATCGACCTCGAGCCGGCTGTCGACGAGCACCTTCAGCGGCTGTCGACGCGTCTGCACCAGCCGCACGTTCAATTGCGGATCGTCGGCCTGCACGGTGCCGATGCCCGTGAGCACCGCGCAGGCGCGCGCGCGCCACGCGTGGCCGTCGGCGCGCGCCGCCTCGGACGTGATCCAGCGCGACACGCCGTTGTCGAGCGCCGTCTTGCCGTCGAGGCTGGCGGCGATCTTCAAGCGCACCCACGGCCGGCCGCGGTTCATCCGCGAGAAGAAACCGATGTTCGTTTCGATCGCCTCGTTGCGTAGCAGGCCGCAGCGCACATCGATGCCGTTGGCACGCAGCATCTCCAGCCCGCGCCCGGCGACCTGCGGGTTCGGGTCCTCGACCGCGGCGATCACGCGCGCGATACGGGCCTCGATCAGCGCGGTCGCACAGGGTGGCGTGCGGCCGAAGTGCGAGCAGGGCTCGAGGGTGACGTAGGCGGTCGCGCCGTGCAGATCATGCCCGTTGCGGCGAGCGTCGAGCAGTGCCTCGACCTCGGCGTGGTTCGATCCGGGCGGCTGCGTCCAGCCTTCGCCCAGCACGCGGCCGTCGCGCGCGATCACGCAGCCGACGCGCGGATTCGGCGTGGCGTGGTACAGCGCGCGCTGCGCCAGCGCCAGCGCGCGGCTCATCAACTGGTG
>FWWM01003422.1_pt1 | contig 39432 bp, 34 predicted proteins | sample 2228351 | NCBI WGS metagenome assembly FWWM01 (sample SAMEA103939774, study PRJEB20133) | metagenome
ACCGGCTAAAGGGTTTCCCCCCACGCTACCGTGGGGGGAAGCTTTGCGTCCTGGAGCTGGTGGGCGGCGTAGGACTTGAACCTACGACCTCTCGCGTGTGAGGCGAGCGCTCTGCCACTGAGCTAGCCGCCCCAGCTTTTCCGAGGTTAGCACGCCCTAAGAGGGGTGTCAAGCTTGACAAACCCCAAGGGGCTCCACTATAGTTAAGAGTGGCGACGCGGGGTGGAGCAGCCTGGTAGCTCGTCGGGCTCATAACCCGAAGGTCGCGGGTTCAAATCCCGCCCCCGCAACCAAAATCCCCCCTGGGCCACTTTAGGCCCAGGGGGATTGCCCTAAGCTTAGGGCGTGGACTGGGAGACCCTGACCAACCCACCCCGGCTTGCCAAGACCTACCCCTTCCCCAACTTCAGGAAGGCCCTGGAGTTCGCGAACCGCATAGGAGCCCTGGCCGAGGAGGCGGGCCACCACCCCCGGCTCACCGTGGAGTGGGGCCGGGTCCATGTGGAGTGGTGGACCCACTCCGCCGGGGGGATTACGGAAAAGGACCGGGAGATGGCCAGGAAGACGGATGAAGCCTACCAGGCCTTAAGCTAAGGGGGATGGAGGCGCGCACCCTCGAGCTCGTCTTCCCGGAACACACCAACCCCCTAGGCGCTGCTTTCGGTGGGTTTGTGCTGGGCCTCATGGACAAGGTGGGCTCCTACGCCGCGGCCCGTAGGGCCAAAAAGCCCGTGGTCACCGTGGCCGTGAGCAGCGTGGAGTTTAAGGTCCCCATCCGCACCGGGGACCTTTTGGAGGTGGTGGCCCGGGTAGTCCGGGTGGGCCGGACCTCCCTCACCGTGGAGGTGGAGGTCTATAAGGAGCGGTTTGGCCAGGAAAATGGCCGCATTCTGGCCACCCGGGGGGAGCTCACCTATGTGGCGGTCAACCCCCAAGGGGAGCCGGTGCCGGTGGAGGATGCGGGTTCTCTATGACGGGGCATGCCCCTACTGTCGGGCCCTGGCCCGGGGGCTTAAGGCCTTGGACCAGGGCCGCCGCCTGGAGTTCCTTCCCCTCCAGGAGGAAAAAGTCCTGGACCCCAAGGCCCTTCAGGAGGAGCTCCACGCGGTGGAGGGGAACCGGGTCCACCGGGGGTATGGAGCCCTTCTGGCCTTGGCCCGGTGCCTCCCCCTTCTTTGGCCCTCTTACCCCCTCCTCCTCCTGGGCCTCCTAGGGGGGATAGGCCCTAGGGCCTATAGGGCCCTGGCCCGGAGGCGGCCCCGTGCCTGAACTTCCCGAGGTGGAGACCACCCGGAGAAGGCTTCTGCCTCTCCTCCAGGGGAAGCGCCTCGAGGCGCTGGAACACCTGGACCCTAGGCGGTACCGGAGGACAGAGGAGGCCCAGGGGCGGATCATCTTAGATCTCAAAAGGCGGGGGAAATTCCTCCTCTTGGGGCTTGAAGGAGGTAAGGAGCTCGTGGTCCACCTGGGGATGACCGGGGGGTTTCGCCTGGGGCCCACCCCCTATACCCGGGCCATCTTCCGCCTCGAGGCCTCCGCCCTCTACTTCCACGATCCCCGGCGGTTCGGCCGGATTCTCTGCGTGGACCAAGGGGATTACCGGGAAATCCCTCTTCTAGAGGCCATGGGGCCTGAGCCCCTCTCCGAGGCCTTCCGGTTTGAGGCCTTTTACCAGGGCTTGAGGGCAAGCCTAAGATCCCTTAAAGCCCTCCTCCTAGACCAACGCCTGGTGTCGGGCCTGGGAAATATCTACGCTGACGAGGCCCTCCACCAGGCCGGCCTCCACCCGGCCCGGCCTGGGACCAGCCTAGAGGAAGGGGAGGCCCGAAGGCTTTACCGGGCCATCCGGGAGGTGTTAGAGGAGGCCCTAGCCCTTGGGGGGAGCACCCTGGGGGATGGGGCCTACCAGCAGCCCGACGGAAAGCCCGGCGCTTTCCAGGCGCGCCACCGGGTCTACGCCCGGGCCGGCCTTCCCTGCCTAAGCTGCGGCACCCCCATCCTGCGCCTTAGGCTCGCAGGCCGGGGCACCCATTTCTGCCCCCGGTGCCAGCCCTTTAATACCTAGACCGGCCCCGGTCCAGGAGGTAAAACCCACCCCCGGCGAGCAAGGCCAGGACCAGGGCCAGGGCCTGGGCTTCCCGGAAAGGCCCCTCCCCAGGCCGGCCCAGGCGCTCGTAGATGGCCAGGGTCAGGGTGGTCCATTCGGGCCGCCAGAGGACCAGGCTGGCCCCAAACTCCCCAAGAAGGCTCGCCAGGCCCAAGGCCAGGCCCGAGGCCAGGGCGGGGCGGAGGAAGGGGAGTTCCACCCTTAAAAAGGCCCTCAAGGGGGTGGCTCCCAGGGTCCGGGCGGCCTCGAGGAGGCTTGGGGGAAGGCTCCTTAAGGCCGGGAGAAGGGGGCGGGCCACCAAGGGGTAGGCCAGAAGGGCGTAGGCCAGGACCAGGAGGAACAAAGACCCCCTAAGGCCCGGGTAGGCCAAGAGATACCCGAAGCCCAGGGCCACCGGGCTCACCATAAGGGGGAGGAGGCCCAGGAGGTCCCAAAAGGGGCTTTTCCGGGCGCTCCAGGCGTAGGCCAGGCCCAAGGGTAGGGCCAGGGCCAGGCCCAAAAGGGCAAAGCCCAGGCTATGCCTGAGGGCCAGGGGAAGAGGGGTAAAGGCCTCCGAGGTCCAGGCGCTGGCCAAGGCCTTGGGGTCTAGACCCAGGAAGAGGCCCAAAAAGGGGGCGTAGAGCAAGGTCCAGAAAAGGCCAAGCCCCAAGGTCCAGGCCCCCCTTAGGGGTTCCAAGGGGTAGGCGTAGGCCAGGGGAGCGGGGCGGAAAAGGAGGTAGAGGAGGGCGGCCAGGGCCAGGGTGAGGAGCTGGAGGAGGATAAGCCCCGCGGCCTCGGCAAAGGCCAGGCGGTGGGCCAGGAGGAGGTAGACCTCCACCTCTAAGGTGGCGTACCGGCCGCCCCCAAGCAGGAGAGGAACCCCAAAGGCCGAGAAGGTGTAGATAAAGACCAGGGCCCAGGCGGAAAGGGCGGCCGGCCCAAGAAGGGGTAGGGCCACCCGCAGAAAGGCCCTCAAGGGGGTGGCCCCCAGGGTCCGGGCCGCGGCCAGGGCCTCCCCTAGGCCCAGGGCCACGGGGAAAACCACCCTGAGGGCCAGGCCCAGGTTGTAGAAGACCGCGCCCCAAAGGAGCACCCCCTCGGTGCCGTAAAGCCCCAGGCCTAAGGCGCGGCTCAAGCTCAGAAACCCTAGGGCCACCACCGGGGTAGGCAGGACAAAGGGGAGGGTGGCGAGGCCTAAAAAAACCTCCCTTCCCCTTAAGCCCCGAAGGAGGAAGGCCAGGGGCAGGGCCAGAAGCAGGCTTAAGCTTGCGGAAAGGACCCCGTACTTGAGACTCCAAAGGTACCGACCCCAGTAATAAGGGTTGGCCAGGACCTCCCCTAGGCCCTGGCCCAGGCCCAGGGCCAGGACCCGGCCCAAGGGGTAGAGGAGGGCCAGGGCCAGGAAGCCCAGGAGGAAAAGCCTTGGGAGCACTAGGGCCTACGCAGGCGGCGCACGCTCTCCGGGGACTGGCCCTGGAGAACCACACGGGTCCACTCCTCTATCCAGCGCTCCCGGTTCTGGGCCATGACCCTGGGGTCCAGCCGCACCGGACGGACCGCCTCCGGAGCAAAGCGGAAGACCTCGGGCAGCTGGGCATCCCGCCGGGCCGGGTAGACCCACATCTCCGTGGGGATGTTTTCCTGGACCGGTTTGGAGAGGAACCAGTCCACCACCTTCCTGGCGGCCTCGAGGTTCTTAGTCCCCTTGAGGATCCCGATGAACTCCACCTGGAAGAAGCTGAGCTCGGGGAGGAGGTTTTCCGTGGGAGGCTCCCGGTACCGCCCCTCGGAGTAGTAGACCTCGGCCGCGGGGCTCGTGGTGTAGGAGACCACGATGGGCCTATCCCCCCGGTAGAGGCTAAAGTGGGTGTAGTAGGCCTCGCTCCAGCCCTTGGTTACCCGGACTCCCCCGTCCCTAAGCCGGGCCCAGAAGTCCAGGTACCCCTCCTCCCCGAACCGGGCCACAGTGGCCATGAGAAAGGCCAGGCCCGGGGAACTGGTGGCGGGGTTCTGGACCACCAGAAGCCGGGTGAACTCGGGCCGGGCCAGATCCTCCGGGGTCTTGGGCAAGGGGCGGTTTTGGAAATAGGCCTTGTGGTAGTTCAGGCTCACATACCCGTAGTCCACGGGAAGGGCCCGGAAACTCGGGTCTAAAAGCAGGGTCCCCCGGAGGTTCCGGATCTCGGGGCTCCGGTAAGGAAGGAGGATATCCGCCTCCAGGGCCCGGGAGAGAAAGGTGTTGTCAAAGCCATAGAGGAGATCGGCGATGGGGGCCCCCTTGGTCAGGATGGCCCGGTTGAGGACCTCCCCGGCGTCCCCGGCCTTGAGGAAGCGGAGCCTTATGCCCGTCTGGCGCTCAAAAGCCTGGATAAGGCCTTTATCCAGGCTGAAGCTTTCGTGGGTGAGGACGGTAACCTCTTGGGCCAAAGCCCCTAGGCCAACCAGGAAGAGCCAGACCAGAAGCCGCATGCTTCCCCTCCTTGTCACCGGGAGGGGGTCACCTTCCCGGGCCGGCATGGCCTGGATCGGGTTCCAAGGGCATCCTCGAGAGCCCCATCAAGGGCACCCCCGGTGACCCCCTTATTCTACCCGCTCAGGAAAAAGCCGGCCCAAGGCCTCCCGGAAATGGGCCTCAAAGGTCTCGGGGGCGTCCAGCCAGGGGTAGTGCCCCGCCCCTGGGATGACGGCAATGGGGGCCTCGAGGTAGGAGGCCACCTCCTCGGCGTAGGGGTAGCTGGACCCGTCCTCCTCCCCCACCAGGACCCAGATGGGCCTAGGGTCGGGGCGGAGGAGAGGGGTATAGTCTAGGCGCCAAAGCCCATTCGCCTGGAGGGCTAAGGCCGGAGCCTCCGAGCCGAGAAGCCCCGAGGCCTCGGCGATCCACTCGTAGTGCATCCGGCTTCTCAGGGAGGGAAAGAGAAGCCGGTCAAAAAGGGCTTTGGGCTCGGCCTGGGCCAAAGCCCTCTCAAGGTCCCCTTCTGGCTCCCCTATAGGGGTACACCCCGCAGCCCGGCAGAGCTGGGCGGCCAGCCAAGGGAAGCTTACCCAAGGGGCCAGGAGGACCAGGCCCTCCACCTGGGGGTAGCGGTAAAAAGCCTCCAAGGCCACCAGGGCCCCAAACCCGTGGGCTACCAGGCCAAACTCCTCCAGGCCTAGGGCCTCGGCCAGGAGGAGGACATCCTCGGCCAGGGCCTCCAGGGTGAAAAGCCTGGGGTCTGGGGGGAGTTCCAGGCTCCGGCCCGAGCCCCTCTGGTCAAAGAAAACGGCCCTGAATCCCTCCAGGTGGTCCTCGAGGCCCTCCCTAAGGGCGTAGGCATTCCCCCCCGGCCCCCCGTGGAGGAAGACCAGGGCCGGGGCCCCCTCCGGTCCCAGGTCCTCCACGTAGACCTCGGCCTCCCCCAAGGGGATATACCCGATCTCCTCCCGCATCCTCCCCACTTTACCCCAGGTTTTTGTAAACCACCCCTTCTTTTAAGGTGAAGGCCCAGGCCCTGACCCCGGGGAGGGCCTGGGCCAGGGCCAGGACCTCCTCCCCCGCCCCTAGGACCTGGACCAGGCAAACCCCTTCCCCCTCCAGAAACCAAAAAGGGTAGGGAAGCCCCCGGGCCCAGGCGAGAAGGCCCCCCCCGTCCTTCCCCTCAACGAAGACCACCCGCATACCCCTCCCAAAGCCGGCTATAGAAGAGGATAGAGGCCGATTCCTCCAAAACCGTAAGCAGGGTGTAGGCCTCCAAAAGGGCCTCCTCAGGTTTCTCCTTGTATCCCGCGGCAAAGGCCCCGTGCCCCCTCAAGAGGCAGGCCGGGGCCTCCTTAAGCCCTGCCACCACGGCCTCGGCCGCCTCCTCGGTGCCCGAAAGGCTTGAAGGGCTGAGGACAGGCACCCGCCCCAGGAGGAGGCGGCCCTCGAGGTCCAAAGGCTCCAGGCTGTCCAGGTGGAGGGAAAGGGCCACCGCCACCCGGGGGTGGGCATGGGCCAGGGCCTGGGCCGGGGTGTGCCGGTAGACCGCCCGGTGGATCAGGGCCTCCACGCTGGCCCCCTTCGGGATCTCCCCCTCCAGGGGGACTTCTAGGAGGTCCTCCGGGGTGAGGTGGGCCTTCTGGACCCCAGTCCGGGTAATCCAGAACCCCTTGGGGCTCCGCACGGAGAAATTCCCCGCCGTAGCCGAGATCAGGCCCTGACGGAAAAGGTCCTCCCCTACCTGGCGGAAAACGCTAAAGAGCCGGGCCAGCATCCCCTAAACCTTACCACCCCAGGGGCCAAGGGAGTATGCCCTTCGGCGCTAGGCCCTTCGCCGTTTGGCTTTAGGGCCCGGGCCTACCCGGGGTTTGACCAAGGCCGCCACCCTGACCCCACCAGGGTGGGGTGGTCAACGCCTGGGCCTTGGCTCTTCCACATGGGCCTTCCCAAAAGCGAGGGGCCAAGGCCTTTTTGGGCCCCCGCCGCAGCTTTTGGTGCGGCGGGGCACTCCTTAGGCCTGCTTCCCCGGTTGCTCCCGCCGGGCCCGGCGCAGTGGCCTCTCCTTGGCCTCAGCCACGGCCTCCTTACGGGCCTCCTCGATGGCCTGGAGGGTCTTTTTGTCCACCACCTGGGTAAAGCGGACGTGGTCCGAACCGGTACCTGCGGGGATGAGCCGGCCCAGGATAACGTTCTCCTTAAGGCCGATGAGCTCGTCCACCTTCCCAGCGATGGCGGCCTCGGTGAGGACATGGGTGGTGTGCTGGAAGCTCGCCGCGGAAAGCCAGCTCCTGGTGGAAAGGGCGCTCTTGGTCACCCCCATGAGGAGGGGCTTCCAGGCAATGGGGTTCTTCCCCTCCCGGATGAGGGCCTCGTTAAGGGCTTCCACATCCCACTTCTCCAGGACCTGGCCCTCCAGGAGGCGGCTATCCCCGGGGTCAGTGACCTCCACGTACTTGAGCATCTGCCGGACCACGATCTCGATGTGCTTGTCGTGGAGCTTCACCCCCTGGGCCCGGTAGACCTTCTGGATCTCCTCCACCAGGTACCGCTCCACCGCCTCGGGGCCCTTGGCCTCGAGGAGCTGGTGGGGGTCAATGGCCCCGCGGGTCAGGGGCTGGCCGGCCTCCACATAGTCCCCATCCCGGACCAGGAGCCGGGCCTCCTTGGGGAGTTTGTACTCCTTGGAGAAGCCCTCGGCCTCCACGAAAACCGAGAGCTTGTCCTCCGTCTCCTCAATCCGCACCACCCCGTCAATCTCAGAGATCACGGCCTTGGCCTTGGGACGGCGGGCCTCAAAGAGCTCGATGACCCGGGGGAGGCCCTGGGTGATGTCCGTGCCCGTGGCCACCCCACCCGTGTGGAAGGTCCGCATGGTGAGCTGGGTCCCCGGCTCCCCGATGGACTCCGCCGCCACCACCCCCACGGCCTCCCCGATGGAAACGGGCCGGGCCATGGAGAGGTCCAGCCCGTAGCACTTCTGGCAGACCCCGTACCGGGTGCGGCAGGTGAGGGGGCTCCGCACCGGGACCTCCTGGAGGAGGCCCTTCTCGGCGGCTTCGATGATCCGGGCCACATCCTCCAGGGAGAGGTACCGGCCAGCTTCGAAGCCCAAGGCCTCCAAGGGACGGGCTAGAACCCGCCCGTAAAGGCCCATTTCGATGTCCGAACGCTTCCTAAGCCTGGGGGCGCGGGTCACCTCGTCCGGCTGGAAGAGGGGGACGGAGATGTAGTTGGTGGTGCCGCAGTCCTCCTCCCGGACCACGATCTCGTGGGCCACATCCACCAGCTTCCGGGTGAGGTAGCCGGAGTCTGCGGTCCTAAGGGCGGTATCCGCACCCCCCTTCCTGGCCCCGTGGCTGGAGATGAAGTACTCCAGGACGGTAAGCCCCTCCCGAAAGGAGTTCCGCACCGGCACCTCGAAGATCTCCCCCGAGGGCTTGGCCATCAGGCCCCGGAGACCACAGAGCTGCCGGACCTGCTGGGGGTTACCCCGGGCCCCGGACTGGGCCATGACGTAAAGGGGGTTGAAGGGGTAGTTTTCCTCGAAGTTCTTGAAGACGGCCTGGGTGATCTTCTCCGTGGTCTCGGTCCAAAGCTGGATGATCTGGTCGTACCGCTCCCTTTCCGTGAGGAAGCCCATCTCGTAGGCCTGCTCAATCTGGAGAAGTTTCCGGTCCGCCTCCTCCAGATAGGCCCGCTTTTCCTCGGGGATGACGGCGTCGTCAATCCCGATGGTGATCCCACTGGTGGTAGAGAGGGTGAAGCCGTAGTACTTAAGGGCATCCAAAAGCCGGGCTGTCTTCTCCACCCCCAGGCGGAGGAAGGCCTGGTAGACCAGGTCCTTAAGAGCGTTCTTTTCCTGGGGCAGGTCCAGCCGGATGAGCTCCCAGGCCACCTCCTCGTCCTCCACGGCCTCGGCCACTATCCGGGCGAAAAGAATCCGGCCTGGGCTCGTCTCCAAGCGCTGACCCCGATACCGGACCGTGACTACGTCCTGGAGGTCCAGGTACCCCTGGGCCACAGCCAGAAGGGCCTCGTCGGGGTTAGCAAAGACGAATTTGATCCGGCCCACACTGGTCTCACGGCCCGCCACCTGGATAGGGGCGTTTAAGGCCACCTCTCCCCGTTCGTAGGCCAAAAGGGCCTCCTCCGGGGTGGCAAAGCTAAGCCCCGCCCCTTTCTTCTCCCGACGCACCTGGGTGATGTAGTAAAGCCCCAGGATGATGTCCCGGCTGGGCTTGGCCAAAGGCTCCCCCGAGGCCGGGGAGAGGAGGTTATGGGCCGAGAGCATCTGGATGCGGGCCTCCGCCTGGGCGAAGTTGGAAAGGGGGACGTGGACGGCCATCTGGTCCCCGTCGAAGTCAGCGTTAAAGGCCTCGCAGACCAGGGGGTGGAGCTGGATGGACTGCCCCTCCACCAAGACGGGCTGGAAGGCCTGGATGCCCAGGCGGTGCAGGGTGGGGGCACGGTTTAAGAGGACGACCTTGCCGTGGATCACCTCCTCCAGGGCGTCCCAGACCTCGTCCTTGATGTCCCGCTGCCTTTCTAGCATCCTGCGGGCCGCCCGCACGTTGGCGGCGATGCCCTTTTCCTCCATGCGCTTGATGAGAAAGGGCTTGAAGAGCTCTAAGGCCATGCGCTTGGGCAGGCCGCATTGGTGGAGCTTGAGCTGGGGCCCCACCACGATGACGCTCCGGCCCGAGTAGTCCACCCGCTTCCCTAGGAGATTTTGCCGGAACCGGCCCTGCTTGCCCGTGAGGATATCCGTGAGGCTGCGGAGGGGCCGGTCGCTCCCGGGGTTAGTCACGGGGGTGCCGCGGCGGCCGTTGTCAAGAAGGGCGTCCACCGCCTCCTGGAGCATCCGCTTTTCGTTGCGGATGATGATCTCCGGGGCCCCTTGGGCTAGGAGTTTCTTGAGCCGGTTATTCCGGTTGATGACCCGGCGATAGAGGTCGTTGAGGTCGCTGGTGGCGAACCGCCCCCCATCCACCTGGACCATGGGGCGGAGGTCCGGGGGTAGAACGGGGATGACCTCTAGGACCATCCACTCCGGCCGGTTTCCGGAGTCCAGGAAGGCCCGGACCACCTCCAGGCGCTTCCTGGCCTTGGCCCGCCGGGCCCGGGAGGGGTGCTTCATTTCCTCCAAGAGTTCGGCCTCTAAAGCCTTGAGGTCCAGCTCCTTAAGCAGGGCCTGGACCGCCTCCGCCCCCATGCGGGCGTCGATATCGTAGGCCTCCACCACCCGGACCACGTTCCGGACCAGGTCCACCTCCACCCGGCCATGGACCTCACTCTTCACCCGGCCCCCGTCCGCCAAGGTATCCCCGGGGGCCACCCGGTCCCCGGTGGTGACCTCCACGTCCTCCTCAAAGGGGTAGACCCGGGCCTTGACCACCAGGATGCTCGCGGGTTCGTGGAGGTGGACCACCCCCTCCCCTTCCGCGATAACCTCCTCCTCGGGGTCAATGGCGGCCACGATCTTCTCCCCTGGGGCCACTTTACCCCCCTCGGGGACGATGACGTTCATATGGGGCTGGACCCGGTAGTCCTTGGGCTCGGTCCACTCCAGGAAGAAGGTGAGGTAGACCGTCTCCCCTTCCTCGTCCGCCTCCACCTCGGCCGCCCGGACCGCCCGGGGCATCCGGACCAAGCCCTTGGCCTCAGCCAAAGGCTGGCCCCGCTCCACAATCTCCCCGGAGACCACTAAAGGCGTGAAGCCCACGGGGAGGAAGTACCGGGCCACCACCTCCTCCTCCCGGTGAAGGTAAAGGAGGTAGCCTTCCCCTTCGGGAAGTTCCTTGAGCTCCACCACCCCCTCCTCCTCCGCGCGGAAGAGGTAGGGGGCCTCGAGTTCCCCAATCACCTCCCCGGGGCGGTAGGCCTGGGCCTCGGCCCAGGCGGAGAGGGGAAGCCTGAGGCCAGCCCGCTCCTTCTTGAGGTACTCCACCCGGACCCGGCGAGGGAACCGGTAGAGGGCCACCCCGTCCATCCGGGCCAGAACCCCAGGGGCGAGCTCCTGCCCTTTCACCACCTCCTCCCCATCCCGGACCAGGGCATCCACCCCCGGGGGTAAGGGGTAGGTCTCCTGCTTACCAAAGCGGAGCTCCCGGTACTCCTCGTCCGTGAGGAGCTGGCCCTTCTTCACCGGCTCGCCGTTCAGGACCGCCCCCTTGGGGTCTAAGACCAGGTACTTATGGAAGTAAAGGACCTGCTCCAGCTCCGTGGCCGAGAGGTCCAGAAGGGTCCCAATCTTGGAGGGCACGTCCTTGACGTACCAGATGTGGGCCACGGGGGTAGCGAGCTCAATATGCCCCATCCGGTACCGCCGGACGATGCTCCTCGTCACCTCCACCCCACACCGCTCGCAGACCTTGCCCTCAAAGCGCTGGCGCTTGTACTTGCCGCAAGCGCACTCGTAGTCCTTAATGGGGCCGAAGATGCGCTCGTCAAAAAGCCCGTCCCGTTCGGGCTTGAGGGTGCGGTAGTTGATGGTCTCGGGTTTTTCTACCTCCCCGTAGCTCCAGGAGCGGATCTTCTCCGGGGAGGCCAGGGCGATGCGGACCTTACGGACTTCCTTCTTCATGGTGTACCCCTTTTTCTACCGCTTGGAGGCCAGGCCTTCAAAGATGTCCACGGGGTTGCCCCGCTCATCCAGGGTTTCCACATCCAGGCCCAAGGCCTGGAGCTCCTTGACCAGGACCCTAAAGGATTCAGGCACACTGGGCTCGGGCACGTCCTCGCCCTTAAGGATGGCCTCGTAGGCGGCGTTCCGGCCTTCGATGTCGTCGGACTTAAGGGTAAGCATCTCCTGGAGGGCATGGGCCGCCCCATAGGCCTCCAGGGCCCAGACCTCCATCTCCCCAAAGCGCTGCCCCCCGAACTGGGCCTTACCGCCCAAGGGTTGCTGGGTGATAAGGGAGTAGGGCCCGGTGGAGCGGGCGTGCATCTTGTCCTCCACCATGTGGTAGAGCTTCATGATGAACATCTGCCCCACCACAATCGGCCCCTCAATGGGCTCCCCGGAGCGGCCATCGTAAAGGACCACCTTGCCTTGGATGAAAAGCTCCCTTAGTTGCTCCTCGGGGGAGGCCCCAGGGGTGACCAGGCCGAGCTTCTCAGCCCGCCTTAAGACCTCGAGTTCCCGCTTGTCCACCCCGAAGCCCTCCGAGCGGCGTCGGCCAAAGTAGACCTCAAAGGCCTCGGCCAGGAGGGCCTTGATCTCAGGTTCCTTGGCCCCGTCAAAGATGGGGGAGATGTACCTCTGGCCCAGGACCCAGCCCGCCAGGCCCAAGTGGGTCTCCAGGATCTGGCCCAGGTTCATCCGGCTGGGGACGCCCAGGGGGTTCAGGATGATGTCCACCGGGGTCCCATCGGGCAGGTGGGGCATATCCTCCACGGGGAGGACCTTGGCCACCACGCCCTTGTTCCCGTGGCGGTTGGCGAGCTTATCCCCCACCTGGAGCTTCCGCTTCTGGGCCACAAAGACCCGGACCACCTCCCTAACCCCAGGCTTGAGCTCCACCCCCTTGTCCCCCCGGCGGAGGCGGTAGGCCCCCACCACAATCCCCCCCTCCCCCGGGGGGACGCGCAGGGAGGTGTCCTTTACGTCCCTGGCCTTCTCCCCGAAGATGGACTGGAGGAGGCGCTCCTCAGGGGAAGGCTCCTTCTCCCCCTTAAAGCTCGTCCGGCCCACCAGGATATCCCCGGGCTTGACCTCGGCCCCGATCCGGACCACCCCCTCCTCGTCCAGGTCCCGGAGAGCAGCCTCGGAGGTATGGGGGATATCCCGGGTGATCTTCTCGGGGCCAAGCTTGGTATCCCGGGCTTCGATCTCGTACCGCTCAATGTGGATGGAGGTGTAGAAATCCCGTTTTAAGAGCTCCTCGCTGATGACGATGGCGTCTTCGAAGTTATACCCGTCAAAGGGCATGATGGCCACCAGGACGTTTTGTCCCAGGGCCAAAAACCCCCCCTCGGAGGCAGGGCCATCCGCTAAAAGCTCCCCCTTCCGCACCCGCTGCCCAGGCTGGACCCGGACCCTTTGGTCCAGGGCTGTGCCCTGGTTAGAGCGGACATACCGCCTTAAGGGGTATTCCGCTACCCGGCCCGAGGTATACCGGACCACCACCCGGCTCCCCTCGGCCCTTAAGACCTCCCCGTCCTCCTCGGCGTAGAGGGCGGCCTGGGTGTCCCGGACCACCCTTTCCTCGAGGCCGGTCATGACCACCGGGGCCTGGGCCCGGATGAGGGGCACGGCCTGGACCTGCATGTTGGACCCCATGAGGGCCCGGTTGGCGTCGTCATGCTCCAGGAAGGGGATGAGGTTGGTGTTCACGGAAAAGACCTGCTTGGGGCTCACATCCATGAACTCCACCTCTTCCGGGGGCACGATCACGGGGTCCCCCCGGCGCCTCGCCACCACCCGTTCCGTGGCGATGCGGTTCCCCTCCAGGGGGGTGTTGGCCTGGGCTATGGTGTACCGATCCTCCTCCGTGGCCGTCATCCAGACCACCTCATCCGTGACCACCCCGTTCACCACCCGGCGGTAGGGGGTACGGATGAAGCCCAGCTCATCCACCCGGGCGTAGGCGGCCAGGGAGGTGATGAGGCCGATGTTGGCCCCTTCCGGGGTCTCCACGGGGCAGATCCGGCCGTAATGGGTACGGTGCACGTCCCGGACATCAAACCCGGCCCGCTCCCGGGTGAGCCCCCCAGGGCCTAGGGCGCTGATCCGGCGCTTGTGGCGGAGTTCGGAAAGGGGGTTGGTCTGGTCCTTGAACTGGGAAAGCTGGCTCCGGCTGAAAAACTCCCTTAGAGCCGCCTCCAAGGGGCGGCTATTCACCAGCTTGGCCGGGGTCAGGGTCTCGGGGGAGGCCATAACCATCCGCTCTCGCACCCCCCGGGCCAACCGGGAAAGCCCCACCCGGAACTGGTCCGTGACCAATTCCCCCACGGTGCGGATCCGGCGGTTCCCCAGGTGGTCAATATCGTCCACCTCATGCCCCGGGACCCCCTGGGTCAGGGCAAAGAGGTAGCGCAGGGTGGGGAGGAAGACCTCGTCCTTAAACTCCCCGTCCTGGAAGCGGGCCAGGGTCCGGCCCGAAAGGGCAATCCCCAGCTTCTCCTGGGCCTTGTACCGCCCCGCCTCCCCCAGGTCGTACCGCCTGGGGTCGGCCAGGAGGCCAAAGAGGTAGGCCACGGCCTTGTCCCGCTTGGGGGGGTCCCCAGGCCTTAGAAGGGTGAAGAGCCGGATCAGGGCCTCCTCTGGTCTCAAGGAGAGGATGGACTCGTCCAGAAGCCCCTGGACCAGGTCCCCGTAGGCCCCAAGCTCCCGGACCAGGGTCTCCTGGTCGTACCCGAAGACCCTAAGGAGGAGGACCAGGGGGAATTTGCGCTTGTTGACCTTCATGGAGATGGAGCCATTGGGCTCAATCTCCAGGTCAATCCAAGGCCCCCGCTTGGGCAAGGGGATGAGGCTTGCGATGTACCGGCCGGGCCGGGCGGGGTCGGGGGTGAAGTAGACCCCAGGGGAGCGGTGGATCTGGCTTACAATCACCCGGTCGGCCCCGTTGATGATGAAGGAACCGTCCTCGGTCATGAGGGGGATATACCCCAGGAAGACCTCGTCCTCCTTGATGAGGCCCGTGTCCTTGTGGATGAGCTGGAGCCGGGCGTAGAGGGGGGCCTGGTAGGTGAGGTCCTTGAGCCGGCATTCCTCCTGGCTAAAGGGAGGCTCACCTAGGCGGTACTCTATAAAGTCCAGGACCAGACCCCGGCCCTTATCCCCCTCCTCGATGGGGAAGATCTCCTTAAAGGCCGCCTGGAGGCCCACCTCTTCCCGGGCGTGGGGAGGGACATCGGCCTGTAGGGCTCGTTGGTACGACTGGACCTGAACCTCGGTCAGGGGGGGAAGGGGAATAACCTCCCGGATGCGACCAAACCGCTTAATCTCCATGCCTCACCTCTTGGGGCGGGCCTTGGGGTAAGCTAACAGGGTTCTTCCGCAAGGGAAGCCTTTCCCTTGCGGCGGCTGGCTCTTACCGTGCTCTTTTGGCCCGACCAAAGAGCACAAAGAATAGATTATACCCCCTTTGGCCTCCCGTCAAGCCTACCGCTCCACCTCCACCCGGACCTTGTAATTCCCCCGGACGGTCTGGCCTAAGACCTCGAGGAGCCTCAAAACCCCAAGCCCCTCGGCAAGGAGGGTATCCCCGGGGGCCATCTCGTCCTTGGGGGAGGCGGGCCTTCCCCTTAGGCGGACCTTCCCGGCCTTGACCCCTTGGGCGAAATAGCTCCGGGAGACCCCAAACCCCTTGGCCCCCACCGCGTCCACCCGGAGGCTTGGGACCACCAGGACCCGGACCTTTTCCCGGACCGGCCTTAGGGCCTCTGGGGGCGGGGGGAGGAGGGTCTTCCCCGCCTGGAGGAGGGCCTTCTTGCCCTCAGGGGTCAGGGCCAGGACCACCCCTTCCTCCCAGGGGAGGATATCCCCCACCTCCCGGCCCAGCTCCGGGGCCTCCCCCTCCAGGTAGACAAGCTCCACCGGGTCCCCCACCCCGGGGACCTCCGCGGGGTAAAGGACGGCCACCTTCCTTTCCGCCATGGGGAAACCCCCGAAGAAGGCCACCCTAAGCCCCTCCCGCCGGGCCTCGGCCTCCAGGAGGGCCTGCTCCTCCAGGTCCAAAAAGGGGGTCCGGACCACCCGCCCCCCCCGGGCCCGCTTGAGGTAAGCCTCCAGGTTCAGCATCTAGTCCTTGAGGGCAAAGGTTAGGACGGCCCGGGCCCTTTCCTCCCCTTCCACCAGGGCCTGGACCTGGACCCGGCCCAGGCCCCGGCGGAAAAAGAGGAGCTCCCCTTCCAGGATCAGGGTATCCCCGGGGAGGACGGGCTTTTTAAACCGGGCCTCCTCCACCCCCGCCAGGAAGACCAGCCCCCCGGGCTTAAACCCCGGCTGCCGGGCCACCACCCCCACCGCCGCCTGGGCCATGGCCTCGAGGATCAAGACCCCCGGCATCACGGGAAACCCGGGGAAATGCCCCTGGAAGAAGGGCTCATTGATGGTCACGTTCTTGAGGGCCCGGAAGCGCTTTTCATCCGCTTCCAGGATCCGGTCCACCAGGAGGAAGGGGTAGCGGTGGGGGAGAAGCCGGAGGATCTCCAAAGCGTCCACGGGGCTACCTCCTCAGGATATCGTCCGAGGAAAGCACCGCATCCTCCAAGACGTGGAGCATCTCCAGGGCCTTCCCCGTGCCCAGGGCCACGGCCTCCAGAGGGTTCTCCGCCACCACCACCGGCACCCCCGTGGCCTCCTGCAGGGCCAGATCCAGGTTCTTAAGCAGGGCCCCACCCCCGGTGAGGAGGATGCCCCGCTCGTAGATATCCGCGGCGAGCTCCGGGGGGGTGGTCTCCAGAACCCCCTTTACCCCCTGGAAGATCTTCTCCAGGGTCTCCCTTAGGGCCTCGGCCACGTCCTGGGCCGTGACCTCCAGGGTCCGGGGGAGGCCCGAGACCAGGTCCCGGCCCCGGATCTCGGCCACCTCCTCTTCCTCCCCAGGAAGGAGCTTGGCCCGGCCGAGCTGGATCTTGAGCTCCTCCGCGGTGCGCTCCCCGATGAGGAGGCTATACTTTTGCCGGATATACCGGATGATGGCCTGGTCCATCTCATTCCCGGCCAGGCGGAGGCTTTCCGAGCGGACAATCCCCCCCAGGGAGATGACGGCGATATCCGTGGAGCCCCCGCCGATATCCACCACCATATTCCCCGTGGGCTCGGCCACGTTAATCCCCGCCCCGATGGCCGCGGCCAGGGGCTCCTCGATGATGTAGACCTTCTGGGCCAGGGCGCTTACGGCCTGGACCACAGCCCGCCTCTCCACATCCGTAACCCCCGAGGGCACCCCCACCATGACCCGGGGCTTGAAGAACCGGCTCATGGGGGAAAGGACCTTTTGGAGGAAGAGAAGAAGCATCCTCTCCGTAAGGGCATAGTCGGCAATAACCCCGTCCTTTAGGGGCCTCACCGCCACGATATTCCCCGGGGTGCGGCCCAGCATCCGGTAGGCCTCGGCCCCCACGGCCTTGACCTCCCGCTTTCCCTGGGCCACGGCGATGACGGAAGGCTCCTTAAGCACAATCCCTTTACCCCGGACGTAGATCAGGACGCTCGCCGTCCCTAGGTCAATCCCGATGTCCTCACCCCGAAACATATCCCCCCATTCTACTAGCGGGCGTACTCCACCACCCGGGTCTCCCGGACCACGGTCACCTGGACCTGGCCGGGGTAGTTCATCTCCCGCTCTATCCGGTTCGCGATCTCCCGGGCGAGAAGGGTAGCCTTGGCATCGGTAATCTCCTGAGGTTTCACAATCACCCGGATCTCCCGGCCGGCCTGGACGGCGAAGGCCGTCTCCACCCCGGGGAAAGATAGGGCGATGCGCTCCAGGGCCTCGAGGCGCTGGAGGTACTCCTCCAAGGACTCCCGCCTGGCCCCGGGCCGGGCGGCGGAAAGGGCGTCGGCCGCGGCCACCAAGACGGCGTAGACCGTCTGGGCGTTCCCAGGGTCGTGGTGGTGGGCAATGGCGTCCAGGACCTCCTCCGGCTCCCCAAACCGCCGGGCCAGGGCGAGGCCAATCTCCACGTGGCTCCCCTCCACCTCCCGGTCCACGCTCTTGCCGATATCGTGGAGGAGGCCAGCCCGCCGGGCCAGGGCGGGGTCCAGCTCCAGCTCCGCGGCCATGATCCCCGCCAGGTGGGCCACCTGGACGGAGTGCTTCAAGACGTTCTGCCCGTAGCTAGAGCGGAAGTGGAGCCGGCCCAAAAGCTGGATAAGCCCAGGCTTCAACCCCACCACCCCGGCCTCGAGGGCCGCCTCCTCCCCCCTTTCGTAGAGGAAGGTCCGCATCTCGGCCTTGGCTCGCTCCACCACCTCCTCAATCCGGCTTGGGTGGATCCGGCCATCCTTTAAGAGCTCCTCCAGGGCCATGCGGGCGATCTCCCGGCGGATGGGGTTAAAGCTACTCAGGAGGACGGCCTCCGGGGTGTCGTCGATGATGAGGTCCACCCCCGTGAGGGCCTCAAAGGTGCGGATATTCCGCCCCTCCCGGCCGATGATCCGGCCCTTTAAGGCCTCCGAGGGGAGGGGCACCACGGAGACCGCAAGCTGGGCCGCGGTCTCCGAGGCCTGGCGCTCCATGGCCTGGGCCAGGATCTTCTGGGCCTCCCGCTTGGCCTCGAGGCGGGCCCTTTCCAGCATGGCCCGCACCTTCTGGGCCTTTTCCTCCTCCAGCTCCTGGTCCAGCTTTTCCAGGATGAGCCGCCTGGCCTCCTCCCGGGAAAGCCCCGCCACCTCCTCCAGCTTCCGGTCTATGGCCTTGGCCCGCTCCCTCAAGGCCTCCTCCTGGGCCAAAAGGGCCTTTTCCCGCTCCAATAGGGCCCTTTCCCGCTCCTCGAGCCGGGCAAGCCTCTCCTCCAGGCTTTCGGCCCGCCGGCCCAGGCGCTCGGCCTCCCGGCGGAGCTCCTCCCGCTCCTCCTTAAGCCTTTCCCGCTCAGCCCTAAGCTCCTCCCGGAGGGCCTTTAGGCTTTCCCTTTCCGCCTTAAGCTCCTCCTCCTGCCGCCTGAGCCGGGCCCGGGCCTCAGCCTCCAGGGCCTGGACCTCGGCCTCGAGGCGGGCCCGTTCCTCCTGGGCCCGGGCGTGGGCCTTCTCCCGGATAGCCTGGGCCTCCTTGCGGGCCTCTTCCAGAAGGTTTTGGGCCTCCTTGCGGGCCTCCTCTAAGAGAAGACCCGTCCCCTGACCCTCCCCCTTGCGCCGGAGGAAAAGCACCCCAGCCAGGACCAGGACCAGAAGGAGAAGGACCAGGTCCAAGAGGCTCATTCTTCCTCCTCGCTTCCCCCAATCAGGCTAAGGGCATCGGCCCTCTCCAGGACGCGGGCCCGGATCTCCTCCATGAGCTCGGGCCTCTCCTTGAGGTACTCCGCGGCCTTCTCCTTCCCCTGGCCCAGGCGGTGCTCCCCGTAGGAAAGCCAGGACCCCGCCTTCTCTATGACCCCGGCGGAGACAGCCACATTCAGGAGGTCCATCACCGGGTCCAGGCCCCGGCCAAAGTAGATCTCCAGCTCCGCCTCCCTAAAGGGCGGGGCCAGCTTGTTCTTCACCACCTTGACCCGGACCCGGATACCCACCGCTTCGTTTCCCACCTTGATGGGCTGGCCGCTCCGGCGCACATCCAGGCGGAGGGAGGCGAAAAACTTGAGGGCAAGCCCCCCGGGGGTGGTCTCGGGGTTGCCGTACATCACCCCTACCTTCTGCCGCACCTGGTTGATGAAGATGGCCGCGGTGTTGCTCTTGGAAAGGACCGCAGTGAGCTTGCGCAGGGCCTGGCTCATGAGCCGGGCCTGGAGGCCCACGAACTGGTCCCCCATCTCTCCCTCGATCTCGGCCTTGGGGACCAGGGCGGCCACGGAGTCTATGACCACCACGTCCACCGCCCCGGAGCGGGCCAAAAGCTCCACAATCTCCAGGGCCTGCTCCCCGGTGTCGGGCTGGGAGACCAGGAGGTTTTCCACGTCCACCCCAAGCCGACTGGCGTACCGGGGGTCCAGGGCGTGCTCCGCGTCCACAAAGGCCGCCACCCCCCCAGCCCGCTGGGCCTGGGCGACGATGGCCAGGGCCAAGGTGGTCTTCCCCCCGGACTCGGGGCCATAGATCTCGGTGATCCGGCCCCGGGGGATCCCCCCAATCCCCAGGGCCAGGTCCAGGGCCAAAGACCCCGTGGGGATAACCTCCACCTGCTGGAGCCTCTGGGCCTCCCCTAGGCGCATGATGGCCCCTTTGCCAAAATTCTTCTCTATGGTCTTAAGCGCGTTTTCCAGAAGCTTCCTCTTGGTCTCGTCCATCCTCGTCCTTCCTTTCGCCTAAAAGGGGAAACCGTTCAAGAATGGTGTAAATCGGCCCCCTGGGCCTAAGTTCGGAGCGCACCAGGGCGAAATGGTCCACCCACCACGCCTGGCCGAAGAGGACCGGCCCCACCCGGGGGGCGGGGGCCTTGCGCCGGGCCAGGGTGATATGGGGCTTGAAGGGTTTGGCATCGGGGCTTAGGCCGAGGTCCACAGCCCCAGCCCGCAAGGCCTCGGCCAAGGGGGAAAACCCCTCCCCTTGGGCGTTGGCGAACCAGACCCGGGGGGTGCCCTCGTTGGGGAAGTAGCCCGTACCCCGGAGGCAGGCCCTAAAGGGGGGGTGGGTCCGGCCCACCCGGGCCCCTAGGGCCACAAGCTCGGGTAGGAACTCCTCCCTCACCTCCCCCAAAAAGACCAGGGTCAGGTGGAACTGGTGGGGGGGGACGGGCTTCCAACCCTTAAAGGGGGCAAGGCGGGACTGGGCCTCCCTTAGGGCCTCTTGCAACGCCTGAGGTAAAAAGACCGCGTAGAAGAGCCTCATGGGATGAGGAGGGCTAAAGCCGCGTAGACCGCCCTTAAGCGGATGGCCTCCCGGTCCCCCAGGAAGCGGTAGCGGCGGACCAGGGTCTCCTGGGGCGTGGCCAGGGCCACATAGACCGTCCCCACCTCCTGGCCCTCCAAGGGCTCCGGTCCCGCCACCCCCGTGGTGGCCAGGGCGTAGGTAGAACCTAGGAAAGCCCGGGCGGCCTCGGCCATGGCCCGGGCGGTCTCCTCGGAAACCGTGCGGTCTAGAAGCCTTTCCGGCACGCCAAACCGGGCCTTGGCCCCCACGGTATAGGATACCATGCCTCCAAGGTAAAACCGGCTCGCCCCCGGGACCCGGGTGATCTCCGCCCCGAGAAGCCCCCCGGTGAGGCTTTCCATGGTGGCAAGGGTCGCCCCTTCCAGCTCCAGCCGCCTAAGCACCGCCTGGGCCATGGTGATGGGGCCTTCAGCCCAGATGGCCCGGGCGAGCTTTTTCCGGATCCTCTCCCCAAGCTCCAGGACCAGGTCCTCCTGGCCCCGGACCACCACCTCCACCCCGTGGACCTTGGGGTAGGTCCCCACCTCCACCCTTTCCTCCCGGCGGAAATCCTCCCCCAAAAGGGCCGCGATCTCGGACTCCCCCAGGCCCCAGGTCTTGAAGACCAGTTCCCGGTAGGGCCTAAGGGGGAGGCCGAGCTGAGGCAGGACCTCCTGCCACATGGGCCGCCACTCGGGGGGCGGCCCCGGCAGGAGGACCAGGTCCTTCCCCCCTTTGCGCACCCACCAACCGGGGGCGGTCCCCCGGGGGTTTTTAAGCCACTGGGCCGAGGGGATTTTGAGGGCCTGCTTGCGGTTGACCTCGGGCATGGGCCGGTTCCGAGCGGTAAAGACCTTTCGGATCTCCTCCAGCATCCCCTCATCCAAGATGAGCTCCTCCCCCAAGGCCAGGGCCACGGCCTCCCGGGTGAGATCATCAGGGGTGGGGCCAAGCCCCCCGGAGAGGACCAGAAGCCGGGCCCGGCCCCAAGCCTCGGCCACCTCCCGGGCTAGGGCCTTTAGGTCATCCGCCACCCTTAGGGTTCTCTCTACCCTTAGGGCGTAGGGCTTAAGGCTTTGGGCCAGCTCGGCGGTATTGGTATCCAGGGTCTCCCCGTAGAGGAGCTCCGTGCCTACCCCGATGATCTCAGCGCGTTCCATCCCCACCTCCCTTACCGGGTTCCCCTCGGGCCGAGGCTAAAGGGCAGGGCCTCCACCCCAAACCGCCCCCCACCCCCCTCCACCAGGGCCCCGGCCTCCACCTCCCGCCTCAGGAGGGCCAGGCCCAGGAGGCCAAAGGGGGTTTCCAGGAGGAGCTTGACCCGGCCTAAGGTCTTATCCCCTTGGAAAATTTCCACAAAGGCCGCCTTGGGCGGTTCCAAGGCCCTAAGGCCCATGAGCCTATAGGGCAGGGCCTTCCCCTCGGTCCGGGCCATGATCTCCTGGCCCACGTAACAGCCCTTTCCCCGGTCCACCAGGCCCTCGAGGCCCACGGCCTGGGGGAGCTCCCCCCGGAAGACTTCGGGAAGGGGCCAGGCCTTGAGGAGGGCGTAGGCCTGGTAGACCTCCTCGGGCCAGGCCCCAGGGGCCTCCTCCTTAAGCTCCTCCCGGCCATCGGGATAGAGGACGCGGTAAAGGGGCAAGGGCTTAAGCTCCACCTGGTCAAAGACGATGTACCGCTCAAGCCTCCGCTTAAGGTCCTCGAGGCCCCCCCAGGGGGCAAGGAGAAACCCCTCGGGGTGGGGGAAGAGGGTGGCGGCCTCCTCTATATGCCCCTTGTGGTTCAGGAAAAGGGCCCCCAGGGGCCCATTAAGCCGCCTGAGGTCCCGGGTGCACTGCCCCTGAAGAAAAGGAAGGGCATCGGGGCCCCGGACCAAAAGGACCCCTGCCCAGGCGAAAAACCCCTCTCCTCTTAGGGCCCGGAGCAAGGCTTCCACCCTTCCATTATGACTTGACCCCTGGGTCAGGCCCTGGGAGAATACGGGGCGTGCGCTTTTTCTGGGGCTCCTTCCTCGCTCTCTTTCTGGTAGGGGTGGTGGTGGCCCTCCCAGGGGCCGCCCTCCCCCGGTGGCGGGCAGCCTATGGGGCGGGGGAGGAGGTGGGGCTTTACTTCCCCCTTCTCCTCCTGGGGCTTCTCCTTGGGATCCGGCTGGCCCAAGGAGGGGGGCGGCACCCCTTCTTTCCCCTGGCCCTGGGCCTGGCCGGCCTCGCCCTTTGGGGGCTGGCCCTGGCCCCGGGCTTCGCCTGGGTCCTGGCCCTGGCCTTCCCCCTGGGCCTGGCCTTGGGGGTGATCAACCTGCACGGGAATAGCCTGGTGGGGGAGGTCTTTCCCCAAAGCCGGGTAAAGGTCTTAAACCGGGTCAACGTGGGCTTCGGCCTGGGGGCGGTGGCCACCCCCTGGGCCTTGACCCTTCTCCCCTACCCCCTGGTCCTGGGCCTGGCGGGAGGGGTGGCCCTTCTGGCCGGGGCCCTGGTCCTGGGGGCCCCGGGGGTAGCGCAAAAGGAGGGGGTAGACCCCAGGGCCAGGGGGCTTGGACCTTTCCTCCTCCTGGTGGGGCTTTACACCGGCCTCGAGGGAAGCCTGGCCACCTGGAACCGGGTCTGGCTGGCCCACCAGGGCCAGGCCGAGGCCCTAGGGGGGTATCTCCTAAGCCTCTTCTGGCTGGGCCTGGCCCTGGGGCGGTTTGGCCTGGCCTCTTGGGTGGGGCAAAACCCCCTAGGGGGGCTAAGGGCCCTAGGGTTTGGGCTTCTGGGCCTCCTCCTCTTAAACCTCTTCCCCTGGGGGTTTTGGGCCTTTCCCCTGATGGGGATTTACCTGGGCCCCTTTTTCGCCACATCCGTGGCCCTGGTCCAGGCCCGGTTTGGGCACAGGGCCCTGGGGTACCTCTTTTACGCCGGGGCCCTGGGCGGGAACCTCACCCCAGGCCTTTTCAGCCTCCTTCCGCCCCAGGGCCTACCCTGGGGTTTCCTGGGCCTGGCGGGGCTTTTGCTCCTCCTGGTCCATAGCCTAAAGCGGAGGGAAAGGTATGCTTAAGGCTCTTCTCCTAGACCTGGACGGGACCCTGGCCGATACGGACCCCCTCCACCTCCTGGCCTGGCGGGAGGTCCTAAGGCCTTTTGGCCTCGAGGTGGACGAGGCCCTATATAAGGAGCGCTTTTCGGGCCGGCTGAACCCCGATATCCTAAAAGACCTTCTGGGCCTGGGAGGGGAGGAGGCGGAAAAGGTCATCGCCCGCAAGGAGGCCCTCTTCCGGGAACTCGCCCAAGGGCTTAAGCCCACCCCGGGGCTTATGGACTTCCTGAGAGAAGCTAAAGGGCGGGGCCTCACCTGGGGGGTGGTGACCAACGCCCCCCGGGCGAACGCCCTATACATCCTGAAGGCCTTGGGCCTGGACCCGCCCCTTTTGGTCCTGGCCGAGGCGGTGGGCCGGGGCAAGCCCGACCCCCTCCCCTACCGGGTGGCCCTAAGGCGCCTGGGCCTAGCCCCGGAGGAGGCCCTGGCCTTTGAGGATTCGCCGGCTGGGGTGAGGAGCGCCCTTGGGGCAGGGATCCCCACCTACGGCCTCCTCACGGGGCACGGGGCCGAGGCCCTCCTGGAGGCCGGGGCCAGGGGGGTCTTAAGGGACTTCCGCGAAGCCCTCTCCCTTCTGCCGGCTCCCCCAGGGCCCTGAGCCGTCCCAGGCCAGGAGGCCGAGGGGCAACCTCCCCAGAAGAAGGCGGCCCTGGAGGCCTTCTCCTTCAACCCCCTGGCCGCCCTTGGGTTCTTGGGGTTAGGGGGGCGAGGGAATAACGGTCAAGTCTGCTAGAGGGCGTACTGCTGGAAGGCCCCCTCGTCAAACCGGACCTCCACTAGGTCCTCCCAGTAAAGCCACCCCTCGCGGAAACGGGGGAAGTCTAAAAACCCCCCCTCGGCCTTGAGGTGGAAGGCAAGCTCATTTGGGGCCTTCACCCCCTGCTGGAAGGCCAGGAGGGCCGAGTGGTAGGCCCCAAAGCTGGACTGGGCCTGGCTCCCCACCATGGCCTCCTTGCCCCGTTCCCGGACCAGGCTTAGCATCTCCAGGCTCCAGGTGATCCCGGTGCGGGCGGGCTTGAGGTTCAAGATGTGGAAGGTATCCAGCTGGAGTTCCCGCTTGAGGTCCCTTGGGGTGAGGGCGGAGTCGTCGGCGATTAAGGGAAGGGGGGATTCGGCCCTAAGCCTCTGCCGGGCCAGGACCTCCTCAATGGGCAAGGGCTCCTCCACATAGAGGAGGCCCAGCTCCTTCCAGGCCTTTAGGTAGTCCAGGGCCCCCTTGGGTTCTAAGGTCTCGTTAGCGTCGGCGTAGAACTCAGCCTCAGGGAAGGCCTCCCTTAGGGCTTTAAGCCGGCGGGTATCCTCCTCGAGGTCCCTGCCCACCTTGACCTTGAAAACCCTGACCCCCGCCCCGTAGGCCAGACGGGCGTCCTCCAGGACCTCCTCCAGGGGGCCAATCCCCAGGATGTAGCTCACCCGGACCCGGTGCTTGGCGGGCTTGAGGACATGGTAAAGCTCCTCCCCCTCGCTCCTGGCCCAGGCCTCCCAGAAGGCGATGTCCAGGGCCCCTTTTAGGGCGAAGTTATAGGGGAAGGCCTCGAGGACGCCCCGGATCCCCTCCAGGTCGTCCGCCTCCCGGCCCAGAAGCCGGGGGCGGAGGTAGTCCAGGGCGGCCAAAGCCCCCCCCAGGGTCTCCCCGTAGATGGTGGGGCGGATGGCCACCTCGGCCCGGCCTAAGGAGCCGTCGGAAAGTTCCACCTCCAAAAGAAGGTGCTCTAGGGCCATAAGCTCCGAGCCCCGGCCCCAGCGAAGGGGGGCCCTTAGGGGAATCCGGAAGGGGATGGCGCGGATGGCCTTAACCAGCGGCATAGGCCTATTCTAGCCCCAGGAAGCGGCGCACCAAGGCCACCTCCTCCTCCAGGCCCAGGACCTCCGTGTCCAGGACCAGGGCCCGGGGGTGGCCCTTGAGGAGACCCAGGGGGCCATCCGGGTCATAGTTCCGCTTCTCCTCGGCCACAATCCTGAGCTTTTCCAGGACTTCCTCAAAGGCCGCTAGGGCCAGGGCTTCCCGAAGCTCGTCCGGGGTCAGGACCCCCTGGGCCAGGCTCTCCAAGGCCTCCCAACCCCCTTCAGGCAGGCCCGCCCGGTCAAAGGCATCCTTCCGGGTAAGAAGCCGCTTGAGCCGGGTGGCCTCCTGGGCCTGGAGGAGGATGAACCGGGCCTTAGGCAGATGCTCCAGGGCAAAGGCCACCTCCTCCCGCCCCCTCAGGCCGTCAAAGAGGAGGAGGGGGTGGGGCTCGGCGTAGCCCTGGGCCAGGACCTGGGCCACCCCCCCGGGGAACTCCTCCCGAAAGCGCCGGGTAAGGCGGAACCGCTCCTCCCGGGGAAGGGGGGGCCTGGCCCCGTACCGGGGAAGGACAAAAAGGTCCACCAAAGCCCGTCGGTCGGGAAGCCGGGGCAGGCCTAGGGCCTGGACCAAAGAGGTCTTCCCCACCCCGGTAAGGCCCACCAGGACCACCAAGGGGATATCCCGGATGGGGCCCAGGCCGGGGCGGGCCTCGAGGCTAAAGGCCACTTCCATAGGGGCATTCTAGTATCATTGGGGCATGCGGCCCCTCCTTCCCTTTCTGGTCTTCCTGGCCTTGGCCTGGGCCCAAAGCCCGGCCTATCCGGAAAACGCCCTTGGGGCAGGATACGGGGAGAAGGGCTTTACCCTTCAAGGGAGCTTCCTCCTGCCCTTGAGCCCCTTGGGGATAGAAACCGGGCTGGACCTTTGGGCCTCCCTGCCCAGCCTAAACCCCGTCCGCCTCGAGGGCCGGGCCCTCCTCAAGGCCAACCTCCTCCCCGGCCTGGTCTTCCTGGACCAGTACCTATCCTTGGGTTTGGGCCTGGACCTCCGCTACCCCTTTGGCCTCCACCTGGGCCCCCTGGCGAGCCTGGACCTGGGGGGGGCAGCCCTTTCCCTCTTCCTCGCCCCCGGGTACCAGGGGGGGTTCCACCTGGCCTGGGGCGTGGGGCTTCGGGCCTACCTGGACCCCCTGGCCCTGGAGGCCTCAGCCATGGACGGGAACCGCTTCCTCCTAAGCCTCCTCTACCTCTTCTAAGGTGCGAAGCCGCCTCCCCCCTTACCTCTTCTCCCTCCCCGCCCTGGGGAGCCTCGGGCTTTTCATCCTCTACCCCTTTTTGGATGTCCTCCGCTTCTCCACTTGGGACTGGTCGGGGCTTTCCGAGCCCACCCCCGTGGGGCTTAAGAACTACCGGGACCTCCTCCAGGACCCCGCCTTCTGGTCTAGCCTCTGGGTCACCCTCAAGTTCATGCTCCTGGCCCTCCCAAGCTTCATCCTCCTCTCCGTCCTCCTGGCCGTGGCCCTAGAAGGGACCTGGTATGAACGCCCGGTAAAAAGCCTCCTCTTCCTCCCGGGCCTGGTCACCCTAGGGGGGGCGAGCCTGGCCTGGTACACCCTTTTCACCCCGGAGTACGGGGCCCTGGCCCAGTTCCTCCCCGTCCCACCCTGGGACCGGGACGGGTTTTGGGCTTTGGTCATGGTCGTGCTCTTTACCCTCTGGCGGCACCTGGGGTATGGGGTCCTGGTGGCCTCGGCCCGGCTCAAGGCCATCCCCAGGGCCCTCCTCGAGGCCGCCTATGTGGACGGGGCCGGACCCTGGGAGGCCTTCTGGCACATCACCCTGCCCCTCCTAAAGCCCGCCATCGCCTTCCTCACCGTGGTGGGCACCATTCTCGCCCTCCAGTCCTACACCGCGGTCTACCTCCTCACCCGGGGGGGGCCCTTTGGGGCCACCCGGGTCCTGGGGTATTACCTCTACGAGGCGGGGTTTGAGAACTTCCGCCTGGGCTACGCCGCAGCCATCACTGTGGTCATCCTCATCCTGACCCTTCTCTTTGCCTACGCCCAGCTAAAGCTTCTCCGGGTCCAGGAAGACTAGCGCCGGTGCCGGCTTAGGTCCCTAAGGTGGGCCTCAAAGCTGGTGTTGAGGAAAAACCGCCCCCCGGCGTGGAAAAAGTACAGGTAGGGCTGGCCTTTGGCGTCCGCGCGGATGGGCTTAAGCACAGCCCAAAGGGCGGCCCGGCCTGGATTGGCAATGGGGCCTGGGGGAAGCCCTCCGTAGCGGTAGGTGTTGTAGGGGGAGTCCACCCCAAAATCCCCCGCAGGCCGGGAAAGCTCGGGGAGGGGCTTGCCCAAGGCGTAGGCCACCGTGGGGTCGGCCTGGAGGGGCATCCCCCGCTCCAGGCGGTTCAAGAAGACCCCGGCGATATAGGGCATCTCCTCGGGGCTACCCGCCTCCAGCTGGACGATGGAGGCCAGGGTCACCCAGGCGTGGACGGAAAGCCCCAGAGCCTCCAGGCGCCCATAGGCCTCGGGGGTGAGCTCGGCTTCGAACCGCCGGAGCATGGCCTTGAGGATCTCCTCGGGGGTGGCGAGGAGGTCAAAGGTGTAGGTGGCGGGGAAGAGATACCCTTCCAGGGTGGGGCCCTCCGCATAAGGGGGCTTAAGGGGACCGGGGTCCAGGGCTAGGGCCAGAAACCCAGGCCCGTCAAAGCCCAAGGCCTCGAGGCGCTCCGCGTACTGCCTTAGGTTCCACCCCTCGGGGAAGACCACCCGCTGGACCAAGGGGCTAGCCCCCCCGGTGAGGGCCCGGCTCAGGCGGAAGGCCCCCTCCCCCCTAAGCCGGTAAACCCCAGGCCTGAGCCTTTCCGCCTGGCGGGAAAACCGGAGGTACACGGAAAAAGCCCCAGCGGAGCGGACCAGCCCCGCCTCCTCGAGGGCCTGGGCCACCTCCAAGGCCTTGGCCCCCCGGGGGATACGGACCTCGGCCTCGACCCCCGTGGGGCCCAAAAGCCAAAGGGCGTAGCCCAAAAGCCCGAGGAAGGTGAGGAAAAAGAGCACCACTCCCCGGAGGACCCAGGGCCTAGAGCTTCTGAGCAAGATACCCCTCCAAAAGGACCACAGCGCTCAGCTCGTCCAGCTTGCCCTTGTCCTGGCGGAGGCGCTTGGGGGCCTCTCTAAGCCGGGCCCAGGCGGCCTTGGTGGTGTACCGCTCGTCCAAAAGCGCCACCTCCACCCCCCTGGCCCTAAGGGCCTCCACCAGGCTCAAAACCGCCTCCGCCTCCGGCCCTAAGGTGCCGTCCGTGCGCAAGGGGAGGCCCACCACCAGCCGCCCCAGGCCCTCCCGCTCTATAAAGGCCAGGATGGCCGCCACATCCCTTTCCAGGTCCTTCCGGACCAGATACCCCCGGCCAAAGGCGAAGGGCCGCCCCTCCTCCCCCACGGCCAGGCCGATCCGGGCCCGGCCCACATCAAGCCCGCCCACCCGCATACGCCGTGGCCCGGTCCGCCACCGCCACCCCGAGGTAGAGGAGCCCCACCCCAATCATCCGGCCCACCTCCTCCAGCCCCACCACCCCGAAGCGGTTCAGGGTGCTCACCGAGGCCAGGACCAAGGCGGCCAGGGCGATGAGAAGGGTGCCGTAGGCCCGCAGGGGCTGGGTGCGGAGGAAGCGAAGGGTGGTGTACAGAGCCACCCCCAGGAGAAGGGCCGTGCCCAGGAGGTTAAAGGGGATGGTCCATAGCCTCGGGGAGGTGGGCCCCGGCGGAGGAAAAGCCGCCCCCGTAGGCGCATAGGGCTCGGGGAGACGGGCAAGGTCCAGGGGGGCAAAGAGGACCAGGTAAAGCCCCCAAAGGATGAAAGGGGAGAGGAGGAGCAAAACCCCCCGGGCGGCCCTGGGGTTTAGAAGGGCCAGGCTCCCGAGGCCCAGAAAGGTCACCCCATGCATAGCCCCCACCAGGTACCAAAGCCGGTAGGCCCCTGGGGTCCAGCCGCCAAGGAGGCGGGCCAGGGCCTCGAGGCTCACCCCTAGGGCGAAGAGGAAAAGGCCTAGGGCGTAAAGCCCGTTATGCCAAGAGGGGCGGGCCCGGTACCTCCGGAAGGTAAGGGCGAAGAGAGACCAGGAGAGGACCGCCCCCAGAAGGCCGAAGAGGAGCTTGGGGTCCATGCCCCTATTCTAAAAGCCCGGGGAGGGCCTGGCGGGCCTTCCTGGGGTCCAGCCCCCCGCCCTGGGCCAAAGCCCCCCGGCCACCCCCCCGGCCCCCGGCGGCCTCCACCAGGCGGCGGAAAAGGCTTCCCGCCTCCAGGCCCTTGGCCAGAGCCCTTGGCCCCAGCTTAAGCACCACCTGCCCCCCGGAGAGGACCAGGACCAGGTCCAATCCCCCTTCCACCAGCCGGTCCGCGGCCTCCCTTAGGGCTGGCCCCTCTAGACCAGGGAGCTCCACCGCGGCGTAGCGGAGACCCCCCTTCTCCTCCGCCTCCACCTCCTGGGCCAGGAAGCCTAGGAGGCGGGCCCTAAGGCTTTGGACCTCCCGCTCCTTTTCCTTTATCTCCTGGAAGAGCCGGTCCAGCCTTTCCTCCAGCTGGGCCTCCCCCACCTCGAGGCGCCCCGCCAAGGCCCGAAGCCGGTCCAAAGCCCCCCGGGCCAGGGCCCAGGCCCCTTCCCCGGTCACGGCCTCCACCCGGCGCACCCCCGCGGAGACCCCCTCCTCGCTTCGGATGAGGAAGGCCCCAATCTCCCCGGTCCTCCGGACATGCGTTCCCCCGCAAAGCTCCTTGGACTCGAGGCCAGGCTCGGGACCCCCCTCCACCCGGACCACCCGGACCACCTCCCCGTACTTCTCCCCAAAGAGGGCCATGGCCCCCTCGCGCTTGGCTTCCTCCAGGGGCAGGTACCGCCAGGCGACGGGGAAATCCGCCATAATCCAGCGGTTCACCAATAGCTCAATCCGCCTGATCTCCTCCGGGGAGAGGGCCTCGGGGTGGGTGAAGTCAAACCGGAGCCGGTCGGGGGCCACTAGGCTTCCCGCCTGGCGGACATGGGGGCCCAGGACCGCCCTTAAGGCGGCGTGGAGGAGGTGGGTGGCGGTGTGGTTCCTTTCCGTGGCCCGGCGGACCCCTTCCTCCACCCGGGCCCGAAGCCTCTGCCCCACCCTTAAGACCCCTTCCTCCACCCGGGCCTGGTGGAGGTAAAGCCCAGGTTCCACCCGCCTCGTGGTCTCCACCCAGGCCCGCCCCCCGGGCCAGTCCAGATACCCCTGGTCCCCCACCTGCCCGCCCCCCTCGGCGTAAAAGGGGGTCCGGTCCAGGACCACCCCCACCTCCGTCCCCGGGCCGGCCTCGGCCAGGGCCTGGTCCCCGGCCAGGAGGGCGAGGACCTCGGCCTCGGCCTCCAGGGCGGTGTAGCCCACAAACTCCGTCCCGCCCCGCTCTCGATAAATCTCCTCGAGGACCTGGGCGGTGCGCTTAAAAATCTCCCGCTCAAAGGCCATATGGGCCCGGGAGCGCTCCTGCTGGGCCTCGAGGGCCTTCTGGAACCCCTCGGTGTCCACCCCATGCCCCCTTTCCGCGGCGATCTCCACGGTGAGGTCCAGGGGGAAACCGTAGGTGTCGTAGAGCCTAAAGGCCTCCTCCCCAGGAAGGACCTCCCCCGGCTTAAGCCCAGCAAGAAGCCCCTCAAGCCGCTTAAGCCCCCCTTCCAGGGTCTCCAGGAAACGCTCTTCCTCGAGGCGGATCTGCCGCTCCACCGATGGAAGGTTTTCCCGCATCTCCGGGTAGAAATCCCCAAGGAGCTCGGCCACCATGGGGCTTAAGCGGTGGAGGAAAGGCTCCCTTAGGCCCAGGAGGTAGCCGTGCCTTAGGGCCCGCCTGAGGAGACGCCGGATCACATACCCCCGGCCCGTGTTGGAAAAGGTAACCCCGTCCGCCAGGGCCGCTACCACGGCCCGGACGTGGTCCGCAATCACCCGGTGGCTTACGGACTCCTTCCCCCGGTAGGCCTCCCCGCTCCACTGGGCCACGGCCTGGATGAGGGGGTAGAAGGTGTCGGTGCTATAAAAGTCCTCCACATCCTGGAGGATGGCCGCCACCCGGTAAAGCCCCATCCCCGTGTCTATGTTTTTCTGGGGGAGGGGCTTGAGGATCCCGGGCCCCGGGATAGGCCCCTGCCGGTCGTACTGGGTGAAGACCAGGTTCCAGATCTCCACGAACCGGTCCCCACTCCCCGTATTGGGCCCGGTCTCATCCGGGGTGCCAAAAGCCGGGCCCCGGTCGTAAAAGATCTCGGAGCAGGGGCCGCTTGGGCCATTCGGCCCATGGGTGATGGCCCCCCCGGGCCAGTAGTTCTCGTCCTCCCCGAAGCGGCCGATCCTTTCCTCGGGGACCCCCACCTCGTCGCGCCAGATGGCGTAGGCCTCGTCGTCGTCCTCATAAACCGTGACCCAGAGCCGGTCGGGGTCCAGGCCGAGCCAGTTCTTATCCGTGAGGAACTCCCAGGCCCAAAGAATGGCCTCCCGCTTGAAGTAGTCCCCAAAGGAGAAGTTCCCCAGCATCTCAAAGAAGGTGTTGTGCCGCCCGGTCCGGCCCACGTTTTCTATATCCCCCACCCGGAGGCATTTTTGGCAGGTGGTGATCCGGCGCCACTCCTTCCCGCCAAATATGGGAGGGGCCCCCAGGAAGTAGGGCTTTAGGGGGGCCATCCCCGCGGAGGTGAAGAGGAGGGAGGGGTCGTTCTCGGGGATGAGGCTGAAGGAAGGAAGGCGAAGATGGCCTTTGCCCTCAAAAAAGGACAGGAACTTCTCGCGGAGCTCCGCGGTACGCATACCGCTGATTATAGTGGAGGCATGACCGTGGAGATGCGGCGGTACACCTTGAAGGAAGGGGCGCGGGAGGAATTCCTAAGGGTCTTCCGGGAGGTCATCCTCCCTTTGCGCCAGGCCCACGGGTTTAGGATCCTTGGGGCCTACCTCCTAGACGAGAGGACCTTCCTTTGGTTCGTAGGACATGAAGGGGATTTTAAAGAGGCGGAAAAGGCCTACTACCAGGACCCAAGGCGCCTCGAGGTGGACCCCAGGCGGTACATAGAGGCCATGGAGACCCGGTTTGTGGAGGCCCTGGAAGTGTAGGCTCCTTCCCCCCTGGTCCCCCGGGCTGGGGTAGGCTTGGGCTTGGCATGGAGATTTTCCGCCTTGTCCTGAGAAACCTTCTTGCCCGCCCCGTGCGGAGCCTCCTCACCCTGCTTGGGGTGGTCATCGCCACCTTGAGCATGGTCCTTTTCCTCTCCTTTGGGGAGGGGCTGCGCCGCGCTCTCAAGCAGGAGCTTACCCGGGTGGGCCCCGCGATCCAGATCCTCCCCGAGGGGGCGGAAGGGCTGGGCCTGGGGGCCTTCCCCGGGATTACCCCGGACCAGGCCCGGCGGGTAGAGGAGGAGGGGAAGGCCCTAGGGGTGGAGCGGGTGATCCCTGGGCTCTTCCTCTTCCGTGGGGGGCTGGACCCGGGGCTTACCTTTGTCTTCCAGGGCCTGCCCCAGGGCCTCTCCCCAGATCTCCTCTACCCCGGGCTCAAGGCCCAAAAGGGGCAGGCCCTCCCCGGACCCCAAGGCGCGGTCCTGGGGGCCCGGGTGGCGGAGCGGCACGGCCTGGACCTGGGAAGCCCCTTGCGCCTAAGCCCGGAGGTGGAGCTCAAGGTAGAAGGGGTCCTGGAGGCCCAGGGGGGCCTGGCGGATAACCTCATCTTCGTCCCCCTGGAGGCCCTGGCCCAGGTCCTAAACACGGGGAACTACTCCGTCCTCTACCTCGTTTTAAGGCCCGGGGTGGAGGCAGAAAGGGTAGCCCGGGCCCTGGAAGAGAGGGTTCCTGGGATCCAGGCCCAGACCCAAAAAGAGGTCCTGGCCTTTGCGGAGCGCGCTTTAAGGATCAGTGACCTGGTGCGGCTGGGCATCAGCCTGGTCGCCCTCATCGTGGGAGGGCTTCTGGTGGCCAACACCGTGATGATGTCGGTTTACGAGAGGACCCGGGAGTTCGGGGTGATGCGGGCTTTGGGGGCCAAAAGGGGATTCATCTTCCGCCTCGTCCTCCTCGAGGCCCTCCTCCTCGCCCTCCTGGGCGGGGCCTTGGGGATGGGGCTTGGGGTCTTAGCCTCCCAGGGGATCAACCTTTACACCGTAAAGGAGGTGGGCCTGGCCCTTTCGGCCGTGACCCCGAGGCTCGCCCTATTCGCCTTGGGGGTGGCCCTCTCCTTAGGGCTTTTCGCCGGGCTTCTCCCCGCCTATAACGCCAGCCGCATCCCCGTGGTGGAGGCCCTGGGGAGGGTTTAGATGCTGCGCACAGAAAGGCTTTCCAAGCGGTACCGGCAAGGGGAAAGGGAGGTGGTGGCCCTGGAAGGTTTTACCCACGCCTTCGCCCCGGGGATCACCGCGGTGGTGGGGCCCTCGGGGAGCGGGAAGACCACCCTCTTAAACCTCCTGGCCGGGCTGGACCTCCCCACGGAGGGCGGGGTCTACCTAGGAGAAACCCCCCTCCACCGGCTTTCCGAAGACGAGCGGGCCCAGGTGCGGCTTCGAAGTATGGGCTTCGTCTTCCAGCAGTGGAACCTCATCCCCACCCTCACGGCCTGGGAAAACGTAGCCTTTCCCATGCTCCTCGCTGGACTCCCCCCAAGGCTCAGGCGGGCCCGGGCCTACACCCTTTTGGAAAAGGTGGGGCTTGGCCACCGCCTCCACCACTTGCCGAACCGGCTTTCCGGGGGGGAGCAACAACGGGTGGCCATCGCCCGGGCCCTGGCCCTAAGCCCCAAAGTGGTCTTCGCGGATGAGCCCACGGGGAACCTGGATGCGGAAAGCCGAGAGATGGTTATGGACCTCCTCTTTACCGCCGCCCGGGCCGAGGGCCTCACCCTGGTCCTGGTTACCCACGACCCCGAGCTCGCCCGCCGGGCGGACCGGATCCTTTACCTCAAAGGGGGGAGGCTAGTCCGGGAAGAGGTCCTGGCCCCGGGACATAAGACCCCATAGGGGTATGGCAGAATACCCCTATGGGTGTGCGCGCGGTGGCCATAGGCGGCGTCACCGGGGGTACCTCGGCCCTGGCCAAGGCCAAGCGGGAAAACCCAGACCTCGAGGCCGTCATCTACGAAAAGGGAAGCCATGTCTCCTACGGGGCCTGCGGCCTCCCATATGTCATCTCCGGGGAGATCCCAAGCCTAGAAGCCCTGGTGGTCCGCACCCCCGAGGCCTTCAAAAAGAGCGGCATAGAGGTCTACACCCGGCACGAGGTCCTGGAAGTGGACTACGAGAACCGGACCCTCAAGGTTCTGGACCACCGGGAGGGCCGGGTCTTTACCGACCGGTTTGACCACCTGGTCCTGGCCACGGGGGCGAGGCCCCTCATCCCCCCCATCCCCGGGGTGGAGCAGGAAGGGGTTTATACCCTAAGGAGCCTCGAGGACGGGGAGAGGATTCTCGAGGCCCTAAAGAAGGGGGCCCGGCGGGCCGTCATCCTGGGGGCGGGGTATATCGGGCTGGAGATGGCCGAGGCCTTCCGCAAGCGGGGCCTGGAGGTCACCCTGGTGGAACAGGCCCCAAGGCCCCTCCCCCAAGGGGAACCGGAGGTGAGCGAAATCGTAAAGAGGGAGCTGGAGCGGCACGGGGTGGAGGTCTGGACCGGGACCCGGGCCCTGGCCCTAAGGGGGATGGGCCGGGTGGAGGGGGTGGAAACCACGGAAGGGTTTATCCCAGGGGACCTGGTCCTCCTGGCCGTGGGGATCCGGCCCAATACCCTCCTCGCCCAAAGCTTCGGGGTGGCCCTGGGCCCCACGGGGGCCATCGCCACGGACCAGAGGATGCGGACCAACCTCCCCGGGGTCTACGCCGCGGGGGATGTGGCGGAAAGCCACCACCTCCTCTTAGGCCGCCCCACCTGGCTTCCCCTAGGGGATGTGGCCAACAAGCACGGCCGCACCGCCGGGAGCGCCATCGCCGGCCGGGAGGCCCGGTTTAAGGGGGTGGTGGGGACGAGCATCTTTAAGGTCTTTGACCTGGGGGTGGGGATGACCGGCCTAAGCCTCGAGGCCGCCCTAAAGGAGGGGTCCCAGGCCAAGAAGGTCTTCATCCAGGCCCGGGACCGGGCCCACTACTACCCGGGGGGCGGGGCCTTGTGGGTGGGCCTGGTCTACGAGGAGGCCTCGGGCCGGCTTTTGGGTGGGAGCGTGGTGGGGCCGGAGACGAGCGCCAAACGGGTAGATGTCCTGGCTGCCCTCCTCCACCAAAGGGGCACGGTGGAGGACCTGGAGGGCCTGGACCTAGCCTACGCCCCGCCCTTTAGCCCAGTCTGGGATCCCCTCCTTATCGCCGCTCAGCAGGCCAAGTAGTGTAGGAATCCCCTTGCTTACACCCTGGCCCGGTGTCAAGGGCCAGGGTTTACACATTACACAACCTTCCCCCTAACCCCTAAGCTAGGCCTCGGGAGGTCAGGCATGGAGCCCTTAAGCATGCTCACCCCAGAGATGCGGGAAGAGGCCGAGGCCTTAAGGCGGGACTGGGAGACCAACCCTAGGTGGAAAGGGGTTAGGCGGGACTACCGGCCGGAGGATGTGGTCCGGCTCCGGCCCAGCATCCAGGTGGAGTACACCCTGGCCAAGCGAGGGGCGGAGAAACTCTGGCGGCTTCTCCATGAAAGGCCCTACATCCACACCTTCGGGGCCTACACCGGGGCCATGGCCGTCCAGATGGTCCGGGCCGGCCTCGAGGCCATCTACCTCTCCGGCTGGCAGGTGGCCGCGGACGCCAACCTGGCCTACGAGACCTACCCCGACCAGTCCCTCTACCCCTATAACTCCGTGCCCCAGGTGGTGCGCCGGATCAACAAGGCCCTGATGCGCGCCGACCAGGTGGAGCGGGCCGAGGGCAAGGTGACCCGGGACTGGTACGTCCCCATTGTGGCCGACGCCGAGGCTGGGTTTGGGGGGGCCCTAAACGTCTTTGAGCTCACCAAGGCCATGATCGAGGCCGGGGCCGCAGGGATCCACTACGAGGACCAGCTGGCAAGCGAGAAAAAGTGCGGCCACCTAGGGGGCAAGGTCCTGGTCCCCATCGCCCAGCACATCCGCACCCTCCAGGCCGCCCGCCTGGCCGCAGACGTGATGGGGGTCCCCACCGTCATCATCGCCCGGACCGACGCCGAGGCCGCCACCCTCATCACCAGCGACATCGACGAGCGGGACCGGCCCTTTATCCTTCCGGATGAGAGAACCCCCGAGGGCTTCTACCGGTTCAAGAACGGGATTGAGGCGGGTATTGCCCGGGCCCTGGCCTACGCCCCTTACGCAGATGTCCTCTGGATGGAGACCTCCAAGCCGGACCTCGAGGAGGCCCGGAAATTCGCCGAGGCGGTGAAGCGGGAATTTCCCGATAAAATCCTGGCCTATAACCTCTCCCCCTCCTTCAACTGGAAGAAGTTCCTGGACGACGAGACCATCGCCAAGTTCAACCGGGAGCTTGGGGAGATGGGGTACAAGTTCCAGTTCATCACCCTGGCCGGGTGGCACACGGTGAACTACTACATCTGGGAGCTGGCCAAGGGGTACAAGGCCCGGGGGATGCCCGCCTTTGTGGAGCTCCAGCAGAAGGAGTTCCTGGCCCAGGCCCAGGGCTTTACCGCCGTCAAGCACCAGCGGGAGGTGGGGGCCGGGTACTTCGACGAGGTGGTCCTGGCCCTGACCCAGGGGGAGGCCTCCACCCTGGCCCTCAAGGGCTCCACGGAGGAAGAGCAGTTCCAGGAGCCGGCCCACTAGGCTCTGGAGGCCTCCCTACCCCGCCCCGATGGGCGGGGTAGTTTTTGCATCCCCTTAGCCCAGACAGATCTACACCTTATATGCTAGTGTAAACACCATGGGAGAACGAACCACCCCATGGCTACGGTACCTCGAGGCCCTCCGCCCCCACCTCAAGGGCCGGGACCACCGGGGCCAAAGGGGGTCCTTACGCTGGCTGGAGGCCCTGATGAGCGAACGGGGAGGCCGGGCCGGGGCGGTGCGGAACATCCTCTATAAGGACCTGGGTAGCCCCAAGGAGAAGGCCCGGTTCTACGCCCTCCTGACCGAGCTCTACCGGGAGGCCGGCCTCACCCCCCCACCCCCCCCGGGGGAGCTTTACCTGGAGTCGGGCCGGAGGGCCCTGGGCCGGGATAAGCGCCGCATCTTCCGGCGGTTCCTTAGGGAGTTGGAGCTCGGCCAGACCCCCCAGACCGTGGTGGTGGGGGGGGCGGCCACGGGGAAGGGCGTCCTCCTCTCGGCCTTGGGCCAGGCCCTGGAGGCCAAGGGGGAGAGGGTGTACCGGCTAAACCTAGGGGGGGAGCTGGCCCAGGCCTTGGTTCCCCTGGCCGAGAGCCTGGGGGTGGGGCTGGAGGAGGCCCTGGCGGGGCTATCCCCCACCCAGCCCTACCTCCTCCAGGGGGCCCTCCAGGCGGAGATCCTCCAGGATCTGGCCCAGGCCCTGAACCGAGCCCCTGGGGTCCTCCTCCTCCGGGCCGAGGAGGACGGGGTCCTGGAAGGCCTCCCCTTGCGGAACCGGCAGGGGGAGAGGGTGGGGCTTGCCGCCTGGCTGGAACCTTTCCTCAAAGCCCTAACCATCCCCTACCTGGCCGCCCTGAGCGAACCCCCCCCGGGCCTCCCCTACCAGCCCCTCTCCCCCCCCACCCGGGAGGAGGCCCGGCGCTTTATCCGGGAGCGCCTCCCCCACCTGCCCCCGGAACGGGTGGAGGCCCTGGTCAACCAGGCGGGCCGGGACTTTGGGGAGCTTTCCCGCCTCGTCCTCCTGGAGGCGGCCAAGACCCAAGGGGAGGAGGCCCTTAAGGAGGACCGGAGGCTTCGGCCCATTCTCGAGGCCCTGGCCGCCTTCAGCCCCGAGGCCGACCCCGCCTTTCCCCTGGAGCTATTGGAAAAGGCCCTGGGCCGGCCCCTGGAACGCCTAAGCCAGGCGGAGCGGGCCATTTTGGAATGGGTGGGGGAGGGGCGGGTCCGGCCCGCCTTAAGGCGACTTCTCCCCCCAGAGGCCCCCAAGGCCCTCCACCGGCTGGCCCTGGAGTACTTCCCCAAGGAGAACCTCTTCCGCAGACTCTACCACGCCCATAAGGCGGGGGAACGAGGGGTTTTGCTGGAGGCCTTGGAGGAGGACCCGGCCCGGCTGGCCCTTCTGCCTAGGCTATGGGAGGAGGCCAAGGTGGACTGGCCTAAGGAGGACCTCGAGGCCTTGGCCCGGGCCGTGGTCCGGTACCGGGCCGTCTTAGGCCAGTACACCCACCCCGAGGCCCTGGAGGCCCTAGGCCTTCTCCAATCCGCCCAGGACCCCAGGCTCAAGGCCTGGGCCCGGATCAAGGCCGCGGAGGCCAAGGCCGATGCGGCGCTATACCGGGAGGCGGAGGAACTCCTCCCCCCCCGGGAGGACCTAGACCTCCTGGAGGAGGCGGAGCGGGCAGAGGGCCTTTTGGTCCTGGCCGCGGTGGAACGGTGGAAAGGGGACTACGAGCGGGCGGCCCAGTACGTGGCCGAGGCCCAAAGCCTCCCCACCACCCCCCTCTTAAGGGACCGGGTCCAGCTCTGGCGGGGCCTGGTGGCCAAGGACCTAGGCCGGTACAAGGAGGCCTTAGAGGCCCTGGCCCAGGTGGGGCATGACCCCCTCCTTAGGGGCCGGGCCCTATACCAGATGGGGGACCTCCTCATGCGCCTAGGGGACCCTGAGGCCCAAAGGCGGATGGAGGAGGGCCTAAGGCTCCTTGTAGAGGCCCAAGCCCCCCAGGACGAGGTGGCCCGGATCCGGGCCCGGTACGCCACCCTTCTTCGCCGCCTGGGCCGGTACGAGGAGGCCTCGGAGCATATCCAAAAGGCCTTGGGCGAGGCCCAGGACCCCTTCACCCGGGCCCGGATCCAAAGCGAGGGGGGAATCCTGGCCGTGGCCCAGGGCCACCCCTTTGAGGCCCTGGAGCTTTTGGAGGAGGCGGAAAGGTACTTCCGCACCACCCCCGAAAGGCCCAAGGAGGCCCGGTACCGCCACCTCAGGACCCTTTTCCGCCTGGGGGCGGCCTACCTCCTCCTCGAGGCCGCCACCCCCTACCGCCCCCCCTTCTTAGGCCCCCTAAAGGCCCCCAGGGCCCAGGAACTCCTGGAGGGTCTCCTCGAGGAAATCCCTGAGGAAAAAACGGACCGGTACCAGGCCCTTAGGCTGGATACCCTCCAGCTCCTAGCCCTCCTCCTCCCCCCAGAGGAGGGGCTCCCCCGGCTTAAGGCCTTCCTGGACCTGGAAAACCCCTATTTAAAGGCCCAGGCCCGGCTGAGCTACGCCGAGGCCTTAGCCCGGATGGATCGGCACGGGGAGGCCCTGGCCCAGCTCCTAACCCTCCCTCCCCTCCAGGACCCGGGGCTTAGGGCCCAAGCCCGGGCTCTGGAGGTCCTGGCCCTTTGGGGTCTAGGGGAAAGAGCCCTGGCGGAGGAAAGGCTTAAGGCGGTCCAGAATCTCCCCCGGCCCTTCCGGCTCCAGCTCGGCCGGGCCCTAGGCCGCCTCCTCCCCCTCCCCCACCACCATCCGAAGCG
>FWWM01003427.1_pt1 | contig 39401 bp, 29 predicted proteins | sample 2228351 | NCBI WGS metagenome assembly FWWM01 (sample SAMEA103939774, study PRJEB20133) | metagenome
GACTTACCAGGGAAGGCCTCTCTCTATGTAACACCATAGTTATTTATGCCCAATTGTACTAGTTCAAAAACGTCCCGAAGGTTGCCGTCAGGCGTCAAAATTACTTGAAACAAACCTTCGGGACGGTGGTTGGAGGTGAGGGGAAGCGTTCATATCGCGTTTGGGCGTCTCGTCGTCCTCTGTCTTGTAGGGCAACTTTTTAGAGTTGCTCTACGATAAGGCTTGCCGCATTACGGTTTGTAGCGGCGCAGCAGCCATTCTCGCAGGGTATTGCCCACTGCCGCTAAACTTTCGGCCGAAACCTTATCGGGCGTGTCGGCGGTAGTGTGCCAATAAGGATAATCGAAATCAATGATGTCCACAGCCGCAATACCGGCCTCCAGAAAGGGCGTGTGGTCATCGAGCATACTATATTTTGGTTCGGGGATGAAGCGCTCCGTATATCCCAAGTCGGCGGCCGTTTGCCAGATTTCTGCAACCAGCGCGGGAGTGGAGTTCTTTTCGATGTAGATTTGCTGATCGGCGTCGCCGATCATGTCTACGATGACCACTGCTTCAGGGCGCGCTTCGAGTTGCGCCACGAAGGCCCGCGAACCGAGCAGCCAGTCCCAGCCAGGCAGGTGGCCGTTGTCTTCTGCGTCGAAGAAAACCAACCAGAGCGGCGGCGTTTCTGGGGGCAAAGAGCGCGCCAGTTCGAGCAAGACGGCTACGCCCGAAGCGCCGTCGTTTGCGCCGGGGACGGGTTCATTTCGCTTGGCTGGGTCGGGGTCTCGATCGGCCAGTAAGCGGCTATCGTAATGTGCTGCCAGGATGATTTGTGGCGGTTGGTCGGTGCGCCAGGCAATGAGGTTTTGGATGGGATGGCCGAGCATATTGGCGGATTGGATGCGCGAGTCCCAGCCGGCGAGCGTCAACTCGGAGCGCATCCATTCCAGGACCTGGGCTTGCCCGGCGGACCCCGGCGTTCGCGGTCCGAAGGCGACTTGCGTTTCCACGTTGGCCAGGGCGCGCTGTCCATCGAAGGGAACGGCGGCAGGCCCGGGCTGAGTCCAGAACGCAAAGGCATACCAGCCCATTGTGACGGCGAGAAGGAGTCCGATCAGGGTGAGGTAGAGACGAATACGTTTGTCGCTCATTCTATTTCCGTTAGCAGGGCCTCCAGGGCGGTCAGGGCGCGTTCGGTGTAGGCTTGGGCGCGCGCGCGTTTCCCCGTCGTTTTCGAGAGGTGGGCAAGCGGCGGTAAGAGGCCAAAGTTGGCCTTCATCGGTTGGAAGTCTTTCAGGTCGGCCTGGGTGATGTAGCGGCACAGGGCGCCCAGCATGGTTTCAGGGGGGAGTTCGATAGGGGGGCGGCCGGTCAACAGGCGCGCCGCGTTGAGGCCTGCCAGCAGACCGGTGGCTATGTTGCCGGTGTAGCCTTCCACGCCGGTGATTTGACCGGCAAAGAACAGGTCGGGGCGGGTCTTGTGTTGCAGGGTGGGGCGCAGCAATTTGGGGCTGGCAATGAACGTATTGCGGTGCATTTGCCCGTAGCGGGCAAACTCGGCGTGTTCCAGGCCGGGGATGAGGCGCAGCACGCGGCGTTGTTCGAGGAGTTTCAAGTTGGTCTGGAAGCCAACCAGGTTGTAGAGGTTGGCGGCCAGGTTATCTTGCCGCAGTTGGACGACGGCATACGGGCGTCGCCCGGTGCGCGGGTCCACGAGTCCGACCGGCCGCATGGGGCCAAAAGCCAGAGCGTCATGCCCGCGCTCGGCCAGGATTTCGATGGGTAGGCAGCCCTCGAAGAAATGATGCGTGCCTGCTCTCACGCCTTGTCGGATGTCACTTTCGAAGGCGCGCAGTTCGATGCGCTCGGCCGAAAGCAAGGCGTCGAGAAAGAGGTCATATTCTTCTTTGGTGAAGGGACAGTTGATGTAATCTCCGGCGTCTCGCTCCCCTTGCCCATAGCGTGAGGCACGGAAGGCTACCTGCATGTTGATGCTGTCGGCTTCCACGATGGGGGCAATAGCGTCGTAGAAATACAGGTGTTCTTCGCCGTTCAGTTCGGCCAGGGCCTGAGAGAGCGCCGCCGAGGTGAGCGGACCAGAGGCAATGATGACAGGCGTTTCGGGGATATAGGTCACTTCCTCGCGGATGATTTCGATGTGGGGATGGCTTTGGAGGCGCTCGGTGACAGCGCGGGCAAAGCGTTCACGGTCTACCGCCAGGGCAGCGCCGGCCGGCAGAGCGGTTTCTTCGGCGCATGCCAGCAGCAGGGAATGGAGGCGACGCAGTTCGCTTTTCAGCAGGCCAGAGGCGCGGTCGGGCAGGTTGGAACCGAGCGAGTTGGAACAGACCAGTTCGGCCAGGTCGGCGGTTTGGTGTGCGCCGGTGCTGGTTGCAGGGCGCATTTCGTATAAACGGACGTCTAGCCCGTGTCGAGCGGCTTGCCAGGCGGCCTCGCTGCCTGCCAGCCCGCCGCCGACGATGGTGAGAAGGGGAGGTTTCATGCAAGGGACAATTGTACCATCTCGGCCTTGTGGGACTCGTGTTGTATAATCAGGTTGATGACAGAATCCGGCGGCGTAGTTCATCTTCTCAAAGAAGCGGCCCAAATTACCCATGCGAGTTGGGGGGCGCATTTGGAGCGTCAGAGCGGCGCGTGGCGTTTCGTTCATGTGTATCATTTGAGCAAGGCGCGTATGGCTGCCTTGAGCGATTATCTGTCCAGGAGGACGGTTGATGCATGGTTGTGTGGCGCCTTGGGCAGCCGTTCCAGTCGTTCTCGTGATGTGACCAACGCCCCGGAATTAGGCTGTCGGCGATTGTATGCTTACCCGGTGGGGAAGAGCGCCGATGTATTGCTGGTGGGGGGTGGGGATCAGGAGCAAGCGGCGCAGCGCGTTTGGAAACTGGTTGCCAGCGCCTTGGCTGGCGGCGAGGTGCGAGAATCCGAAGTGTTGCCGGTGGTCAGCGATACGCTGGTTCCATCGCTTCAGGAAGGTGTGCCGTTCGATTTGCCGGCGGCGCTGGATAAGATTCTGGCCATGATTGCCCAGCAGATACCCTGCCAGGGGGCGTGGTTGGGGGTTCGACGCGGCGATATTCTGGACTTACGCTCACATTGGCGGGCGCCGCAATGCAAGAATGTCTCGCTGGCGATGGAAGCCTATGACGCACTGCGAGAAATTGGCTTGACCCATAGCGGGCTGCGCTTCGAGCGCGGACAGCCGGGCTGGGCATTCATCCCGCAGATGGGTTTGAAATCAACGACCGGCGCCTGGGGCTGCGTGCCTTTGGTGGTGGGGCGGCGATTGATTGGCGCCATTGCCTTGTGGCGCTTACGGCCCTTCAACGACCAGGAATGGAAACAATTCCAGGGGATGGTGGCGCGTTCTGCGCCCTCGGTCGAGGTGATACTTACTGTGACGGAATTGAGTGTCCACTTGCGGCGCTTGGGGTTGTTGAACGATTTCGTTTTGACCGTTTCTTCCGGCCAAAACTTGAATCAAATTGCCCGCCGCGCCTTTGCGCTGGTGGCGCGCGCCTTTCAGACCGAGTCGATTCGGATGTACTTGCTGTCTACCGATGGTCGTATGCTGCGGGAATATTTGAACGATGGCGGGAAGGTATTGCTTCAAACAAGCAGCGTCGCCGGGCATCCATTGGCTCCTTTCTTGAAGATTGGTCATATCCAATCTTTCGACTATGAGTCGGCGCCGGCCGAGTTGCAAGTTGTGATGGGCGAGGTGCAAGCGATGATGTTGGTGCCGTTGAAGTATCGCGGCCGCAACAATGGCTTGCTGTTACTTGGACAGGAACGTGCAGATGAATTCTCGGTGTACGACATTCATTCCCTGACGGTTCTTTCTGGCTACCTGGCCGGGTTGGTGGAGTACAGCCGTTTGCGTGAGGAGGCAGAAGGACGCGCCAGGAATTTGGGCCTCATCCATGAAGTGGTGCAGGAAGTCATTGGGCTGGTCAACAAGCAGGAAGTGGTGCAAATTACGGCTGAGTTGCTGGTGCAGTATTTTGGATATGAGTTCGTAGTCATTGTTCTCGTGGATGAACGCGACGACGCTTCTTTGTGCGGCATAAGCGGTTCCCGTGCGCCTTCTGCACAAGCCATTTTGGAGGAACTTACGCTGCCCATGAAAGAAGGGATGCAATCTGTACCGCAGCGCGTGTTGCAAACAGGGGAGAGTTTGCTGGTGAACGATGTAAGACGCTCGGCACTGTATCATCCTTTCCGGGATTGGCAGGCCGGCTCAGAGTTGTGCATTGCGTTGAAAGAGGGGGAACGTGTGATTGGTTTGTTGGACATCGAAAGCAGCGCCCTCAATGCTTTCGGCCAAAACGACTTGATGGCTTTGGAATCTTTGGCGGGCATTCTGAGCAGTGTGCTGTCTAACGCCGACCAGTATCAGCGGCTTCAAGACAATGTTGCCCAACTACGCCAGGTGCAACTTGAGTTGCAGACCCGCATCCAGGCCCAGATGGATGCTGAGCGCAAACTCATTCAGGCCGAAAAGTTGGCGGCTGTGGGCGAGATGGCGGCCGGCATTGCGCATGAGTTGAACAATCCATTGACTACGGTAACAGGTTTTACCGAGTTGGTCTTGGGAGAGTTGCCAGCAGAAGACTCCAACCGCTCTGACCTGGAAATGGTGTTGAAAGAAGCGCGGCGCGCGCGGGACGTCGTTCGCCGCTTGTTGGACTTTTCACGTCGCAGTGAGAGTGAGCGCACGCGCGTAGATTTGAATCAGTTGGTGAATGATGCCCTGTCGTTGACCAAACATCTGTTGCATACCAGCGGGGTGCAATTGCAGTTGCAGTTAGCAGACAAATTGCCCTGGGTGTCGGTAGATCGAAATCAAATCAAACAAGTCTTCTTGAACCTGTTTCATAACGCCTTACAGGCCATGCCCAATGGCGGCATCTTGCGTGTGGAAACGCGCTTGGCAGAACGCGACCGGCAGCAATGGGTGACCGCGGTCGTGGCCGATACGGGTTATGGGATTTCGGAAGTCGACAAGGAACGTATTTTCGAACCGTTCTTTACGACCCGCGCCAGTCAGGGCGGTACGGGGTTGGGCCTGTCTGTGACTTATGGCATCGTGTCCGACCATGGGGGGCTGATCGAAGTCGAGAGCCAGGTCGGTCAGGGGGCCAGCTTTACGGTTTGGTTGCCTTTTTAGGGGTCGGGAATGACCATCTACCAGGCGGTGATGCGCATGAAATCGAATCTGGCAGAAAGGGCGTTCGATAGGATGAGAAGGATGATTGAAGGTTTATCCTGTGTATATCCTGCTTGACATGGCAGGCAGTTACGATGGGAAGGGTTATGGCGGAGAAGATTCTCGTACTCGATGATGAAGCAGGGATTACGCTGCTGTGTGACCGCTTGTTGAAACGAGAAGGCTATCAGGTGTTTGCCTTTACCGCCGCTGAGCCGGCGCTGACGCATTTACGCAAGAATCCCATTGATTTGCTATTGGTGGACATTCGAATGCCCGATATGGACGGGTTCGAGGTCATTGATTTGGCGAAACAGTTGCAGCCCGACATCGCCGTTTTGGTGATGACCGGCTTTGGCACGGTAGAAACGGCTATAAAGGCATTGCGAAAAGGTGTGGATGGCCTGCTGCTCAAGCCTTTCGAGAAGGGCAGCGAATTGATCGAGGCCGTCGAACAGTCACTGACCGACAATCAAAGCAAGCGCGATGCTGCCCGCACTCAGGCCCTGCGGCCCTTGTTTGCCTTGACAGAATCTTTTTTCTCCGAGACTCGCCCAGAGCCTTTGCTGGCTTTGATCGTTCAAGCCATTCGCGGGCATTTGCGGTGCGCTCATGCCGGTTACTACGACTATGAAGGCGAACGTCTGCGCTTGTTACTGGGCGAGGGTAAGGCGCTCGACCCACAACGCAGCGCCGCAGAGGCAGACATGTTGGCTCGCATCGAAGCGATGGGGGCGCCGCTTTTGATCAACGAATCGGGGCCAGGAAATCTTGCGTTACAGGCAGACTTGCGCGGTTTTGGGTTGGGAGCGGCGCTTTTTGTGCCGGTGATGCGTTCCAAGGTGCGTAGCTGGTTGTTTGCCGGGCGGGAAGCCCACGATGCCCCCTTCCGCGAAGCCGATTTGGAAATGTTTCTCATCCTTGCCAGGCAAGCCGCTATGGCGCTTGAAAATGCCCATCTGTATGCCGAGTTGCGAGATTATGTCAAGCAGGTGGAGGAATCGCAGCAGGCTTTATTGCAGGCCGAGAAGATGGCGGCCGCTGGACGCCTGACCGCCTCGATTGCGCACGAAGTCAACAACCCTTTACAAGCAGTGCAGAACTGTTTGCATCTCGCTGGCCGCCAGGACTTGCCGCAAGAGCAGCGCACGGAATACTTCGAACTGGCCAAGTCGGAGTTGAATCGTTTGATGTCTACCGTGCAGAGAATGTTGGATTTCTACCGCCCCGGCGCCATTGTTCCCGCCGAAGTGAACATTTCTGAGATTTTGCATCACGTGATTGGTCTCATGTCGCAGCAATTGACCAAGCGCGATATAGAGGTGCAGGTGGATCTTCCCAATTCCTTGCCCCCCATCTATGCAGTGGGCAGTCAGATTCAGCAGGTTTTCATCAATTTGGTGTTGAATGCTTTCGATGCCATGCCGGAGGGGGGACTTCTGAGAATCCGAGCAAATGTAGTGAGGGGCGGGGTCGAGATTTTCTTCCAGGACAGCGGCCCGGGCGTCCCACCCTCTCAGGTAGCGCATATTTTCGAGCCATTTTATAGCACGAAAGAGGGAGGCACAGGATTGGGACTGACAGTGAGTTACAATATTATCACTGCCCATGGCGGCGCCCTGGAATTGGTTGCTACCCATGAACCGGGCGCATGTTTTCGAGTCTATTTGCCTTTTGGAGGAAAAAGATGAAATTCAGTATCCTGGTTGTAGACGATGAGCCAGTCTCTCGCAAGTCGTTGACCGATATTCTGCGGCTGGAAGGTTACAACGTTGCCTGTGTGCCGAATGGCCAGGCTGCGGTGGAGTATGTGCGTACCCATCATGTAGATTTGATGATCGTAGATTTGCGTATGCCGGGTATGGATGGCCTGGAAGTGGTCAAAGTTGTCAACCAAATTGCTTCGGATACGGAGGTCATCGTGCTGACCGCTTATGGTTCTACGGAAACCGCTATTCAGGCGCTGCGGCTGAGAATTCACGACTATTTGTTAAAGCCCGCTTCACCGGTTCAAATTTTGACCAGCGTCAAAAAGGGTTTGGAACGTCGCTCCTTGCGGATGCGCGCCAAGGGTTTGGAGACTGACATCCCTGATGTGGAAGAGGATTTGGATTCCGTTACGTTGTCAGACGGGACGATTGTAGACTTGTCGCGCCGGCAAATCAAACGCGAGGAGATGCTGGTTAGCCTGACGCCGGCTGAAGGGCGATTGCTGCGTATTCTTTTGATGAACGAAGGGAAAGTGTTTTCTCACCGCGAGCTGGTCTTGTTGGTTCAAGGCTACGATACCTCCCCGCGCGAAGCGCCAGAAATTCTGCGACCTTTGGTCAGTCGTTTGCGTCACAAGTTGGACGCCTTCCCGGCGCTCTCCAGGCAGATTGTCAGCATCAGGGGCACGGGCTATGTGTTCGAGAGGAGCGCCGAGTGAAGCGGTCGCCCTGTCGAAATTATGGGAGATCAGGCGGGTAGTTCGTGGGGGGACGCAGCCATCCCAGCCAGCCGCTTTTGGCAGGCCGACGGGTAGTGGTAGGTTTGTCGAAATAAATCAACAGAATGCTTGCGATGAGGACGCCAGCGCCAAGCCATTGGGAAGAGGTCAGGGTTTCACCTAGCCAGGCGATGCTGAGGCCAATGGCGACCAACAACTCTAGCAATCCCAGCAGGGCAGTTTGCATGCCGCCCAGATGTTTCACACCCTGGAACAATGCCAGACGCGACAGAAAGGTCACCATCGTCAACCCAATGACGGGATACCAATTGGAATTTTCAGGGATTGGCTGATTCGAGAGGAGAAAGACCGGCACTACCACCAGACTCATCGCCATCAAGGTGTACAAGGTGACGGTGGGAGCCGGGGCGTCGTAAAGGACCCGTTGGTTGATGGGTAGATGGACTGCGTACAAGATCGAAGCAATCAACATTTGCCCGACGCCAACCATATCCACCCCGTCTGCCTTGGAGTAAGTCAATAGAAAGACGGCCACCGTGGCCAGGGCAATGCGAAACAGGGTGAACTTATTCGGAGGTTGTGAGTCCAGGACCAACCAGATGGCTACGAAGAGGGGGTAAAGAGAGTATAGCAATTGACCCAGGCTGGCATTGATGCGGCTCAATGCAGAATAATACAGGATGGAGCCAAGTCCGTTGAACAAGCCTGCCAGGCCACAGCCAATCAGTCCGGCCGGGTAGATATACAGGTATTTGCGTTGGAACAGCGCCAGGAGGGCCAACAGCAAAAAGAAGGCCATCAGGGTGCGTATTCCAACCACTGCCAGGGGATGGAAGCCTGCGTTGATTGCTTGCTTGCCCAAAACAGGGGTAAAGCCAAGTAATGTTGCTGAGAGCAGAACAGCCCGTACCCCCGTCTTACGTTTTTGCATGAGTTTCCCTTCAGTCCAATAACGCGCGGACTTCGTCCAGGAATTCATCGTTGAGAAAGTCTCCTTTTTGCATCAACGATTGAATTCGTCCTTCCAGGCGGTCTTTTTCCTCGGGGGTCAGTTCCTTGGCCGAAGCAACAATGACGGGGATATTGGCCGTTTCAGGATTACGTTTCAGAGTATCTATGACGGCGAATCCATCCATTTCTGGCATGATGAGATCCAAGATGAGCAAATCGGGTTTTTCTTTTTCGACGAGTGCCAGGGCCGATTTGCCGTTATCGGCCTCGAAGATCGTGAAATCGCCTTGGGATTGTAAGATGCGTCGGATCAGGCGACGCGCATCGGGGCTGTCATCTGCAATGGCAATGCGCGGGAACCCCTCTGGGGCAACCCGGTTCAGCGCGGCAAGCAGACCATCTTTTTGCGGCGTCTCGCCCCGGCCAGGCATTTCTACATCTACTGACCAATCTTCTCCTAGCAGCCATTGTTCGGCCGGCATGGTATGGCCAGTGCAATTGACGACCACTGTGTCGGTAGGCTTGATGGTGCCGTTGCGAATCAGTTTGAACAACCCCGCAAATGCTACAGCGGCGGCTGGTTCGACCGATAACCCTTCCATTTTGGCAACGACGTGCATGGCGCGAAAGGCTTCCGCGTCACTAACGCTTTCGAAGATGCCGTGCGTTTCATCCACTTCCTGCCTCAACAGACGGTACGTTCGGCCTGGATCGCCGGTTGCCAGGGTCTCGATATGCGTCTGTGGGGTGGTGACGACGATGGGGATTTCCAACCCTTGTTTCCAACTGGCGACCATGGGCGCGCATCCTTCGACCTGAACGGCCGCAATGGCAGGCAGGTCTTCCACGAAGCCCATTTGTCGAAGTTCACGGAATCCTTTGGATACTCCTAACGGCCCCATACCTCCGCTGACCGATTGAATGTACCAGTCTGGCGAGCGCCAGGTCAGAGGGCGCTGATTGGTAGAAAAGCCGCATTTGTGGGTAAGTTGTTCGGCAATTTCATAAGCGATGGTTTTCATGGACTCTACGGAGGTGATTGTCCTGGCCCCCATGTCGTGATACAACCCTCGCCGGCGGGCAAACTCCGAGGCCATTTGCTTGGTTTGGTCATACGAGCCGGTAACTTTTACGACTTGGCTGCCGTAGAGGGCGATTTCGCGCATTTTCACGGCCGGCACCAGGCTGGTGACAAAGGCCCACAGTTTGATGCCGGCGCGCGCTGCATAGGCGGAATAGGAAATGGCCACGTTGCCCGTGGAAGCGGCCACCAGTTCTGTAATGCCGGCTTCCTTGAGAGCCGCAATCGTGACGGCTGCCTGGCGATCCTTGAAGGAGGCAGTCGGTCCTTGTCGTTCATCCTTGATATAAATATTTGGACAGCCAAGCATCATCCCTAGATTGACGGCCTGGATCAAGGGCGTGCCGCCTTCCCCCAAACTGATACTGGGATGGGGGGTACGGACAGGCAACAATTCACGGTAACGCCACAGGTTGAAAGGACGTTCGTGTAACTGGGCAATCCAGACTTTCTTCACGGCCTCCAGGTCGTATTCCGCAACACGCCACTGGCTATTGCATTTTGGACAATTGGAAGTCGTCGGATGAAAGGGGGTCGCGTGATGGCAATCCAGGCATCGAATTTGGAATGTCATGCTGCAACTCCCGAGAAGGGGTGTCTCATATTCGTTCCTTGAAAAATTGTAACTGCTCAGGTCAAGACCCTAAAGGTCTCCTGTGCGATCGAAAATGTGTTTCAAGCCTGACCTTCCTGTAAATTCAGCCTTTCGATGTGCGGAAAAGACCTTTAGGGTCTGTATTTGGGGCGTTTTCGAAAGTGGCTGAGTAGTTACGAAAAATTTCTTGGCGCGCCAAAGTGCTGGGATAACCATTGAGTTTGGGCGGCACCCCCTACGGGGGCAACTGCCGCCCCATCGGTTTGGCGCGCTAACAAAAATTTTCACTTTCCTATGCGCTTGAGCGCGTTTTCGATGGTGGCGATCAGTTCTCGTTCTTGCAAAGAACTCTTTTGTAAGAGTCTTCGTCCAAAGCCTTGCAATTGGGCCTGTTGCTCTTCTGTCAAATCACTGCTGCTGACAACAACGACAGGAATATCTCTCAAGCCTTTGTGCGTGTGAAGTCGTTCCAGAATGGTGAAACCATCCAGCTCTGGCATGAACAAGTCCAGCACGATAGCATGGGGCGTCTTGGTCTGAATGGCATCCCAGCCCGCCTGTCCGCCTTCTGCCAGGATGGGTTTGTATCGGCCTTGATTGGAAATCATGGTGCCGATCAAACGCAAATCGTTCGGGTCATCATCTATGACGAGAACTTCGCGAATGCTGCCGTCGTTGTTCAACCTGTCCAGAGCAGAGAGCAAGTCTTCTTCTGCAATGGGTTTGACCAGGTAGTCCGCAGCACCCAGGCTAAACCCTTTTTCTTCTTCGTCCAGAATGCTGCAAATGATGATTGGCACAGTGCGGGTTTCTGCATCCGATTTCAAGTCTTCCAAGACGCGCCAACCATTGTGGCCGGGCATCATGATGTCTAGGATGATGGCGAAGGGCTTTACTTGTTTGACTCTGTCTCTGGTCTTGGTCGGATCGGTCAGGCTGATGACCTGGAAGCCTTTGGGGCGCAGGTAACGATCATAGAGATTAAGGACCTGCGGGTCATCGTCTACCGCTAAAATCGTTTTAGAGGCGTCTTTCGATATCGTTGGCTCTTTCACGAAGACGGGTACTGCAAAATAGAACGTGCTTCCTTTTCCCAGGGCGCTATGGACGCCAATTCGTCCCTGGTGCATTTGAATCAGGTGATAGCAAATGGACAATCCCAGCCCCGATCCGCCTACTTTACGTGTCAAGGAAGCGTCCACCTGCGAGAACGGTTGGAACAGTTTGGCCTGATCTTCGGGGGAAATGCCTGGCCCGGTGTCGGTGACGCTGACCAGCACAAAGGCTTGCCCTGGGGCCGTGGTTTTATCGAGTTCGGCCTTTACGATGATTTCACCTTTTTCCGTGAATTTGGCGGCATTGGAGAGCAGGTTGATCAAGACTTGCCGGATGCGCATGGGATCGGCACGGATGGTGGGAAGATTGGGCGCAACTTCCTGTTTCAAAGTGATGGGCTTGTCTTTGACTAGGCCGGCCGCCGTAGACATGACGCTGGTAATCAGGTCGCTGATGTTGACCTCGCCAAAGGAGAGTTCCATCTTGCCGGCCTCGATGCGCGATAGATCGAGGATGTCATTGATGAGACCTAACAAGTGTTGACCGGCGTTGAAAATAGCGGTCAGGTCTTGTTGTTGGAGTTCTGTGATGGGCCCATCAATGCCTTTCAGGATGACGCGCGCAAAACCGATGATCGAGTTGAGCGGCGTGCGCAGTTCATGGCTCATATTGGCCAGGAATTGGCTTTTCAGGCGGTCTACTTCCCGCATTTCCTGGACGGCCTCCTGGGCAATCTTGTAGGAACGAGCATTGTCTATGCCGATGGCAATCTGGTCGGCCAGGAGTTGCAGGATGGCAATATCGTCTTCTGAAAAGGCGTTGATTTCGGTAGATTGAATGTCCAAGGCGCCGATGATACGGCTGCCAATGTGCAAGGGGATGGCCGCCTCAGACTTGGTATCTGGGAGCAAGGGATTGGGTTTGTGAATGGGGTCGAGGGCGGTGTTGTTGATGATCACGGCTACACCGGTCTCGGTGGCCTGTCCAACGGTGGATTTGGAGCCGACCGGTAAAGAATGGCGGCGCTGTTTCATTTGCTCGCCTGCTTCGCCGGTGGCCTCCTCCAGCACGGCGTTGAAGCCGGTCTCCTCTACGATGAAAATGGCAGCGTGATAATATCCAAACCGTTCTTTGACCAGATTGACGGCGCGGGAGAAAATGGACTTCAAGTCCAACGATGAAAGCACCAGTCGTCCAATTTCGGCCGAGGCAGCTAGGTATTCGTTGCGGCGTTTCAGGGCTTCTTCGTTTCGCTTGCGTTCCGTCATGTCGGTTTGCACGGCCAGGAAGCCCAGCATGGCGCCATTTGGGCCAATGATAGGGTTGTACGTTCCGCGCACAGGCACGAGATGGCCGTCTTTGGCTCGATTGACGATTTCGGTGGTGTATGTTTTCCTGTCAAGTATGGTCTTCCAAAGTTCCTGATACACCTCTGGCGGCTGCAGGCCAGATTTCAGAACGCGCGGTGTTTGGCCAATGACTTCCTCTGGCTTATAACCATAGATTTTTTCGAAGCCTTGGTTGACATATTGGATGACACCATTCGTATCGGTCAGGAAGACGGCGTTGTCGGTGTTTTCGAGGCCCAACTTGAATTTTGCCAGGTCTTCTTCGGCTTTCTTGCGGTCGGTAATGTCGCGCGCTACCCAGAATACATGGTTCTCGGTCAATTTTGACACGGTGGCGTCGAACCAATATTCCTGGTCATCGATGGTCATGGGGTATTCGATTTTTTGCGATTGTCCGCTGTCCAGCGCAGCCCGAATGGTGGACAAGAATGGTTCATGCAGGTTTTCAGGCAAGATTTCCCGAATTGTCCGGCCGAGCATTTCGTGTGGAGGGCGGAATAGGTAATTGGGGTTCGTTTCTGCAATGCGCTCGTAGCGGCCCTCGCGATCATAGATGATGATGACGTCTTCCATGGCGGCGAACAGGGCCCTGAGTTCGGCCTCAGATTGCTGTGTGCGCTGGAACAAACGAGCATTTTCGATGGCAACGCCAATTTGACGGCCAATGGTGTGTGTCAGTTCGAGAAGGCGTTCGGGGACCATGGTGGGGGTATCGTTGAAGACGCATAAGGTGCCAAGCACTTTTCCCCGGGTTTCCAATGGAACGCCCGCATAGGCCAGCAGGCCGTTCGCTATCAGACCGCCTGCCTCGACCGGTGAGCCGGCGCGCAGATCGGCGATCGAGAGGGGCAGTTGGGATTTGAATACATAATCGCACAAGGTGCCTTTTAGCCCCACGGTTCGAAAAGTGGTCAGCAAAGGCGCCGGCAGGTTGCGGTAGGCGGCTAGTTCCAGTTGACCAGAGGCTTCGTCTACCATGGAAATCAAGCCGGCGTGAAATCCCAACAAATTCAGAATTTGTTCGAGGAGCGTATCCAGTAATTGAGTCAGTTCCAGGGTTTGACCGGAGGCCAGAATAATGCGGTTGAGGGTGCTCAATTCCTCGGCACGTGCGCGGGTTTCGCGGAACAAGCGCGCGTTTTCCATAGCCAGGGACAACTGGTCGGCAATTTGCTTGACCAGCAGTTGTTCTTCCGATCCCCAGGTGCTGCTTCCTGTGTCGTCTATGACCTTGAGCGTGGACCAGGTGCGCTCGTCCACGCGGAAGGCGGTGGAGATGATTGCAGACGAGGCAACGGCCGCTTCAACGGTGGCAGGCTCAGGCGTGGTCTGAAGCGTTCGGCCGATGCCGGCCAGCGTATCGGCGACCTCTTCTGTCGTCAAGATAGGCGCGGACGAGGTCAGTCTCTCCTTTTTGCCGCTTCGTTCTGGACCTTCAGCCTGGGCGCCCGCCTCGTCGGTCTTGATCTCGTCGAAAAGTTTGTCAAGCCTTTTGCTGATCTTTTTCTTCGACATATTCCAGTAACTCCTGGGCGAGGACGCGATATTGTTGTGAGCCGCGGCTGCTGGGTTTGTAGTGGGTAATGGGCAAGCCGGCGATAGGGCTTTCACGCAGTTTGGTATCAATCTCGATCACGGTCTCGAACAGGCCCTTGCCAAAGGTGTTTTGGAGTTGTTCCTGGATGTTGCGGTGGGTGCGATTTCTGCGATCCAGCATGGTGATCAGGATACGGTAGGCGAGGTCGGGGTTGCTTTCTTGCCGAATCCAGCGAATGATGCTCATCATGTTGCGCAGGGCATAGGCGGAGAAGAACTCGGCTTGGGTGGGGATGATGAGCAAGTTGGCTGCGCTCAGGGCGTTTTGGGTGATCGCGCCGAGGAAGGGGGGGCAGTCTAGCAGGGCAAAGCGGTAAGGGAGCGGCTCGGCGGCCTCGATGGCTCTGCGTAAAATGGTGGTGTAGTTGTTGCGCATGGGCAGGTATTGTTCCGCGCTCTCGATGCCCGAATGCGCCGGGACGATGTCCATGTTCTCGATCTCGGTTTTGCAGATGGCGCTTGCCAGAGAGGTGCCTTCGATCAGTACGTCGCCCGAAGTCAGGGCAGCCTGGCTGATTTCCAGGCCAGCGGCCAGGGTAAGGTTTGCTTGCGGGTCGAGATCGATCAACAAAACGCTTTGGCCGATCTCTGTCAGAGCAGCGCCAAGCGATATGGTGGAGGTCGTTTTGGCTACGCCTCCTTTTTCATTGGCCATGGCAATTACGTAGGTCATTTTTGCCCTCCCTCGCGGGTTTCATCGAGTTGGGTCGTTTTCATTCTGCCTCTGCTTTTGGTAGGACATGGGGCAACAATTGTACTTGGGTAGCTCCAAGTGCGGCTTTGAGTTCTGCAAGGGCCACTTCTACCATGCGCTCAGGGTCATTGGTGTTTCGAATTTTGGTGGTGATGTCGGATACCAGGCGTTCTCGTTCTGCGCGGCGGGCGGTTTCGTCGAACAAGCGCGCGTTTTCTGCCGCAATGGTGACCCGTTCGGCCACAGCCTGGATCAAGGCCTCTTGTTCGGGGGTCAATGCTTTGTCGGCCGGGAGTTGGACACTCAAAGTGCCTATGGTTTCGCCTCGAATTTCCAACGATACGGTGCGCTCTTGAGTCTGTCCATTGGCAGCGCGTTTTCTTCTTTCCTGATGAATGCGCTGCCAATCGCTGGGGGTAGCAATCTGGCGAATGCCGTCGGCCGAGTAGAGTATGGCGGCTAATTTTTGTTCTTTGGGTAACCTGTGCCAGGCCTGGCGAATATATTGACGATAGACCGTTTCGGCCTCGTCCAATGATTTGCGTGCCTGGTCGAACAAACGGGCATTTTCAATGGCCAGGCTGACTTGATCTGCCAGGAGTGAAAGCACGCGGACGTCTTCTTCGCTAAAGGCGGCCGGTTCGGTGCTTTGGACATCTAGGGCGCCCACCACCATATTTCCCACTTTCAACGGTAAAGCCATTTCCGAGCGTGTTTTGGGCAGGTCGGGGTTATCGAAGAAGACTGCGTCTTGGCCGACATCCAGCGCAATACGCGGTTGGCCGGTGGCGGTTGCATAGCCTACGATGCCTTGCTCGCCCACTTTCAGCCTGTGTCCGCGTGCCAACATGCGTTGACCGCCTTCGCTGTTCGAGGCGCTCAGAACGGCATATTCTTTGCGGTCATCGAGCAGGAAGATGCCCACATGGTAATAGCCAAATTCCCGGCTGATGACCTCGGCGATTTGGGGCAAGAGCTGGTCGAGCGAGCGGATGGAGGAGATGGCATTGCTGACCAATGTGATAGCCTCGAATTGTTTTGCGCGCCGCTGGCTTTCCTGGTTGGCGAGGGCCAGGTCACGCGTTCGTTCTTGCACCCTGTGTTCCAGGTTGGCAAGCGTGTCCTGCAATTGGCGGTACATGTTATTGAGGGTGTTGGCCAGGGCGGCAATTTCATCCCGGCCGCCAATGGGAATGATGGCGCGTCGGTCGAGGTAGCCGTCTTCCATGGCGTGCGCCATGCTTTCCACGTTTGCCAGTCTCTGGCCGATGGCGCGCGCTATGGAGGTGGAGATCAAAAAGCCAAAGGTGATAGCCACTGCCGTCGAGATGAGCAGTCGGGCGATGACGTCTTGATGAGTCAACTGCATCATCTCGTTCAGGATGTTGACGACATCGTTGTTGATTTGAAGCAATTGTCTCACGGCTATGCGCGCCAGGCCGAGCGCCAGCAACGCCTGCTGGCTGGCTTGCGTGTCCAGTTTCCCAGATTCGAGCGAGGTGCGTACGGTTTGACGCGCGGCCAGATACTGTTCGTATTGCTCGACGAGTTGATTGAAATTGGCGTTCTCTTGCTCTTGTAACCGATCGATCTTTTGCTCGATCTCGTCTTGTTGTGTTTGCCTCATGCCGGCCGTAAAGGTCAACGGAACGGGGGCAAGCCAGTTGTCAGTATAGGCCTCGAGGATGGCTTGGAATTGTTGTTCGGCCATTTCGATGGCTTGCCAGTGGACCTGTCTTTCGGCTGGCAGCAGTTTTTCGTTTTGCAAGGCAACCAGGGCCGTTTGCATGTTTGCCAGGGCTGTTTCGGCCTGGCTGATCTTCGTGAGCGGCAGCAATACGCTCTCGTAGTTCTTGCTTTGTTGCATGCGAATGGACGAGAAGCCGCGCAGGGCCGTCAGGGAAATGCCAACCAGCCCCAGGATCATGACGAAGATGAGCGCATACAACTTCGATTGCACTTTGAAGTTGGCAAATAAATCTTCTTGCGGTTCTTTGGGCGCTTGTGTCTTTTGTATCAGTTGAAAATCGTATGCGGTCATTTGCATTACCTGTCGGTCTCTTTGGGTTGTAAGGAAATAGAGACTTCGGAACCGGGGATGGCGCGTCCCAACTCCTCTACGGCGGTGCGCAGGATGTTCTTCAAGTTGACGGATTCTCCAATTTTCGAGGTCACTTCGCTGATGGCTTTTTCGCGCGCAGCCCGCCGACGCGCTTCTTCCAGTAAATAGGCGCTTTCCAGCGCCAGGGCGGCGCGCTCTGCTGCTGCTTGGGCAAGAATGATTTCATCGTGTTTCCAGGCGCGGTCAGGCTGTCTGGAGCGGATTTCGAGTACACCTAGGGTCTGTCCGCGCAAGGTCAATGGCAGTCTGAGCAGGCCTTTCTCGTTATCTTCCAGGGAATACGTTGATGTCTTGTCGAGTGACAAGGTGATGCCTTCCTTGTAGACATATCCTGTAATTTGCACCTGGCGGGTAAATTGCGCCCATGATTGACCAAGATATTTCTGATAGGTCTCTTCTGCGCGAGCCAGGGCTTGCTGGGTTTTCTCGAAGGAACGGGCATTTTCGATAGCGAGAGCCACCTGGTCGGCCAGAGTCGAAATGACGGCAATATCTTCCTGCGAAAAGGCATTCGTTTCTGTGCTTTGTACGTCTAGCACGCCGATCAGCTGTTCGCCCACTTTGAGGGGGAGAGCCATTTCGGAACGTGTTTGGGGCAGGTCGGGGTTGTCGAAGAAGACGGCGTCTGTGCCAGTGTCGAGGGCAATGCGCGGCGATTGCATGCTGGCAACGAAGCCGACGATGCTGCGCGGTTCGACCGCCAATTTATGCTGGCGCGCCAGCATTTTTTGGCCACCTTCACTGTTGGCGGCTACCAGCACCGCATTCTGTCCGCTGGTATCCAACAAGAAAATGCCGACATGGTAAAACCCAAATTGTTCGGATATCTGGCGGGTCACCTCGGGCAGGAGCATGTCCAGTTGGCGGACAGAAGCCGCCGCCCGCGCCACTTCCGAAACGGCCTGAAGTTGACTGGCGCGCCTTTGCAAGGCAGCCGTGCGTTCTTGTACGCGTTCTTCGAGGGTCGCCACCAGGTCCTGAACTTTTTCGGACATCCAGTTCAGTGTCTCTGCCAGGGTTGTCGTTTCATCTTTCCCCAACATGGTCTTGATAGTTGCTCTGGCGGTCAGGTTGCCGCTGGCAATTTCGGAGGCCGTCTGTGTCAAATTTGCTAGCGGGGTCGTGAGGACATTGCTGGCAATCCAGGAAACCGCTGCTGACGCTCCCAGTATGACGCCCAAGATAACGAACACCAGGGTAATCGTTCTTGCGGTTTCGCGTTTCAGCGTTTGGATGGCCGACAAGAAAGGTTTTCGCAGTTCGCTGGTTGGCACGGCGACCCCCAGGCTATACTCGACGGTTGGGATTGGACGGTAGGCAAAATATTTCTCGACGCCATTGGCCTCGATTTTTTGTAAGCCTTGCTGAGCATTCACCATTTTGACGATTACTTTGAACATTTCGATGGAGACGGTATCGGGCAAGGTATATTGGACGAATTCCTCGTCCGCAATGTCGGCCGGAATGCCAAAGTCGGCATATCCTTCTTTGGGCATGATGACGGCGCGACCCTCTCGATCGATCAAGAAGGCATAACCTGTTTCGCCAACCTGGATAGCGTTGACCGCCTGAGTCACACTGGTCATGAGGACGTCGGCTGCCAGAACGCCGCGAAATGTGTTCGTAGAGTCGTAGATAGGCACACTGGCAGTGATGACCAGCCCGTGCAGGGCTGCATCCTGGTACGGGACGGACCACACAATATTTCGGTCAGGATTGGCTTCAGGAGTGGCAATCACAAACCAGGGGCGCTGCGTGACATCGAAATCTGGCGGCACGACGTTGGCCAGGTCTATGTTGGGGTAATAGAGCGTCTCTTTTCCTGTGCCGCCAAAATACAAGGCAATGATGTCTGAATTTTCTTTCAAGATAATGGGCGCAATGGTGTCCAATTGCTTGAGGGCGTTGATTTCACGCGCCATGTCGTGGGTCAAGGGTGCATTTGCAGGCAGGAAAACCGAGCCAACCTCGGTATTGGGGTTGTCCAAACTGCCGGTGGGTAAGGGAAACAAGACTTCATTGGCATTCCAGAGAGCGCCAGAAATGTAGATTCCCTCACCCATCTCGTCTTCTTGCAGAAGGAAAGTTTCCGTAGCAATGCGCGCCGTATTCAAGTTCTTTTCGGTCGAACTGAAGAACGCATTCAGGTTAGACGCCCCGTCAGACAATAAGCCGTCTAAGCGGTTCGAGGCTTCCTGCTCCACGCTTCTATCCAGTTGTTCTGTCAACAGGGCGTTGAGCGCCTGTGTGCGTGCCAGCAAATAATAGCCCACCCCAAGAATGGCCAACAATGTGACGACCAGGTTGGCAAACGTCAGCTTGGCGCGTAAGGAAATAAAGGCCTGGTGCGCTGTTGTCTTTTGGGAGGCGTTGCTTTCTGAATGTCTCTCGGTCATACGAACTCGATTCGCATTTTCAGGCTGCCTCATCAGCAGAGGTGTCGCTCGAAAGGATTTTGACGCTGACCTCGCAGTTCTCCAACAGGATACCCAGGCTTTCTACGGTGGCGCGCAGGATGGTATCCACTTCCGGCTGCGCGCTGATGCGGCCGGTGACATAGGTCATGGCGCGTTCCAATTCGGCCCGTCGTTGTGTATCCTGGTATAACCTTGCACTTTCGAGGGCGGCTCCAATTTGATTGGCTAGCCTGGTCACATCGGTTATTTCATCTTCAGTCCAATCAGGCATATCGGGCGCTTTGACCAATCGCGCGACCCCAATGACCTGATTGCGGATCAGGATAGGCACTGCCAGAGTCTTTTTGTCTTCACTCAAAGTGAGTTCGCCTGTTTGGCTGGCTTGCAGGGCTTCGGGTTGGTGCAGCGGGGCCTCGCTGGGCGTTACCTCGCCATGGGCGTAGCCAACATATCCCATGTGGAATGTCCTGCTCAAAATTTCTCGCCATCCCTCTTCGCTGCGTTCTGCATATGCTCGGCGGGCGGTTTCGAGCGCCTGTTGCGTTCGTTCCAACAGGCGGGCATTTTGCAGGGCGATGGCTAACTGGTCTGCCAATACCTGCAAGGTGGGAATATCTCCTTCAGTAAAGGCATTGGGTTCTTCGCTTTGGATATCCAGCACGCCCAGGATTTGGCCGCCGGCAATGATAGGAAGGGCCATCTCAGAGCGGGTGGTGGGCAACTCTGGATTGTCGAAATAGACCGCGTCTTGCCCAACGTCCAGCGCGATTCTGGCCTGACCCGAACCTGCTACTGTTCCGACGATGCCCACCTCGCCCACTTTCAGTTTATGTCCTTGCATCAACAGGCGTGCCCCGCCGGGGCTGTTGGAGGCTTGCAAAACGGCATATTCGCTGGCTTCGTCTAGCAAGAAAATGCCGATATGATAGTAACCGAAGCGGTCACTGATCAATCGGGTGGTTCTGTTCAACAGTTCGTGTAATTCATATTGCGCAGCAACGGCTTTCCCCACCTGGACGGCGGCTTGGATTTGAGAGACCCGTCGTTCGAGTGTTTGCGTGCGTTCTGCAACTTGCTGTTCCAGGTTGACAATCGCTTCTTGCAAGCGGCTGGCCATATCGTTGAAGGTGGCTGCCAATCTGCCCATCTCGTCTCTGGTTTCGAGCGCGATGCGGGCGCTCAAATTGCCGCTTGCCAGTTGATCGGCGCCTTCGGCCAGGGTTTCCAATGGCGTCGTCAAGTTCCTGCCAAGCAGCCAGCCAAGGGCCACAATGATGGGAATGGATGATACGACGACCAGCGCCGCGTTCTTGAAGGCCTGTTGTTCTCTTTCGATGACTTTGGATGCAGATATATCTATTCCGATGATGCCTTCGCGCTGGCCATCCGAGCGATAAAAGGGCGCATAAGCCGTCAGCCAGGTGCCCCATTTGTCGGTGTAAAAATCAGGCTCCACGAGCGGTTCTTGCATGGTCGCAAAGGTTTCGCGCAACGCAGGGCCGGCATCATCATAGATGTCTCCCAGGTGAGAGATGTCCTCTTCGCTTTCTTCGGCGTCCACTACAAACATAATGCTTCCATCGGGATTCTGTCGCATGGTGTACACGAAGCGTATGTCTGTGCCAGAATCCCGGATGCGTTGCAGCGTCCTTTTCAACTTGAGATATGTTTCGTTTCCTTCCTGGGCGGGATCGGTGAGCAGGGCGTGTTCATCGCCGTCAACTTGTAAGGCGCCAATGGCGGCAACGTCTCGTAGCCGTTCGCGAATATCCTGGCGTAATTGTGCGCGCGTGTTAGCATAATAGGCCAGCGCCGTCAGCGCGACGAACGAGATGGTCAGAATGGTGAAGGCAAAGGCTACCTTTACGCGTAAACTGAGATAAGGAAGTTCGCGCCGATTCACTTGCCTACCCTCCTCTGGGGATGAGTTCATCTTCGAGCGCCTCGCCCTGGCTGGTTTGCAATTGTACTTCGGCTTCTTGCAAGTCGAAGGCGCGCTGTAATTCACGTGCCGAGGTGCGCAAGACGGTCTCCAGGTCCAGGGTTTCTCTGATTTGGCTGCTTATGTTGGCTACGATTTGTTCGCGCCAGGCGGTTTCACGTGTTTTCTGAATCAGGCGCGCGTTATCGAGAGCCAGGGCAGTTCGGGCGGCAATTTCTTTAGCCAGTTGGCGTTCATTATTGTTCCAGGCGGGTTGATTGGATTTGCGCCGCAGGGTGATTTTTCCAATAGTCGTTTCTCGAAACAGAATGGGAACGACCAGCGTGTGACCTTCATCGTGGGGGGAGGTTTCTTGTTGCAAGGGCCGAATGCCCGTTGGGGAATAATGATAAGCAGGGAGTTTGCGCCGGCGCTGCTCTTGCCAATTCAATCGTGCGCTTTCCTGGGAAATGTTTTCTAGTTCATGGATGAGGGCCTGGCTTTCGGTTATCAGGCGCACGTTTTCGATAGCGACGGCTATTTGATCGGCCAGGGTTTGCAGGATATCCAGGTCGCTCTGGTGGAAGGCTTGTGGCTCGGTGGATTGGACGTCCAACACGCCGATTAGTTTGTTTCGCGCCATGAGGGGAATCGCGATTTCGGAGCGTGTTTCGGGGAGGTCGGGATTGTCGAAGTAAACGGCGTCCGCCCCCACGTCCAGGGCGATGCGCGGTCGTTTTTCAGCGGCGACGAAGCCCACGATGCCCTCGGCTCCCACCCGCAGGCGGTGTCCACGTTCCAGCATTCGTTTTCCCCCTTCGGAAGAGGCTGCTTGTAAGATAGCGTAATCGCCCTTCTCGGTGACCAGGAAGATGCCCGCATGGTAAAACCCAAATTCTTTGGAAATCAATTGCACCACGTTAGGCAGCAAAACATCCAGATTTTTCATTTCGGCTGCTTGTTGCGCAATGTAGGCAGCCGCGTTGAGTTGGTCGGCTTTTTTCTCCAATTCCCGGGTGCGTTCGGCGACGCGTTGTTCCAATGTGGCGCGTTCTTCTCCCAGGCTGTGCAGGGCTTGTGTCAGATTGTGACTCGATTCGGTGAAGCCTCTGCGTAGTTGGCGCAGACCTGCCAGTACGATGACCGAAAGGAGTAGTTGCGTTGCAATACCGCTGACCCAATCTTCCAGATTGCCAGGATTGGCGTTTGGCTCCAGGATTTGGAATTGTCCTCCCAGGATGGTTATGGCGCCGATGGTGAGCGTGCCAATGCTGATGAGCAGAGCGAGTATTCCTGCCCTGGATGAAATCAACAAGGTCGTAATGGCTACGAAGGTAATCAGATATACATCGGCATTGCTGTGAATGCCGTTCTCCAACATTCCGCTGATGCCAATGGCCAGAATCAGAAGCAGGAATACGCTTGCTCGTAGCGTGTAAGGGAATCGGATGAAGATAACTGCCAGAAGAATGAGGTAACTTACGATATAGACAAGAATCAGTGTCTGATCTGGCGTGCTGAACAGGGCAGGAATGAGCGCAATCAGGCCAAAGATGGCAGCGCCGACTAGTAGAGAATGTAAAAAGCGTTCTCTCCATTCTTCCGAATAGGACGCTACCGATGGAGTTTCGACTGGACTGGGTTGGTTCATGGCTTGTACACGCTTTTCACTCTACATTGGACAATTCGATAGTGGCCTCGTCTGCATCCAGGGCGGCTCCAAGTTCGCGGACGGCGGTTTGTAAGATGCCCTCGATGGTCGATGAAGCCCATATTTTTCCACTGATATCCGTAATCGTTTTCTCGCGATTGGCCAGGTTTTGTGTTTCCTCGAGTAAGCGGGCATTGTCGAGTGCCAGAGCAGCCTGGGTGGCAATGGCTTGCATCCAGGTATGCTCTTCAGGGGTGACGTTTTCATCTCTTTCGAGTCTGATCTTTCCAATGGGTTGGTCGCGCAGCACGATGGGTATCTCGATAGTGCGTTCTTCGTTCAGTTCTGCATCGTCGCCCATGACGAATTTCGTCTCTTGCGTGGGCAGGTTGGTTTCCATCCAGGCCTGTTGCAGGTATTGTCGCTGAATGGTGCGTAACTCTTGCAGGTTTTGTCGAGTTTCCTGAAACAGGCGCGCGTTTTCGATGGCAATGGCTGCCTGGTTGGCCATGTTTTGCAGGGTTTCGATTTCTTGTTGGCCAAAGGCGGCTTCTTTGGTGGAATGTACGTCCAATGCGCCGAGCGCCTTGTCGCCGATGAGAAGCGGCAAGATGATTTCGGAACGTGTGAAAGGCAAGAGCGGGTTTTGGAGACTGCCGCTCTCTTTGCTGGTCATCAAGGCTACTTGCGTTTCTCGTCTCTTGATGGCGCGGCCGAGCATGGTCAAGTCGTTGATCTCTACGCGATAATGACTGTCTTTCAGGGCGCGGCCTGCTTCGCCGGTGGCTTCCTTGATCTCGGCCCAGCGATTGTTCTCGTCTACCAGGTAGATGGCTGTATGGTAGTGACCGAGTCGCTCTTCAATCAACGTGACGACATTTTTTATCAACTTGTCAAGGTCGAGGGTAGATGCGGTCACCCGCCCCATTTCGTTGAGGACTTCCAATTGCGCGGTTCTTTCTTGCACTTGTCTTTCGAGGGTTTCCTGTAATTCGTCCAGGCGGGAAATCATACGGTTGAAGTAAATGGAGACCTGCCCGGTTTCGTCAGAGGTCAGCACTTGCACACGCTGTTTCAAGTCGCCTTGTTCTACTTTCTGGAACACCGCAATCATTTCGTTCAAGGGGTGGCTGAGGGAAATCGAAAACAATGAAACGAGCGCAAGTCCAAGCAGGGTTGCAAAGATGCTTACCAGGATGGATTGGACTTGCAGGGTTTTCAGAACCTGCAAGGAGCCAATTTCTTCATACAAGACTTTGAAGGTTTGGTGGTAGCCGATAGGAGCAACCAGTAAAATGCTCAGGAGAATCATGGCTGGCACCACCATATACATTCTCCTCAACAACGTAAGCCCCCTTGCGCCAGCCAGTTGTGTATCGAAGTCTGCTGGCAGGAGGACTTGCCTCGCAGGGATGAGCAGGCGATCGAGGATGCTCGTATCCAGGGTAATGATGGCTAAGGTAACGATGACGACACTGATAAGAAGATAAATCACCTGATCGTAGGTGGCGTGGAGAGAAAAATACGCATAAGATAAAGCAGGTACACCCACGACGAGCAGATTGAGACAGGAGGCTGCAATGGCATATTTCCAGGTCCAGGCGCTGACTTGCCGCCACGCGGTCAATTGTCTGGAGGCCTCTGGCGGATTGTCTTTTTTGTATCGTTGCAAACCCTGAAAGGCTTCTTGGTTGAGAACATAGGTGAGGATCAAAACGAGGACGCCGTTTATCGAGGAGAGTAAGCCGACTAAGGAAGTAATCCGGTTGAAATCAGCCTTTGTGAATTCGGCATTGATTTGGGCAATGTAGGTGGTAGGGAAGGAAACGACGCTCGAACCCACTTGTGCAGCCAAAGTGGCCAGCAGCAGATAAAATCCGCCTGACCATTTCAGAACCCGTTTCAGAAAGCGTTGGAAAAAATTATCATGCGACCATTTCATAATTCATCCTTCCGTGGTCAAGAGGCTGCGTCTTCTTCCGGCTTGATTCCGATTTCGATTTGCGCCTTACGAGCATTGGCAGCGCGGCTCAACTCGCCAATGGTCGTCATCAAGATCGTGTGCATATCCGTTGATTGACGAATCTTGCTGGTAATTTCGTGCAGCAGGCGTTCTCGCTCTGCCTGTCGGCGGATTTGTTCCAAGAGGCGGGCGTTGGCAATGATAGCCGCCAAACTACCGGCTAGTGTTCCCAGCATTTCTTCGTCATTGTCCGTGTAAGCCGCCACGTGTTCGCTTTCCACGTTCAAGACGCCGAGTAATTCGTTGCGAAAGAGGAGAGGAAGGGCCATTTCAGAGCGGGTATTGGGGCTCAATTGAATATAGCGTGCATCTTGCGTGACGTCATATATTCGCAATGTCTGTCGGTGGGCGGCTACCCAGCCAGTAATGCCTGACCCAAAGGGAATGACTCGGTTCGCCACTTCTTCGGAATAGCCTACCCAGGCTTTCATGACCAGGTTTTTGCGTTCTGCATCGGTCAGCAGAATGGAGACGCGGTCGCCTCCCAAACTAACTTGCAAGCCATTGACAGCGCTTTTCAGGGCCTCGTCTAGTGTGGAGCCTGAGGCGGCAGTAGCGGTGATGTGATGCAGCAAACGATGCTGGGAAAGATGCTCTTGTGTTTCGGCAAACAATTCCGAGTTGTGGACAGCAATGGCTAACTGGTCGGCCAGGGTTTGGAGCGTTTCGATCTCTAAGGTGCCAAAGGAAAACGGGATCGTGCTTTGAATGTCCAACACACCCAGGGTCTGGTCGCCGATTTTGAGCGGCAGGGCTGCCTCGGCGCGTGTGTTGGGTAACAAGGGATTGGGAAGGTGAGTCACATCTTTAGAGGTGTCGTTCACTAACAGAGGGACGCCTTCGCCAGCCACATAGCCAACAATGGATTTCGATCCAACCGCAAGTTTATGTACATTACGCTTCATTTGGGCGCCGGCCTCGCCGGTCGCTTCGCGTATGACAGCGTTTTTTCCTGTACTATCTACCAGGAAAACGGCCGCATGATAATAATCGAACCGTTCTCGGATGAGATTGACTGCTTTCAAAAGCAATTCGTCTAAATTCAAGGCGCTGCTGATGTCGCGGGCAATTTGTGCTGCGGTCTGGATTTGGAAAATCTGACGGCGGCTGCGTTCCAGGCGGATGCGGTTGTACAGAATGCTCGCCGTCTGTTGCGCCAGGGCAATCAAAGTTTGCAGGTCATCGGCCTGAAATGCGCCCTCTTTTTCCAGGTCTTGCACGATGAACGCGCCAATCACTCGATGGTCGACGAGCAAAGGAACGCCCATCCATGATTTGGCTTCCTTCCCAACTTTCTTGGCGCCAAGCGCGTCGGCTTGTTTTTCGATTTCGTTGAGTAGGAGAGGCTGTTTGGTATGAATCAGGGTCGTTGTCAAGCCCTCGCCAAGGGGGAAGGTTTCGATCGCACTAAGTTGACCCTCTTCGTAGTGGTAAGGGATTTGTATCGAAGAGGTCGTTTCGTCGTAAAGAGCAATGGTAAAGGTATAGTCTCCAATCAAACGGATGAGTTGGGCATGAATTTCCCGAAACAGATCCGCCAGATCGTCAGAAGCGCTTGCTTGACCAATTGCTGTCAGGACTTCTCTTTGGAGAATTGGTGTAGCTGGGCGCTGCTCGATGCCTCTTCGTTCGAGAGCCAGGGCGGTCAGGCTGATTGCGCCAAGGCAAGACTGAATGATTTCTTCTTCGAGTGGTTGCTCGCCTCTATGGCCTAGCAGGACCAGGGCAGGTATCCTGGCGTTGACCTGAATGGGCAATATGGCGATTTCTTGCAGGCGGAAAAACTCGGCAAATTGGGCGATAGCCCCCGGCGTGTCAGCAAGATCGGGAATTCGATGAAATTCGACCTCGCTGTCGAGGTGTCTTTCCAGCCAGGCGGGGTCGACTGCAAGGGCCTTGGGAATTTCTTGGGCGGCTTGTTTTTCGGTATCTGAATACGCGATCAATTCCAGCGACTCACTGCCCACCCTGAATACCGCTGAGAAAGGGCAGAGGCCGTTCAGCGTTCTCGAAAGTTCATGCAGCGCACGGGACAGCACCTGTGTGGTCACAACTAACTCAACTCCCAAACCGCTTCCCCGTTCAGAATCCGCCGAATTTGTTCGGGGAAACGATCGGGATCGAGCGGTTTGCCCAGGAAACCATCGAAGCCGGCCGCACGGGCCTTGTTGAGTTGTTCTTCACTTGCTTCTGCGGTCACAGCGACGATGGGTATGGATTTCAAATGTTCGGAAGCGCGAATTTTTTTCAATGCCCCATAACCGTCTTCGTATGGCAGGCGAATATCCATCAAGATGAGATCGAGACGGGGGAGCGTGTCGGCATATTCCACGACTTCGTATCCTGATGTCTTCCATTCACAGTGTATGCCCATGTAGCCGAGCATGCGGGCAATGAGGACAAAGTTGGATACATTGTCCTCCACCACCAAAATGGTCAGGTCTTTTGGAATTGCAGCCCTTTTGGACAGGGTGTCAGAAGTTTTCGGATCTGGCTCTGCCATTTTATCTCCTCAAAAAGGCTTGGATTTGCTCGACGAGCAAATCAATATCGATCGGCTTTTGGATGTACCCGTCGCACCCTGCTTCGAAGGATTTTTCACGGTCGCCGCGCATGACATTTGCGGTAATGGCAATGATGGGGATGTCGCTCAACCCTGGTATTTCCCTGATCTCTGTGGTCAAGGTATAACCGTCTTTGTCTGGCATGTTGATGTCCATGAGTATCAGGTCTGGCTTGGATGTTGTCAAGGTCGTCAGTGCTTCTGTTGCATTGGCTGCCTCTATCATATTGTACCCTGCCGCAGCCAGCACTCTGCGTACCAGTGTACGATTGTCGCGGTTATCTTCTACATAAAGGATAGTAGCGTTGTTCGTCATTTGCCAAGTCTCCACTTCGCATTTTACTTGCAGGCATCTTTGGTTTTCATAACAGCAACCTTGCAAAATAAAGACACGGCTTCTCTTCATGCTGAAACCGTGCCTGTGAGCGGGTGATGGGATTCGAACCCACGAAATGGTAGCTTGGGAAGCTACTGCCTTACCACTTGGCGACACCCGCGCAACCACCGTCTTTGCTGCATTGTTTTATCCAAAGCAACCTTTTTGCCATGAAAACAACAAGAGCGTTCACTGATACGTTAAGTATGCCTGTAAATTTTGTTCTCGTCAAGGCCTATTTTGCCTTGACAGATTTCGTTGGAGGTAGAGTCATTTTATTGTTCCCGTTGCACAAGTCTGTTTGCCAGTTCCATCAATGCCAGGCCGGCTTCTCCTTGCGGGTCGGCTTCGCGCAGATGGGTGAGGGCCATGGTGATCATCTGCCGGGAAAGGTCATGGGTATATTCATAGGCGCCTTCGCTGGCCAAGATTTCTGCCAGTCCCGGCACCTCGGCCGGAGAGATGGGGCCTTGTTGCCAGCGTTGGGCAAATTTTCCTTTGGCATTCAGGCCATAGAGAACCGGCAGGGATTTTTTGCCTTCTAACAGGTCACTGGCTGTGGATTTGCCGGTGAGTGCTTCGTTGCCCCAGATGCCCAGGATATCGTCTTGGGTTTGGAAGGCCAGGCCCAGTGCATAGCCGTAGGAGCGATAGGCGTCTTGTTGGGTGGAGTCAGCCCCAGCCAGGATGGCACCGATGTGACAACAAGCCGTGAGCAAGGCGGCGGTCTTGCCGGCAACCATCGGCCAATAATCTTCGACGCGCAAGTCGCTGCGGTCTTGGTAGGCCATGTCTAAGAATTGGCCGCGCGTCAGGTCGAGGCAGGTTTCGTGCATCGTCTTGGCCACCTGGAGTACGGTTTCGGCTGGATAATGAGGTTGCAGGTCTATGATGGCCTGGTTGGAGAGGACGAACAAGGCGTCGCCGACGTTGATGGCCATTGGCGCACCCCATTTCGTCCACACGGTAGGTCGGCCGCGCCGCTTTTCGGAATGATCCTGGATGTCATCATGGACGAGTGAGAAGTTATGTACCAGTTCTACGGCGGCAGCAGCGGGTAGGGCGGGCATCCAATCTGCGCCGCAAGAGGCAGTGACCAGGAGCGCCATGAGGGGGCGGATGCGTTTGCCGGTGGCTTCGGGGCCGGCGCCCTCGCCGCTCCAGCCCATGTGATAGGTCAGCATTTCGTAGAAGGAACGGGTGTGCGGTTCATTCAGACGGGCGATTTGACGCTGGAGTTCGGCTTCGATGGCGGGTAGCATTTGGTTGGCAAATTGCGCTAGACTCATTGAGGTATCTCCTGAAGTATGCCGAGCAGGTGGAGGTCACGCTCTAATTGCTGGGGAGAGTGAAATTGAACGGTGGACAGTCCCAGGTCGCGGGCCGAGGCGATGTTGGCAGGTGAATCGTCAATGAGCAAGCATTCCCGCGCCGGTCGGCCAATCCGCTCGAGAGCAAGACGGAAGATGCGGGCATCTGGTTTGACGAGTTTGACCGCGCCGGAAATGATGATGTCATCGAATATCTCGAAGAATGGATATTTGTTGCGTACCAGAGGAAAGGTTTCTTGCGACCAGTTGCTCAGACCCACCAATTCATAACCGGCTCTTTTAAGGCGATAGAGGAGAGAGGAAGTTCCTTCTATGGGTCCAACAATCGATTCTTCCCAATGTTCGTGGTAGGCACGGATGAGGCGCTCATGGTGAGGAAACTGCGCCGATAATTCTGCGACCGCCTGCGCAAAGGGGCGGCCTCGGTCTTGCTCGAGGTTCCAGGCCGGGAAATTGATCTCGGCCAGAAAGCGGTCTACTTCTTGCGGCCGATCGAAGTAGCGCCGATATAGACGGTGCGGGTCCCATTCCAACAAGACGCCGCCGAAGTCACACAGGATGGCATGGATGATAGTGTGCATGACTCGATTCTAGCAGGGTTTTTGCGTCTTTGGACGCCGATTATTGGCGAAGTCGGCGGGCGAATTTACTAGAAAATTATGATAAATATTGACAAATTCTGTCCGCTTTGCTATAATGCCGCAGTCTGGCTCATTCTGCCTGGAAGGCGATTTTGGTAAGGAGATTTTTCTCATGTCTGAATTGGTTATCGAAAATTTACATGTCAATGTGAGTGGCAAGGAAATTTTGAAAGGCGTAAATCTCACCGTGAAGCAGGGAGAAATTCACGCCATCATGGGGCCGAATGGCACCGGCAAGTCTACCCTGGCTTACACCTTGATGGGGCATCCAAACTACGAAGTGACGCAGGGGGCGGTATGGTTCAAGGGCGAAAACCTCTTGGACTTGGAAGCGGATGAACGCGCTCGGTTGGGGGTTTTTCTGGCCTTTCAGTATCCGGTAGCGATTCCGGGTGTGACGGTTGCCAATTTCCTGCGCTCGGCTATCAACGCCCGCCGTCGTGCGGAGAACCCGGAAGACAAGGGCATGCCCATTCCAGAGTTTCGCAAGATGTTGAAAGAGAAGATGGACTTGCTCAAAATGGATCATAACTTTGCCGGCCGATACTTGAATGATGGTTTTTCGGGCGGGGAAAAGAAGCGCGCCGAAATCTTGCAAATGGCAACCTTGAAGCCGGAGATCGCTATTTTGGACGAGACCGATTCGGGGCTGGACATCGACGCGCTGCGCATCGTTTCGGATGGCGTCAACGCCCTGACAGGAACCGACCTCGGGGTATTGGTCATCACGCACTATCAGCGTTTGCTCAACTACATCAAACCGCACTTCGTCCATGTGATGTTAGGCGGCCGCATCATCGAATCGGGTGGTGCTGACTTGGCTCTGCATCTGGAAGAGCATGGCTATGATTGGGTGCGTGAAAAGTACGAAGAGGCCTTAGCGTGATGAACTTCCATGAATGGGAAGTCCTTTTATTGGTAATCACTTACACAGCATGGAGCAGACAATGAGCGACGAAATCCTCCTCGAAGAGATTGGGCAGTACAAGTACGGTTTCCGCGACCGCGATGATTACTATGCGTTCAAATCCCGCAAGGGACTCGACCGCGAAGTGGTGGAGCAGATTTCCTACATGAAGGGCGAACCCAAGTGGATGCTAGAGTTCCGCCTCAAGGCGCTCGACCACTTCCTGAAGCGCCCCATGCCGAATTGGGGCCCATCACTGAAGGAGTTGAACCTCGACGACATTTATTACTACGTCAAGCCGACCGAGAAGCAGGAAAAGTCGTGGGACGATGTGCCGGACGACATCAAGCGCACCTTCGACCGCCTGGGCGTGCCTGAGGCAGAACGCAAGTTTTTGGCAGGCTTGGGCGCGCAATATGAGTCCGAGATGGTGTACCACTCCATTCAGGAGCATCTCGAAAAGCAGGGCGTGATCTTCCTTTCCATCGAAGACGGCTTGAAGCAGCATCCCGATTTGTTCCGCGAATATTTTGGGACGGTCATTCCCATCGAGGACAATAAATTCGCTGCCTTGAACAGCGCGGTTTGGTCCGGCGGATCGTTCGTCTATGTGCCGAAGGGCGTCAAAGTGGATTTGCCGCTTCAGGCATACTTCCGCCTCAACACCGCCAACGTTGGTCAATTCGAACGCACGCTCATCATCGTGGACGAAGGCGCGCAGGTGCATTACGTAGAGGGGTGCTTCCTTGAAGGCGCGAGGGTTCGCACTCGTCAGGGTGAAAAACCCATCGAGCAGGTCCAGGTTGGCGATGAGGTAATGACGCATCAGGGCCGCTGGCGGACCGTCTATCACACGCAGAAGCGTCCCTATCACGGCAATATATACAAGATTCGTTTCTATGGCGACAGTGACCGTGAATTGAAAGTGACTGCGGAACATCCTTTGCTGATTGTCCGGCGCGAGAAACAATCCATGCGGAACAAGTCATTTGAATTATCCTGGGTCCGCGCGGATACGGTGAAAGAAGGCGATTATCTTGTCGTGCCGGTGCCGCAGCCTGTCATGGAATCTGCACTGGCTCATTCCGTGACAGTGCCGCTCGGACGCGGACGCCATGCTCCCGTTCAGCGGGAATTCGCTCTGCCATACGAACCGGACTTTTTCCGTCTGCTCGGTTATTACTTCGCCGAAGGTCATGTGGACAACGAGCATTACCTGACTTTCTCGTTCCATGCCGCCGAAACGCAATACCTGACAGACGCCAAAGAACTTATCGAGCGCTATTTCGGCAAATCTCCAATCGAAAACGCGCCGCGCCAAAACGGACAGACGCTGGTTCTTTCCTCGACAGGAATTGCCCGAACCTTTGCGCGCGAGTTTGGTTCGACGGTATATGAGAAGCGCGTTCCGGAATGGGTCTCAGGCGCCGGGCTGGAGTTGCTGGCGGAATTGGTCAAGGGGATGTGGCGGGGCGATGGCAGTTACGACCCGAAGAAAAACATGTTCCGCTACAACGCCGTCTCTGCCGATCTGGCATACGCTTTTCGCAACGCATGTTTGCGGCTGGGTGTTGCGGCTTCTGTCAATTTGCAGAAGCGCGAGACGCCTCGCCGGAATATCTACACTGTAGTGGTCGCCTCGCCTTTCAATCCGCACTTTGGTGAAATTGTCGGGGTGAGCGCGCCTGCCGGAAGCGACAGCGGCTCTCCCTTTGCGCTGGATGAAAATTTCCAGTACATGCCCATCAAGAGCATCGAAGTCGAGGAGCAGGAAACCGAAGTGTATAACTTCTCGGTGGAGGAAGACGAATCCTATGTCGCCGAAGGCGTTGTCTCGCATAACTGCACCGCGCCTCAATACACCACCGACTCCTTCCACAGCGGCGTGATCGAAATCATCGTCAAAAAAGGCGCACGCTCGCGTTATTCCACCATCCAGAACTGGAGCCACAACGTTTACAACCTCGTCACACAGCGCGCCAAGGTCTTTGCCGACGCCACGCACGAATGGGTGGACGCAAACATGGGCTCCAAGCTCACTATGAAATACCCCTCCTGCTATCTGATGGAGCCAGGCGCGCACGGCGAGATGCTCTCCATGGCGTTTGCCGGCGCGGGGCAGATTCAGGACGCGGGCAGCAAGATGGTTCACTTCGCGCCGAACACCACCAGCAAAATTACCTCGAAGTCCATCTCGAAGAACGGTGGACGCGCCTCCTATCGCGGTTTGCTCAAGGTGTATAAGGGCGCCAAAGGCGTCAAATCCAACGTCGTGTGCGACGCGCTCTTGCTCGACCCGCAATCGCGCTCCGACACCTATCCCTACATCGAGATTGACGAAGACGACGTCACCATCGGCCACGAAGCCTCGGTCAGCAAGGTGGGCGAGGAGCAACTCTTCTACCTCATGTCGCGCGGCTTGAGCGAGGAAGAAGCCACCACGATGATCGTCTCTGGCTTCATCGAGCCGCTCGTCAAGGAATTGCCGATGGAATACGCCGTCGAAATGAACCGTTTGATTCAACTTCAAATGGAAGGCTCCATCGGCTAACCGGTGGCGCAACCCGCAGCGAGAAAAACATGGAAGAAAAACCCAAACTCGTCGTGACCCGCCAGCGAAGAAGTGAGGCTGCCGCACCCCGAGAATTTTCCTTGCCTCAAAGCGCTATCCGCGCCGATGGAGCGCTGGCGGAATATCGCACCCGCGCCTGGAACCTGTTTCAGAAACAGTCCATTCCCGACACCTCACTGGAAGCCTGGCGACGCACTGACTTGCGCCATCTGCCCGCAGACAAGTTCACGTTGCCCCCTTTGGGGGCGTATCAAGACCTGCCGCCCGTCCGCGAAGACTTACTCAAACCCCTCGTTGCTGACCAGCACGGCGGACAGATCGTCTTGCTTCCCGGCGGCGCGACCATGGACCTCGATCCCAAACTGGCCGCTCAGGGCGTCATCTTTACCGATTTGCTGACCGCCGAACAGAAACATCCCGAATTGTTGGGGCGCATGATGGGGAAAGTGGTCAACCCTGAAGAGGGTAAGTTTGCCGCGCTGGCAGGCGCGTTTGCCCAAAATGGCGTTGTGCTTTATGTCCCCAGGGGCTTGCAGGTGCAAGAACCACTGCACAGCGTTCTGTGGGGACCGGGCGCTTTTGCTCACGTTTCACATTTGCTCGTGTTGGTGGATGAAGGCGCGTCTGTTACCTACGTCCATGAAGCCGCCTCGCCCGATGAGCCAGGCGCCGATACCATGCACGCTGGCCTGGTCGAAATTCAGGTTTTGCAGGGTGCTAGCCTGACGTTTGTAGAATTGCAATCTTGGGGTCGCCACGTCTGGAATTTTAGCCATGAGCGCGTCCGCGTCGAGCGCGACGCCCGACTGGATTGGATCTTCGGCGCCATTGGCTCGCGCCTGACCAAGAACTTCTCGGAACTGGACCTGGCCGGCGAAGGCGCAGAGGGCCGCATGTCGGGTTTCTACTTCACCGACGGCAGCCAGCACCTCGACCACGATACTCAGCAGAATCACCTGGCTCCCAACTCTACCAGTGACTTACTCTTCAAAGGCGCGCTCAAAGGTAAAAGCCGCTCGGTCTGGCAAGGGATGATTTACGTTGCGCCTGGCGCTCAGAAAACGGACGGTTACCAGGCCAACCGCAACCTGGTGCTGGATGAAGGCGCCCGCGCCGATAGCATCCCCGGCCTGGAAATTTGCGCCGACGATGTGCGCTGCACGCATGGCGCCACAGTAGGCAAACTGGAGGAAGAGCCGCTTTTTTACTTACAGTCACGCGGTATCCCTATTGAAGAGGCTCAGGTCTTGCTCGTACAGGGTTTCTTTGACCCAATCATGCAGCGCATCCCCTTCGAAGGCGTCCGGGAGCGGTTCCAGAACGCCACTTTGCACAAAATGCTTGGCGAATAGACGAAAATGTGATAATAATCCCTATTCTTTCGGTAAGGAGAAAAACCGTAACTGTCTGCCAGGCAGTGCTTTGCCTTATAATCAGGTTCTTTGGGAATCGCCGTGATACACCCCCGTTCTGGCGGCAGTTGCCCCCCAGCAGTGCAAGAGTGTCCCCCTTGGGGATTGCTGGGGGAACAAGTCGAAAGACTATCCTTTTTTGTTCTCTTCATCCTGGTTGGCAGGGTAGGCAGTTACGTAAAACCTGAGAAGGGAAAGAGAGATTGAAACACAACCGAGGCTTGGAATGACCACGATAAAGACAAAGCGTACCATAGGCAGCGCAGAAGCGCGCAGAATCGAGAGGCTCAGCCGTCCCACACAGTTTTCCTACATGCGGGCCCCAGGCGCCGAGCATTCCTTCGAAGTGGGCGACACGGTAGAAGTCTTTTGCGACCATGAAATGGGCAAGGAACGTACACGCGGTTGGCTGAAAGGCATTGTGGTGCAGGTGGATCATAAGATGGTGGCGGTACAATTCCGTTCCAATGTCTTCCTGACCGATGGCTGGATGGTGCCAGATCGCATCCTGTGGTATCCGCTTACCTCCGAGCATATCCGCCCGGTAGCAAGCAAGAAATCGGCCAAAAAAGAAAAAGTGATTCCAGATTATTGATACTATGCTGCCTTTCCAGCAAATTCGCAAGGATTTCCCCATTTTCGACCGCGAAATACGCCCTGGCGTGCCGGTGGTGTACCTCGATTCTACGGCTACGGCGCAGAAGCCCTTAGCGGTCATTCAGGCTATGGATGGTTTCTATCGTCGTTCCAATGCCAACATCCATCGTGGCGTGCATACTTTGGCGGAGGAAGCCACGGCGTTGTACGAGAATGCACGGGAGAAGGTGGCGCGCTTCATTCATGCGGATTCTGCCAGGGAAATCATCTATACCCGTAATACGACCGAGTCCATCAACCTGGTGGCGTATACCTGGGGGCGCGCCAACCTACAAAAGGGCGACCTGGTGATCTTGACCGAGATGGAGCATCATTCCAACCTGGTGCCCTGGCATATTTTGGAACAAGAACGGGGCATCCGCCTCGAATTCATCCCCGTGACCGACGACGGCTTGCTGGATTTGGACGTTTACCGCGCGCTTCTGGACCAACGCCCGAAGTTGGTCTCGTTTACGCACATGTCCAATGTCCTCGGCACCATCAACCCGGCCAGCGAGATGATTTGCATGGCTCATGCAGCCGGAGCCGTCACCTTGTTGGACGGGGCGCAGTCGGTGCCACACTTTGCGGTGGATGTGCGCGCCCTGGATGTGGATTTCCTGGCGTTTTCTGCACACAAAATGTGTGGCCCCACCGGCATCGGCGTCTTGTATGGAAAGGCGGCTTTGCTGGAAGCCATGCCGCCTTTCTTGGGCGGCGGCGATATGATCAAAACCGTCCATTTGCGTTCGTTCATGCCCAATTCTTTGCCGCACAAGTACGAGGCCGGCACTCCAGCCATCGCAGAGGCGGTTGGCCTTGGCGCGGCGGTGGATTACCTGACTTCGATTGGGATGGACGCCATCGCGGCGCACGAGCGTGCGATAACGGAATACGCGCTCGAGCGGTTGGAGGAAATCCCGGGTGTGACCGTGTTCGGGCCCAGCGCGCAGCACAAGGGTGGAGTGACCGCGTTCACCCTGGAGGGGGTGCATCCGCACGATGTTGCTCAAATCCTGGACAGGGACGGTGTCGCTGTCCGCGCCGGTCATCACTGCGCTCAACCTTTACACGAGAAATTCGGCCTCACGGCTACCACTCGCGCCAGTTTCTATTTGTATAACACGAGAGAGGAAGTGGATCAACTGGTCGAGGGAATCTACAAAGTCAAGAAGATGTTTGGGTAGACAATCTTATGGATGATCTCTATCGCGATCTCATCATCGAACGGTACAAAAACCCCCAGTATCGCGGCCACCTCGACCCTCACGATATTTACTTCGAGGACGACAACCCGCTGTGTGGCGACCACATCGAGATTACGATTCGGGTGGGAGAAGATGGCATGGTCAAAGAAGCGGCCTTCCAAGGGAAGGGCTGTGCTATTTCTCAGGCCTCGGCCGACCTGCTCATGGAAGCCATTCATGGCAAACCGCTCGAAGAAGTCAAGCAGATGTCCAAACAAGATGTACTCGATTTATTGGGCATCGAACTGGGGCCGGTTCGTTTGAAATGCGCCTTGCTTTCGTTGAAGGTCCTGAAGGCGGGTGTGTATGGGTTAGGGGAGGCTAGCGACGCTCTCGTGGAGTAAGAAGCAGCAGTTATTAGGTACACAAGTACACAAGTATACAAGTATACAAGTACACAAGTACACACGTTCAACCTGTCAGCCTGCCTACTTGTTTACCTGTCTACCTGTCTACCTGTCTACCTGCCTACTTACATATTCCCTATGTTCAATTACACCAACTATCCTACCGATAACCTGGAATACATCGAAATCGCTCCTGTGTCCGAACTCCCCAATGGTGAGCGGCTGTTCGTGGAGGTCGGCGAGCGGCCTATCGTGGTTTTCAATATCGCCGGACAGTTCTTTGCGATTGGCGATGTGTGTACCCATGACGACGGTCCGCTGGGTGATGGCGACCTGGAAGGTTTCCATATCGTTTGCCCGCGTCATGGCGCAGAATTCGATGTTCGATCGGGCAAAGCGATGCAGATGCCGGCCGTGGTGGACATCCCTGCCTATGCGGTGCAGGTGCGAGAGGGGGTTATTTTTGTGGGCGTGCCGAAGGAAGAGTAGATGGGACGGTTTCCCTTTCGGGGATGATAAAGTCGTCGCTCGGAAATCTCCATCTTTGTAATTGCCTACCCACCCTCCCCCAGCCCCTCTCCCAGGGGGAGAGGGGGGAGATGTCTTGCAAACAGCGCTATTCCCCTCTCCCTTTGGGAGAGGGTTAGGGTGAGGGTAGGCCGTTACCCATCTTTACTGTAGTCTGAGGAGCACTTTTCCCTCGCTCCATAAATCTTCCAGCTCATAGTAGACGCGCTGGTCAGGGGAGAAGAGGTGGACGACGACGTCGCCGTAGTCTATCACCAACCAGCCTTCACGAGCCTCCCCCTCTTTACGGCCTCTTTTTTTGTAGTGTTTTTGGGTGTTTTCTAGCACGGTATCGGCGAGGGCGTCTAACATGCGCTCACTGGTGCCGTTGCAAATTACAAAATAATCGGTGAAAGAAGCAATCTCTTTGATGTCGAGCAGGAGGATATCTTCGCCCTTTTTCTCTTCCAGGGCATGTACAATGGAGCGGGCCAGTTCGAGTGCGTTCAGATGTCACCTCAAGGTTGTAAAGGGGCAGAAAACAAGCGGGTATAAACCGAGCCAGTCGGCTTCAAGTCGCTTTTGAACAGATGGACGGCGTCGATGTGGCTGTTTCCCAAGTCGCCGATTTGTGTACCCTCCAGAGCGGCGCGGATTTTTTGCGCCTCGGCCGGGCCAACGGTCTGTTTGACCCGCCCGAGGGTGAGATGGGGCGAGAAAGGGCGTTCCTCGATGGGAAATCCCATGCGCGCGGTAGCAGCCTCGAGGTTGCGTTGGAGCGCTTCGAGCGCCGCTGGGGCCCGGACGCCGATCCAGATGACGCGCGGCCGCCGAAGGCTGGGAAAGGTTCCCAGTCCTGCAATGTGTATATCAAAGGAGGGATGCTGACTGGCTTCGGCGGTCAGCATACGGATGAGCAGTTCGACGGTGGAAGGGGAAACGTCACCCAGGAATTTCAACGTCAGATGGATGTTGGCGGTAGGGGTCCAGCGCACCAGGTTCGTATCCAGGGCGTTGCGCAAGGGGGCAGTTTGCTTTTCGATTGCCCTTTGAATGGAGGGGGGAATTTCGATGGCGATGAAGGTGCGCAGCAAGTTCATAACATCAGGCAGGCAGGTTGAGGGTCGAGGAATCGGCTGCGGTATTGGACATCACCTGGTCTACTGCTTGTTTCAAGTCTAGGTAGCCAACCGGTTTGGTCAGATAGAGGGTGGCGCCTGCCTCTAAGCCTTCACGGATGTCCGAGGGCATGCTTTTGGCAGATACAACGATGACGGGGATTTTTCTCAATTGGGGTTCACGCTGCATGAAGCGTAATACTTCCAGGCCAGAGACATCGGGCATCATGATGTCGAGGATGACCACATCTGGCAATTCCTTGGCAATCATGGAGATAGCCGGAGTGCTGCTGTAAGTTTTGAGGACCCGGAAACCGCTGACGCGCATCATTTCCGCAAAGAGTTCAGCGGCATCGGGTTCGTCTTCCACCACAACGACAGTCTTTTGATTTTTCGTCATGAAGCGCATACTCCTGTGCCGGTAAAAATAGCACAAGATGAGTGAAAAGGCAAGGGGTATTGGTTGGTGATTACCCACTCTTCTTGAGGGCAAATTTTATCCACAGATTTCACAGATTTTTTGTAACTACCTACCCATGGCGCAAGTCTCCGACCTATCTATTACCCACAAGTAGGGCAAATTGGGAATTTGCCGTAACTGCCTACACATCACAATCAGCGATT
>FWWM01003438.1_pt1 | contig 39358 bp, 30 predicted proteins | sample 2228351 | NCBI WGS metagenome assembly FWWM01 (sample SAMEA103939774, study PRJEB20133) | metagenome
CTTGGATCTCTTCCTGTTCTATGTGTTCTGGGAAGTGATGCTCATTCCCATGTATCTTCTCATAGGAATATGGGGCACACCTACCATGAGAAAGGTCTTCGGCAGGGAGATGCCTGCCAGGGTATACTCGGCCATTAAGTTTGTTATCTTCACCATGGTGGGAAGCCTGCTGATGCTAGTTGCCATCCTGGTGCTCTACTTCCAGTACCACAGTGCAACAGGGGTGTACACCTTCGACCTACTGAAGTATTATGATTTGAATCTTCCCACCCACCTTCAGAGCTGGCTCTTTCTGGCTTTCTTCTTGGCTTTTGCCATAAAGGTGCCCATGTGGCCTTTTCACACATGGCTACCGGATGCTCACACCGAGGCCCCCACAGTGGGAAGCGTGCTTCTGGCCGCCGTGCTCTTAAAGATGGGTACGTACGGTTTTCTGAGGTACAGCATGCCACTTTTTCCCAATGCATCCCTTGCGGCCATGGGCTGGATCTCGGTGCTCGCCTTGATAGGGATAATCTACGGGGCGTGGGTGGCCATGGTTCAGAAGGATGTAAAGAGGCTGGTGGCCTTCTCCAGCGTAAGTCACCTGGGATTCGTGATGCTGGGCATGTTTGCCTTTACGATTCAGGGGGTTGAGGGCAGCATTCTTCAGATGATCAACCACGGGCTCAGCACAGGGGCCTTGTTTCTGGTAGTGGGCATGATCTACGAGCGGAGGCACACAAGACTCATAGCCGAATATGGAGGCATGGCCAAGGTAATGCCAGCCTATGCCGCCTTCTTCATGATATTCACACTGTCTTCCATAGGCCTACCTGGCTTGAATGGCTTTGTGGGTGAGTTCCTGGTGCTGCTGGGTACATTCCTTGTGAACAAACCCTTTGCCGTGGTGGCCGCCACTGGAGTAATCTTTGCTGCCGTGTACATGCTCTGGATGTACCAACGGGTTTTCTTCGGACAGGTGACCAACCCCAAAAACCTGGGGCTTCCTGACCTGAGCCTGAGGGAGGTGGTGGTGCTGCTTCCCCTGGTGGTGTGCATAGGCTGGATAGGGGTTTATCCCAAACCATTCCTGCAGAGAATGGAGCCATCTGTGGCCCATCTGCTGGATAAGGTCCATGCCAAGAGCGCGGTGGTGGTGGAGCTGGAGCAGGGGAAAAGGGAAAAGCAGTTCGCCTGGTTCAAGGCAGAAGGCCCAGAGAAGTCCAGGTGATGAAGGGGATATTGTATTGAGACAGTATACCAAAGACGCGAGGAGTTAGGCATGTCCTGGAGCATTCCCAGCGTGAATCTGTTGAGCGTGGGGCCCCATCTCATAGTGTGTGTCACAGGGCTCCTGGTGCTGACCTTGGGGTTCTTGTCCAGAAAGCAACTGGGCAGGCTTTCGCCATATCTCAGCCTTGCGGGAGTGATCTTGGCCTTCCTGGTGACCATGGGGCTCTGGGGCAAGAATGAGCCTGGTTTCGGCCGGATGGTGGTACTGGATTCCTTTGCCCTTTTCTTCCAGGCGGTGCTTCTTCTGACAGCCGCAGTGACCATACTGATCTCCATGGATTACCTGGTCCAGGAGGGTGTGGACCATTATGAATATTATGTGCTTATGCTTTTTGCCACCTTCGGAATGATGATGATGGCATCGGCCCAGGAGTTGATCATGATCTTCCTGGGCCTGGAGACCATGAGCATATCCATCTATGTGTTGGCCGGCTGGCGCAAGGAGCATCCCAAGGGTCATGAAGGGGCGCTGAAGTACCTGCTCCTGGGGGCTTTCAGCAGTGCCTTTCTTCTCTACGGGATCGCCCTGGTGTACGGGGCCACCGGATCCACCCATTTGAAAGACATTGCGGATTTCCTGGCAGGGAAGGGAAGCTCAGGCCGTACGAGCCTGTTGATCCTGGGAACGGGCATGCTGGTGGTGGGCTTTGGGTTCAAGGTGGCATCTGTGCCCTTCCACATGTGGACCCCGGACGTGTACGAGGGGGCACCATCTCCCATCACAGGGTACATGGCTGCAGGGGTCAAGGCAGCTGCTTTTGCGGCTTTCTTGAGGGTCTTCCTTTACAGTCTAGAGAGTTTACAAGCAGACTACTCCATGGTCTTGTGGGTCCTGGCCGTGGCTACCATGACCCTCGGGAATGTGGTGGCCATAGCACAGGAGAACATCAAGAGAATGCTGGCATACTCTAGCATAGCCCATGCTGGCTATATTCTGGTGGGCATGGTGGCAGGCGGGGAAGCTGCCAGCGCCAGCATCCTGTACTATGTCTTGGCCTATGCCCTCATGAACATGGGAGCCTTTGCCGTGGTGGTGCTTTATGGTAGCAAAGGAGAGGAGAATGTCCAGATAGAAGACTACAAGGGCATGGGAAGCCGCTATCCGGTTCTGGGGGCAGCCATGGCCCTCTTCATGTTCTCTCTGGCAGGCCTTCCCCCCACAGCCGGTTTCATGGGCAAGTTCTATGTGTTCTCCGCGGCTGTGGCAAAAGGATATGTATGGCTGGTTGTCATAGCGGTCTTGAACTCCCTGGTGTCCGTGTACTATTACTTCCGGGTGACCATCAAGATCTACATGCAGCCAGCGGAAAAAGAGATCCAGGGTGTGTGCTTCGGAGCTCCGGCCGTGGTGGCCGTGGTGCTCATGGCCGTGGGCACCCTTTGGGTGGGAGCCTTTCCCAACGCCTACCTGGAACTGGCAAGACAAGCTCTTCCCAAGCTTTTCTAGAGATTCGGGGAGCCCCATAAAAAAATAACTCCCTCGGACCAGGCTCCCATGATAGAGTCCAAAAGAAAAAGCCCCGCCTTCAAGCGGGGCTTCTTGCTGCTTGGTTTCTTGACCCTGACATGGGGTCTGGGCTGGCCCATCATGAAGCTGGCCCTGGCGGAGGTGCCCCCATGGAACTTCAGGACTCTGTGCCTGCTGGGAGGAGGCCTCATGATCTTGTCTCTGGCCAAGGGCAAGGGGGAAAGCCTCCAGGTCCCCAAAAGGGATCTGATCCCCCTGCTGATGGTGGCAGCGGTGAATGTGACCGGATGGAATCTGCTTTCGGCTTACGGAATACTGATCCTGGAGGCTGGAAGAGCCGCAATCTTGGCCTACACCATGCCCCTTTGGGCCTGTGTTCTTGGAAGGATCATGCTAGGGGAAAGGCTAACAACCTGGAGAGTCTTGGGATTGGGTCTGGGACTTTTGGGGCTTGCCCTACTGATGGGTCCAGAGGCCAAACTTGTGGGGAAAACCCCTTTGGGTAGTGTGCTGATGTTGGGAGCCGCCTTTTCCTGGGCCTTGGGTACGGTGCTGATCAAGAAGAGAGCCTGGAGCATTTCCACCAGGGTCTTTGCCGGATGGCAACTAATCCTGGGAGGTCTGCCAGTTTTAGTGGGCACTGTCCTTCTGGAGCAGCCCATTTGGAAGATTGAGATCTCCCTAAAAGCTTGTCTGGCCACTACCTATGTGGTCGTGGTGGGTGTTGTGCTGGGTTATTGGGGATGGCTGGAGGTGATCAAGATCTTCCCCGTGAGTGTAGCCTCCTTGGGTACCCTGGTGGTGCCAGCCATTGGGGTCCTTTCGGGTGGGCTTCTTCTAGGAGAACCCCTGGGCTGGAGGGAATTGGGGGCACTGGGGCTGGTGACTCTGGGTCTGGTAGGGGTGGTGGCAGGCCAAAGGGGGGAAGAAAAAAAGACCTCCTTAAAATGATGGTCCCTTCAGACAACTCAAATTCCCAACTCCATTGATTTGGGCCACCCCTTATCTGCCGAATATGGACCTGGCTGCAACCATCCTCAAAATCTGATTGGTTCCGGTGTAGATCTGTATGAGCTTGGCATCTCGCATCATGCGCTCCACCGGGAATTCCTTCATATATCCGTAGCCACCCATGACCTGAACCGCGTCTGTGGTCACCTTCATGGCCGTATCAGAAGCAATGAACTTGGCCATGGCGCAGAAACGGGGAATCAATTTCCGATCCCCTCTGTCCAGGTGAACGGCCGCCTGGTATGTCAGGAGACGAGCGGCCTCTGTGGAAGCTGCCATATCTGCGATCATGAACTGGATGGCCTGCATATGGGCTATGGGCCTTCCAAATTGCACCCTTTGTTTTGCATAGGAGACCGCCTCTTCTATGGCCCCTTGGGCCAGCCCCACTGCCTGGGCAGCAGCGAACATTCGGCTTCCATCCAAACACTCCATCATGTTGGGAAATCCAGTGCCTTCCTCCCCTATCAGGTTTTCCTGGGGAAGGAATAGATCCTCGAAAAAAAGCTCTGAGTTGACCGAACCCCTCATGCCCATCTTGTTTTCGTTTTTACCGTAGTGGAGGCCCTTGGCATGTTTTTCCACCACAAAGCAACTCATTCCCCTGGCTTTTTCCTGGGGCTGGGTGTAAGCATAAACACATATGACATCGGCTACTGATCCGTTGGTAATGAAACATTTCTGCCCGTTTAACAGATAACCTCCAGGCACCTTGGTGGCCCTGCTGCGCATGGACAAAACATCAGAGCCGGCCTGAGGCTCTGTGGCTGCAAAGGCAGCCAGCTTTCCCCTGGCAAGTGCCGGCAGATACCGCTTTTGGAGCTGTTGGCTACCCCCGATGAGGATGGGCATCATGCCGTCGGCCTGGGCTATGAGGATGAGAGCCGAGGATGCACAGCTCTTGGCTATCTCCTCCACGATCATGGCAAAGAGCAAATGCCTTGCTCCTATTCCTCCGTATTGCTCTGGAACAAGGGGTGCTAGGATGCCATTTTCGGAGAATAGCTCCACCATGTCCCAGGGGAACTCTCCCTTTTCGTCTATCTCCGATGCCCTGGGTTTGACCCGCTCGAGCCCTATGCGCCTCACGGTCTCAAGAATGAGTTTCTCCTCCTCTTCCAAATGCACCATGGAGCTTCCTCCCATCTTAGAATTGCAAACTCACCTGCTTTATGAGATCCGCCTGGAGAAACCAAAGCTCGAACCTGGGGGCCTCCCGCAGGCCCATCATCTCCTTTACAGCACGCACATAGTGCCATCCCTGATGGGAATAGAGATGGCAGAGAGGCTCTATATCCTTTGGGCCAGAGATGCTGTCAGTCTTGTAATCCGCAATCACCCACCTGCCATCTAGCGGGTCCCTGTAAAGAAGATCTATGGATCCAGCCCACAGCCCCACCGGGCCATGATCCCCTTGGTCCGGGGCCATAAGTACCGGTAGTTCCCGTGCCAAGACCTGATCCCTGATCTCCCGGAGCCTTGTCAAGATCCTACCTCCAGCCAGTCCATCCCAGATGTAAAGGGCCCTCTTTATGGCCCCTTGCGCCTCATCTGCCCCCAAAAGGTCCCCAAGTTGCTTCTGGATCCAGGTCCGCAACCTATGGATTTCCTTTTCCAGATCCCCTCCCAGTTCCATGAATTCCAGGGCCCTGTGGAGAGTTCTCCCCACCAGCAGAGCTGCCCGGCGGCCACTGCCTCTGACATCCGGAGGCAACTTGGCAGTGGTCAGACTCCAGGATTCCTCCAGGGCCAGGTGAGATTCTTCAGACATGGGGGATTGCCAGACCCTTTGCTGGTGAGAGTGGGCCCAATGGGCCAGGGAAGCCAGCTCTTCAGCCTCATCCATGATCCTCTGGGCAGAGTACTCCTCCTGCTCGGATCCCTCTGGCTGCGGACTGCCCGGGGCTGAATCCCAAAGGGCAGGGAATCTCCACACCACACCCCATTGATCCCTCACATTGTCCTTGCCTCTTTGGCTTTTAAGATCAAAGATGGCTTGATCCAGATCCGGGAGCCCTCCTTGGCGTTTATTGACCAGGCTGGCATAATTCTCTTGCCCTGAGGATGTTTTTCTGCCCCAGTCCCCTGCCATGACCAGCCTGTCCTTGGCCCTGGTCATGGCAACGTACAGGGTCCTTATGGTCTCTGCCCGGGATACCTCCTCCAGCCTTTGCTGGACCTGCAGATATCCGGGGCTGGGCAAGCCCATGAGACAGCATTCCCAACCCTGTGCCCAGCTCTCCACCCTGTTTTCGTAATCCTGGCCCGTGCGAATTGACTTGTGGGCCTGAACAACGTACACGTGTGAGAAGTCGAGCCCCTTGGCCTTGTGTATGGTCATGACACTTACGGCATCTTCCAGGGCTTCAGGTGGTGTGGCCTCTTGAAGCTCCCTCTGGCGTCTGACAGCTGACTTGAGGACCCTCAGAGCGGGTTGGGGCGCCCCTGGGCTTGCCTCCAGGGCGCGATAACACAACCTGAAGAAGCGCTCCAAATTGGCAACCCTGAAGGCGCCCAGGTATCTTGCCCCCTCTGTGACCTCCAACAAGGTAAGCTGGCGCATATGCTCCAAGAAAAGATCATGTGGCTCCTTCTGAAAAAACTCCCTAAGCCTGGCAATGGCCTCCACCGCAGCCATGAGGCTAAAATGCCAGCCGCCGATTCTTTGCAGGCCTGGTATGGAGGAAGGAGAGATACTCTTGCTCACCTCCTCCACCATCTCCTGGATATGGGAGATCTTTTGGGAATCCATTCCGGATAGCTGGGCCATGGCCTCTGGAAACCCCCGGCTCCAAAGTTGAATCCATGCCACATCCGGAACTCCCACGCTGGCCGATCTCAAGAAGCTTACCAAGGAGAGCTGGTCTGTGGAGTCCAAAACACAGCCCAGCAAAGAGATGGCATCCAACACCTCCCTTCTCCTGAAGTAGCTTTTATCGCTGTATACCCGGTATGGTATCCCAGCCTCCTTGAGAGCCCGGAGATAAACCTCCTGGTCCCCGGTGCTCCTCAATAGGATGCCTATGTCCCTCCAGTTAACCCTGGCCTCGGCGTGCAGCCGCAGGATGTCACGGGCCAGAGCCCTGGCCTCCAATTCTGTGGCCTGGGCCTTGGTGGTGCTCTTTGTCTCACCTGGCTCCATTGAGACCCAGTATTCCACAGGGGCCCACGCCCCTTTGGACAAGTCTTGAGAATCGAGCCTGTGCTGGGCCGGCAGCAGAGGCTGAAACTGGGGTTGAACTCCTTGCTTGCGAACCATCACAGGATCCATGACCCTTTGGACTTCCTCCAGGATGGCCGGAACCGAGCGGAAGTTCTTGCTCAGGAAGAAAACCTTCCCACCTCGGTCTTGGAGCTCTTGCAGGAACGAGTCATAGGCCCTAAGATCAGCATCTCTCCAGCCGTATATGGATTGCTTGGGATCTCCCACTATGAAAAGACCGGGCCTTGTCTTGGGTGGGCCCTCAAGGGCTATCATGCGAACTATCTCGCATTGGAGGATGTCCGTGTCCTGGAACTCATCCACAAGGAGCTGATCCATGGACTCACGAACCTGGGAGAGCACCTCAGGATGTTGGGCGAGGAGATCCCTGGTCCATCTCAGAATTCCTCCGAAACTCAATATCCCCCGCGAGCGCATCTCATTGTACATGCGCTCCAGCAGGAGGGCCAAAACGGCCTGAGCTTTCTCAAACAAGAGGGGCCTGAGCCTCTTTAGGTGGTTTATCAAACCATGGAGCATCTTGGCTGCACTGGATATTGCTTCTTCTATCTGCTCTATGGCCCTGGCCTCTGTCTTGTTGAATTTTCCCAAGGCCCACTGCCCCAGCACCTCCAAGGCCTGTTTGGGCCATATCTCCTGGATTCGTTGGCATAGCTCTTCAAGGGCTTCTATGCTGTCTAGGTGCAATTGGCCCAAGAGCCCACAGGTGCTCTGGAGGGCCTCCAGGACAGCCTTGGTGCGTGGTGAGCGGTTTTCTATGCCCCCCAGTGCTATTTGGGCCTGTCCCAGATCTGCCAAGGCCTGCTCCATGGAGCTTCGTATATTGGTTAACATGATCTGGCTGAAGGCGTTCTGCCTTAGGGCCTCCAGGGGTACTCCATCCTGCACCAGATCCAAGAGGGCTTCCAGGATCTTCTCTGGACCCATCCCTTCCTGGAGGAGGATAAGCAGATCTGCGTCCAAACCATTATCCTGGCCTGGGAGCAGGAGTCCCTCCAGAAGCTCTCTTGCCAGATCCTCCAGAAGCAGTCCCTCGGCATCCACTATTAAGTGAGGGTGAAGTCCGGCCTCTAGGGGGAACCTGGATAGGATGGAGAGGCAAAAGGAGTGTATGGTCTGTACCGAGATGTGATCCAGGCTTTCCAGAAGTGCTCTGCCTCTTTTTCTCCAGATCTCACGGTCTTTTGGCAGGACCTCAGGATCCAAGGCAAGGGGTATCTTGCCCTGTTCCAACTCCGAGAGGGCTCTGGCGACCCTGGAGGCCATCTCCGCGCTGGCAGCCTCAGTGAAGGTTATGGCCTTTATTCTGCCCAAGACTCTAGCTGCGATAAGTTCTGAATCAGGAGGCTTGCTGCCTACCAGAGCCTGGCAAGAGGCTTCCAGTTCCCTTTGAGCCTTCATCCAGCCCTGGTTCATGCACCAAGAGAGGATGCGGGAAATAAGAACCGCAGTCTTGCCTGTTCCGGCCCCAGCCTCGAGTGCCAGGGGGATTCCAAACTCCCTTTGGGCCCAGGCCCTGGCTTGTGAGTCTTGCCTGGCAAGCTCCTCTTTGCTCAGCCTATGAGTCAACTGCTTCCTCCTGCTGCTGCTTCTTGCCGGCTGCTGGAAGCCGCCATAGTCTAAGAAAAGAACTCTCCCAGCTTCCCAAATCAGAAGCCACTGAGGAGATGGCCTGGGCCATTTTGAGTAGCCTGGCCCTGGCCCCGCTGTCGCCCCTTAGACAGGCCGAAGAGACCTCACAACACCTGCACCTGTCAGGCTCCTCTTTTCCTTCAGGATCCACCAGCCTGGGGAAGAAAACCCCATCCATCCAGCCCCTCATGAGAGAGTCCAGAACCCCCTGCAGGGCCTCTTGGAATTCAACCTGGTAGCCTTGAACCCTGAAGACCCTTTGGCCTGGCTCCAGATCGGGTTTTAGGAAAAGGTATCTGCCCACAACAGGTCCTTTTCCCAGGGCTGCCATGGCATAGGTCACTGCCTGGAGTCGCTCACCTCTGGCCACTGCTCTTAGGAAATGGTCGGCCTTGGTCTTATCTTTCACCACCTCCCTGGAGATGCTCCTTCCTACCTTGTAATCCGTGAGCAGGAGCCCGTCACTTTCAAGATCAACCCTGTCAGCCCTGAAACGCACTGCCACATCCATGCCTGCAGCCTTCACTTTCAACTTTCCCTCCAGCTCCACTCCCAGGACCTGCGGAAGAGATCCATCTGGGGACCAGTCCACCTCCTTGGCCACAAGGATGTAAGGCATGGCCCTGGTGCACAAAACCTGGTGCAGCCAGAAAAGGTCCATCCCCTGCTCCCACAAGAGTCTCTGGGCCTCTTGCCGCACTATCCTTTTCAACTCATCTTCCTCTGGCCAGGCTATGGCAATGGGCATGGCCCTACAGGCCTGCTCCAGAGTCCTGGGGGCAGCCTCGCCCAGGTGCCTGGAGGCTATTTTCTCCAGCACTGAATGGACCAGGCTTCCAATTTCCAGAAGGGTTATCTGGGGAAGGGCCTCCAGGGGGTCCTGGGGCACCTCCAGCCTCAGAATATGTTTCAAGAAACTCTGCCATGGGCAGGAGGCCATGGTCTCCAAGGTGGTCACATATGGGTCTGGCTTCCTGGGATCCGCAGCCAAACTGATGGGGCCTATGAATCCCATGTAAGGTCCCGCAGAAGAGGCCACCATCCTGCCTTCCTGGGTTCTAAGGTCCGGGTCCATCTCTTTCAATATGGCCAGCCGCGCCTGAGCAACCTCCTGGGCCTGCCAGGCTATTTCGTAGCGCGTACCAAGATCCTCCACACAAACCCTCAGGGCGGCCCCTAAAGGTACCCTGCGGCCCTCCAGGCCCAATTCAATGGCATGCTCCATGGCTGGCCTCAAACAAGAAGCGGGGAGCTTTGGGGCCGTGCTGGCTCGAGCTGGCTGGACCTCTGTGCTCAAGATCAGTCCATCCACCAAGGGAGAGGCTGCCATGGCCCTGCCATCCTCGTCTGTTGATTGCCAGGAGATGACCAGGTGAGGCGCCGAGGACAGAAGCTGACAGAAAAGATATCTCTCCTCCTGAAATCCAGTGCTCTTGATGGGAATGTCTGGCAGAAGTGGCAAGATGAGCTGTCTGACAGAATCTGGAATCAGGGGATCTTCTCTTATGGGCCTGGGGAAAAAATCCTTGTTCATACCCATGAGAAATAGGTGCTGGAAGGTGCGGGCCCTGGCTTCCATGACCTCAAGGACCTGCACCCCTGCTCCATTTCCTCCCAGGGGGAGCCTTCCATGTTGCTTGAAAAGCCCATCTAGAAGGAGGAGAAATTCTTCATAACTTAAGGGCACACCAGGGGGGAACTCGTGTTCTAGCTCTTGAAAGATTGCTCCAAGGCTCAACATGGCTGGATGACTCTGACCCCAGCCCAGCTCCTTTGAGACAAGCTCCTCAAGCCTGCTCAAGTGGGCCGAGATCTCCATCTGAGCATTTTGCCAGGAAGAGATGGCATTCTGGATGGAATGGGCAAGTTTCTGTATGCCATTTAGTGCTTCCAGAGGTACCCTTGGCCTGGGTGCCACTGTCTGCCCATCTGGTTCCTCTTCCGTGAGCCCCAATCTCATGGGAAGGGGATAGCCCCTTGGCCACTTCTCAGAGAGCACATCAAGCTTCAGTGCTGCCACTTGTGTGATTCTGGCCGCACCCAGGCACCTCAGGGCCAAGATGAGCTCTTGCTTCCCAGGAGGCGAAGCCTGGATCAAGCCCTGATCCAGCAGTTCCAGCCAAAGCTCCATGGGGCACCCTTTGTCTCGCCTGAGGAGCTCCAGCAGACCCTGGAGAAATCTCCCGGCCCTGTGCATGGGACCCTGGGCCGAGATACCCGAAAAAGGAATGCCCAGCCTCCTGAATTGGGTTCTTAGGGCCAGGATGTAAGGATCCAGCCTCCTGGCCACCACTGCTATGTCCTCGGGTCTGACTCTTTTTCTTATGAGTGCTTGGATGCGCAGGGCCACTTCTCTACATTCTGCCTGGGCCCCGGCAGCGTGGAACATCTCTATGCTTTTGGGCTCTGGGCTTAGTTCTGGATCTTCCCGCACAATGGCCTTGGTAGACAGCCTGCTCATGAGCCTGTGGGTGAAAGCACTGGAGGGATCCTTCTGGCTCCAGTGGCCCGGTCTGGGCGGATGGTCCAGAATGACGGTGCATTGGTGTGTCTTGATCAGAGTTTCCAGGAAGTCTGTGGCCAGTGCTGTGGTCTCAGCAAATCCGTGCACGATGATGGGTCCCTGCTCTTTGGAAAAGGCAACTCCTTGCTCAAGGGCCTCTTTTGCCCTGCTCAGGCAGCTAGAGAGAATCCCCACTGAGAAGCGATTCATGTCGGCAAGGCTTCGGGCTGCCACCCTCAAGACAGCCATGGCCCTCTGGATCTCCCTTGATTTACCCCTTGAGTCAAGGAGTTCCTCCAGCGCTTCCACATGGGCCTCTTCCAGGCCTGCCTCCAGGAAATCCAAAACAGTGCCCACAACGCTGCCCATACCATCCTTTAGATGCTGGAGTTCCTCACGGACAAAAGGCTCCCAACCGGCGTGTCTCCTTATGAGAAGCTCCACGAGGAAGGATGCCACGGGGCTCTTTTCACCAGTTCTTTCCAGGATCTCCACGGCGAAGCCATGGAGGGTCCGCACGCTCAACCCGGCCAGAGCTGGTCTTATTCGCCTGACCAGAAGCGCCGAGATGTGCTCTCTCAGGCTGCGGGATGGCACCAGGATTCCAAGAGTCCTTCCCAGAAGCTGCGGCTGGGCCGTGGAGGTGCACACCCAATTGTGGACCTCCCTCAGCAGGATGGCCTCTGCTGCCAAGGCGCCACGGGCTATGATGATCCTGGAATGAGGCTTGGTGTTTTCCATGGGCCCTCTTGAAGGGGTGCGATGAGCAAATGTTAAATGCTCTGAGGGGAGCTGGGCAAGGGCTGTGGCAAAATCAAAGGGGGCTTGGTGTGCAGGTTGAGTTTTGCGGCTGGGGTTCCCAGGTTGGACTCTCTTGGGCTAAGATGTTGCATTTGTGAACCAGTGGTAAAGATTTTGGGGTCATCAACCGGGGCAGGCATGGTTTCCTGGAAATCAGTGCCGGGCCCTTTATGCCTGGAGGCTTTGGTGTGGGACATAAGGGTGGTGCTTCTTGATTTGGGAAACGTGCTTCTTGAGTTCTCTCATCTGCCCATAGGCCAGGGGCTTGCCCGATACTCCAAAGATCCCCTTTTCAGTGATCCTCAAGAGGTGATCCGATATCTTTTCAAAGACAAGCCTGCGGCCGAGGACCCCTTCGATGAAGGCAGGCTTTCTCCCATGGAGTTTTTCCAGAAGATATCCGAGCATATGGGGCTGAGTGTCTCCTTCCAGGAGTTTGCGACCATCTGGAACTCCATCTTCAGGGAGCGGCCTGGCGCAAGAGATCTGGTCAGAATTCTGAAGGGCAGGGTGGCTCTCCACCTTCTTTCCAACACTAACGTGCTACACTTCCAACACTGCCTGACCCAGTTTCCCTGGCTTAGAGAATTGGATTCCTGGTTCCTCTCTTATGAGATGGGGATAAAGAAACCCCATCCCAGATTGTATGATCTGGTTCTGAAAAGTCTTGGCTGCCGGCCGCAGGAGATTCTCTACCTAGACGACATTCAGCAGAATCTGATGCCTGCTGCAACATTGGGTTTTAGGACCTGCTGGGTGAGGCCCGAGGCCTCCCTGGAGGATCTGGTCAGGCCCTGGCTTCCAGGCCTGCCCTGGGGAAGCCCGTGAAAGAAAAAGTTTTGGAGCGGTTGGCCCTGGTGGCTGCCCTGCCGCAGGAGTGTTGGGCAGTCCTGAAATGGCCGGGTTGGAAGAGAGTCTCTGGGAGCAAAGATGTTTCCATGTACGCTCTGGAGGGGCAAGGCAGGGTCCTGAGGCTTGCCGTAGGGGGAATGGGGGAGAGGAGGGCCAGAGTTGCCCTGGGGGTCTTGCTGGAGAGCTTTGATGCAGATGGAATACTTTCTTTTGGATTCGGTGGGGCTTTGGATCCTGGCCTCCAGGTGGGAGAGGTGGTGGTCGGGGGAGGAGCCTTGATGTGGAAAGGGCCTGGCCAGGTGGTTTTTGGTGATGATCTTCACTGGCCCTGGGAGGCATCTGGTCTAAAGAAAGCCTCAGTAATATCGGCCCCTGGATTTGTCTCCAAGCTAGAGGTGATAGGCGATTTACCTCTTATGAATTTTCCTGCTGTGCTGGACTTGGAGACCTTCGCACTTGCCAGGGATGCGGCAAGAAGAGGAATCCCCTTTTTTTCAATTCGGGCCATAAGCGATGAGTTTACCTTGGATGTAGGGCCCAGGATTCGGAACTTGGTGGACGAGCAATACAGGATCAGGCCTTCCAGGATGCTTCTTTGGCTCCTGTCCAGGCCCTGGGAATGGCTCCTGCTCTGGAGGCTTTTCAGGCGCTCCAGGGTGGCTTCCAGGGCCCTGGGAAAGGTGCTTCATGAAGTGTTGATGAAATCATAGCAAACCCATAAGGTCAGTCTGGCATGGGATGTCTGGACTTGTAGAATGTGAGGGCCGCTGCCATGAGCATCAGGCTGCCTGCTATGAAGCTACTGGCTAGGCCGAGTGTTATATCCCCTATGGAGAAGGTGACGGCTATGTTGAAGATGAGGATTCCGACATAGAGGCCTGGCCCCCATAGTGCTGCCCATTTAAATCCCATGATGCATGGCCCTCTGGCCTGGGTTCCCCACCTGGCCTCCAAGATCTGCATGAGTTTCACCATGATCAATCCCACCAGGAACCAACCTGCAAAGTTGCTCATGGGAATGCCGAAGTAGTGGCCGGGGCTCCCATAGCCGTATATCTGTCCCAGGAACCACTTTTCCCCCTGGAGGGCCACTGGATCTATGATCACATCCAGAATGGTCATGAGAAATCCGGCCAATACCCACACAAACCTGCTTTGCCTCCATTGGCGCTCCCGGCCAAGGCGCCAGCCGCCCTCTTGCCTGGCCATGGGTGCCATGAGGAAGATGGCCGTTGAGTAACTGCAGGCCGCCAGAAAAACGTACGAGAGGGAATCCATGAAGGGCACCCCCAGGACCCAGATCTCCTTGCCCTTTGTGGCCTGGATGTAATAGTAACCACCGTACGGGAATCCACAGTGGATGGAGGAAAACTCAGATATAAAAGCCGTGAGATAGCCCAGGGGTAGAAATGCGAGGGTCACCCGGGGACCCAACTGAAGCCAAGATCCCAAGAGGTACAAGCCAAGAAAGATGAAAACATAGGGTCTCAGCAGAATCGTTGAGAGAAGCAGTTCCATTTTCGGCTCAGTGGGCTGTCAACGAAGGTTCCACAGGATCATGCGCCAAAGATCCAGGAGGCTATGTCCCAGCTCCCTCACCACAGTGGGCTCAAATCCGCAATGCATCATGCAGTGACGGCATCTGGGATCCTCGCCTCTTACGAACCTGTCCCAAGGAGTTCTTTCCATCAGCTCTTGAAAACTGCAATAGTGGTTGTCGGTTATCAGGTAGCATGGGGACTTCCATCCCGCCGGGTTTCTTGTGGGGTTACCCCAAGGGGTACAAAGCATCTTCCTTCGGCCGCTTAGAAACTCCAGATATGGTGGGGTGCTTATGATCCTGTATTTTCTAAACAGGGGCTCCAGCTGGATGAACTTCCCCACGATTTCCTCACGAGTCATGAAGATGCCGTCTTTTACTGTGTCGTAATGGTAAGCCGGGGCTAGGAGAAATCCATCCACCCCCTCCTTGGTGAGGATGTGGAAGAGCAACTCCAGCCTCTCTGGCTCGGTCTCTCTGTAGATGGTGGTGTTGGTGGTCACCCTGAAGCCGAATCTCTTGGCTGCCCTTATCCCCTCCATGGCCTTGTCGAAGGTGCCAGGTGTGCCTATGATGGCATCGTGGATCTCCCTGGGGCCGTCTAAATGCACGTTGAAGGTGAAGCGGGGAGATGGTTTGAAAAGCTCCAATGATTTCTCCAGCAACACCCCGTTGGTGCACAGATATATGTGGCGTCTTCGCCTCAAGACCTCCTTGACCAGAGCTCCCACCTGGCCGTAGAGCAGAGGCTCCCCTCCGGTTATGGTCACAACCGGTGCTGGGCATTGTTCCACAGAGTCTAGGCACTCCTGAAGGGTAAGCTCCTGCCCCAGGGTATCTCTGTATTCCCTGATGCGACCGCATCCAGTGCACTGCAAATTACACCTGTGAGTAGGCTCCAACATCAACACCATGGGAAAGCGCTGGATGCCCCTTAAGGCGTTTCTCACAAGGTAAAGAGTCATGTCCAGATGAAGAGATAGGGGAAACTTCATTTTTGCTCCGTACTAATTTTTTTCTTGGAGCTGGCCCGATGCGCTCTCGAAGAACTCCAGGGCCTTCCTGAACTCATCTATGTCCACGCAGGTATTCTTGCAAGGACCCTCCGGCCTCTTGTTGGGGATCCCTATGACAGGCACGTGCAGAGCCACATCCTTTATTCCGCTTGCCAGATCCCTCTCGCAGGCCAGGGCAATGATGAAATCCGGCCTCTCCTTCCTTATGGCCTTTCTAGCCTCCTCACCGCCTCCGGCAGTTGCAAGGGCGTGGGGGCGGCCATCCATGATGGCTTGGATCTCCTGCCTGGTTTCGCGGCTCAGGCACCTGGGCAGCAGCACCAACAGTTTTCTGGGCCTGCCTGGCTCTGTGTGAGCCCTGCTCAGCACGTTATTGACCTTTATGAATGAGTTGAAAACCCGATCCCTTGAAAGCCCGAACCTCTTGCCCAGCCAAACGCTCTTAGGCAAGAGCCAAAGCAGCAGTGCCTCGCTCCAGCGATATGGAAGAATACGGGCCTTTCCGCTGGTTGCCTCAATTATAAAGAGCAGGTAAATGAGGCTGGAGGCTCCCAGGGCTATCCAGAATCCCCACCTCAGAGGAACACTTACATGGGAGGGCCACTGTGCGAGTCTGGGGTTTACTAGATAGGCCCCCAGAAGGAGTAACCCCAAAAAGATCAAAAAAATGCCCGTGGCAAGGGCTATGAACCGGCCCTTGGGCTCGTCTATGTCTCCCTCTGGGGTGCCATCCCAGTCCTCCCACTCGTCCCCCAGCTTTCTGTCCGTGGCGTGACCCTTGGAGGCCGTGGTTTGGCCTTGTGAATCAGGCTCGAAGGTCATGGTTCTCAAACATCCTCTCTGACGTAGCCCATTTCCCTGAACCAGGCAACGGCCTCAGCCAAGGCCTGTCTGACCGGTCTTTGTGGGATGCCCAGTTCTCTCACAGCCTTGGTGGAATCGAAGAACATCTTCTTGGCCGCCATCTTGACCCCATCCAGGGGGATGCGGGGCTCTTTTCTGGTCACCCATTTGCAGATTGCCGCCTCCGCATAGGCCAGCAAGAGTATGGGCCACCTGGGAAGGCGTATGCTTGGGGCCTGCATCCCCGAGACCTGGGCCAGGATCTGGAATATCTCCCTCAGGGTCAGATTCTGGTTGCCCAGTATGTACTTCTGTCCGCTTCGGCCTTTTTCCAGGGCCAGCAGATGTCCTTCCGCCACATCCCGGACATGGACCAGATTGAGACCAGTGTCCACATAGGCAGGCATCCTCCTGTTGAGGAAATCCACTATGGTCCTGCCTGTGGGGGTTGGCTTGCGGTCCTTGGCCCCCACGGGGGTGCTTGGGTTCACGATGACTACATCGATCCCTTCCCTTGCCGCCCTCAAGGCCTCTTGCTCGGCCAGATACTTGGAGCGCTTGTAGGGGCCCACCAGGTCTTCCCATCTAACCGGAGTCTCCTCGGTGCCGGGTGAGCCATCCTGTGGAATGCCCAGGGCTCCCACTGAGCTTGTGTGTACTACCCTTTCGACCCCCATGGCGCGGGCAGCACTCAACACGTTTTTGGTGCCCCCCACATTTATCTCGTACATGTTGTGAGGATCAGGGACCCAAAGTCTGTAATCAGCAGCCGTGTGGAAGATGACCTTGCATCCTGTGACGCAGCGTTTCACGCTATCTGGATCCCTCAGGTCTCCCTCCAACAATTCCACATCTTTCTCAGGCAAGATGCCCCTTGCCTTTTGCTTGTCCCTTACCAGGCATCTGAGCCTGAAGCCTTTTTCCAGGAGGAGATCCAGCAGGTTCCCGCCCACGAACCCCGTGGCCCCTGTGAGCATAGCCATCATCTTGCCCAGAAGACCTCAGCTCTGTCCCCAGCCCATGGCCCTCCAGTACCTTCCCAGGGCCATGAGGGGGAAGCAGTTGCGGTAGTTGTGGTAACGGATCATGAAATATTTGGGGAACCCGGTCCCTGTGAAGTAGGCCTCGGGCCAGGTTCCATCCTCTTGCTGCTGAGACAACAAATACTGGATGCCCTTGGCCACCTCAGGACAGTGGGCCTCCCCGGCTGCCAGAAGCCCCATTATGGCCCAAGCCGTCTGGGAAGGAGTGCTGGGCCCCACTGCTCTCAACTCAGGCTTCCTGTAGCTTTCACAGGTTTCCCCCCATCCACCGTCCCAATTCTGGTGTTCCTTGAGCCACCTCACTGCCTTTCTGACATAAGGCTGGTTCATGTCCTCACCTATGGCCGCCAGGCCGCAAAGCACACACCATGTGCCGTAGATGTAGTTGACGCCCCAGCGGCCCCACCAGGGTCCGTCCGGTTCCTGCTCCCTGCGCAGGAATCTAATCCCTGCCCTAGCCGCAGGATGCTCCTTGCCCATCCCGAAATGTCCCATGAGCTCCAAGACCCTGCCTGTTAGATCTGCGGTGGGAGGATCCAGGTTGGCCTCCAGGTCAGCCCAGGGTATGCGGTTGAGGATCTCCTTGTCGTTGTTCACATCAAAGGCCCCCCAACCTCCGTTCTTGCTCTGCATGCCCAGGGCCCAGTTAAGGCCCTTCTGGATCCTGATGTCCTGAGCCGGATCCCCATCCAGCCACATGCGCTTCAAGGCCATGAGCACCACTGCGGTGTCGTCCACGTCAGGGTACCAATCGTTCTGGAACTCGAAGGCCCACCCTCCAGGCTCCAGGCGTGGATTCTTCACCTTCCAGTCACCATCTACCAGAATCTGTTTCCCCAGGAGCCACTCCGTGGCCTTGGCCAGGGCGGGATGGTCCTTGGGCAGTCCCGAATCCATGAGGGCTATACAGGTAAGGGGAGTGTCCCAAACCGGGGAGATGCAGGACTGCAGCCTCAGCTCCTGATCATCCTCTATGGTGAACCTCTCCAGGGCCCCCAGCCCTTTTTGTATCACGGGGTGATCCAGGCTGTAACCCAGGGTGCGCAGTGCCAGAAGGGAGTTGACCATGGCAGGCTGGATTCCTCCCCAGTCGCCGGTGGGCTCCTGGTGGGTGAGGATCCATTGTTCAACTCCCTTAAGGGCCCGATTTCTCAATGGCCTCACTGGAATTCTCTCCAGGTGTTTTAACACCTTGTCCAGTATGTGGAATGCCCTTTTCCAACTCAGCCAGGGCGTGGGGGGTGACTTGCGCCCTGCACCAGAGCAATGCAGTTCCTCCACGCCATGGCCCTCTGGGAGGCTTACCACGGGCCTTCGGTCCAGGAGTATGGAGATGGGGATAAGGGTTGCCCTGGCCCAGCTTGAGAAATCATACACTGAAAAAGGTGCCCATCCAGGAAGCAGTATTATCTCAAGGGGCAAAGAGGGTAGCCTGTGCCACGGGTACTGGCCGAAGAGGGCCAGGAAGATACGGGTGAACACCCTGGTGGCCTCCACACCGCCCATCTTCAAGATGGCCTCGCGGGCCTTCTGCATGGCTGGGTCCTTTGGGGAGATCCCTGCCAGCTTCAGGGCAAAATAGGCCTCTGTGGTTGTGCTCACGCAGCCTGGAGCGCCATAGAAGATCCCCCAGGTGCCATCTTCCCTCTGCTGGCTCAGAATATAACGAGCCATTTTTTGCTCTTTCACGTGGTCCTCTATGCCCAGGAAACGAAACAGCATCAGGTACTCGGCAGTGATGGTCACGTTGGACTCTAGCTCGTACCACCACCAGCCCTCGGGGGACTGTTCTGCCAAGAAACGGGCCTGGGCTCGGCGCATGGCCTCCTGGAGCTCTTCCCGCGACGGGAGGGCCTGCTGCTCAAGCCCCGCTGCAATGGCCAGAACATCACTACCCCTCATGAAACAAACCTCCCCCCTTCTGCCAACGGGTTGTGTATATTCCGCCCATGATAATCAGAAACCCCCGATCCATCAAGGGCCTTCCCGCCCCAAGGCTTCGATGGAAGCTGCTCTTTGGGCACAGCCCCCAAAGGGCCAACCCAGTGATGCTTTATATAGGCCTTTCTCCCAGGCCATGGGGAGACTCCTGGCCACTAATCATCTTTGGGCTTGGGGCTCAGAACTAAGGAGCCTCCAGGTGCGCCTTTCCAGAAAGCTTCCCTGGACATGGCCTTCCATCTCCTGAAACATCTCCCATGGGACGGCCAATGTGAGCAGATTCCTGTCCAATAGCTTTCTCAGATAGAGCCTGGCCGATATGTCCGTTAGGCCCACAACGGCCCTTTGGGGTTCTGAGGCAGCCTCCCTGTACGGGAATATGCCTATGGTCTGGCATCCGGCAGCATAAGGGATTATCACATTCTGGTTGCCCGCTCTTCCATAGTTGGCCAGTATCACCATGGCAGAGAGCTGATCCGGATTCAGCAAAAACACTATGACCCTGGGCTTTTCCTTCTTGGGATCCACAAGGGAAAGGGGTTGAAACACAACAAATTTGGTTGGAACCTCCATGATGGGCATTTGCTCCACGAAGTCTTTTACCAGCTCCGGGCTCTTTAGATAACCCTCTCCATGGAGGAAATCTTCCAGGAACTCTTCATTGACCAGATCTTTTATTTTGGAGGCCGCCTCCTTTCCCGTCTCCCAGTGTTGATTGCCGGTGGAGAGGAATCTGTAAAAACACTCCAGCCCGCCCGGGAAGCTCATGTATTGATTCCCGAAGCCAAGGCCCACTCCACCACCCCAGCAACCGTAGCTCTCTTGGCTGAAGACCGCGGTCTTTCCCTTGGTTGCATTGGCCAGAAGCCACATGACGCATCCCCACTTACCGGGCTTGAACTTGAGGGCCTTGGCTGGCTCCTGATCTGTCCAGAGTATGGCAACGGGTTCCATCTCTAAACCCATTTTCTCAGCCATGCGGCTTTTCATTTTCTCCCCCTCCTCCACTTCTTGGCCTAAACGCCAGGATTAGTTTTTAACCGTCTGGGCCTGGACCCTCAGCAAAGCCACCTAGGCAGTAGGAGCCGATGGTGAAGCTGTCTGTGCTGGGTCACAACCACCCAGCATGATGGCGGCCACCAAAGGCGCCAGCAACCAGACCATCTTCAGCATGGATGCAATGGCCATCTGATGTCTCCATAAACAATGATTGAATGTGCTCAATGAGCCGAGAAAGATTCCTGGAGAAGCCCTTCCAGGAGGATTTTCAGTATTTGATCGGGATCCTCTGGATAGGGATGGCTCTCAGGGTCTTCCAGCCAAAGGAGCAAGAAGCCGTTGAGGATGTTCTCCAGGGCCAGGGCAAGCACAAGGGGCCTGGCCAGTGTCCTGAATATGCCCCTTTGCATTCCAGATTCGAACACGAGGGCCAATCTGTGGAGAAATTCAAAATGGCGTTTTCTTATCTCCTTGTCCAGACCAGCCATGAGGTTGAAACTCGCTCCCTGCGTCTCTGACAAATAAAGACGGATCACCGAGACGCTGGAACCAAATAGCTGGCCCTTGGCTTTGACATAGTTGCGAAGCTTCTCCAGCTCATCCTTGCCCTGTTCCAAGGCACCAGTGAGGGTTTTGTGAAACCTCTCCGCCTGATCCAGCATGAGGGCTCTATAGAGATCCTCCTTGTTTCTGAAAAACCTGTAGAGGGTTCCTATGGCGAACTCCGCCTTGGCCGCTATCTCGTGCATGGATACGTTGTGATAGCCCTTCTCGGAGAAGAGCTCCAAGGCAGCCGAGAGCATCTCCTGCCTCTGCCTGAGCCTCTCTCTTTCCCTCCTGGGAAGCCGCAGATCTTCTTGTCCCACATCCACCTCCTGATGCCCAAGAACAAATATGAAGTATGATGTCATTTTATATAACAAGACGTCAGAGTATCATCTAGCAAATCCGGTGTCAATGGGATTTTCCCGGCTGACAGCGCCCCATGTAGAGCACCACAAGCCCCGGGTGTTGAGGGGAGAAGTCCAAAGATCTGATGGTAGCCGGGGCTGGCTCATCCCATTGCGAGGATGCCGGGGGTGTGATATTTTTTAGAATTCGAAGCTGTTGGAACGGGCTTCAGGACTTTGGGGCCCATGCAAAGCGAGCGCAACATCCGGCTAGTGCTGCAGTACGAGGGAGGCGGCTACCATGGTTGGCAGATCCAACCGGGAGCTGTCACCGTTCAGGAGGTCTTGGAAAAAACACTCTCCATCATAATCCAGGAGAGGGTAAGGGTGATAGGAGCCGGCAGGACAGATGCCGGAGTCCACGCCTTGGCCCAGGTGGCCCATTTACGCACTGGATCTTCGCTTCCGGCCAAGACGATCCAAAGGGCTCTCAATGCCCTTCTCCCCCATGATATAAGGGTTCTCATGGCAGAAGAAACAGATCCGGGATTTCACGCCAGGTTCTCGGCCCTGGCCAAGCGCTATGAGTACATGGTGTGGAATGATCCCGTAGAGAGCACATTTTATAGAAGGTACAGCTGGTGGATTCCCAGATCCCTGGATCTTGAGGCCATGAAAGAGGCAAGCCAAGCATTGCCAGGGGAGCACGATTTCGCTGCTTTCAAGGCCTCGGGCTCTGATGCCAGGAGCACCGTGAGGCGGATTTTGGGCTGCGGATGGGAGCTACGGCCTCCACTTTTACTTTTCTGGATAGAGGCCACGGGATTTCTCAGGTACATGGTCCGGGGCATAGTGGGGACCCTTGTGGACATAGGCCTGGGCAAGAAGGGACCCCTCCACATGGAGAGGCTTCTCTGTGGTGGTGAGCGTTTCATGAGCGGGCCCACAGCTCCTGCCAGAGGGCTTTTCCTGGCCAAGGTGATTTATCCTGAGAAGTGGAGTTTGCCGCAAAGGTGGGAAGAAGGCCCTTGGAAGCTTTTCCCCGGGACTCCAGCTGAATTCCAAGCATCCAGGAGGAGGGAGGAGTAAGGTATGGGGGTTTTCATGGTCACAGGAGGAGCCGGCTTCATAGGCTCCCACATCGTGGACAGGCTCGTGGAGGAGGGTCACAGGGTCAGGGTGGTGGACAATTTCTCCACGGGCCGAAGGGAAAATCTTGCCCACCTGGAGGGCCATCCCCTGGTCCAGATTGCCGAAGGGGACATATGTGACTGGGAATTCATGGCTGAAGTCACCGAAGGGGTAGATTACGTGCTCCATCAGGCAGCCATTCCATCGGTGCCCAGATCCGTTTCCGACCCTCTTAGCAGCCACAGAGTCAATGTGGAGGGCACCTTGAGGGTTCTGCTGGCAGCCAAGGATGCTGGGGTGAGAAGAGTGGTATTCGCCTCTTCATCATCTGTTTACGGAGACATCAAAGAACAACAGAAGGCCAACTCGGCCAAGAGGGAGACTCTGCCTGCCAGGCCCCTTTCCCCTTATGCAGCAACCAAGCTGGCTGCAGAGGGTTACTGCATGGCCTTCTACAATTCTTACGGCCTGGAAACCGTTTCGCTGCGTTACTTCAATGTGTTTGGCCCCAGGCAGGATCCCAGATCCCAGTATGCCTCGGTGGTGCCCAGATTTGCCTCCGCGCTTCTCAATGGGAAAAGACCCATCATTTACGGAGACGGTCAGCAGACCAGGGACTTTACCTATGTTTCCAACGTGGTTGAAGCCAATCTACTGGCATGCAAGGCTCCTGATGCCCCGGGAAGGGCATTTAACGTGGCATGTGGCAAGTCGGTCAGCGTGATGCAACTTCTGGAGACCATGGCCGCTGTACTGGGTGTAAACCCGGATCCCGAGTTCCACCCCCCCAGAGCCGGCGATGTGAGACATTCCAAAGCCGACATATCCCTGGCCAAAGGAGTTCTGGGATACAGGGTCAGGGTTGGATTCAACCAGGGGATCCGCAGAACTCTTCAGGCCATCAAATGAGAATACAAGACAGGACCCCAGAGTTCCAGGGCGTTTCGAGTTGGGCTGCGCTCCACTGGCAAGAATTGCTTTGATCCAGGAGAGCGCAAAAGGCAGAAAGGAGATAAGCATCCATGAACATCTGTGTGGTGGGAGCAGGTTATGCGGGTTTGGTGACAGCAGCCTGTTTTGCGGAGTTCGGGCTTAAGGTGACCTGTGTGGACAAGGAGACAACGAAGATAGAGGCCCTTAGACAGGGCAAGGTGCCCTTTTTCGAGCCTGGCCTTGAGGAAATGGTCCAAAGAAACATGGCACAGGGTCGCCTGGTTTTCTCCCAGGATCTCCTCCAGGCGGTGCAGAACGCCTTGGTGATTTTCATATGCGTGGGTACCCCTTCCAAGGAAGACGGCAGCGTGGATTTGAGTGCTGTGGACGAGGTGGCAGGCCAGATAGGAGATGCTCTAAACGGGTACAAACTGGTGGTCACAAAAAGCACCGTGCCGGTGGGCACCACAAGAAGGGTGGAACAGATCGTGAGGGAAAGGAGCAAGGGAGCCTACCATTTTGATGTGGCCAACAATCCGGAGTTTCTAAGGGAAGGCTCTGCGGTGGAGGACTTCATGCGGCCCAACCGGGTGATAGTGGGAGCCGAAAGCGACGAGGCCAGAGCCATATTGAGGGATCTTTACAGCCCACTGTACCTCATCGAGGCTCCCTTCGTGATCACCAACATCCAGACCTCGGAGATGATAAAGTATGCCAGTAACGCATTCCTGGCCACAAAGATCTCCTTCATAAACGAGATGGCTCTTCTTTGCGACAGGCTGGGTGCCGATGTGTACCAGGTGGCAAGGGCCATGGGGCTGGATCAAAGGATAGGTCCCAAGTTCCTGCATCCGGGCCCGGGGTTCGGTGGGTCGTGTTTTCCCAAGGACACCAGGGCTCTGGCCCACTCGGCCAGGCAGGCAGGCTTGGAGCTGGAGATAGTTGAGGCTGTGATCCGTGTGAATCAAAGACAAAAAGAATGGGCCGTCAGAAGGATCGAGGAGGCCTTAGGCGGCCTGGAGCAAAAAAATGTGGCACTCTTGGGGCTTACTTTCAAACCCAACACCGACGACATCCGGGAAGCTCCGGCAGTGTATATCGCACAGGAAATCCTGAGACGGGGAGGCAGCTTGAGAACATATGATCCTGTGGGCATGGAAAACGCCTCCAGGGTCTTGAACGGCCAGGTCATATTTTGTTCAGATCCCTACGATGCGGCTCAGGGAAGCCATGGGCTGGTCATAGCCACCGAGTGGAACCAGTTTAGAAACCTGGACATGGACCGAATGAAACAGTTGCTGCTCCAACCAGTGCTGGTGGATCTAAAGAACATCTACGACCCAGAGCGGGTAAAGGACAAGGGGTTCTCTTATTATGGCGTGGGGAGGAATTGATGGCCTCGCAGAGCAAAGTGGAAAAGCAGGCCATAGATATCCAGAAGAATAGGAAACGCAAAGGGGCCATCAGGGAATATGCCGAGGCTATACTCATAGCCCTGGCCGTGGCGCTGTTCATTCGAACCTTTGTGGTCCAGGCCTTCAAGATCCCTTCGGGCTCCATGATCCCAACCCTGGAGATCGGGGACCACATCCTGGTCAACAGGTTCATCTACGGCTTCAGGATACCTTACACCCGTGTGCGGCTTCTGCCCTTCACCATGCCCCAAAGGGGGGATGTGATAGTGTTCGTGTATCCTGAGGACAACTCCAAGGACTTCATAAAGAGGGTCATCGGGATTGGCGGGGACACGGTGGAGATAAGAGACAAGAGGATTTTCTTGAATGGACAGCCGTGGGAGGACCCTCACGGGGTCTATACGGATCCCAGGGTCATGCCCAGGAACATGGACCCAAGAGACAATTTCGGGCCGGTCAAGGTGCCATCTGATCAACTCTTTGTGATGGGTGACAACAGGGACAACAGCCGGGACTCCCGATACTGGGGCTTTGTGCACGTGGGGGAGGTAAAAGGAAAAGCCTTTCTGATCTACTATTCCTGGGACAGCTCCAACCACGGCATCCGCTGGAAGCGCATAGGCAGGGTGATTCATTAGCCATGGCCATCCATGGGAGCAAGGTAAGCCCTTGAAACCTTAGGGAGAAAAAAGCCATACTAACCCTCTCTGAACAATTTTCCTCAAAGGCAAGAAACCAACGGGTCTGACCAGAGAGCCTTCCAACCCCTGGGCACTGGGGTCCCGAACCATTCTGGCCCCGGAAATGATGCGGCCCCAGCCAGGTGCCATCACATTGGAATGACAGGCCTTTTCATATGCCCTTGACTCTTGGGCATTTTTTTTGCTAATTGGCCCATTCAGGAATCTTCCCAAGGTTTCCGAAGGCTGTACTGGGGGAAGAAGCGAAAGGTCTTCGGAAAACCAGGAGATTCCCCGGGTCTTGGGAAAAAAGTGATAGACCTGGTGAGCACAAAATATGAAGAAATTCAAGGACCTGGCCTGGATAAGGCCCGGTTTTAACGGGCGGAGCCTCGACTTTTTCCAGAGGATTTCCCGTGGGTTTAAGTTGGAGAAGTCCCGGATTCAGTACTTGTGTGCGTCAGCGGGTGACGGGAAGGGATGCTTTTGAAATCCCACGTCAAGGGATGGTTGACGATTGGGGTTGGCTGTGTTACTAATTTTCGGGCTCAGGCAGTATTGGCGCCTTTTGTGAGATCAAAAGAAAGAAGAAGTCCCTTTTAGGGGGCCCATTGCCTTCCCAAGGGAAGGAAGCCTTTTGTGAGCAGCGATTCCTTGGAAGCCAAACTCATAATGGATGCCTCGGGCATGAGGCGGGCGCTCAGAAGAATGGCCAACCAGATGGGGGAGAAGCATCCCGGAGCCACGGATCTGGCCCTTGTGGGCATACGCACCAACGGGATCTATTTGGCCAAGAGACTGGCCAGGGAAATGGAGGCCATAGAAGGTATTCCTGTGGCAACAGGTGTCATAGATGTGACTCTTTACAGGGACGATCTTTCCAGGGGCAGGCCCAATCCCCTGGTCAAGCGAACCGAGATAGGCTTTTCGGTGGATGACAGGAAGATAGTGCTTGTAGACGATGTGCTTTTCACAGGCCGCACCACCAGGGCCGCCTTGGACGCCCTCATGGATTTCGGCCGCCCGGCCATGGTGGAACTGGCGGTCTTGGTGGACAGAGGCCACAGAGAACTGCCCATACGTGCCGATTATGTGGGAATCCAGGTGGTTACAGCAAAAGAAGAGTCTGTTGTGGTGCACATGCAAGAGGCGGGCAAAGAGGATGAGGTGCTCCTGGTAGGTCCGGGCTGGAGGGAAGAGACTTGAGCTTCAATGCAAGTGCAAAGCTCTGGCAGAAAAAGGACCTGCTGGGTATAAGGGACCTGAGCGCCCAGGAAATAGGGCTGATTCTGGAGACAGCGGAATCCTTCAAAGAGATTTCCACCCGGGAGATCAAGAAGGTCCCAACCTTAAGGGGCAAGACAGTGGTGACGCTTTTTTATGAAGCCAGCACCCGCACCAGAACCTCCTTTGAAATAGCTGCCAAGAGACTAAGTGCCGATACCATAAACATCTCTGTGTCCACAAGCAGCGTGGTCAAGGGTGAGACCCTTCTGGACACTGCCCTCAATCTCCAGGCCATGGAGCCAGATATCCTGATTTTGCGCCACAACGCCTCAGGGGCCCCTAATATGCTGGCCAAGGCCCTCAGAGCATCGGTCATAAATGCCGGAGACGGCTTCAGGGAGCACCCCACCCAGGCTCTTCTGGACATGATGACCGTGAGGGAAAAGAAGGGGGATCTGAGAGGATTGCTTCTGGCCATCGTGGGTGACATAGCCCACAGCAGGGTGGCCCGGTCCAACATCTATGGTTTCACCAAGATGGGGGCTCGTGTCAGGGTGGTGGCTCCTCCTACCTTGATCCCCAGAGGCATAGAAAGCCTTGGGGTGGAGGTGTGCCATCATCTTCTGGAGGGTATAAGAGGTGCCGATGTGGTCATGGCTCTCAGAATTCAGAAGGAGCGCCTAGAGGGAGCCTTTTTCCCCTCAGAGCGGGAATACTCCCGCTTCTTTGGTCTTTCCAGGCGGGTTTTGGAACAGGCGGCTCCAGAGGCCCTGGTGATGCACCCAGGGCCCATGAACCGGGGAGTGGAGATATCCCCTGATGTGGCAGACGGACCTTTCTCCGTGATTCTGGATCAGGTAACCAACGGTGTGGCCGTTCGCATGGCTGTCTTGTACTTGCTGGCAGGAGGCATCCGGGGTGAGGATCTGCATTAAAGGAGCTAGGCTGATAGATCCCTCCCAGGGGATGGACGGACCCGCGGACATCTGGATCAGGGAGGGGCTGGTGGAAACCATCTGCAGGGCTGGAAGTTCCCTGCCAGGAGCCACGGAGCACACGAGGGTTCTGGATGCCAAAGGCAAGGTTGTGGTCCCGGGCCTGGTGGACATGCATGTGCACCTGAGAGAGCCAGGTCAGGAGTACAAGGAAACCATCCAAACAGGAACCATGGCCGCGGCTGCAGGAGGGGTCACATCCCTGGCCTGTATGCCCAACACAGACCCAGTGGCGGATCATGGGGCTGTCATAGAGTTCGTGCTGCACCAGGCTCAGAAGCATGGCAGCGTGCGGGTGCATCCTGTGGGAGCCATCACCAAGGGGCTAAAGGGTGAGGCTCTGTCCGAAATAGGGGAGCTCAAGGAGGCAGGGGCCGTGGCCATATCCGATGATGGCAAGCCTGTGGCCAATGCCCTTGTCATGAGAAGGGCCATGGAATACGCAAGAGGTTTCGGGCTTCCTGTCATCTCCCACTGCGAAGACAAATCTCTTTCTGGCCAGGGAGTGATGAATGAGGGCGAGGTATCCCTGGAGCTGGGATTAAGAGGCATTCCTGCGCTGGCCGAGGAGGTGATGGTGGCCAGGGACCTGCTCTTGGCCGAGTGGACAGGCTGCCATCTCCACATAGCTCATGTGAGCACAGCAGGCTCTGTGAGGCTCATAAGAGATGCCAAGGCCAGAGGGGTGAAGGTCACGGCCGAGGCCACACCCCATCACCTGATTCTGACCCAGGACGCGGTGCGCCAATGGGATACGGACACCAAGGTCAACCCACCCCTTAGGACCCAGCAGGATGTGGAAGCCCTTCAGGAGGCCCTGAGGGATGGCACCATAGACGTGATAGCCACAGATCATGCCCCCCATGCCAGGGTGGACAAGGAGGTGGAGTACGATTTTGCGGCCTTCGGCATCTCTGGACTGGAGACCCTGGTGGGGCTGACACTCATGTTGGTGGAGCGCGGTGTGCTAGATCTTCAGGAATGGGTCAGAAAGCTCTCCTGCAACCCTGCCCGTATACTGGGCATCAAAGCCGGAACCTTGGCTCCGGGAAGTCCTGCAGACCTGGTCATTCTGGATCCAGAGAGTTCCTGGAAGGTGGATCCGGCAAGGTTCTATTCCAAGGGCAAGAACACTCCCTTCAAGAACTGGACCCTCAGGGGCCTGGTCCTCCACACCATGGTGGCAGGCCGCACAGTATATAGCCTGGAAAGCTGACCTCCAGATCGACAGCTTCGGGAAAAAGCCTTATCCAGGGTGGCACAAAAGAAGGGCATCTCCAAGGATCACGGTCCCGATAAGAGAGTGTCATGGGGTTAAAGGTCCTTTTGGGGGAGGGGAATGCTTTTGGGTGTTTGTGATGGTATGCCCTGGCTCTTGTACGGCTTTTCTCCAAGGCCCCACAAGGTGCACCTCCTCTGGGAGCTCTGGAATCAAGTGCCCTGAAGAGACATCTTTGGCTATGGACTCTGATTCCAGAGGGTCCTATGGGTTGGCTTCTCTGATGAAATTTCTTTCAGGTCTAGGTCAAAGAATTTTTATGGGGAAAGATGCGAGATGGAGGGATCTTTCTTGAAGTCCCATGAGCCTTTGGACACTGCGGCGGATTCCCAGCCCTCTGGGGCCAGAATACTGATTGTGGACGACGAGGAGGGAATGAGGGAGTTTCTGGGTATCCTTCTGCAGAAGGAAGGCTATGGGGTTTGCACTGCCACAAGCGGGGAAGAGGCATTGGAGGCAATGGAAAGGCAACGGTTCGATCTTGTGATCACAGACCTCAAGATGCCCAGGATGAGCGGCATCGAGTTGTTAAACGGCATCAAGGAGCGGGATCCGGATGTGGGAGTGATTCTTATCACCGCCTATGCCTCCACAGAGACCGCAGTGGACGCCATGAAGGGCGGGGCCTTTGATTACATAGCCAAGCCCTTTGACGTGGAAGAGATGAAGCAGGTGGTGCGGGGAGCCCTCAGGAGGAGGCTCAAGGAGGGGGCTGACAGGCTCCAGGCAATGGCTTCTGGAACAAGGATTTGCTTGGGCGAAATTCTGGGTGTCAGCCCTGCCATGCAGCGCATCTTCGATCTGATTCCCAAGGTTGCCCCAACTCCCACCAATGTATTGATAACAGGGGAAAGCGGCACGGGCAAAGAACTTGTTGCCCTGGCCATACATGACCACAGCCTTCGCAAGGATGGTCCCATAGTCACCATCAACTGTGGGGGCATTCCCGAAAACCTCCTGGAAAGTGAACTCTTTGGCTATCAAAAGGGGGCCTTCACGGGCGCTGTATCCAACAAGCCCGGTCTCCTGGAGCTGGCTCAGGGAGGGACCGTCTTTCTTGACGAGGTGGGGGAACTGCCACTCCCATTACAGGTGAAGCTGCTAAGAGTCGTACAGGAAAGGACATTTCAGAGGATCGGGGGCACCGAGCCCATTCACGTGGATGTGCGTTTCATATGTGCCACCAACAAGAATCTGGAAGAGGAGGTCATTAACGGGCGTTTTCGTGAGGATCTTTACTACAGGATCAACGTGGTCAATATTCACGTCCCACCACTTCGTGAAAGAAAGGAAGACATCCCTCTTTTGGCCGAGCACTTCCTGAAGAAATACGCCCAGGAGATGGGAAAGGATGTAGAGGGCCTATCCTCCTATGCTCTGGAGGTCCTGAAGAATTACCATTTCCCGGGAAACGTGAGGGAGCTGGAAAACATCATCCAGAGGGGGGTGGCCCTTGAGCAGTCCAAGCTCATCTTGCCTGACAGCCTAAGACTCGCAAGCTTCAAGAGGAGGGGCTCAGAAGAAGAGACCACCAAGGAGAAAACCAAAGACCAGATGCTGGGAAATGGTTTCAATCTGGAGGAGTGGCTTCAAGAACAAGAGCGGGAGTTCATTCTAAAGGCCCTGGAGCGGGCAGCAGGAGTCAAGACCGAGGCTGCCAGGCTCCTGGGAATAAGCTTTCGGTCCTTAAGATACAGGCTTGAGAAACTGGGAATGGAAAGCGACAAGGAAACCACATGACAATTTTTGTCACAAGGTGACAATTTACGGCACCAGAGTGCTCTGTCTTGTTCCAGTTCAAGGGTGGTCAAAAGAGGGGTTGGAATCTCTTGTATGGGCTTTTTTCAGCAGATGAGCCATCCCAACTCCAGAGGATAGAGGTTTTCCGTAAAGGGTGGGCCCTTGGATATTTCTTGCAGTTCTTCTTATTTGCCTTTTTCCCTGAGGCCCGCCCAGGGCAAGGGCATGTAAGTTGCTTGGATGCGGGATAAAACCTGTACAGCTCCTCATGGGGAGGATCTCATGAGTCAAACCCAAAAGGGTTTCACCCTCATAGAACTGATGATAGTTGTGGCCATCATAGGCATCCTGGCTGCAGTGGCGGTACCCAATTTCATAGGGTTCAAAAAGAAGGCCACCATAGCAACAGCAGCAGCAAATCTGGAAAATGCCAGGGCCGTGCTCTCAAGCTATGCAGCCGCCCAGGATGACTGGTGCTATCCGCCTACCATTAATAACTATGCAGACTTTGTTACAACTTTAACGAGTCACGGGCTTTCTTTCCCCTCCACGCCCCAAGGAGTCAAGTGGCTAATATTTCACGGATATTACAGGGACGAAGATGTCTGTACTTTTTACACGATTTCAGTTACTGCCGCCGACGGGGCCACTCGCCTGAAGGCCCTGCCCTCAGGAGTCTGTTGCAGCAGCGAGAGCGATCCTCCCAGCAACTGTGCCAACTATGCCAGCAATATTGTGCCATGTTCGGCCCTTGGTGTTCCTTGAAAAAGAAATGTCAAATGTCTTCTGCTCGGCTCATGCCTGGCTTGCTGGCAATTTGGAAAAGCCCTCCAGAAAGAAGGGGTGCTTGGATGTGGGAAATGGCCCTTGGGAGGCAAAGCCCAAAGATGCTATCGATTATTGAGCGGCATTTTGCGGCAGCGAGATTGACAAAATGGGGCAATCTGAAGGGCAAGGAATATTCTTGCAGCACGCATCGCAAGCCAAAAGACACTTGTTTGGAAAGTCTTGCCAGCAGAATTACCACTTATTCTGGGTGGCTGCCGCCGAAAGGATCTGAATCTTGGCTTTGCACGATGAATCCCTCTGAACTTATGGCATGGCCCTTGCATATGAAAAGCCGCGTGGAGTTCAGATGGAAAGGGGGGATGAAGGGGCTCAAGTCTGGAGAGGAAAAGCCGACAAGAAAAAAGGGACGTTCTAAAAAGTCTTAAATGACAAAGAAGGAGGAGAAAAAATGAAAAGAGGACAAAAAGGTTTCACGCTCATCGAGCTCATGATCGTGGTTGCCATCATAGGCATCCTGGCCGCGATCGCGATCCCCAATTTCATAAGCTTCAAGAAGAAATCAATTATAGCGACAGCAGCGGCCAACCTGGAGACAACTCGAAGCGCGCTCTCTCAGTATGCATCGGACAGAGATGACGGATGTTATCCGCCTGAATCCGAAATCACGGACTATGATACGCTCCTAACAACATTACAGAACTACGGACTTAGTTTTGCACCACAAGCTTCTAGTGTTAGATGGGCAAGTTTCAAAGAGTACAAAGGTGGAGTAGGTATAAATTGTACCGCATATACTGTTACTATTACGGCCAGTGATAATGAAACAGTTCTCAAAGCTACTCCTCAGGGTGTCTGTTGCAGCAACGATAGTAGCCCTACAAGTAATTGTGCTGACTATGCTAAGAATATACTGCCCTGCACAAGTTTTGGAATTGAGTAAATCGACAAAATAACTGGTATCGACAAGGCGGCCTCTTGGTAGGCCGCCTGGCCCCGAAGACCTCGTAAGCTTAGGATATCTTGAGATACCAAGTAGTCTAAAGAGCTACTTAAAGAAAAGATAATATAAATTATTGGCTTGGCACCGAATAATAAAGTATATCGTATTTTGCATGACACCCCTTATATTTTGGGGCCAAGGTGGAGAATCGATAGAGGCTTCGTTTCTAATCCATTCAGTAGGCTTCCTCTCAGTTATTGTATTAATTGTTATTCTTGCTACTGGTCAAAAAAAACTGCCGTCTACTCCTTTAGATGGCGTCTTAACAGTTTTTCTAGGCATTAATTTCTTTTCATATCTAATTTCGATATATCGTTTTTCGACACAATTAGAAATTTTGTATTCTATTTCATGCGTAGGAGTTTTATTTATACTATTAACACTTACTAAATTAGACCACCAACTCATATATCTAAAATATTTAGGCATACTTGGGCTTGGACAAGCTTTGTTTGGCTTAATGCAATTCTATGTCTTTGATGTTCCTAGGGCAAAAGGAACATTTTTTAGCCCCAACCAAATGGCTACTTATTGTCTGTGTTCTTTTGCGATATCGTTTGTTCTTTTTGTCGACAGGAAGTGTAGCAAGGGGAAGAGATTGCTATGGCTAATTGGTGGCGCACTTTGTCTGTGGGCCACGTTAACGACAGGGTCAAGATCGGCCATGGTGTCGCTATTGGTAATTGGAATTTTTGGAGCAATATATCGTTGGTTCGATAGAAGATTGGTCGCAGGAGCTGTGGCTTGCGTCGCACTTTTTGTCATAATGCCAAGTCCAATAAGAGATCGACTGCTGTTCTCCGGTTCTATGGATGTCTATGCCGTCAAGAGGCCCGAGATATGGATGAACAGCGCCAGGATGTTAATGGATAACCCTTTATCAGGTGTAACGCTGGGAAACTTCGAGTACGCGGCCATTCGTTACCAATTTCCGGTTGATGGTGGAGTTGGTCGGTACTCAAAGAGGTTTGTAACCGCTGACAACGGATTCTTGGAATTCGCAGTGGAGACCGGCATTCCTGGTCTTATCTGGATGATCTGGGGAACGTGGGTAGTCACTAGGCTTTTTCTTCGAGGGAAGAAGGCTGTCACAGGTAGCCTTCATGAGGTTTCTTTTTGGGCCGCGTCAATTGTACTCTTGGTATTGGCCTCGCAGATGCTGTTTCACAAAGTTTACCACTCCCCTCCAAATGTGCTCATGGGGATAGTAGCACTTGCAATACTGGTATCCATAGGTAAGGGGCCAGACTCAGACCATGATAAAAAGATGGGTATGCCATTTCGGTGGTTTGAAAGAAGGCGATCCGTAACAAGACCTGTAAGAGTGATTGTGTGCACAGGAGCCATTTTTATGGTTAGCTTATGGTTATGGCCGTCTTATTGTTTGGCACCATATCTAGCTTCTAGACATTACGAGAAAGCAATAAGATTTCAATCGAGTGGGGACTTGGCTCAAGCTGTAAGAGAGCTGGAAAAGGCAACAGAATACAACCCTGGACAAGCCTTTTTTCACCGGCGCCTCGGTGACATAGCCATGGAGCGTTTTTCTGCTAATCACTCAGAGGAAATGAGTCAAAAGGCTTTCAGAGAGTTTAGTAAGGCCATCCAATTGAACCCTATCCATCCCCCTTTTTGGCACACTTTGGCCAGGTATCACGAGTTCATGGTCACGTTTTCCAAAGGGCGGGAAAGAGACGAGCACATCGAACTGGCCGCGAGCGCCTACGAGAAGGCGATGGAGTTGGCTCCCACCAACCCCTTTTATAGAGTGAGTTTGGCTGCTCTGCGCATCAAGGCAGGCCAACAGGAAATGGCCGTGGGGCCACTGAGGCAGGCTTTGCGGTTAGAACCAAACTTTATCACGGCAAAGGTGATGCTCATTGACCTTCAGGAAAAATTGGGCCGCACGGAGGAGGCCTCTGACTTGAAGGCCGACCTGAAGGAGACCGTGAAAAGGATTTCTGGCCTCAAACCCATGAATGACTACGAGGCCAGGCTTCTCATGGATCCGGCCAGATATTTCAAGGATCAGGGATGAGTTGGTCCTTCCAAGTGGCATGTCTGGATGGCCGTTGCCCCATTTCTTCTAACGCTTGTTACACTCCAAGACGATTAACCCGGGACGTCTCTCTTATCTCGCTCTGGCGTTGATATATCGTTGGCTGGTATGTGCTCCTGGTCTCCGCCTTTCGGATTCTACCAATGCACCTGTATCATTGGCCCAGGGGATCGCCTGACCTTCACGGCCGGCCTTCTGGTCACCTTTGCCTTCTTGCTCTTAGAATCAAAAAGCTTTTGCCTGAAGACATCGGGGTTGATCCTCGCAGGTTTGGCCCTTTCACTTCTGCGATCAAACATGTTATGGGTTCTTATCCTGGGGGCGGTCACCCGTGGCGTCTGCAGATTGAGAGACAAGGCAGAGCTTATGAGGCTGTTCTTGGTCCTTGGGGGGTGGCTCTCTTGCTCTTCTTACCATATACAGTAACGGAGTATTTCAGGATGGGCCAGCCTGTTAATGCTTCAGGCCTTGCTGTACGTTACTGGGCCAACAGGCAGCTCTTTGGCCCCCACAGGCTCCCCAGAGTTTCGCCGAGGTGCTTTCGGACTCATTTAGGGGAGGATATTTAAACCCGTTTCATTATATTTTTGCTATGCACAATCTGGAGCAGGCTTTGCTTAGGACCAGGGAATACCACTGGCGTCATTGGTCTCGAATCATGGCCGACAATGAACACAGGGCTCCCGATGCGGTTGTGTGCCGAAGGCTCCCGGACTTGATGTTGGCAGCAAAGGGGTTCGTGGGGATTCCTTGTATCTATGAAGACAGGCGCATCTAGGGCATCACTTCCTTGACATCTCTCATGGCTTTCAGGTCTACAGGGATGTGATTTTGGTGTAACACATTTTTCTTTTCGGCTAATGGGTATTTTAGCTACCAAGCTGGGGGGCCTCCCTTTCTTAGTGATGACGTTTGTGCAAGTCTTTTTCTTCCGCCATCCGGGGGAGATTCCTGTTCGGAGTTCGGCGTGCCTGTTGTCCCTCCTCGTGCCATCGCGGTCCGGTAGGCTGTCAGGGGGGCCTAGAGAAGGCGCCAAAAATTGGGCACGTTCCAAGATCGGTAATTGGAGAAGCTTGAGAAAAGATGGCATGCTTTTCCCCTGGGGCGGATGCACTAGCATTGAAGGGTTAATCAATCGAGTTAGTGAAAAAATGGAGGGAAAGTGGCTCCGGGTAGGGTGAAATCTCCTGAAGGGTCAAGATCTGGCGCAGCCAGGGGACTGGAGTGGTTGGGGACAGGGGGTGTCCTTTTCCTGGCCGAGATACGCTGCCTCCTGTTTTTTGGTAATGAGCTGCCATGGGAGTTAAGAGAGCTTGCTTCCCAGGAAACCCGAGGAGGAGTTGGACCCGAAGGCACCATGTGGCTTGACTGGGTGGGGATTCTCGTCTTAGGGACGGTGCTACTCGGGAATCTTATTCAGAATAGAAGTCTTTTGCTGACGCCGATCTTAATGTGGCTTACTGGTGCAGGGTTTGTTTTCTGGCACGGCCTGCACAGTTCCGAAGCCATGAGGGTCGGCTTCAGCTGGCTCGGAGCAACGGCGCTGGGATTGAGCGCCCTTCACCTGGGATGGAAGCGAACTCCCAGGAAATGGCTCATCGCTGGGCTTACTGCACTCCTTTTGCCGTTGGCCGCAAGGACAACGGTCCAGGTTCTCTTCGAACATCCTCTCACGGTCTCCTATTACCTGGAGCACAAGGACGAGATCTTGGCTCAATACGGATGGCAGGAGGGCGATTCCGAAGCCAAGCGATTCGAAGGTAGGCTTTTGCGCAATGATGCCAAGGGGGCCTTTGTCCTGCAAATACCTTTGCCACGGTTTTACTGGGGCTCACAGGAGTGGCAGTCGGGCTACTGGCAGAAGCGATTTCTGTCTGGCGGTCAGGAGGGCGGGCGGCTTTCGTTATGGTTTCGGGTGGGTTGGCAGCACTTGGAGCGGGATCGTTGGTGCTCACTCAGTCCAGAGGAGGGATAGGTGCCCTGGTGTTGGCCGGGATCACACTCCTGACGTGTAAATGGGGGGCACGGAGATGGGGAAGACCCTGGTTGTGGAGGATCGCATGTCTTGTCCCCATTGTTGGCATTCCTGTAGCGGTGTGGGGTCTGGGGGAGCAAAGCCTGGGTGGGAATTTGGTCTTAGACACTTCTTTGGCGGTGCGTGGGTGGCACCTAGAAACGGCGAAAATCCTTTGGGTGAAAGAGCCAATCATAGGCGCAGGACCCGGAGGCTTCCAGGAAAAATATATGGTCCATAAGAACCCCTTGAGCCCTGAAAATGTAGCTGATCCCCACAATATTATTGCGAGCTGGATAGCATCTCTGGGTCTGGGAGGCATCGCCTGGTCCCTTTTGCTAATTTGGATGGTATGGAAGGCGACTGCATTGCTGTGGATGGCAAATAAAAACAGCCAGCCTTCCGCAGATGGGGAAACCGATGGGTTAGCTCTTGTTCCATTGGGAGTTGTGGTCTTGCTTTGTGCAACGCAATACTCATTACAGGTCAAGGAACAAGGGCCCGAAATGGCTCTTGCTTGGTTGCTGGGGGCCGTGGGGGCTGTGATAACGGTCCTTGTAATGTGCCGCCAGGAAGTGGCGGCCAAGACATATTCACGTTATGGTGTCCTCCTGGCAGTGCTGGGTGTCACCATCCACTCCCAGATTGATATCTCCATGTCAGATCCCATGGCGGCACCACTCCTTATGAGCATTGTGGGGCTTGGTGCCGCAATGACTGAAGATTTGTCATTGGCTGTTTCTGTTAGATCCGCAGATCCAGGGTCAACCCGGCAACAAAGCAATTCTCCCTTATCCCATAGGGAGGTTATCATTGGATGGGGACTTATCAGTCTAGTAGGGATACTGACAATAGTGCTGCTTTTCATGTTTGTTCTTCCTTTTTCCAGGGCAGCGGCCGAAATTAGATTGGCAGTAAAGGAGGCGTTAGCGGATAATCCTCAGAGGGCGATGAAGCATCTAGAGAAAGCCTCCCAAGGACTTCACACTGACCCTCGCCCTTTTTACCTTGGGGGTGTGATCAGTATGCAGGAAGCAAGCGTATCATGGCAAGCCGGTAAGATGGATGTGACAGAGGAGTTTTTTAAGGCAGCTTTTGATCGATGGGACAAGGCCGAGCAGTTGGGCTCAAGAAGGGCTTTCCTTTGCAGGCGAAAGGCGGAATTGGCAGCCCGGTTGTTCGCGTTTACTGGAAAAGAGGAATGGAAGCAGAGGGCTTTGAACGAGGCCGGGAAGGCTTTAAGCATGGATCCGTACAATCGTTACGGCGCTATTAAAATGGCCGACTTGGCGGGATCGCTAGGTTTTTGTGAGGAGGCTTCCAAGTGGTATAAGCAAGCACTGAGGATGGATGACTTCCTGACAGTTCTTCCTGCCCTTCGGTTTTCAGAGAAAGAGAGAAGCCGAGTTCAAGAAAAACTTAGGGGTCTCAAATGTCACAATACCTCCTAAAGACCGCAGCTTAAACGGTGCTACGCGAGATGATAAGGATAGCCCATTTGATAACGGGCCTTGAAACCGGCGGCGCCCAGATGAGCCTGCTAAGGTTAATTGAAAGGCTTGGCCCGAAGTACTTTCGTTGCATAGTGATCTCCCTCAAACCTGAAGATTCTTTGAGCGTGCATTTGTTTGATTCAGGGACAATGGTTTACCATTTGGGCATGGGGTGGGATCCTATCTCTCTTTTTGTGGGGATTAAGAAGCTAAGAAGCATACTGAAAAAGTTCGCTCCCCACATAATACACGGATGGATGTATCACGCAAATCTCATTGGTCTGTTAGGAGCCAGACTTCTTCCCGCTAAGCCTAGAGTGGTGTGGGGGATCCGCCACTCTCTGGAGAATTTCGAGAGAGAGAAACGTTCAACTCGATGGATCATACGCTTGGGTGCCTGGCTTAGCAACAAGCCAGACAGAATAATATATAACTCGTACGCCGCAGCCTCACAACACCGAATTCTTGGATATGCTTCAGGCCGAGACTTGGTGATACCCAACGGGATTGACTGCGAGCGCTTCAAGCCATCCCAAGAGGCTCGTCTATGGCTGAGAAATGAGGTACTAAGACTCAACGATGAGGATTTTCTCATAGGGATGGTGGGACGATTTCACCAGGTGAAAGGCTATGGGGTCTTCTTGAAAGCAGCCGGGATATTGGCTCAGAAGAGTGCCAAAATAAAATTCTTGTTGGTGGGCAAGGGAGTTGACTACAGGAATCGTAAGCTAGTTTTGATGCTCCAGGAGAACGGCCTGCAAGGAAAAGTTTACCTGATGGGAGAGCGCTTCGACTTGGAGCGGATATTGCCTGGCCTGGATTTGCTTTGCTCGGCTTCTCACGCAGAATCCTTTCCTAACGTTGTGGGGGAGGCTATGGCCTGTGGTGTGCCTTGTGTTGTGACTGATGTCGGCGATTCGGCGAGGATATTGGGGCAATGTGCAGAGCTTGTACAGAGGGAGAATCCTGCAGGCATTGCTGAAGCTCTGATGAAAATAATGTGCTTATCTAATTGCGATCGGGAAAAACTGGGACTCATGGCAAGGAAAAGGATAAGATTGTTTGACTGTCGGGAGGCGGATAGAAGGTTGTGCATTCTATATCAAAGCTTGGCACAAGTTAATTAGTTAATCTGCTAATGGAATGGTGGTGTAAAAACTTTTGTGTAAATTTTTGGGACTAGAAAAAAGGGCACTTTTCCTTTAACCCAGATTTCGCTTTAATTGATTTCAGTGCGGAGAGAAGCGGTGATTTCATCGTGTAAGGTCATGAAATAAAAAGCCTCCTCGGTGTATGTTTGCTTTGCCAAGAGCAATAACAACCACCAAAGGAGGCACCCAGAAGGTGAAAAAGAGTATAGCGAAAATCCAGGTCAGATTCCGGGGAAAAACGTATATTAGCCGCGCTGGTCTGAAGCCTCTGAGCCCGTTTGCTGGTTGGTTTGGGATGCGGAAGGTTATCGAGTCGCATCTGTCCTGCTTCAGCTGGAATTGGAGTTTTCCTCTGTTTGTGATAACTATTGGGCTATTGGGAGGGAGGAGGAAGACGCCATGAGCAGGAAGCAGA
>FWWM01003443.1_pt1 | contig 39302 bp, 48 predicted proteins | sample 2228351 | NCBI WGS metagenome assembly FWWM01 (sample SAMEA103939774, study PRJEB20133) | metagenome
GTGCGCCGGGGAGGGTTGCCGCCTGCGCATTATCGCGGAGTACGAGGCCGGGGGAGAGAGGAGACAGCTCAAGATGGAGTGGTATTGGAGCAAGGTACAGAAAAAGAAAGGTGAGACAACGGTCACGTACTACTATGAAGCGGCATGGCCGACAGTCAAAAACGATGTGGAGGCCGCCGTGTTGAAGGCGCTGACGGGGAAGGCGAAGAGGGTCAAAGTATGTCTCCTAGCCGACCAGCTAGACGCCCTGCGTCGCTTTAAGGCGCTGAAAGATGCCATAGATCAGTGGAGAAGGGGAATACCGCAAAACCGGCAATCACAAATGAGCAATAAATAGACATGAAGCACTGCGGCCAGGTGGATTTTTCGGCGCAAAAATTCGTTGAATTTGACGTGTATAAGACTCTGGGCAGTTTCCAGCTCAGAGCTAAGGGGGTGTTTAAAGAGGGGGTTACGTGCGTCGTGGGGCCCAACGGCTCTGGTAAGACCACTTTGCTCAAACTACTAGCCGCCATATATAAGCCAGATTCGGGCTATATCAACTACGTCGGAATTAGCTCAAAGGTGTATGTTGGCGACTTCTACCTCCCGCCGGAGAGCCGCGGGTTAGACATCGTGTTAGCCGGGAGGTCGAGGTTTGGGAAAAGGCCTGTGGGAAAAGCCGACGTGGAAATGGCAGTTAAATACGCCAGTCTGCTCGGAGCTTCTGATTTACTGGCCAGGAGGATCTCATCGCTGAGCGGGGGCGAGAGGCAGAGGCTAGTAATAGCAGCCGCTCTCTCATCAGAGGCAGACCTCTTATTACTAGACGAGCCTCTCTCTAACCTACACGGCAATTGGAGGGGGAGGGTTATGGAAATTTTGCGTAAATACGCCGAGAAGAAAGTGGTCGTCATAACTACACACCATGGCGACGTATTGAAATGTTGCCAAGAGGCTTTCCGAATGGAAAACGGCGTGTTAAAACAGGGGGGGTGGGTGGAAGAGGCGGACTGCGGGCCGTGAAAGAGCGTATTCCCAACTGCTAAAGGGAGCGCCGTCTGTAGCCTATAATTAGCGAAGCTTTTCATAAAATTGCACGGCCGTCGCTACCCAGCCCTACCTCTTGTATTTTGCGATGAAAATATAAACGGCCTCGGCGTTTTTTCTAATGAAGTTTATCGGCTCGTCCCCCTTAACACCCCCTCATTTTTAACTTTTAAATTGCCCTAGTCTCATAGCGGTTTCGCCTTGATATTGCCCTGGCTATTAAAGCCAGCTAACTATGCTGTTGCCGCATCTTTCATTTAGCTCCTATAAGGCTATAAACATGTTCATAGCCTAAGAGTATGAAGAAGATTAGATTGAGTTTTGCCAATTTTCAAATAGAGTTCGCCGACCGCGATCTTGCATTGAGACGAGTGGAGGAGTGGGCAGAACGCGGAATGACTGTAGTACACGTGGTGTACGGCCCGGAGGGCTGTGGCAAAACGGCTTGGCTTCGCCAAAGCGCAGTTTTGCTTAGGGAGCTCGGCTTTCACGTCATATACGTAGACGCGCTTCACAGGTATTTCGAGGCGTATACAGATGTCAAGGAGGTGGCGAAAAAACTGGCGGAGGCCGCGGCTGAGGCCGTAGACATTGCCCAACTCAAATTAGCCACTCTAGCCATTGACTTAGCCAAGGAGCTTATAAAACGGCGTAAGCGAAAAGTGGCAGTGCTGGCAGATGACGTGTTTTCAGCAATTGGCTTGGACAAAGCCGCTATTTACGTCAAGGGGCTTTTAGGCCTTATAGAATACCCACCTGGAGATTACGACGCAATGATAACAATAGCAACGACAAGCGAGGGCGCGTCTAGACGCGAAATCGGCAGACACAGGTGGGCCTATCTAGACGCCATGTGGAACATGCCTCGCGACGGCTTTAAACAGCTGTACGACCAACTGCCCGGCGAAAAGCCTCCGTTTGACGATGTGTGGAAAACAACGGGGGGAAATCCCAAACTACTTGGCCAGCTCTATGAATTTGGGTGGGATGTGGAAAAACTCGTACAGAGGCTTGTAGAGGATAGGGAACTCGCGTCGTTTAGTTTGCTTAAGTGGGGCAGTTGGCTTAAGACCGCGGTGGAGGATCCCGACGTGCTTTGGAGTCCCGACACGCCGAGGGAGCTCGTCGAGGAGCTAATTCGCAAAAACTTAATTATATACAACTTACATAGCAGAGACCCTTACTTCTGGATAGACGTGCCGCCCCCTGAAAAAGACTTAGGACTATGTATTGGTAAACACGTGGCTTGGCAAACTCCGCTTCACAAAGAAGCTGTGAAGAGAGTTTTGACACAACACGACTAGACTCGTCTGGCATACGAAGTATAGAACTTATAACGCACACCGCCGGCTTCTAGGCCTATGGATAGCCTCTCTAGTCCTGGAATGTATAAAAGGGGGATTCTTGCCTTAATTAAAGCGCCTATAGGTATCCTATTGCGAAATATCTACTAGACTGCACGTCGGAAATAATGTTATACGCCTATGGTGAAATTGAATAAAGGAGAGTAGATCAAAGTTCGGGGATATGCGACAAGAATCCATGACGGGGCGCCACCCCGCCCCGGGCACGGCGAGGAGTCAAAAGGAACTGGTCTGCCAAAACCGACTGCCAGGGCGTGGCCCGCTCCGAAAGCCGCTGGCTACCCGGAGGCCCGCGCCCAAGATGCCCGGAGGGCGTGAGGGACACGTCGGCTATTTTCGTTAAATTTATAACCTTGCGACAAGTTAAGTTTGTGTCTCTTGTTGAAGAGATTAGGAGAGTGTTGATAGAGAATCCTGATATATTAGTAGACGTCCTCGTCTCTAGGCCCGAAATAGTCTACAAGGCATTGGCCAAGTTGGTCCCTTGGCAAAACTTAGCCACTAAACAAGACGTAGGAGAGTTGAGAAAAGAGGTGGAGGTTACAAAAGAAGAGCTGAAGAGGGATATTAGGCAAATTTCTGTAAAATTAGATGCGTTAGGGGCGCGTTGGGGCGTTCTTGGCGAAGACGCGTTTAGGGAAGGGGTAAGGGAGCTTTTGCGCGAGGTTGGCTACAAGGTGGAGAGGTGGCTGTACTACGACGCGGACGGACACGTCTATGGCTACCCCAGCGAGGTAGAGTTAGACATAGTTATAAAAGACGGCGTGGTAATTGCCGTGGAGATTACGTCTAGTTTAAAAAGAGGAGACTTGTATATAGTAAAACGAAAAACAGAGCTGTATACAAAAGCCTCGGGAAGGCTCGTTAACGCAGTTTTAATCATAACGCCGTATATAAACGACAAAAACCCAAACTATGTAAAAGTCATGGCAGAAAGAATAGGCATTAAGCTCGTGACTCCAGAAGAGGCGGCAGAGAAGCCTCTTTAAAAAACCACGTCATGTACGAGACAAAAATCGCCCTAGATTAATAATCGTTGCCAACGGAGGCTTTAAAACTACGACGAGGCAACAACTGTATAGACACTATAAAAACAACTCAATGGGGGATGCTAAAAGGCAGATGGGCCTTAAATGGACGAGTTGAAGGAATAGTTAGAGGGACTTGTAGGGCTTGAGCGCTCCAACGTGGAGCTGTATTTTGCCATACGTGGTGTAAAAAACAGTTATATTTGAGACGCCTATCCCGTAGGTGTGGAAGGGGCTGTGGTGTCAGCCCTTTACTCTTTGCCTAAAATTCACAACACAAGGTCTTGTAAAAATTTGGATCGCCTACAACATCGCTGTGTTTTACTTAGTCTACTCCTCGCCTTGATAATTACAGCTAACAGCGCGGCCAAGGCCACGAGCATAACGGGAAATGTCAACAACATGTACAGCAAGAAACCCACAAACCAATTCAAGAATCCGGAGCTGGAAAGGCTAAGGAGGAGAGGCGCCGCAATATGCAAGGCATATGTGGCAAGTCTAATGGGTTTAGACCTAGCCTCGCAGATGAGAAGCTTAACTTTGTCGAAATCAGCGGCGAGAGATATAGTCACAAATGCTATCCCCACGGCGGCGGGGCCGATGGCCAGATACGCCGAGTTGTAAAGCTACATTAACGACAAAGCGATAAGCAGAGCGCCAAGGGAAGAGATAGAGAAGACATTTCACGATAAGAATATTAAAAAAATCTTAAAATTTCCCGTGGCTTAAACTCTACTTGGCCAACTCCTGGCTAATAACTACATCACGTTTGGCGTTATGCTTTCAAGTAGTTTGTTAATGCCTGTCGTATTGGGTTTTCACAGAGGCGCCACGGCGCCGTCTCGGGGGGCGGCAATAGCGGCGGTAGTGATGATTGTAATTATTTTCACAACACTGGCCCTAGGCATATACTCATTAGAACTCTACCTCATTGCGATACATTACCAATATTTTACAAATTTAATTGCGACAATACCATATATGCGTAGAGAGCCGCACGTAGCTTCGGCGTTTATAATAGCCTCGATGATAATTATGGTGTTACTAAATCACTTGTATTCGTACATGTTCTTTCGCCAGTCGTAAACTGTATATCCGAGAGTTTTTCTAATATTAATAATAAGAGTATGGCTAGGAGTACGATGAGGCTTGTGTTTCTGAGCAATGGGTCATTCGCCGTATTATTCAGGCACATCTGGCAATCCATGGATCATCAATGTGGTTGGCTCGATACTACATATTGAGAGGAGATTGTGAGAAAGCAGAAGAGTTAATAAATGGGCAAATAAAGTAAAAACGCCTACAAACCTACTCCCAGAGCAGATAAATCCCTTTAACGGGAGTCCTGTATCAGTTACGCCACTTGCCTGGAGCCATGCGGAGCACCTAAAAGTTTACTTGATGAAAAAGAATATGTGTCATTGAGCTTAGGCGCCTAAAACTTAATACCTCTTTTACGTAGAGGAGAGAAAGCTCTCTGCATCGTTTATATTAGGTATTGCTTCATTATCGCCTCTGGCCGTAATGACCAAAGTCGCTGCGGCTGTGGATATTTCAAATGCACGTTGTGGATTTACACCAGAGAAATAAAGGGCAACGAAAACGCTCATTATCGCATCGCCAGCGCCCGTAGGATCCTCCACGCAAACATCGTACGCAGGTTTAAAATATTTCTCTCCGTCGTAGAAAAGATAAGCGCCTTTACGCCCCAATTTGTAAAAAAGCACCCTTGCAGTTGGAGATGAAAATCTGATCAAAATAGAGAATAGGCGACAAGAGAATTGTGGCGAGACTTGGCAAAGCACAAACGTCAGCGGAGTAGACAAAGCTGACCTACATCCTAAGGCTCTTACAGAGGCATAAGCCAAGTACAACTGTTGTATAATGTGGGGGCGGCTTTGCCCATCATTGAGTGGCTGGTTGGCCATACAAAAAAAGGCTGTTTCAAAGGCTTGACAAACGCCGAGTTTTGTGCTTATTGCCGAGCTGTAGGGCTACTCGCTTAGGCGTCTTCTCTCAACTCCCTTCTGGGCCTGTAGCTGTGGGCATGGTCGGGGTTGTACACAGCGCTGCGGGGTATCTCCGGCGGCTGTACTGACTCGCCGACTATAATAACGGCGTCTCTTACTATTCTCTCCGCCTTGACCTTTTCGGCTATATCCCTTAAAGTGCCTTGGATAATTTTCTGATCTGGCCACGTGGCCTTATACACCACTGCCACGGGAGTGCCGGGGCTTAGGCCCCCCTCTTCAAGCTCCTTCACGACTTTGTCGATAACGTGCACCCCTGTGTATATCACGGCAACGGCGCCCGTCTTGAGGATAAAATCGGCTACGTCTTTGAGGCTCCCCCTCATCGGCACTCTGTGTGACGCCCTAGTGATCACCACGTGCTGGACCCTTTTGGGCACTGTGAGCTCTATCCTCAGCTGGGCGGCTGCGGCCAACGCGGCCGTCACCCCGGGCACTATCTCGTACTCAATCCCGGCGAGTTGAAGGGGGATTATCTCCTCCCACAACGCGCCGTAAATTGAGGGATCACCTGACTTTAGCCTAGCCACGAGTTTGCCCTCCCTGGCCTTTTGAATCATGAGCTTAACTATTTCCTCTGTCACCATAGACGCGCTGTTGTAAACCTCGGCGTCTTGCCTGGCGTATTTCAACACCTCCGCGTTTACCAAGGAGCCGGCGTATACCACCACCTCAGCCTGGGATAAGTATTTCACGGCTTTCACCGTCAACAGCTCCGGGTCCCCCGGCCCCGCGCCGATGAAAACTACCTTGCCCGCCATAGGTATACAGTGGTGAAGTAATCGGACCATGTAATTCTGTTAGACACCGCCTCTCCCTCCATATAACACCTCCTAACGGCGTAGCCGCCGTGCGAAGACAGCAACTCATTTAGCAACTCTATATTCCTATTGGCCTTTGCCACCACTACCACGTCAAACAAACGCAAGGCCTCTTTTAACAAGTCAGCTCTAGAGGCGGGCACAATGGCCACCGCCATGTCGCCAACTGCAAGCTCCACGCCGGCTCTGAGGCTACACGAAATCAATGCCGAAACTCCAGGCACGTACTCCACAGGCCTATCGACATACTTTCGAATTTTCCCAAATGTGCTATACAGAGAGGGATCACCCAAAACTGCGTATACGGCGTTTTCGCCTGACGATATTATCTTGGCGATTTCTCTCAACTGCTCTTCCCTCACGCCGCCCATATTAAACGGCAACTCCACCACGCGCCCTCTGGCGTATTTCAACACTATGTTCTTCGCCAGGCTAGCCTCAGATCTGCTTGACCGCGGGACGTAAATAACGTCTGCTTTTGACAAGAGGCGTATTGCCTTTATAGTCAACAGCTCGGGATCCCCAGGGCCTAAGCCGACTACTCTAAGCATATGCCGTGATTATATACACTGGGTTTAACGGGGACAGTATTGTATAGCCCCCAAGCCTCCTCCCCCTCGCTATGTAGACTTGGGCAATTTCATACTTCACGCCGGCGTTTTCAAGAAAGTCGAGAGCAAGCCGAAGGGACTCCAGCGTTATTACATCCGCCACTATTACGCCTCCTGTCCCGGCGAGTTCTAACGCCGTTTGAAATAACATGGGCAACTCCCTGCCCCCTCCTCCGAGGAAATACCGATTTGATCTCGGCAATTTAGGCAAGAGCTCCAACGCGTCGCCCTCCGCGACGATTAACCTGTCCCCCACGCCGAATTTCGCAGCGTTTTTCTTTGTGATCTCAACTGCCAAGGGGTCTTTATCTATTGCGTACACCTTTGATCCCTCGCCCATAATTAAGGCGGCCTCTACGGAAATAGTGCCAGTTCCGCAGCCCACGTCGACGAGAGTGCCGCCTTTTATGAGGCGTAGTTTTGATAAAGCCAAAGCGCGGATCTCTGCCTTAGTCATTGGGACGCCTTCGGCTCTTATAAACTCCTCGTCTGGTATTCCCGGCGTGGCGTAGGGCCAGCTCATGTCGTGCTGAACAACACCTCGCCTTTGTCGTTCACGACATATATCTCGACGGGGATTTTAAAACGCTCTAGATATTCCTTCGCCCTACGCGCCATGATCGCAATAACGCCCCCGGCGTAATCTCCGGCTTTAGCTAAGGCCTCGCCCACAGAGGCCGCGTTGCTTACCTCCAGCAGAACCTCATATGGCGCCCTTAATTTCACTAACGCATACAGCACGGCCTCCACTCTGCCATCGCATTGAGCGCTGTGAGTGTTGTAAGCCCCAAGCGCCAGCTTTGCCAGCTTGCCTGGCATTGTGAACAAATACGCCGCCTTATAGCCGAGGGCCGCCGCCTTTTCAACGGCATATCCCACCATGTCGCCAATTTTCACAACAACGTCGCCGAACACGGCCTGGGCCGCTTTATACGAGGTATTGCCCTGGGCTAGAATAGCGATATCTCTCCTCTCTCTCAGCGCCGAAAGCTCAGCCTCTATATGGCCGAGAAATTCATCGGCTGAAACAGGCGCCTCAATGCCTGTGGTGCCGAGTATTGATATGCCGCCAACAATGCCGAGGCGGGGGTTCATTGTCTTTTCAGCTAAGAGCTTGCCGTCAGGGACTTCCACGAGAACCTCTGCCCCCTCTAAAACCTCCCGCACCGCCTCTTCTATCATGCGTCTGGGAACTGGATTTATGGCATGCTCGCCCGGAGGCACTGGAAGCCCGGGCCTTGTCACTATGCCAACCCCCTCGCCGCCTTTAATCACAACGCCGTTGTTTAACGGCCTCACGCAAGCTCTAATAATAACGCCGTTTAACACGTCGGGGTTATCGCCTGAGAACTTCCTCACCTCGGCGCAGTATATCTCCCCCCTTTGAAACACCCTCTCCACGAATACCTCTACCCGTAGCCCTATTGGCGTGGGCACAGTTACGGATTTGGGCACTATGCCTTTGGAATAAAGAGCGGCGGCCTTGGCGGCTGCGGCAGCGGCCAAGCCCGTGGTGATGCCGTATTTTAAAAACGGGTTCATAGCCTGTACTTATTGCTATAACCCCTGGGAGTTATCAAATAGCCCCGCCACGTGAAAGTCTCCGAATTGCCCACTATAATTGTCGTTCTCATGTCAATCCAGTCCATGTCTACTTCGCCCAAAGCGGTTATCCGCTCCTCCTCTCCTTGTCGATATGCGTTTTTCACGAGGCCCACGGGCGTTGAATCCCCCCTCACAGAGCGGACTACTTCCAGCGCCGCCTTGGTGAGTCCGCTATCTATTGGGTTGTAGAAGACCAAGACGAAATCTGCCTCAGCGGCGGCTTTGACTCTGCGGATGATTGCCTCTCTTGGCGTTAATAAATCGCTTAAGTTTATCACGGCGAAATCAGATCCCAAGGGGGCTCCCAGCTTAGCGGCCGCGGCCAAAGCCGCAGTTACGCCGGGGACAACCTCCACGTCCACCTCCACCCCCCTCTTAGCCATTAGCTCAAAAACTAACGGGGCCATTCCGTAAACGTTTGGATCGCCGTCTGATACTAACGCCACTTTACGCCCCTCTAAGGCCTTAGAGATGGATATCTCAGCTCTAAATATTTCCTGGCGCATTTTAGCCGGGATAACCTCCTTACCCTCCAGTAGATCTTTAATCAACCCTATATACGTCTCATAACCCACTACAACTTCGCTTTCTTTAATCGCCTCCACGGCTCTAAACGTCCTCACAGAGGGATCCCCCGGACCTATTCCCACGATTCTCAGCCTACCCCTCATACGCCAGGCGCAACAGTTCGTTGAATAGAGCCACGGCAATCCCCGAACCCCCGTAGGTTCCGCGTATTACAACGGCGGGAAGCCTCGATTTCACCAGCTCCTCCTTAACGTGAGAGGCGTTGGTGAAGCCAACTGGCGCTGCCACGGCGAAGGGTATATCCGCTTTGCCCTCAGACCACATATCTAAAGCCGCTTTTAAAGCAGTGGGAGCGTTGCCTATGACGACGCAAGCGCCGTTTAGCCGAGACAGCCAGTAGCTCATTCCAGCCGATGCCCTAGTCCCCCCGTTATTTACAGGCGCCTCCACAGCGATGTATACATGCGGATACCGCATCCCAGCCGCCACCATTTTAACATCGACAACACACGGCGCCTCTGCTATTAAAGCCTCACGCGCCGCGCCCAATAAATCGTCTGAAATATAAACAAACTTCGCCAGCTCTAAGTTGCCCGAGGCGTATACAGCTCTTGCAATAATTCTATGTTTCCAGTTATTGAGATCTAGCCCGAGGGCCGCGGCGACGTAGCCCATGGAGCTCATCTCAATCTCCTCGGCGTCTGAGATATAACCGCTTTCTACCCCGTTGCCCAAGGCCCTTTTAACCCTTGAGAGAAGGGCGTTGAAGACCAGCGGCGAGTTCCCTAACGGCTCGGTGACGTATACCAACTTGCCGAATTTTGACATCTGCCACTTGCCCATCTCTACGCCGAGCTCGCCCAGAATATCCCTAACCACGTGGTTGCCAGCGCCTAAAAACGCCAAGGCTATGATCACCGGCCCCTCAGCCCTTTTTAAAAGATCTCTCCAATTAGGCTCTGCATATTCATTATACCCCACTACGGCCTTTACGCCGAGGCGGCGGGATAATTCCGCCGCCCACTCCTCCATTAATTTATTGAAGTCGCCTCTGCGAGAGCCGTGATTAACTACTATAATCTCCATGGCCTCTTAATGGGAGATGTGAGATAAAGCCCAGCCGCGACGGTGCCCCAAAACAGAGCCCAAGAGGTCAGGGCCAGCCCTTGAAGCGCTCTGAGCTCGGGGAAGTAGGGGATGTATTTCTCAGGCAGTGTGAAACTGGGAAACGCCGCAAAGCCCAAGACCGCCAGCGCCGCGCTGTGGATTACAAATCTCGAGCTCCTCCCCAGCGCCAGGAGATAAAGCCATATGAAATTATACAGGAGATAAACCCCGTGAACAACCTCTCTCCACCACACTGGCTCGACGTAAGAAACGCCGTGTGGAGTAGGTAGCCACTTCAAGTCCGGCAGTAGAGAGAACGCTGTAAAGGACAACATTGCGCCGGTCAGAATGCCCAGCCTCTCAGATATATAAGCCAAGAGTACCCCCCAAAGGCCGCCGGAAATGCCTGCCGTTAAAACGGCGGCCCATTGCGCGTATTCCTCCTCCGGCTCCGTAGCCAGTTGTTCGTGCAAAGATTCCGCCAACGGCGCCGCAAAGTAGTATAAATACGCCATTTGAATTAAACCGGCCAGAAAGCCCGCGGCGAAGCCCCTCCTTAATGACATGGAATCCCCCAAAGGTGTCTCAGCTCGTGTACGGCGTTATAGATCGGCGTTGGCACCACCTTCTCGAGCAGACCGCCTAACGCCAAATTCCAGGCTGCTGGGTATAAAATAAGCGAAAGGGCCAGGCCAGCCGCGGCCGTCAACCCCAGCTCAAACCAACGGCTTGACGTCACTTTTGTTATGAGCTTTACCCTTTGCGAGACTTTGTTCAACTCCATAAATAGTGGAAAAAAATCCTATATTTAAATATTTCTGACGCATTTCCTTAACTCTGGAGAAATATTTAATAATGGATTTTTTGCCACCTCTAGTGATTTACGTTATTGGGGCCGGCCCCGGCGATCCCTCAATGATTCCTTTAAAGGCGTTGGAAATATTGAAAAAATGCCCTTTAGTAATGGGGTGGCGTAATGTAGTTGATAAACTGCGCGAATACATAAAGGGGGAGGTGGTGTATTTAACCTATACAAATCAAGAGGAGATTTTGCAAAAATACTTAAAGACAGAGGGGGATGTCTGCATAATAACCCACGGAGATCCTTGTGTTTCCGACTGGGAGTTCTTAGAGAGAATAAAAGCCTTTAAAGCCGACGTGGTTGTTATAAACGGCGTATCTTCACTAAACGTCGCGCTGGCCCGTCTGGGTCTTGACATGGCGCATATAGTCTTCGCAACGCTCCACGCAAGATCGCCGCAGGATTTAAGGCCCCTGGTAGCGATCTTACATCATAGAGTTCTGATAGCCTTCCCCTACCCGACGGCGGATGGCCCACAGCGTTTAGCGAGGGAGCTCATAGCGCTTGGGGCTACTGGCTGCAAGGCGACAGTGCTGGAGAACTTGACCCTCAAAGACGAGCGGATCTGGCAAGGCGGTCTGGAGGAGCTCTCCCGCGAGACGCGTCACTTCAGCGATCTATCTGTGGTGGCCGTGGATTGCCGTGGCAGTTCTTGAGCTACTCTGGCGCGGCGTCGCAATTATACACGCCTCGGCGGCCGGGAGGAGGCCTGCTGAAAAACTGGCAGAGGAGCTGGGGAAGGCCGGCGTTGTTGCACATATATTTCAATTCTCACAGCTGGACGCCATATGGGGGTGTTATGACGCGTATGTATTTATCATGGCTCTCGGCGGAGTGGTAAGGGGGATATGCAATAAAATTACCCATAAGGAGACTGATCCGCCGGTGCTTGTGGTGACGCACGACTTGAAATATATAATACCCATTTTGGGATTGCACCGAGGCGCCAATGAGCTGGCCGGAGAGCTGGCGGCGTTAATAAGAGCAAACGCCGTGGTGACGACAGTGGCTGAGAAAATGGGGCTTACCCCCGTGGAAGTTGTTACAAGGCTTCTCCTCTGCAAACTAGAACAGAGCGCCGTGTTAGAGGTATATAAAGCCCTAATAGAGGGCAAACGCGTCTGCGTAGAGGGCCTGCCCCCCGGCGTAGTGGGATATGCCGACAGCCCCCCGTGTGATATTGTTATTAAAAGAGGTTACTGTGAGGGCCGTTTTTGTTGCAGGCCGTTAAGGCTTTTCGTAGGCTTCGGCTCTAAAACTGGGGTATCTCCTCAGGAAATAGCCGAGGCCGTTAGGGCTTTATTAAATGTCATAAGGGCTGAGAGAGTGGAGGCAGTGGCGTCTATAAGGCCTGAGGTTTACCAAGTGGCAGAACTGCTGGGCGCCAGGCCGCTGTTGTTCAAGCCGGATGAGCTATCTGATGAGAAGTGTCTCTCTCCTCCAAATCAAATTGCGTTAAAAAGACTGGGTATTGGTAACGTGGCCGAGGCCGCGGCGCTGAAAGCGGCTGGGCCCGGGGGAGAGTTGTTAGTTAGGAAAAGGGCGTTTGGCGGCAAAATCACAGTCGCTATAGCGGCGGCTTCTCCTTATTCTGCCTTGTAGATTCCTTTATGTAGCAGTTCCACTGCCACTACGGCGGCATTATTACGCCGCCTCCTCATCAAAACGCCTCCGGAGGCGCCTCATACGGCCCCTGACAGTAAAACTCTCTCTAAAGAGCACAAGGCCTCAATATGTTCTGCCTCTTTCTCAACGCTATTTTAGCCGAATAGGATTGTAAACACCCTTCACAACACCCCCTATATGTGTCAGGAGATTGTTCCTGTACTGCAGTAGAAACCCCGTCATTAAGGCTAGTGTGGAGTTTATAGCGCACAACAAGCGACGGAGGCGCTAGGCAGGGTTAAGAGTCAGCGGAGTACCCGCGTCTTTATGCCTTCTTTCTCGGCGGCATCTGCGAGGGCTTTGTCCGCTGTATATAACTCGTGGCATTTAACCCGCAGACAACTGGCTATTTGGAGGGCGTCTGCGATATAGAGCTTGTGGGTTAAGGCGATGTGTATAGAGGCCTTCATAACACTTAACCCAATGGGGACTATTACCAAAGAGCCCAGCCTGCTCAATACGGCGATTTCCCTCAGCATTAGTGAAACGGCGGTTCTGACGTCGCCGCTCAACTCCCCCCTCCTTGCTTTCTTATCCGCGGCAGTGGCGGCTTCGCCGATGTTAAACACTGAGGTCGAGACTGCCACTTCGCCCCGGTATGCCGCCTCAAATAGCCCGTCTACCACGTCGCTATCAGCCTCCTTGACATACCGCTTTATTAAGGCGCTTGTGTCTAGATATATCACAGACGGCTCTCCCGGGCCCTCCTCAGCTCTTTCACAAGCTCTGAAGCCGGCGGGCCCAACGCGGCGGGCCTTTTGGCCTTTACTTCATCTGGCGTGTAGAACTGCCCCCCGCAGTCTAATTTCAGCTCACTGCACAGCTCAGCCGCAAGGCCCTCCCCGTCCATCAACGCGATATAGTCGTCAAAAAGCTCGCTTATTGACGTCTTCAAGCCGGCTCTGCTCAAGACGGCCCTCACTCTCCTCAACGTCTCCTCCCTCACAGAAAGCGTTAACTTCTTCACGTAAATCCAGAAGTAAGTATTTAATAAATTTTACGAAAAAGCACCATTGCGGGCGCGTCAAGGCGAGTTGAAAATGCAATTACTCCGAAGGATTCAGAGAGGGGCTGTGCATAGGCAACTGTTAAATATAAAACTAATTTATTGGCTATGGATAATACAATTATTAGAAGGGCCAGGGAGGGGAGAATCGACGATGAAATGCGTAAAATAGCTGAGGCGGAGGGAGTCTCTCCCGAGAAGCTGAGGGATAGAATTGCCAAGGGCCAGGTGGTGTACATCCGCAATGTGAAGTGGCCGAGCGAAAAGGTGGTGGCAATCGGCAAGGGGCTCTCCACGAAGATAAACGTCAATTTGGGTACCTCCACTGAGGTTGTGGATTTAGACTCGGAGCTGAAAAAAGTGGAGGTGGCTAATAAATGGGGAGATACCTTAATGGACTTAAGCGTTGGGGGCGATTTAGACGCCATTAGGCGCGCTGTTATATCCAAAAGCAAACTTCCCGTGGGCACTGTGCCGGTGTACCAGGCTTTTATAGAGGCTTTCAACAAGAGGAGCGGCGGCGCCTATTTCACAATAGACGACTTGTTTAACACAATAGAGAGGCAGTTGAAAGACGGCGTGGCCTTTATGACAATACACGCCGCTGTGACTAAAGAGGCGGCTATTAGGGTGTTAAAGAGTGATAGGGTAATACCCGTGGTGTCAAGGGGAGGAGACATGATTATTGGCTGGATGTTACACAACGACGCGGAAAACCCGTACCTCACCCACTGGGACTACCTCCTTGAGCTCTTCGCCCAATACGACGCCGTTATTTCTATAGGAGACGCCCTGCGCCCTGGGGCCGTAGCCGACGCACACGACGAGTTTCACGTGGGCGAGCTTGTGGAGGCGGCGCGGCTGGCCAAGAGGGCGATTAAAGCAGGGGTGCAAGTCATGATCGAAGGCCCCGGCCACGTCCCCCTCAACGACGTCATATGGACTATTAAGTTAGAGAAGAGGCTGACGGGCGGAGTTCCCTATTACGTCCTAGGCCCCCTCCCCACAGACGTGGCCGCCCCCTACGACCACATAGCCTCGGCGGTGGGCGCCGCCCTAGCCGCGGCGGCGGGGGCGGACTTGTTGTGTTACATAACGCCGGCGGAGCACCTATCTCTCCCAACGGTAGAGCAAGTGGAACAAGGCGCCATTGCCTATAGAATTGCCGCACATATAGGAGATGTGGTTAAGCTGGGGAGAAAGGCCAGGCGTTGGGACGACGAAGTCAGCTATTACAGAGGGAGGCTTATGTGGGACGAGATGATTAAAAGACTTGTCGACCCCGAACGCGCCTATAAGGTCTACACTCAATACGGCCCGCCAAAAGTAAAGGGCTGTACAATGTGCGGCGGATACTGCCCCATGAATATGGTCATTCAGCAAGCGCGCAGGCTAAAATAGAGCTAACGGCGGAGGAAAGAAATATATACCTATGCGTCTTGTGGGGCATGTCGTCTGCTGTTAGAATTGTTGAAAAGCAACTTGATGAAATACTGGCAATAGCCAAAAACCCGGCGCAGATACGAAACGCGGGCACGCTGGCGCACGTCGACCACGGAAAGACCACTACTTCTGACTCTTTGTTAATGGGCGCGGGTCTTTTGTCGCCAAAAGTTGCCGGCAAGGCCTTGGCAATGGACTACGTCCCCATTGAGCAGTTGAGGCAAATGACTGTCAAGGCGGCGAACATATCGCTATATTTCGAGTACGGGGGGAAGCCCTATTTAATAAACTTCGTCGACACACCAGGCCACGTCGACTTCACGGGCCACGTGACTAGATCGCTTAGGGTAATGGACGGCGGGCTGGTAGTAGTGGACGCGGTGGAGGGGGTAATGACCCAGACGGAGACTGTGGTGAGACAGGCGCTTGAGGAGTACGTAAGGCCCGTCCTCTTTATAAACAAAATTGACCGTCTCATAAAAGAACTGAGGCTATCTCCGCAAGAGATTCAACAGAGAATTTTAACTATTGTCAAGGACTTCAACGCCTTAATTGACATGTTCGCCCCGCCTGAGTTTAAAGACAAGTGGAAGATAGACCCCGGCAAGGGGCAAATGGCGTTGGGCTCTGCTTTGCACAAGTGGGGAATTACAATACCAATGGCACAAAAGGCAGGCATAAAGTTTAGCAATATTGTCGACGCCTATGAGAAGGGATATGTGGATCAGCTTGCCCAAGAGTTCCCCCTGTACAAAACCATTCTATCTATGATAATTGAGCACATCCCGCCGCCCAACGTGGCGCAGAAGTACAGAATTCCCAGGCTATGGCGCGGCGAGTTAAACAGCGAGGTGGGCAAAGCGCTGTTAGAGGCCGATCCCAACGGCCCCACGGTCATAGCCGTGTCGAAGGTGAATAAGGACCCGCACGCGGGCCTCATAGCCACTGGCCGCGTCTTTTCGGGCACTATTAGAGAGGGAGATGAGGTTTATATCATCGGCAGGAGGTTGAAGAAGAAAGTCTTGCAGACGTATATCTACATGGGCCCGTCGAGGATAATTGTCCCGTACATGCCCGCCGGCAATATAGTGGCGTTAATGGGAGTCGATGAGGCCAGGGCTGGGGACACATTAGTCGACCCCAAGTTCAGCGAAATACCGCCGTTTGAGAAAATGAGGTATATCTCAGAGCCCGTGGTGACTGTTGCGATTGAGCCCAAGAACCCCGCTGAGCTGGCCAGGCTGGTTGAGGCCTTGAAGGACTTAGTTGTTGAGGATCCAACCCTTGACCTTAAAATAGACCAGGAGACCGGTCAGATATTACTCTCTGGAGTGGGCACGTTGCACTTAGAGATAGCCACTTGGCTGTTAAAAGAGAGGACTAAGACCGAGTTCACAGTGTCGCCTCCGTTGATACGGTTTAGAGAAACTGTGAGGGAGAGGTCGCAAGTATGGGAGGGCAAGTCGCCCAATAAGCACAACCGCCTGTACTTCTACGTGGAGCCGCTTGACGAAACCACCATAGAGCTAATAGCCAGTAGAGAAATCACTGAGGATCAAGAGCCGAGAGAGAGGGCTAAGATATTGAGGGAGAAGGCCGGTTGGGACACCGACGAGGCCAGGGGTATTTGGGCTATAGACGACAGATACTTCAACGTAATTGTGGACAAGACGTCGGGCATTCAATACCTCCGCGAGATAAGAGACTACATCGTACAGGGCTTTAGGTGGTCAATGGAGGCGGGCCCCTTGGCGCAAGAGCCCATGAGGGGAGTTAAGGTCGTATTAGTAGATGCAGTCGTACACGAAGACCCTGCACACCGCGGCCCCGCGCAGATAATGCCTGCGACTAAAAACGCCATTTTCGCGGCGGTCCTCTCCGCCAGGCCGACGCTACTAGAGCCCTTAATGAGGCTGGACATCAAGGTGGCCCCCGACTATATCGGCGCAGTCACCTCCGTCCTCAATAAACACAGGGGGAAGATCTTAGACATGACGCAACAAGAATACATGGCCTTCTTAAGGGCTGAGTTGCCCGTGCTGGAGTCTTTCAATATCAGCGACGAGCTACGCGCCGCTGCTGCCGGCAAGATCTTCTGGTCAATGCAATTTGCCCGCTGGGCGCCGTTCCCAGAGTCGATGTTAGGCGATTTCGTTAAGCAGTTGAGGAAGAAAAAGGGCTTGAAGGAGGAGATACCGAAGCCCACTGACTTCGTCGAGGTCTATTAATCAGATTAGAAACACCTCTTCACTTTTCAAGTCACGGCCGTGTCATCACTTAGGTGAAGTCCTCCCCGTTTTAAAAAAGTAATGCTTTAATACTCAATAGGTCTTTTTTTGCCATGTCAATAAGAACATTATTGGCGGTATTGATTATTGTCGCAATTATTGTGTCTATTTACCTCGCATTTACGGCGTATCGTCAAACCTCTGTTAAAAAACTCGTAATTGTAGGCCCCGCGGGGATTAGCGACTTGGGCACGGCCCTTGCGAAGAAATTCAGTGAGAAATATGGCGTAAACGCCACGTTTGTCCCTCTTGGAGGAGCTGTTGAAATGGTAAACGAATTAGTGCGTAACAAGGACAACCCGCCTTGGGATGTGGCAATAGGCGTGCCGGAGTTTTACTACACAGTCCTCATAGATAAAGACGTGCTTTACTGCCCCGGCATAAAAATAGAGGGAATACCTCAAGAGGAGTATTGGGATCCCCATATGTGCGTATACCCGCTTGACAAGTCTTATATAGGCATTGTCTACAACGCATCTGCCCTTGCTAAAATGGGGATACAGCCTCCGAGAACTCTCGACGACTTGCTCAAGCCGGAGTACAAGGGACTTATTACCTATCCAAACCCCGTGCAGTCGGGCACAGGGCTGGCGGTTCTCTCATGGATAATGTCAGTGAAAGGGGAGGAGGGAGGCTGGACATATTTAAAACAGTTGAAAGGCCAGATTGCAAAAATAGGCTATCCCAGCGGCTTCACTTCGCTTAGAAATGCGTTGAAACGCGGCGAAGTGTTAATAGCGCTGTCTTGGTACAGCCACGCCATTGACCCCGGGACGCCTAATATGAAGGCGTCTACTTATAGCGCTTTCCTATACCGCGAGGGCGTGGCGGTGCTTAAAAACTCTAAGAATAGAGAACTCGCCGTGGAGTTTTTAAAATTCGCGCTGAGCAAAGAGGGCCAAGATTTGGTAGATCCTTATAATTACATGTTGCCCGTGAGGCCCGATGCGGTTATTCAAAACAACAAAGGGCTCCCAAAGCCTGAGTCTGTGGTTGTTTACAACCCTGCACTGGGGGCTAAAGCGGACGAGTGGAGGTTGAGGTGGCAGAGGGAAATCGCATCAGGTTAGCATATTTAATCCCGCCTCTTTTTTACCTGGCAGTATTTGTAGCGCCCTATATCATATTGTTGGCTGAGTACGGCATTGTTATTTCTCTGGATTCTTACACGGCGTGGGTCTTCGCCTTTACTGTAGTTCAAGCTTTATTATCCGCCGTTTTGGCTCTGGGAGGCGCATTTTTAATACTCCCCGCCTACCTCAAGGCGCCTTGGCTCAAGCCCGTGTTGTTAATACCCTTTTTCGCGCCAGCGATTTCCACCGTGGATGCCTTGATTAGAATACACGGCGACGTGATGTTCAGCATGTGGGGGATAATAATAGCTCACGGCGTTTACTACGCCCCCTACGCGGCGTTAATTATTGAGTCAAATGTGCGGTCTATACCGGCGGATATAATAGACGCAATGGAGCTGTACGTGAAGAGGAGGTGGGCGAAGTTGCGGATATTGACGGCTGAGCTCAAGCCGTCTATACTTTATTCATTCTATGCGGTGTTTGTCTTCAGCTTCTTGAGCTTCACTACGCCGTTATTACTGGGTGGGCGCTACCCTACTTTAGAGCTTTTAGTCTACATCTACGCCACCTCATTTGCGTCAACAAACGCCGTGTCTGCCCTTGTGGCCATAACTCTCCTCACGAGCCTGGCCATGGCAGTTCCCTTTTTCAGACTGCCACAACCGCCGTCAGCTGAACAAGCTCCCCGTCCCGTCAAAATAGGATTTTTTCCGCTTGCTGTAGCCGCATTAGCCTCAGCCTATTATATTGCTGTGGGGATATACATATTTCAGCCTCTGAGCGCGCCTAGGGCAATTGGGGACGTTTTGCAGCCGCTTGTAAACAGCGTATTAGTGGCCTTTACCTCAGCCACTCTGTCAATAGTGGTAACTCTCTCCTTCCTAGCCGCAGACGCCGCTGGCAACAAGATCTCTATTTTAACATACGTGGCGACGCTTTCCCTTTCAAAGACGCTATTTGCCCTGGGCTTTTTCCACCTCGCCCAGCCGCTATACGGCACGTTATTAATTCTAACTCTTGCCCACGCGTTAGTTATCTCCCCACTTGCCTATTCCTTGGTAAAGCCTGCGTGGGAAAAGATAAGACAAGACGTGAAGGAGGCTTGTGTGTTGTACCTCGGCCCGTATAAGTGTATTTCTAGAATTGTGACAGAAGCGCTCGGGCCGACGCTGGTGCAGACATGGCTATTCGCCTTCGCCTCGTCGCTTTCAGAGACAACTCTCGCCTTGATGTTAACTACGGGGGGCGCCTCAACGCTGTCGGCAACCACGGCGCGGCTATTAATTTCCAGAGCGCCGGACTTTATCGAAACCGGCCACTTCTACTCCTCACTTCTGGCCTTAATAGTGCTGGCCACTCTAGCGGCGTCTAGGCTTATAAAAACCAGGCCCTACTCTTTCTAATCCCTAAAGCACTTACCCCTAGCTATGTCAAATTCAATAATGTCAGTGGGGGGCTTGTGGGGCCAGTGTAGTCTAATGTAGCTATCGCTCACCCTTGCTAAAACCTCGTACTTACCCGCCTTGTACCAAACAGCTATTACTCTCCCTCTGTATCCGCTCCCTGGGCGCACGTCCCAAGGCCGAAAGTATAAATGCCCACAGTCGGCTGGGAGTTTATTACTATAGCCTAAGAACTCGGCCACGGCGCTTGACGGCGGGTTTTCAAAAATCTCAACCGAATCTCCGTCCGCCACAACTCTTCCGTTCATTATCACCACAACTCTCCTCGCGATAAACGTCGCCTCTTCAAAGTCGTGGGTAACGTAGAGGACGGTTCGCCCTCTCGACGCCTCGTATATATAGGGCAATACCTCCCCTCTAAGCGGCGGGTCCAGCGCCGTGAGTGGCTCGTCAAATAGAAGTATCTGCGGCTCTAATACTAAAGCCCTCGCCAGGGACACCCTCTGTTGTTGCCCCCTACTGAGTTGCGCCGGGTATCTGTGGACCAAGTCCCCCAGCCCCAGCCTTACAAGCACATCCCTAGCGCGGCCATAGGCCTCGCCCTTACTAACCCCCCTAGAGAGAAGCGGTTCCGCCACGTTTTCCAACACGGTCAAAGAGGGGAACAGCGCGGGGGTTTGGAAGACAACGCCCACACCTCTACGCCAAGGCTCGGTTTTAGTTGCGTCAGTCCCGTTTATAAACACGGCTCCCCCATCGGGTGGAGTTAATCCGGCGATTATGCGCAACAGCGTGGACTTGCCAGATCCAGAGGGCCCCACAACCGCCACTCTTTCCCCGCTCTCAATTTTTAAATTAATAGGGCCCAGGGAGAAATCCCCAAAGCTTTTAACTATCCCTCTCAACTCTAGAGACATAGCCCCCGGGCGCCGGGGAAAGAAGCAGTTCCGTGGGTAAACGGACTATACCCCGTCTGTTTACAATTGGGAGATGCAACAAATAGTCCTCTGCCAATTGGCATTGTCAGAGGTAATTGGGACGCATAAAATATTTGCCGTCCCTAAGGAGATTTTCTACGCTCTGTACAGCCTCTGCAGTTGGAAAAATAAAGTTTTTTTGAAAATAACTTTTAAAAAATAATTGTTTGGATAGAAAAAATTTAAATAGTAACACTGTTAATATCGCTATGAAGAGATACGCAATAATAGGGCCGCCTAACGTCGGCAAGTCGGCTTTATTTTACGCCTTGACTGGGGTGTTTGTAAAAACGGTGAATTACCCCGGCACTACGCTAGAGTTGCAAAAAGGCGTAGTCAAGAAGGGATCTTACAGCGTGGAGTTAGTGGACCTCTCCGGCGTTCTTAATCCCGACAGTCCTATTGATGAAGATGAAAAACTGGCAATAAAAGAGGCATTGGAAGGGGAGTATGACGGGGTTATAGTCGTGGCGGCCCCCACGTTTTAAAACAAGGGCTGTGGCTAGCTGAGATAATCAGCGCCCGTAAGCCGGTGATTTTAGTGTTTAACATGGCGGACTTGTGGAAACCCCCCTATACTCAAGAAGAGCTTTCTAAACTGCTCTCAGTGCCAGTGGTGTTTACTTCCGCCGTCACCGGGGAGGGGGTTGCCCGGTTGAGAGAGTTATTATTTAAAAACGTCCCAAAATCATCACTGCGTCTACAAGATTTAAAATTGCCGGAATATGCAGTAATAAAGTCGGCGATTTTATCAAGACCCCCAATAGCTCTGGCTACGCTACTGGCACTGGGGGTATTGACCACAATTTTCCTAATGGCAGTGATTGAAGGCATAACTCCGTGGGGAGGAAATCTCCCTGTATCTCTCGTCTCGCTTTTCGATCTTTTAGATCAACACGTATCGCAGGCCGTTATGGCCTCAATTGGGGGGCCAGCTGGCAGGTTTATTATTGAGGCGTTATGGGAATCTGTTTTAACGCTGTTAATATTGTCAGTATACGTAATCATAGCCTTTACGCTGATTGTATTATATGAGGACAGCGGATTAATCGCTCTTCTTTCAAAGTCCGTAGAGAGACGCCTGTCTTACCTCGGCATACCTCCCCGCGGGGTTGTATGTCTCTTTGTCGCAGCTTCTTGCAATGTGCCCGCGGCCACTACGGCAAAGGCGCTGTGGGGAAGGGGTAGCCGCGTTCTTACAGCCCTCCTCACTCCCTACGTGCCTTGTGTGGCGAGGCTGGCAATTTTCGTGGCAGTGGCGGCCGCCGCACTTTCACGCATTCCGTATTTAATACCAGTGGCTGTGTTTATTCCGTATTTAATATCGTTTGGATTTGCCTTAATTGCGTCGTTTATATATAGAAAAGCCTTGGGAATTAAAACCGAGGCTATTGGAATAGTGCCCCCGGCTCCTCTCATGTGGCCGCGCTGGAATATCTATTTTAAAAAAGTCGCTGTGAGCTATAAAGAATTTATCCTCAAGGTAGGGCCCCTGTTATCCGCTGTAATAATTGCGCTGTGGCCATTGAGTGCTTACGGCCCAGGCGGATATGTAGAGGATATCTCTCAATCATATCTAGCAGCCATTGGAAACGCCTTAGAGCCGTTGTTTGAGCCAATGGGACTGCCCTGGCAAGTAGTTATGCCCCTTGTTGGCGGGTGGATTTTTAAAGAAGTGGTGTTGGGACTATTAGAGGCCACAGGCGGGTTGCAAATAATTTCCACGTTGCCTCTTTCCAGCATAATGGCGTTTCTCGTGTTTACCGCCTTTTATTCGGCGTGTATAGCCACGCTTTCTGTGTTGTACAGAACAGTGGGCCTAAAACTGACGGCGTTAAGCGTTGTGGTTAATCTAGCGCTGGCGTATATTGCCGCTTTCGCCGTCTACGCCGCCTTATCCCTAGTGCCTCTATAGGCATTAAGTCGCTGACGCAAATATAAAATTGAAGCAAGGGTTAGATATTTATCATATAAACATCGCCGTCTTTAAAATAGATCCTGCCGCCGACTGACGTGGCGAAGACTCGGCCGAAGGCTTTGAATCCTTCAAACGGCGTGTGTTTACAAGTACCGGCGAATTCCTCGCCTCGCACTGTGAATTCCTCTAGGCGTACAACAGTGAAGTAGCCCTTTTTCACGTCGATTTGCAAGTCGAAAAAACGGGCTGGCCTGTGGGAATAAAGCCTCACCACGTCGCTGAGAGTTACCACACCCCTTTTCCACAACGTTAACAAAAGGCTCAAAGCCACGTCGAGGCTACATATTCCCGGGGGAGGGGCCCCTGACCTCTTCTCCTCTAGGGTGTGCGGGGCGTGGTCTGTGGCGTATATATCCACCAGCCCCGAGGCGAAGGCAGCCAGCAGTCTTTTACGCATCTCGGGGGTTCTCAGGCGGGGGTTGACGTGGCAAAGCCCCCTGTCCTTACAGTTCTCAACGTCTAAAAGTAAGTGGTGGGGGGTGGCGTCCACTGTGGCCCATCCCCGCGCCGCCTCGGCCGTTTGGGATAGCGTTATGTGAGTTAAGTGGATTTTCACGCCGGTTTTAAACGCCATCTGCCTCGTCCTCTCCACGCATGCCAACTCGGCAATTGGAGGCCTCTCCCCCTCTTTAAAATACGCCGGATCCTCGCAGTGTAACACAAGGCGGCAGCCCAGAGAGGCGCACGCCTCAGCCGCTTTCTCTATATGCCCCCAGCCGAAGGCCTCCACGTCTTCCGGGTAAATTTTAATTGTGGGCGGCCTCGCGGCGCGTAGCTCTTCCAAGTCCTGGGGGATCCCCATGTGCACTTTGTATATAATGGGCAGGGCAGAGCCCTCTTCAAGCCGTTTTTTATAAAGATCCGCCGTCCTTATGTGGGGCTTTGTGTTAGGCATATCGCCAACGGCCACCACGCCGCCGGCAAGAGCCGCCGCGGCCCCGCCTCTGAGAGTCTCCTTGTGGGAAAGGCCCCAGTCTCTGAAGTGTACGTGTATGTCCACCATGCCGGGGAGAATGAGGTATTTGTTGGAGAGTTGCAAAGTTTTACACTCGCCTGACCCAAGCTTCACTCTGGTTACCTTCCCGCCCAGAAAGGCCCTCCCCTCTATTTTAATACATTCCTTTAACACATCAAACGGGGCGCTGGATCTTGTTCATATCTACAAGTCCTCCTCCCGTTGGGGGAATAAATAACAGCCTCTCCGCGCCTCGGTAGAATAACGACGTCTGACAAATGCCTCAGACCCCAGTCTCTGTCCACGTTTATAAACGCGGCGATTCCAAGTCTTCTCAGCTCTCCCAGCTCGTATAGGTTTATGTCGCGGGCCTTCGAACCGTACATTAAGAACTCAACGTCCACGCCCTCAGAGATAACCACATCGGGGTTAATCTCGGCGAGGTTGTCGTAAAAACCCTTTATGTGAGTAATATAGCTGTGGGGCTGGGGCTCAACCCGTTGCACTACGGCACGCCCCCCGAATTTCTCCACCATGGCCGAAACGGCCGTGGCGTCGCGGGAGAAGACTCTGTACAACACCCTCAGCCCCTCTCTTGACAGCTCTGCGGCGGCCCTGGCTAAAAGGGGAGTAGCCCCCCTCCCCACCACTAAGTATATATTCCCCCCTCTTATTGCGCCGATCCCTCCCGACAGCGCGTCAACCCGCCTCTCCCATACGCCCTTGGGCTGGGGCCTGGGGAGATCGTCGAGAAACACCACGCCCTTACCGCTTAAAATATCGAATTCTAAAAAATAGCCGGCCCTCCTCCCCCTGGCTTTTACCACATACATCCTCCTCTCGGCAACGCCGTTTACAAGGTTGAATTCAAGGCGTATGAGGTTGTCGGCAATGTAATCCAGAGGAGTCACTGCCTCCTCCTCAGCTATGCCTATGAAGTCAATGCCGGCAGGCTTAAACACGCGGTACACTGCGTTGATTAAATATTCCCTCGACTGGCCCCCCTCCACAACAGAGGAAATGGAGTCCACGACTACAAGCTTATAGTCGCTCTGCGACACGGCGGAGACCACTTGGTTTAAAATCGCATCGGTTTTTACGAAGATCATATCCCAAACCTCGGCCTTAGATAGGTCGTAGCCGAGAGACTCCGCGTTTTTGAGGAGCGTCTCTTTATCCTCATACAGAGAAATCCACAAAACCCTCTCGCCCGCCTTAATTCTCTCGTGGGCAATTCTCATGGCGAGGCTGGTCTTCCCCGCGCCGGGGCGGCCGTATATAGCAGTCACGCCTTTAAAATCAAGAAGCATGACAATTACAAAGAGCTCATAAAAATAATTTCAGTGGTTTTTTCAGTATTACTTATAACTGCCCTCTTTGCGCCTATCTCCGCCTTGACGCCTCTGCCCATTACCACTACCTCTCCCCTTTTGGCGACAGCCCATGCGGGCCCCCTCCAGAGGCCGTACAGCCTTCTGGCCCTGTATAACTGTGTGAGAGCCCGGGCGATGGGATGGCCGGGGCATGGCCGGTAGGGCTTGCGGTTTGTGTGATCCGCCGACTTGCCGGGCTCTCCGCACTCCCCTCCGGCGTAAATAGAGGGCACGCCCGGGAGTGAGTAGAGAAGCGCATAGCCTTTAAAGAGGGGCTCTAAGCCGCCTAGCAACGTGGCGGCCCTATCTGTATCGTGGTTTTCTAAAAAAGTGTTCATGTAAGGCAGCGCGTGGGGCGGAGTCAGCGCAATATATTTGTTCACCCCCCTTACTAAATTCTCAACGTCTCCCGCGAGCCGCTGGATCAACTCTCGGTAGAGGATATATGCCGTAAAGCCCTTAATGGCTTTGTAAAAAGGCGCTGGGTTGCCAACGTGTTCGCCCAAGACGTAAAGAGCGGAGGCGGGGGCGAGAACTTCCGCCCACACCTCAGGCGGAATTCCATGGGCTACGTCCAGTCTAAACCCGTCGACGTGAGGAGTCCAGTGCTCTATTACTCTCCTGGCGTATTCGACAGCCGCTTTATTGCCGTAGTCAAGTCTCGGCATTAGCCACGCCTTGAGGAAAGTCTCATAAGGCGGCTCGCCGGCGAGGAGTTGCGACAAGGCGTATTTGGGGAGTCTCTCCGATAGGGCTTTAATAAGCTTTGCAAACTCAAGATCTCTGATAATAAAAGGGCCGTCGGGGAATATGGAGTTGCGCAAGCCGACGTGGTACAACACTACGTCTAGGATCAGCCCCATCCCACTATTTTTCAACGCCTCTCTCAGCGCGCGGAATGAGTCCCACCCGCCGAGTCTTTCGTCCACTTGAAAGTGGTCCACAACGTCGTATCTGTGATAACTCATCGCGGGGTAAATCGGGTGTAAGTACAACGCATCTGCGAAGCTAGAGGCGTCTATTGCCAATTGCGCCGCGTCTTTTAAAGTCCCTCCGCAAAAATCGCGCTTTAAGTCTTTGCAACGAGTTCTGTCGGCGGCTCGGTCAGGGAGCACTTCGTACATGGCGAATATGCCAGGCCCCCTGGGGCGCGGCGGCGACTTGAATTGCAAAACTCTGCCACAACAGCGAATTTGGTACCTACGCCTTTTAGAAACCCCGAGGTAGATATTGTAGATATCGCCTCTGAGCAACTCCACCACATCCCCTCCGGCTACCTCAGGCGGCTCGGGCGCGTATATCCGCAACTCCACCACGTCGCCCCAATCCGCCGCCATATAGGGCACGGGGAAGTGCCACGGGTATTCCGGGGGCTCCACCGCACACGCCTCGTTTTTATCCGAAATGTAATAAAGCCCAGGCGGCAAGTCGACGCGGCCCTTGAAGGCGCCGGGGAGCCAACCTGTGAAATCCCCCACGACATAGCCGTTTCCCGCATGTACCACGGCGACTTTCCCGTAGTAGGGATCCTCCCTCCACCTCTCAAGGCGGCAGGCCACTGTGGATAGAACTCTTAAATAAATATAGGTGGGGGCGGCCATGCTCAAACTGTCTAAAAACCCCCAGCTCGTAAGGCTGAAGACCAGGGGCGAGTCGGTGTGCCCCATTAGTAAAACAGTTGACAGTTTTGAAGTGACCGTGGAGTACATCCCCCGCGGCGCCGCGCTCGCCATTGAGGAGTTTAAGAAAATAGTGGATAGCTACCGGGGCAGGGAGATACTACACGAAGAACTAGCCGTGGACATTATGGAGAAAATTAAGGCGGCAGTCAATCCCCCTTACGTCAAAGTAACTGTTAAATCTTATTACATCGGCGTTGAAGTGGAGGTAGTGGCAGAGTCAGGCGGCGTCCAGCCCCTCTACATTTAATACGCTTGCCGCCCGAGGTTTTGAGCCGCCAAAGGCTCTAGAGGGTTGCCCGAGATGTCGGCAATACCCTCGGCGAGTTCGCCTTGAAGCCGCGGGAAAGCCGGCGTCTAGGGATGTCTCCACCTGGCGAGTTTAAAGAGGAAGTAAAGCCCGGCGACGCTCTGTAGGGCTAAAGCCGCCGCGGCTGATATTAACAACGTCTGGGGGTAGGGGTGGAGGCCCGTGGAGTGTTGTATCAACACGGCGGAGGCCCCTGTGGGCAGTAAAACGCCTAAGTAGGGGGTGGGGAAGGCAGTTGCCGGGTAGTAGACGGGGGCCCCCACTGTAAACACAGCGGAGAGTATCTGCGGCAGGGCCCAGGCGTAGCGCATATGTTTTATAAAACTGGATAGGGTGAACCCTATACCCGCCGAGGCCAGCCACAAGGCGCTTAGCGCATACAGCGTCAGCGGCGTTAAGAATTGAACTCCTACCCATAGCAATATGGCCAGATAAACCCCGAGAGTGGGCAGGGCGAATATGAAAGAGCTCAGGGCTAGCCCGAGGGCGTATCCCGCTGGGCTTACCGGCGCCGCGGTCAACATGCTTTGATACTTAATCCCCAGGCGGTAATAAGTGGCGTCGCCTATTAAGGAAATGCCGTTAGAGGCTATTGTCCAGATAAAACCCCCGACAAGGCCCCATTTAAGCCCATCCAGGCCGCCGTAAATTGCGAGAATTATTAAGAAAGAGACTGGGCTCACTGAGCTAGCCACAACCCAAATCCACCCGCGCGTGGCGGCAATCCACCCGTTTATCCAAGCGATAATTAAGGCGTCTCTAATTATCTTCATATTCCTCCCCTAAACGCCCTATTGTGAGAAGCACGTAGTCTTCAAGGGATTTCTGCCTCACCACCACTTTACTCCCGTCTCTTGAAATTTCAGCCACTTTTGGCGCTTCATTGACATAATAAAGCCTTCTGTCGCCGATTTCCAAAGAGGAGACGCCTTGGACTTTGACTCCGTCGGCGCCGTAGACCTCCACCACGTATTTGCCCGGCACTTTTTCCACAAGCCTCTCGGGAGGGGCGAAGTCCACAACCCTCCCCCTGTTGAGGACTAAAATCACGTCGCTTAGAGCGGCGACCTCCTCCACGTAGTGAGTAGTGAGCAACACGGTGACGCCCCTTTTCTTCAGCTCAGAGACGGCGTTCCAGACAAGCCTCCGTGAGTAAACGTCAAGACCTGTGGTGGGCTCGTCGAGGAAAACAACGTCGGCATCTGCCGCAAGTATAGACGCTATTAAAACCCGCCTTTTCATCCCCCCGGATAAGGCGTCTACCTCCCTACTCCTAACTTCCCACAGCCCAAATTCTTTCAAAACCTCTAAAGTCCTCCTCTTAGCCTCACGCAGGGAGTAGCCGCGGAGGAGGAGGTAGCTCAGCACGAATTCATAAGGCGTTAAGAAGTCAATGGGCCTGCTCTCCTGCGGCACAGCGGCGATGACTCGCCTCACCCTCTCCGCCTCAGACACAACGTCAAAGCCGGCCACCACGGCGCGGCCCTCCGACGGCATAAGCTCCGTGGTGAGGATCTTCACTAAAGTAGTCTTGCCCGCGCCGTTAGGCCCCAGCACGCCCAATACAATCCCTCGCCCCACTTCAAAAGACACGCCTTTTAACGCCCAAAAGTCCCCATAGCGCCTACCCAACATTTCACAAACAATCACGCTTATTAAAAACTCGATAAGGGATAATAAGCTTTTCGATACTTATAAACCCCTACTCAGCGCTGGGCACAATCAAACTGCTTTGGTCAACGGCCCTCGCCGTCTTACTTGTGCTAATTATAATACTCAGAGCGCCTAAAGTGAGGGCGCAGGCATGTCCGGCGTAACGTGGTTGATAAGAGCCCCGCCGCCGTATACGTGTTAATGTCGTAAGGCTGGGGGACTATTTTTCAATACGCGCTAAGTCATACTACACTCCCCTTGCCTTAATAATAGCAAAAAGTGAGAGGTGAAGACTGATTGCCCTTGAGAAGTGGCAGTGATACTGCCATTCGCACCGTATTTACAGTTCTTTGCCCTTACTCCTCTGGATATGGGGCGCGGCAAGGGGGTTTAGGAACGCTGTGTTGAGCGGTTAACGAGGCGTCGCGGTAGTAATGTTTTAAAGGCGTTGTCGACTCAACTTCTGTGAACTGCCTAGAGCTAGCCGACGCTTATGAGCTGATGAAAAAGGGGGTTGTGTTTGGCTTTTTGGTGTTGATACTGGGGGTGTTGTTCGGGATGGGGGCTATATTTTCCCCTGTGGGCTTCGCAGTATGGCTCGCCGCCCTCGGGCTTGCCATTGTATACCCACAGTACTTGATATGGCGGTCCTTTAAAATAATCCACAGAAATTTCCAACGCTCTGAGTATAAATACGCCACGTACCTCCTCTTTTTCGGAATGGTTGCAGTTCCTATTGTCATGACAGGAGCCGCCGTCTACATCCTCTCGTTAATAGCGTCTCAGACAGCGGCGCCGCCGCCTGGAGGAGACCCGGCTCTGCAATTACTGCTGACATTTGTGGGCTGGCTGCTGGGATTGGTATATGCCGTCTTTTGGTACAAAGTGTGGAGCGCACTTGAAGAGGACTCAGGCGAAAGCCTTTTCGCAGGAGTGGCTTGGGTGGGGGTGCTGTCAGCATTTCTATCCTTCTGGCCTCTTGTGAGCGGGATCTTGGGAATAGTTTTTCTCATACTGCTGTACTTCGCCAGCGATAGAGCTGAGAAATCGCTAGAACGCTTATACCTCTCCAATCAATGCGGGGCAGACAAGGCACAAGCTACTCAATGAGATGTATTAACCGCCCCAGCGGGGAAACACTTAAATATGAGGAATAGGAGACACGTATGAAAAGGGCCATTGTATATGTATTAAGCGCCGTGTCTTTAATTCTCGGGGCGTTGACGTTAATAAGCGCCTTATCATCGCCGTCAACAGACCCCGTGATATTCGCCAGAGATCTCGCCGTCTCCTCAGCCGCAGTAGTAGTAGGGGCAACGGCCCCCCTACTGCTTAAAAAATTCTCACAACAAGAGCGGTAGAGACGGGATCAGCAGAACGCCCTAAAATTATTTAAGAGAGGTCCATATCTGCCCATGGCGATTGAGCTCATCCTCAATTTCGAGGTCTGCAGAATCTCTTTATCACGTGACTAGCAACTATGCCCCGGTTGCGTCCTTGCCTGTCCCAGCCGCAGTGCAAGTTAAGGCTTTTGACGACATGTTGATAATCCGGAAGGCTGAGGGTCCCTATGAGGAGATCGTAACGGGAATAGCTGAGGTTGTCATTGGCATGGACCCAAGCGGTAGGATTCAAAATGTGGAAATAGAATTTCTAGATTACTATTTCTTAGAGAGGGAAGTGGCGAGGAGGATATTATCAAGGGCTACATGGTAAAAAAATTAAACAGTGTAGTGAGAGAGACGCGGCCTACAGTGGTTGAGTTTAAGTTGGCGAATTTTGGAAAAGTGACGGCGAAAGTGGTGCCCATGGACGTTACAGTATATGAAGTGGGTCACGGGTACAGAGTGGACGTGGCGGGCAAGGTGGAGGTAGAGCCTGAAAGGCGGCTTTACAAGGCGTATTTATGCTCGCCCAATACTCAGATGGTGCCTGTAGAATTTATCAATACTAATTATGGGTACCTAAGCGTAGAATTAGAGTCGCTTCGTTTGGAAGTTTACATAGAAATAAGAGTTTATGCTTCTGAAACATCTTCTGACGTCGACGGCGCGCCTTGTGTAAACGTCGTATGGACTCATGGAATTAGAATGCAACTTCAGCGTTGATGGGGATAAAGAGCGGGGGCATCTTGAGCACCTAAAGAATTACTTCCAGATAGAGCTACTCCTGATCCCAGACGTCTCAGAGGCTTTACTAAGAAAAGTTTTCTCACGAGACGTCGCCCGCGCGGTATTTCAACTCGGCCTCGCCCAGATAGATACGTGGGGTGTGTAGAGGTGAAGTGCGGCGTATTTAAAGCCACCATAACAGTTGTAGTTTTGAAAAAGCCCGACTGTTTGACAATAAGAACGGCGTATCCTAATAAAAGGTGTACGCCGGCATATTCAGTGCCATGCTTGGAGTAGCCTCCCGCCCTCGATGAAGGCTATGACGTCTCGGTGGGAGGTCCTCTTGACTAAGAACTTTAATACTTTATTGCCCGTATACGGAGCCGCCACCGCCAGCCCCCTCAGCGGTTTTCCCGGCTCTATTGGGGGCGAACATCTGAGTTTTTCCCAAGCCCACACTGTGGCCATGGAGAGTATTTCCCTCTCTCCCAGCGCCCACCCCGCGGCGGAGGAATAGGCGTGTAAGAACTTCATCTCCGCCCACGGGTCTGGCTCGTTCATAAAGACGTTGTCAGTGCCCAGAAGCGGCTTGAGGTGTAGCAACTTGTGCACCGGCGCGATCCTCCCGACGAAATAGGCGTTGGCCCGCGGGTTCACCACCACCGCCTTGTGAGGCGGTATCTGGGCTATTTCCTCCTCCGTGACGTGTACTAAGTGGACTAAGACGTCTGCATCCAGCGCCTTGAGGGCGAGCTCCAAGTCACCTCCCTCGTGACAGTCGCTAGTCTCCGAGACGTGCGTCGACACTAGCCTATACCTCCTCCTGAGCTCTTTGAGGTATTCAACGGGGTGATCCAAGGGAGACGCCACTTGTACGTTGGGATAATTGGGGAAGTCCCCGTGTGCCTCTTGGAAGACAACCGCCTCTATGCCGTACTGCCTAAAGACCTCCTCCACGTCTCTAGCTGCATACTCGGCGTATATCACGGCACAACCCACGCCGTAGCTCCTCATCCTCTGGGCCACTTTCTTTAAGAGGGGGACGTGCCTCCCCCTCCTAACCAACCCCTTAACCACGTGGTATTTCACCCCGTGAGGCCACCCCACTAGGTCGTCGATATACAAATCGTCTCTGTCAATAATTGCGGCGTCGAGGACGTGGACGTGCGCGTTGACGAGCTGGGGCATTAATACTACGTTTCCCAAATCGGCCGCGACTCCGCCAGTATATTTCCCAACCCCCACGACCACGCCCGAGTCGTCCACCTCGACCACACCGTTTTCCACAACCTCCAGCTCTCCTGCGAGCACGTAACGCGCCTTAAATCTCACGTGAGAGATATAAGTCTAAAATATGACTATTGCCATGGGAATTTTAAAGGTCAGAGTGGGCGTATTCAACCCCAAGGCGCCTGAGAGGACGGTAGAGACAGAAGCTGTTGTAGACGCCGGGGCTATTTACTCAGTAGTGAGGAGAGATATCCTAGAGGCTTTAGTAGTTCAGCCGATTAAAGGGCTAAGGCTTTTGGAGGCTATGTGGAGCGGGATGTAGGCGAAGTAGGGCTTGAGTTAATGGGCGAGAGGAGGACTGTCCCGGTGATTTTTGGCGAGGCGGAAGACGCCGTTGTCATAGGAGTTACGACGTTGGAAATCTTCGGCCTAGAAGTCGACCCAGTGAGGGGGGTGTTAAAAGAGGCAGAGCTGTATTTGTTGTAAATAGCAATGTGGTTTGTATTAACCGGTGTAAAGGAATGCTGGCAGTGAGTAAATTTGAATTTACATTTCCTCGCCGCATTGAACGGCTTTTATTAACTCGACTTCACAAATTAGTTTATTTTGAGAGTTGTTCTTGAGAATCCGATAGGGTTTTCGAAGCGCTATCTCACCCCCTCGGGAGGAGAGCTCTGCGGTTGTTGGCGGAGAGGCCAAGGATGTACAGCGAGTTGATGGAGGAGTTGGGGGTGGACAGCCCCACTTTGGCGTTTCACTTGAAAAAACTAGCCGGGCTTGTGGAGAAGAACGAGAGGGGGTTTTACGAACTCACTGAGTTGGGGAAAAGGGCGTTGAAAGTTTTGCAAAGTTAGAGGAGGCGCCACAGCCAAGCCCTGCGCCGGAGGAGAGGGACTTGGCTTTTCACGACAGGGTTATTTTAAAAATTGACAACTCGCTTTTAGAACTGGCTAAGAGGGAAGGGAGGAAAATTAGAATTTACGACGCAGCGATAGTAGAGGTGGATAAAGACGTAGATCCCTTCTCTACGAGGTGGTCCAGGAGATAAGAGACGTGGCTGTGGTAAAGGTTCCCGAGAGGCTTAGGGCATATGTGGAGCCGAAGATTAGAGACGTCGCCATGGTGATCTCCGGCGGGATCTTAATGTCAGCAATAAAGCTGGGAGTAGAGACGTTGACATATCTAGCCCCGCTAAAGGCGTTTAGAAAACTCCGCGGCCCTCTAGTGGAGGTTTACAACGGGGAGTTTCAACACAGCGGGGAGCTTGAGTTAGAAGTGTCGGGCGGCAAGGTGCATTTATCAAAGGGAGTTAATCACGTCGTTGCCAAATGCAGAGATCCCGACGATTTTGAAATATCGCCCGGCAGACTTTCAATAGAGGGGTGCGAAGTGGAGGTAACCGCCGAGGGTTTACACAGACTTATTCTCAATGTCGCAGGTGGATATGTAAATGTAAGTGGGATAGAACTTACGACATTAATAGCAGATATAGCCGGAGGGGCTGTAGACGCAGAACTGGAGCTACTCCGCGGGGCTGTCTCTATTGAGGCGAGCGGCGGTGTATTCGCGGGGAGGCTCAGCTATAAGCCCTTTGAGGGGGAGTCGCAGTTGCGTATTTCCACAGCCGGCGGCGTTGTTAGCATTGATTTACAGCTCCCGGAAGAAGTAGGCTTGGCTGTCTCTAAAAGCGTAGTGGGAGGAGTGGCGCGGGTGCCGCAATCAATTAACAGAGGCAGGGGGGTCCTTTCTCTCACAGTGGACGTGGCGGGCGGCGCCGCGGAGGTGAAAGTTATTTAAAAAATCTCCACTAGTGTTGTGGAGCTGGCAAAGCCTTGGTCTGACTTAAACGGCTACATAGAGGCCAGGCGGAAAGAGACCTTGTTTGAGGCAGAGCTAGCCCGGGAGTTTTTAAGACAAGGATTGACGCGCAACGCCGCCGGCAAGGCTTATCAAGCTTGGAAGGCAACAATCGCAGTCTTGGCGGCGAAGAAACTGGGCTATTTGTCCTCTGTGTACAGGTGGGTGAAGCGTATTAAAAACAAGAGAGTGGGTATGGCTGAGTGGCTTGTGGCATATATGCCGTCGACAAGGCTGAGAGAGGTTGCTAGGCTGTTGGCAGAGGCGTACGGAATAGAGGTGTTTTTAGCGACAGAACTCGCGCTATCTCTTCACGAGTACCAGTTCAACGGCCCCGACAAAGAGCTCGTGTTGAGCAGATACAAGTCAGACGACGAGGCCGCCAGAGACGTGGAGCTCTTGCTTAAATACGTGGAGGTGTTTCTAGGAGCGTAGCCTCCCGGCCTCGAGCGATACCTCTTTCCATTTGTCCTTTAACTTGCCTATGATCGTTGGCTCGATGTCGAGGGCCAAGGCGGCGTTCACCAGCTTCTGGTACCTATTCGCCAAGTCCCTATACCACCCCAGTAAATTTTTCCCCTGTTTGCCAGAGCGCATGTTTACCAACAGCCGCTCCATTTCTTCCAACATGGTAGCCCCGACGGCTTCTATCACCGCCCTCGCCATGGGCCTCACCTCTTTGTACTGCTCTTCGCTGAGCTCCAGCAGAGCCGCTTCAAATACCGGCCCCTTTCCCCGCTCCTCCCACTGCTTCACCACGTTTTTCTTCACCGCCTCTACAGCCCTAGCCGCTTTATCCCTTGGGTACCACGTTAAGTACACTCCCGGCACTAGCTCTAGACCCTCCAGCATTCTCCCAAGCCTTTTCGAAACCTCCGGCGAGTCCGTCTTAACGATTATCAACAACACGGCGTTTAAAAAGCCTGAGACTCTCCTGATAGCTCGTCTCGCAAGCCCTCACACCCGGCCCACACTCCTAAGCGTTTTAAGTATAGCGTCAGGTGCTCGCTAAAGCATTGAAAATACCGCTCTGCCGCTGCGCCTAGCACCTCCTCTCTAATCTTCTGTCTTTTTAAAGCTTCTTCCCACTCCCTACGCTCTTTAAACCTGTCTCAACATTTTGTTGAATTGCTCCTTTAGCGGTGTTCTCTCATTACTTCTGCATACCACCTCAACAGCTCCCAGCCGATGCCCCTAAGTCTCGCTAGGGCGAATAGATGTTTAGCGGAAAGCGTCATGTGCCCCTTCTTCCCCATTATTGCCTTATCGCCGAGTAGGGCAGTCATCATGAGGGCCTTTTCGTCGTTTAGATCTAAGCCTGCTACAATGCCTCCTCCCTTTCTTACGCCCCAGATAAAGGAAAAGGACGTCACATCCCCGCCTACCTCATACTCCACGACGACCCTAGGCCTCCCGCCTTCCCGCTCCACCCTCACGCCTCTTACAACTGCCTTTAACCCTCTCTCGGCGTCGTCGACCACCAGCCCCCTCGGATCGACGGTCTCCGCCTCCATAGCCGGCCTTAAGTACTCCTCCAGTAGGTTGGAGAAGCCCCTCGCCTTTGCTATTTCTTCAAGGCGCCTTAACGCCTTGTCTGCCCAATCAACGCCCTGCCTCCTCAGCTCCTCTAAACGCCAAAGGCCGGCCGGCAACTTGAGGCGTATGTAGCCCCGTTCGCCGCCCTCCGGCCTCTTCGCAGTGAAGTGCACCCCCTCAACAAAGCCCGCGTCTCTAAGCGCCTTTACGGCGGCGTCAAAGGCGGCTGGAGAAGTCGGCAGGTATGTAATTATCAATGCCTTGGATTTACCGCTTATCATCTGCCGAACGCTCAACTCCACGCCGGCAATCTCAACCACATTAGGCCCGGCGTTTATTTCAGTCAGTAATCTATCCCTCTGCTCCTCATTTATCACCCCCCTACTGTGCAACTCCTCCACCAGAGCCCTAACCACATCTAGCCACTCCTTACGGCGTATTGCGGTGATGGAGTCTGTGTACAGATCTACGCGCCATTTCCCACCAAGCTCCATAGCATTTACGCTGGCGCCCAAGGCGTTCAGTATTGAAGCCAGTCTTTCCGCCTTTTCTTTGGCGCCTTCGAATACGGCTCGTAGCTTTTCGCGATCCCATCTAATGTTTATATGGGCGACTTCGTTCCCCTTCTCGTCCTTGAACCTAACCTCTACCCACGGGTCAACGCCGGGGAGGCTGTACAGCGTGTACTCAATCCTCAGCTTATTCACGTAATTCTCCACGTGTTTTCTAATGCCCTCAAGCTTATTAAGAATGTGATCGGCGTATAGGCCATTCTCTATGCCGAAGCTCCACAGCCGCGAGAGCTCAGCCCACGCCGTCGCGAACATCCCCGCGGCTTGAACAAATGGCCCCGCGTATTAGAGCGGCGTAGGAGGAGCAGAGGAGGCTTGAGCTTAAGAGCCAGGTAATGGCCGCGTTAAAGGACTGGTACCGCAGATGCTTCAGATGGCCTATCCTGCCAGGGGAGGAGGGGAAAGTAGTGAGAATGCTTGAACTGTATTACGACATGTGCGAAATGGTAAAGATCGCATTGGCGGAGTACGGCGTTAAGCCAGAGGGCCCGGCGTTCAGCGAATACGCCCTTAGGAGGGCCTTCTGGTGGGAGGGAGAATGGAGAGGGAAGCCGATGTCGTGTTTTGCCGCGGAGAAAAAGGCAGTGTGCAAGGTGGGAGAAAAAATGGCCGCGTTTTACGTATTTGACACGCCCCACGGCGTATACCTCAGGCCTGAAATCAAGCTTGTGAACGACTGGATAAAAGTGGCCCCCAGGGGCGATGACAGTCAAGGCAGGTATGGCGACTGGCTTATTATCCGTTTCGCCCCACAAGTTTATAACTGGGGGAAGTGGGGCATACGTGATGAATTCGGCAGGAGTTGATCGGTGAAAGAACTTAGCCCTACCTGATAATATTGAAATATTACTTCAGGCAGGTAGATTAAAACTTTCAAAGAGGTCTACGGACTGTTTTATAACTCCAATAGTTAAAATAAAGTGAAGGTGGTGTTGGGCACGCCTCTCAACGCAGTGCCGAGGCCGTGGCTGTATTTCCACGTCCCGGCGGTAATGGTAAACGCCCTTGAGGTGAAGAGAAACCCCAGGTCTGCGTTGGGATTTGAGGGGGAGCTGTGGATTGACTCGGGGGGCTATCAAATTTTGAAAAAAGGCCTTACAGTGGACGTGGACAAAATAGCGGAGATATACCGCAGAGTAGACGCCCAGCTGTACTTCTCCCTAGACGTCCCGCCGTCGCCGAGCGACCCCCTCGAGGTGGCTGAGAAAAAGTTTGAAAAGTCGTATAAAAACTGGGAGAGGCTGAGGAGGGCGCTAGGCGATATAGTTGTGCCGGTGCTCCACGTATACAGAGAGGAGGGGCTCTTCTTAAAATACTTAAGGAAGTATTCAGACGCCCCGGCTCTCGCCATTGGTGGCGCCGTTCCCTACGTCTTAATTACCAGGGGCGTCCCCCGCGGCTCGAGGGAGCTGGCCTTGAGGCTAATTAGCATCGCGCAGAGGGAGTTTAAAGGCCCAATCCACGTCCTGGGCATGGGAAGCCCCTCTGTGACGCCTATATTACACGCCATGGGAATTCAGAGCACTGACAGCGCCACGTGGCGCCTCAAGGCGGCTTACGGCAAAGTGATACTGCCCGGCGGCGGGGAGAGGCACGTGACGAGCCGCGCGGTGAGCTTCGGAAAGGCGAAGCCAAAAGACGGCGAGTTAGAAGAGCTCTACCGCTTTCTTATGGAAACCGGCTTCCCGGCGCTGGACGGCTTTTACGAGCGTATAAGGACAAGTTTTGAATACAGGGCCTTGGTCAACGCGTGGGTAGTGGTAAAGTCCTGGTCCCAGACGCCTAGAGCGCCAGCGTTTAGAAAACTATACCTCCAAGTGGCCGCCGCTCGGCGCTAAGACATATATATGCCAAAGAGTATATCCCCCCGTGGAGAAAATCCGCACTAGTATTTACATAGACGCCTCTGTTTGGAAAAGGCTTAAAGAAGAGGCGGCCCGGGAGGGAGTGGACGTATCGGAGTTGTTGGAGAGAATACTAAGGGAGTACTTCGGCGAAATCCCAGTCGCCGCTGAAGAGCTGGACTTCGACCCGGTGGACTTAGGACTGCCGGCATCCCGCCTAATTAGAGAAATGAGGCTTTAACTTGACACCACCGCTTTGGTGAAGAACGCCCAACGCCTTGGCAAAGGCCTCTATGATTGACTCAGGCTACAGTGATGCCGTCACTTGTCTGCACAGCCTCCGTTTGGAAGGATAAGGTGATCACATACTGCATGAGCTGCTACTTTTCTACGTGTCGCCTCTTATCGCCCCTGTGGGCCACCTTGATCCACTCGTCAACGAACTTGATTTCGGGTCTGAGGTACACGTCATGGGGTGTGTCAAATCCGTAAATGCGGCCATCTTGTTGCCCATCTTGCATACCGACGTTTCTCCGTTACAAAACACGACATCGGCTTTCCGCGCCGCTCTCCGTTCCACCAAAAGATCCTCCTCAAGTCGTACTCTCTAATTAACGGGTCGGCGTACTTCTCTCAGTACTCAGCGACAGCCGCTTTTGTCATATCGCACATCCTGTGGTGTAGTCAAGCCGCTTTGCTGTCTTTCTCGCCCGGCAGTACGGGCCATCTAAAACGCTTTACCATTCCAATCCTTTAGTGCGTTACTTGGTTTTCAGCTCAGGACTCCTCAGCTCCTCCCTCTCCAACTCCTCGCTTCTTATTAACGCTGGGGAAAGATAGGATCCTCTACGGGCTAGTAGTGGTGTCGCGATTGTGAGCGCCCTGGGTGAAAGCTTGATAAGTTACGGCTACAGAGAGGGATCCTATACTACGTATGTCAGAAGCCAAGGCGTCAATAATTATGGCGATCGTAACCACTGCGGTCGTTGCCTTAGATAACGCCGTGGCTTCTTTACGAAAGCTGTAGGAATAGACGACAAAAAGGTTCGCCTATCGGCAGAAATTGCGGAGAAGACTAGCTATAAAAAACCATCTGTTTAGTTATTACGTAGCTCTTGCATAAAAATCCTTACACCTGGTTTTTGAAAACCGCTTTGTTCCCCCGTGCCGTGGGGTTTGCGAGAAGCCAGAACACGGCGGCTGTGGCCGCCAAAGTGGCGGCACCGTATAGCCCTGTTATGCTCCACACTAAGTTGCCAAAGGTGTGTGAATAGAGGAGGAAGTAGGCTCCAGCCCAGCCGTTAACTGCGCCGTGGAGAAAGGCGGCTCCCCAAACGCCGTATTTCAAATATGCCCAAGTG
>FWWM01003444.1_pt1 | contig 39302 bp, 48 predicted proteins | sample 2228351 | NCBI WGS metagenome assembly FWWM01 (sample SAMEA103939774, study PRJEB20133) | metagenome
TCTGTTACAATCAGCTGAAACATTTGTCAATAAGAGCGAATGCATTTATTGCAATATTGACGTTGGATAAACTCCAATCGATAACATCATCAAGGCGAAATATGTCACAATTGCAGGGACTGCCGCCAATTATACAAGGGTGATCGGGTGCTGCCATGACAGCGGCAGGCATAGCAATGGTACCGGCAATCAATGAAGCAACAATGACCGTTCCAATAGGCGAAGCGGCATACACTCTCAAGAATAATGTTGCGTAGACCTATTCGCTTAAGTGAATTTTGAAGATACTTCTATAAATTTTGTACAAGTGGCTTGTGATAGTGGAACCAGTATAATTTGCACACACTTTTGTAAAACTGCGATTGTCGTCCGGCCGTTAACTTTTTGTGTGGTGATGGCCTGAGGGATATAATATCATTCAATGAGAAAGCAGCGTTCTAAAGTCTTTTAACTTCGTCTAGTGTTTAATCAATACGAAAAGTGGTGATACAGTTTACGAGAACTTGCCGGAACGGATATTATCTCTAGATAAATCAATTCGCTTTTGTGCTGTTGCTAATAAGCTTGGATACATTATCGCAAGCAAGTACCGAAAAACCCTAAAGCCGTTGATGACATTTGAAGAAACAGAGAGATACGCGCTATTTGCTACCATTCGCCATTCTACAAGACAAGTATGGGAGAGCAAGATAGGAAAAGTGAAGTATGCGCTGACGCGCTATGAGCTGCTGATAAGAGTTACAGTGCCACTGGCAAACAATCACCTGTTGCTCTTGTCATTTGATGCAGATACCAAGAATGTTGACAGCATTATGATGGACAAAGTTATACCTGCAATTGAAGAGTCAAACCTGTAATAGATTCGGAAAAGTCTGTCTGTTTGTTTCATCTTTACCATTCGATAGCCAGCTAAAGCTTCTGGCTCAGTCGTTTGTCTTTATATTGTTTGAACCTGCCATTTTTACACAAGGCGAGTAGCTAAATGTTAAAATACTCATCGTCAGCTAGGCATGACAGCTCGGGATGACGGGGGGAGTAACGCTTGGCCAGTCAGGGATAATGGTGCGGCAAAATGACATCACGATAGCGCTTGACCCTTCGCATCCAGTTGATTGCGATTTCACATTTGTTTCGCACGCGCACGTTGATCACCTGCATCGGCGCGGCAGGAAAAAGATCAAGACGCAGGTACTTGCGTCAAAGGAAACCACGCTCATCGCCCATGCAAGGGGCTATGAAATTGTTGATGCGGCCGAAGAGCAAGATGGCTTCCAGCTGGTAGACACAGGTCATATTCTTGGATCTCGCGGCCTTTTGGTGGGCGACGACGACGTATATTACACTGGCGACATCTCTGTGAGAGAGAGGGCGTTCATGAAGCCAGCAAAGGTGCCTCATGCTCGCACGCTGATAATCGAGTCTACATTTGGCCGGCCCGAATACGTCTTCCCGCCGCTGTCAGAGATAACACACAAGACTAACAAAATAATTTCTGAAATGTTCAACTTTGGCATCCCTGTAATACTGATGGGCTACACCCTTGGAAAGGCGCAACTGTTGACGAAGTTGTTCGGCCACTGGGACCCAATAATCTACGACTCTGTCGCCAAGATCAATTCAGTATATTCAGAGCTAGGGGTAGAACTGGCAGGTGGCGTAACCCACAAGCAGGCAGAAGAGCAAAAGCTTCTGTCAAAGAACAGACCATGGGTAATGGTCGCGCCACTGATGTCTGAAAGGAACGCATTTGTAAGGGAGATGAAGGAGAGATATGGCGCAGTCACCATAGGCTTCAGTGGCTGGGCGATTGGCAGCCGCTACAGGTACATGATGGGGCTCGATTATGTGATGCCGCTTTCGGATCATTGCGACTATAACGAGCTGGTGGAGGCGGTCAAGCAGTGCAGGCCGGACAAGGTCTACACGTTCCATGGCTTTGCCAGAGAGTTTGCAGAGTCGCTCTGCGAAATGGGGTTTGATGCCGAGCCGGTCGGCAACGGGCATGACAGAAAAGCAGAGAAGACACTCTCGCTCGACTCTTTCCAATAAAAAAGGTTATTGCGTAAAACTAGTAATATTATTGGTGGAACTATCCTAGGCACCTTTCTATTGCAACGCACACGACTTTCAGGGTTGCAGGCTTTGTCACAAAGCCGTCAATTTTTGTAGAAGGAAGCACATTTTCAAATTCTAGCCGGTTGATCTCAGATGCAGTCATGATTATGACCTTGACGTCTGGCTTGACATCTTTGATGCGCCTAGCAAGCTCAAAACCGGTCATTCTAGGCATCCGCGCATCGGATATGACTAGATCATATATGTTGGGGTTCTCTGAAATACTTGAGAGCCTGGAGTGGGTCTGAAAATGTGCTGACGCTGCAGCCCAGATTTTTTTCAATGCCCGGTTTTAGCACGTAAAGTATGTCGCTTTCATCATCGACTATCATCAGATGAAGAAGCTTCCGCTTAGCTAGAGAATTCGTAAAATCCCGACCGTCCTGCCATCATCATGACGTGAAGCTCCAACGATGGCAACACCGCTGGACTAGTTAAGTCTACTGGTGACAAAATCCATAGAGCCCTACGTCAGGTCTTGGAAGCCGGCAGGTTCCAGTTGTACCTCATGGCAAGCAGCCTGAGGGAAGTGGCCGCGATGATGCTTGGTATGGCCGCAACATTCAGGTCTGCGCCGGCGGCCAAGAGCCCGAAAAACATTACGATTCCGATAAAGCTTGCCGACGCGTACAGCTCCTTTATGAACACTATCGGCACTTCGTTGACAAACACATCGCGCAATATGCCTCCTCCGATGGCAGTGAACAAGCCCGCAAACACCATCGCAAGAAAGTTCAGCCCAAACAGGTTGTATGCGACGGTCGCGCCAATTACCGTGAATACGCCAAGACCGATCGCGTCAAACTTTAGGAACAGATTCCAGTGCTTTTTGAGCGCGCGGTAGAGGAAAAACATTACAACGCCTGTTGCCACAGTGATTATGAGGTAGAGCGGGTTAACTATTGCAGTCGGCGGTATCCTGCCAAAGAGGAGATCCCGCATCACGCCGCCGGCAACGCCAGTTATCGTAGCCAATATTATCACCCCTACGATATCAGACTTGTGCTCTATCGCCTTGAATGCGCCAGTTACGGCAAATGCCATGGTGCCAAACAGGTCCAGAGCCTGAATGAGCAAGGGAACTGGCAGCACGTCAGACAAGACAATAATCACCCGGTGACGCCAGCCAAGACCGCCCCACTGTAACAGAGGGCGGCAAGATTTGAAATTATCGGTAAAAGTGCACAACATTTTAAACCAACAAAGCGGTTGATCATCATCCCTATGTCAGAGGAAGGTTTTGGCAAGGCTCCGGCAATCGTCAAGCCTATATACTTTTTCGACGAGGCAGACGGCAAAAACAAGATGCTGCTAGGAGGCAAGGGCGCCGGGCTTGCGGAAATGACAAGGCTTGGCCTTCCAGTGCCGCCCGGCTTTATAATAACAACTGAGATTTGCGAAAAGTTCTACGAAGCCGGAAGGCGCCTGCCTGATGGTCTGATGGACGAAGTGCGGAGATCGATAAGCCGCCTTGAAAGCCTGACGGGCAAGAAATTCGGCGACCCTCAGAACCCGCTTTTGGTGTCAGTGCGCTCCGGCGCCCCCGTGTCTATGCCGGGCATGATGGACACGATCCTCAACCTTGGGCTCAACGATGAAACTGTAGAAGGGCTGTCAAGGAAGAGCAATGATCCGAGGTTTGCATGGGACGCGTACAGGCGCTTCATCCAGATGTTCGGCAAGATCGTCTTGGGCGTCGATGATCGCAAATTTGACAGCATTCTAGCCGGCAAGGACCTGTCAAACCCAAAGGTGCTCAAGGATATTGCAATGTCGTTCAAGTCGCTCTGCGAAGGCACAGGAGGCAAGAAATTTCCTGCCGACCCGTACAAGCAGCTAGAGCTTGCCATCGACGCGGTGTTCCGGTCGTGGACTGGCAAGCGCGCAGTGGAGTACCGCAAGCAGCACAATATCACCCCCGACATGGCGGGTGGCACAGCAGTCACGATAGTCACGATGGTCTTTGGCAACATGGGAAGCGATAGCTGCACTGGCGTGGTGTTCACCCGCGACCCGGAGACAGGCGAAAAGCAGTTGTATGGCGATTACCTCATAAATGCGCAGGGCGAGGACGTCGTGTCGGGCAGGGCGACTCCCAACCACATCGACTCGCTTGTCAGCGAAATGCCTGACGTCTACCAGCAGCTGCTCGGCGTGTGTGAAAAGCTGGAGAGCCACTTCAAGGAGCCGCAGGACGTCGAATTCACTGTTGAAAAGGGCCGTCTCTACATCCTGCAAACGAGGGCAGCAAAGATGAATGCGGTAGCGGCGGTCAAGACCTCGATCGACCTTTACCATGAGGGACTCATCACCAAGACCGCGGCCCTTGAGCGCATCGACCCTGAAGGCCTAGAGCAGATCCTATACCGCAGGATAGACCCGCATGTCAAGCAAAAGGCAATTGCTACGGGCATAGGCGCTTCTCCCGGCGCGGCTAGCGGCATAGCAGTATTTGATGTTGCGCAGGCAGAGGCTCTTGGCAAAAAAGGCGAAAAGGTGATCTTGGTGAGAGAGGACACAAAACCTGACGATGTCCCTGCGTTCTTCCAGTCCGTAGGCATATTGACAAGCCGCGGCGGCAAGACCTCGCATGCAGCGGTAGTCGCTCGGGGGATGGGCAAGCCGTGTGTCGTCGGGTGCTCGCAGATAGAGATCGATGCCGAGGGCAAGAGCTTTAGCGTGGGGGGCAAAAAAGTGGTGGTAAGCGAGGGCCAAAAGATAACGATAGATGGCTCGACAGGCAGGGTGTACGTAGGCGAGATCCCGACGGTCGAGCCAGAGATTTCGTCAGAGTTCAAAGAGCTCCTGCAATGGTCCTCGGAAATGAAGGGCATCAAGATAAGGGCAAACGCCGACACAGTAGAAAGCGCTGCCCTTGCCCGCAAGTACGGGGCTGAAGGGATCGGGCTTTGCAGGACAGAGCGTATGTTTAACCAGCACGACAGGATAATGCAGTTTGTCAGCATGATAATGGCAGAGAACGAGGAGGAGCGGAGAAGAGCTCTTGCAGAGCTTGAGCCTCTGCAGAAGTCAGACTTTAAGGCAATCCTTAGGGAGATGAATGGTCTGCCGGTGACAATAAGGCTGCTTGACCCGCCGCTGCACGAGTTCCTGCCAAAGGAAGAAGATTTGATGCAAAAGATATTCGAGCTTAAATCTAGTAGCGCCAAGCCATCCGAGATCGCCCGCATTGAAAAGATACTCCACCGCGTGCACGAGCTGTCAGAGATAAACCCGATGCTTGGGCACAGAGGAGTCAGGATGGGAATATCGTTCCCAGAGATCTACGAGACCCAGATAAGGTCGATATGCGAGGCGGCGGCCGAGCTCGCAAAAGAGGGTGTGGCAGTCGAGCCCCAGATAATGGTGCCGCAGGTGGGCCTAGTGGAGGAGCTTGCAGCCGTCAGGCAGATATTCGAGTCGGTCAAGCGTGAAGTAGAGCACCGGCATAGGATAAAGCTAAAGATCAAGTTTGGCAGTATGATCGAAGTAGTGCGCGCATGTCTCGTGGCAGATGACATTGCACACTTGGTAGATTTTATCAGCTTTGGCACAAACGACCTGACGCAGGCAACCTTCAGCTTTAGCAGAGAAGACGCGGAAGGCAAGTTCCTGCCCTTCTATCTGGAAAAGGGGATAGTGAGCGTGAACCCCTTCCAGAGCATCGATAGGAAGGGAGTAGGCAGGCTGATGAAGATGGCAGTTGACATGGCAAGGAAAGAGAAAAAGGACATTGAGATCGGCATCTGCGGTGAGCACGGCGGCGATCCCCGCTCTATAGAGTTCTGCAGCACCGCCGGCCTAGATTACGTCAGTGCCTCGTCTCACCGCATACCAATTGCCATCCTGGCGGCGGCGCAGTCGGCCATCAAACAGAACAAACGCCTTCATCGGCATTCCACTATAGCTTAAAATGTGGGCATGACGCCCAAAATCAGAGGATGGCAACTTCAAACGCAGGCGGCAACGTCACCTATGAGTGCATGCGCTGTGGGACGCCGGTGACAGTCGAGGAACTATCGAGATTGCCAGAGATAAAATGCATCTGCGGTTTCAGGGTGTTCAGAAAAGCCAGGCCGCCCATAGTAAAGCAGCTCAAAGCTATCTAGCTAGCAGCCTTTTTCTTTCATCCTGTTGTATGAATGAAATTTTCTGGCGTGGTCGCGCATCTGCTCCATGCCATCAAAGCCCATGTTGCATTCGCTGCACATGTAGAGCCGTTTTTCATGAGCCACCTGCTGGTGCTGCATCAATTCTTCAACCTTGCGGAACTTACTCCCGCACGTCTTGCATTCATGCTTTTTGAACATGCAATATCACCCCTTGCTGTTGCGACTGTCCCAGCACTTCCTGCATAGATTCCCCTCAATGTGCCAAGCCGGCTTAGGATGATAGTAGAACAGTCCAAGCTTGCTGTTACAGATAGCACAGAAGTTGGTTTTCCTGTTATAGTCGCTGTCTTTTTTGTCAAAGCACAGCTTGCACAGCAGGGCGCCTTGCTCCATCTCCCACTGCCACCTTGGCTTGTGGCCGTCTCCCATGATCTCTTTGCCGCACATTGCGCAAATGTCAGGAGTCTCTTCTTGCTTGAGCATGAACTCCCTTGTCTTCTCTATGTGGCAGTCGCCGCAGAGCAGGCCTTCGATGCCCCAGTCTTCACCGGGCTTGTACTTGTGGCGCCCGAGCTCCTTGCCGCATACCGCGCAATTCACGACCTGCTTTTTGCCAAAAATGTGCAAGTGAGAAAATACTTGCCTGTACAGGTACAAAAACGTATATCGGCGCTGTTGTTTGTAGGGTCGTAATTCAGTACAATATCATATAATAAATTTATCATTAAAAGAAATTATATATTATACTATAACTAAAAAACTAGTGAGAAAATCAAAATATTTTTAATATTCGAACAGTTCAATGCCTGCAATGAACAAACCCGTTATAGCAGGAATCGTGGCAGGTGTCTTGCTGGCTGGATTCGCCGTACTTAGCCCCATTACAGGGCTCAACTTCGACGTAGAGGCGCAGTCCACCGGCACGACAAAAAAAGTCACCCTTATTGCAGACGAAGTAGACGTGCAGGTAGCTCCGGACAACGCGCTACATCCGGGTGGCGTAATGTATAGGGCAATGGTTTTTAACGGAACAATACCGGGACCAGTAATATCTGTAGACCAAGGAGATACAATTGAATTCACTCTGATAAATGAAGGAGAAGTGATACACAGCATCGACTTCCATGCAGGCCATGGTCCAAATGACGCAGTTGGCGCTAATGCCAGTGCCACTGGCTCTACGGTCAGAAGCGGCGAATCAGTAACATGGACGTGGAAACCACCATTTGCAGGCGTATTCTTTTACCACTGTGGTGCTGATGGCTTGAATGGTGTATGGGAGCACATTGCAAACGGCATGTACGGTGGCATAGTAGTGCACCCGCCAAACGAACAGCCGGCAAAAGAGTTCTACGTAGTCTTTGGTGAAATCTACAGCAACAATGTCGAGGGCGTATTCACACAGGCAAACGGCACAGGCTCTTTCGACGTAGCCCAGTTCCTCACAGGCAATCCGGATATAGTAATGACAAATGGCATGGCGCATAGATACGTCCCGGCACTAGGAGCAATTGCGAAAATAGACATCAACCCCAATGCAACAATATTCCAAGTCAAACCGGGCGAGCTAACAAGATGGTACATAGTCAACGCAGGACCAAACGATGGCATAGCGTTCCACTTCATATCTGGCATGATTGATGTCCGCGACGGCTCGATAAAGAACAGGTATGGGACACAGCTGAAGAATGACGAGACGTGGTGGATACCTCCGGGATCCGGCTCAGTAATTGAAGCGACATTCCCGCAGGAAGGCGTCTATGTAGGCGTTGACCATGCGATGAATGACGTGGTCAAAGGAGCCGCGTTTGCTGTCTTGGCGACACCAGATGCAACTGACGACGACCATCCGCCAGGTACGATGGTGCCACCAAGGGGAAGTGACAGAGTTACGAGTCCAACAACGTTTGAGGAAACAAGGCCGGCAACAGAACAAGCCGAGGAATTTGAACCACCGACAGGAGAAGCAACCACAGAAACCACTAATGCGACTGACACTGGAAACCAGACCGGTACAGGAAATGAAACAGACACTGCAGGAAACGAGACTTCGTCAGCAGCAGGCAACGACACCAATACGAACAGTACAGGCTAAGTCAGCACGAGCTGGCTTTACCATTTTCTTTTTGTTTAGTTAGAAATTTTGTATTATTGGTCGGGGATTCTGTATATTTTGTGCAATACAAAATGCTTTAATAAAAGCGCTACCTAGCTGACTGGGTTCACATTATGAAGAAAATCGAAGCGGTTGTTCCTGCTGCAAGGTTAGACAGAGCTTTTGCAGCGCTGAAGGAACTAGACTTGGGGGGCTTTACATATTACGACTCGAAGGGACGCGGCCAGATACCACGGCAAGAGGTCCACTCTGGGAGAGGCACTGGGATGTACAGACCAGAGTTTAACGTAAACTCGACAATAGTGGTCGTTACAAAGGACTCGATGGCTGACAAGGTGATCGACAAGATCCTACAGAGTACGAGCACAGGGCTCGCTGGCGAAGGCAAGATATTCGTCTCAGACGTGGACGAAGCAATAGATATTGGGTCAAGGCAGCGCGGCGAAGGCGCGCTGTAAAAAATTTTATTTTGCCAGTTCTTCTATCGCCTGGCTTGCGTTGAGCATGCCCCTTTTCTTTGCATACTCTTCAACCATCTTGAGCTGTTCTGGCGTAAAGCATACAGGCATTGTTCTCTTTTCGCTCATGGCAAAATACTGACTCCCGCAAGATTATAACGCTTTCGTTTTTCTTCATTACCGAAGTACTTGACCTTCGCTCATAGTCGATTAGCAATGGCAATTCTAGGTAGGCTAGGTCCTTAAGCTTCCTTTTAAGGAAGTATCTCATGTTGTATGCAGCTTTTTCGTCCAGCTGCACCTTGCCCCTCAAATAGTCAAGCTCAAAATTTGACAATATACCTGTCATGCCTGTTCAGCTGTATCTTTGGGTCCGGCAAGCAAAAAGTATTGTGCAGCTAGTTTCTATTCTCAGTAAAGCTTGTTTTGCAAAAGTGGTCGCCGGTTAGGAGGCATAAAAACCTCCTATTTGAGGTAGGTAGTTCTCATGAAGCTCCCCGCCGGCTTTATGGAACCTCCAATGACAGTCGTTTCTCCACGCCTAGAAGGTAGTAGCCCAGGTGCAGCCCAGCGGATCTCGAGTAATAATCCATGGCTATCTCATTGGCCTTAATTTTGCACTATACGGGGCGTATATGCGAGAGCTACTACCTAACTATTAGCGTCTTGGCTAGTCTGTCTTGTTCCTGAGACATATGTGACCGAGGTTCCATAGTTTCAGCTCTTTTGAGCCTTCGGTTACATTGAAAGTTGTTGTTTTGCAACACACACCATATTCAATGAAGTCTTTGCTTCTGCTACCATTTTTGCATTTTGACTATTCATTACTGTGAAACTGTCTGTTGATGGTTGCGTTGTTGCTTGATCCGATCAACCATTAAAATTGTAGCTCCAATAGCTATTGGAATTGACCCAAACAGGATGCCTTCATAACCCGGAACCACATCAGGACAGTTTGGAAAGTAGCATGAAGAAGACCTGACGTAATAGTCAATGATGTACTGCATCTCCGACCCGATTATCAATGCACCAATTACAAAAGGCACTAATGCTACTATATGCATTGCTCTTAGTTGCATCTATTACGCCACAGTAGAGGACCTTTCTTTGTATTGAACTTTTATCCAAACATTTTATACAGATTAGACTGGAGGCTCATGATTTCTGCAATAGTATCCGGATGGCTATAACAATTGTTTCTGAATCATGCCTTCTAGCTTGCCCTGTCCGATTCCACCGAACGCCGATTCTTTTACTTGGCCGTTTTTGAAAACAAGGAATGCCGGAAGAGACATCACGCCATGTTTCTGCACCAATTCCTGATTTTCATCTGCATTAACTCTTACAAAGGCAGCCTTTTCAGAATACTTGTCCGCAACTCTTCTGAACATTGGTTCAGTCTGCTTGCATGGCCCACACCACTCTGCCCAAAAGTCTGCCACCGTGACTGTGTTGGAATTTATTATGCCGTCAAAATTTTGTGGGTTTGTATCTTGCACATTTGAAGCTGTAGTTGGCTTTGCCATTTTTCTATACACCTGCGACTTTACTTGTATTCTATCGTATTAAAATACGCCACAGCTGCAATCATGCTGCCCCGTGTTGGCTTTTGTCTTTCTCCTTTCCAGCAGTGCTACCCTTTTTCTTCTCTTCCTCTCTTATCGCTCTCCTCTTTAACGTCTCATAAGTTATGGTTGACGTAGCTATCATGGCTCCGGCTATGACGGGACCAACCCAATCTGCCTTTTCATGTTCGCCTCCAGCCTCTTCGTGCTCCTGCTCTGTTGCTGTCATTGTTTGCTCTCCGTCTGCATGCTCCTCATTGCTAACTGTTTGGGCGTAAACCGAAATGGCTGGTAGTAGTAGGACTAAAGCAGCAATCAGAATCGCAAATACAGCAGCAGGAAAAGTTACATCACTGGCATTCTTGCTTCTTTTCCTATCCTGTTTGCCCGTCCGCATCATATCACTGCCTTGCCTCCTTTTGTTGGTCTTTGTGGGTTTCCATGCTCTCGCCCCATGTCCTTCTCTTGTAGACTACAAATTGAGTTGCAGCAACTATTGCTCCTAGAAGGACCCAAGGGCCATAGAGTAGCCACGGGTTGTCAGTAGGCGGCGCTGCTTCTGCTACCAGTTCTTCCAAAGATTCCTGCTCGGCAACATTTTCTCCAAGTATTGCTCTTACCAATTCATTCCACCCAAAGTGAATGATAGATGACTCCCACCAAGCCATTCCAAATACTCCATAGTTGAAGATGATTCCTCCGACAAGCAGCAAGCCCCAGCCCATCCATCTGTTGATACTCACTTTTCTCTTTACGATAGCCTGTGTTGGATTAACTCCCAGAATGGCTAGCAGAGCAATGAAAATGAGAGGAGTGGCTCGCCCAAGCCTGTGTATGAGACCAAGTGCTGCTCCTGCGGACAGGCTACCAAGGCTTGCTATGTATGCTATCAGCACATAGAACGCAGGATTTGGGCAGCCTACGCCTGCATTACCAAGAAGTAGGCCCATAAAGAACGATTTGATATAGTCGCCCCTCTTTTGGATTCCCTCTGGAATTCTAACTCCAATATCCGGCATGCTGAATTTTATGACTCGCAGCTCGCTCCATGCAAAGACCAGCGCTGCTGCGCCGGCTACAAGGAAGGCTATTCTTATCACATTGTTCATTCCAATGTACTGGCCCGCTGCGCCAATTGCAATTCCATAAATGCCGATGGTGATAGTCAGTCCTAGGCCAAAGAGCCCGGCCATTGCCATCCCTTTCTTCGGTTCTTTGCCCATTGCTAATGGAACGATTATGAATACCAAAGGCAAGGTGCATGGCAAAAATATCATCGATATGCCAGCTGCATAAGAAAGGGCAAGGCTTGGCGAAAAGCCACCTAAAAAAATGCTAAACAGTGAGAGGACTATTGCAGAGAACAGGACAAACAATACAATGATTATCGCAGTCCTGACCTTTGCTTGCTCTGGCGTCAGGTTCTTTTGCTGCATGGATCGCCTCACCACTCCTCAATATGAATTAAATAAGTTTCAAATTGCGAACATTCTTGCCTGTCGGAACGCATTACAAACAGCTATTTTGCGAACTGGAATGGGTTGGTTTGAAAAGCCCACTGGCAGCTCGGACAGCAAAAGTAATAATCCTTGCCCTGGTAGGTTTCCTTTGGAGCTTTTTTCTCGTCAACTTCCATGCCGCACACAGGATCCGTTGCCATACTACTCTGATGGACTTTCTCTGATATAACGATAGGAGACAGGATTGTAAAATAGAATGATATGCCATGAAACGTGGGAAAGTTGTTTAGAAAAACAGTCGTTAATAGCTTGAATGAATTGTTCTGCCGTCAATTACTGCAAATACGACTTCGCCGTTTGCAACTTCAGCGTATCCTTCATGCGATCTTCCTTCTGAATCCGTTAGCCCAAAGTCAACACGATATTCACTTTCAGTTTCGGCAACTACCATATCCGTGTGCAAATCTAGCTCGTCGTTTATGTGGATTCCAAGCTCTGGCAGCTTAGCAAGCAAAAAGCTCCTTGCAACGGCTACAGCATCAGCAGAGCCGTCCAAGGGCCTCTCGTCCAAGTCATTTGGCCCATGACTGTCTCTGTCTAGACTCAGGCGGTCACCGATGCTTATGCCATTCTTTTCAACGAAGCCAGTGTTTACTTCGAGTACAAACTTGGCAGGATGGTCTGAAACATAAGTCTGGCACGAATCATTCTCAATACATGGTTGAGCATTTTGCTCAATATCCGCAATTGTGGAGTTTGAATCGACGAAGATCATGTCCAACGATACAAAGGTGTTTTTCATCCAGAACGACCTCTTCTTTCATCTTCAAACACAAAGAGCATTCCGTTGTTCCACTCCAAGCTCTTCTTGAACACATGAACTGCCCTCTCACCTGTATCTATCTGTCTGATAAGCATGTTGTTTGTGGCATTGATAATTGAAACAGTTCCTGAATCAATATCCGTGGTATACACAGTCTGCTGGTCGTCTGATATCTTTATGTCATGGGGGATTTGCCAACTGTGATGTTTTTGATTACGGCATTTGTGGCAAGGTCAATTACTGAAACGCTGATAGCGTTTTCAACGTACAAGAACCCTTGACTTGCGATATTGTCAAGAGATTGATTCTGAGCGGCAGTGATGGAAGAGATTGAAGAAGCATTCTGCTCTTCGCGGTGAGCAGGTTGCTGCTGGTTCAAGCAATACACCATACTGCCCGGCAAGCATTCATCATTTGAAGTAACAATATCATTTGACGCTTGTAATGTAGAGGCTATCCTGAAAGTACCTAGTCCACTATATGAAAGAAGAATAATGCTCGTGAGCAAAAAGATTGATACTGAGCGCTGATTGTGATCCAGATGCATCATACAGATATAATGTTACTTGACATGAAATATCTTAGCCGCGCAAATGATAATAGAATCATGCCGAAAGTTTACTACACAAATGTCTTACGTTACCCAGCCCATTAGTCTGATTAGGGACAACATCCAGTGATTTTTATATTTTATTTTATGCTATCTATACGCTTCTGTTAAGGCAGGAATTTTCAAAGCGCCGCCTGATAATAATCATAATCCTCATGAATACATTTCCATGTGATGGGAGACTACGCCCAAATATACAACCAAGCTAGCGAACATCGCTAAAAGGTACGCTTCTTGATCTTCTCCTTGGGGCGAGCTTCGAGATTTGGGTTCTATCCACGCTCCTTGTTGACATATTCTTACTGTTGATTCAACGTCTTTGAACAGATAATAAAAGTTCAGTCCCTAGATAGGCAAAAGAAAACAATAGTTTCCACCATGCTGCAATCCTTGCTTGATCTCCCGTTGGATAAACCATCCAACACTTTTTATACCGCATATCCTAACTAGCCAGCCATATCGTCAGCTAGTAAGCAAGTAACAAAAACAGATACAGGCATACCGAAAGTTGCTGTTGAACTATTGCTTGGAATAACGATCTTTGGACTTTTCATTGTGGGTTATGATCAAGGTCATTTGTTTAGCATTGCACAGGGTCAACAGGCTTTTGAAGATATATGGATGCATGAATTTTACCATGACATGAGACATGCGGCCGGATTTCCGTGCCATTGAGGATGATTAGATATGAAGACTATTACATTCATTGGTATAACAATCCTGTCAGGCGCAATAGCCGGCACAATCTTGGCATTAATCAATCTTGACATCGTGGAGCCATTTATCGAGCAGGCCATAGCTCTTGAAAATGAAAGAGCTGTTGCAGGTGGCGAGATGATAACCCTATTGAATTTAACAGCTATAGAATCTGGCAGTGTGGTGGAGAAATAGCAGCAGGTACGATTCTGGGCATGTCACTAGAATCGCTTTTTGGCGTAGTGTTTGCTTATAGTAGAAGCTCGATCCCATTCCGAAACAATACAAGGAAGGCATTGATTTTGACAGGAACTATGTGGTTTGTATTATTCATAGTGCCTGCGCTGAAATATCCCGGAAACCCCCGGCAGTGGGGAACACTGATACGCTATCTTACCGGCAGAGTTTGTATATTGCGTATCTGGCAATATCGGGATTCAGCGCTCTAGGACTTGCACTTCTGCATCGAAAACTTGGAAGTATGCAGGCAAAGAAATTCATGATCCCCGCTATCTATGCAGGAGTCATGATTACAGCATATTTGGCAATGCCATCAAACCCAGACGAAATAACTGCACCGATGGACTTGGTAATCGGTTTTAGGCTCGCTAGCAGGTTCACGATGAGCATATTCTGGGGCTTGCTTGGTCTAATTTTGGGAGCGTTTTGGGACAGAATCAAGCCACATGATACAGCAAAGATCACAATATGATTAGCGGTGCAAAGGAGGAGCTAAGGCAGAGGCAAAAAGGATTGTCTATATGTTACTTGAAAACCGAGCAGAATCCCCTAATAGGATCCTTCAAGTCTGATCTTTCACTTTCACTTGAGAATGCTGAGCAGATGATGGTATGGGAAAATGTAAAACAAGAAAAGCAATACGAGAAGAATCAGCCCACCAACAATGAAGAAAAAGGATGCTTGAACCATGTCTATATTTTGTATTCATATATCAGTAATACTATAAAATCTGTTGGTACAAGATACTTTTTGTCTACTTCCTAATTACAGCTAGAAATAGCATCGATAGCATTCCAAAGTCAGTAGCGACGGATGCAACTTGCAGCTCTGATTCCAACATCGGGTAAAGGCTATCCAGATGAAGCAAGCCAACCCTCAATATGAACAGGCCAAATGCTGCTGAGAGAGGTACAAGCCGTACAAGCTTGTGCCGCTTGTATGCGAATATCGCTATAGCAAGCAATATTACTGCAAGTCCTGCGCTTCCTAGGCTGAACACCTCCCACCAAAATCCATGGTGACTCTGCGCAAATATATCAAAAATGCTGAAAATTTGCATCTATCGCTTTTCATCTCCTTCAGCATCGAAAGTTCTGAGCATGTCGGCCATTCTGTCAGCGTACTTGCTCCAGATACTAGGACGGTATGCCTTCAGGAGATTTGCCAGCTCAGGAATAGAGGTATTTGCATAATACTTTACCTCCACTCCTTGCTTTCTGCTCCAAATCAATCCAAGGGACTCAAGTCTGACAAGATACCACCGCGCCGTAGGCGAAGAGCATTTTATCTCTCTGGCAACCTCTGTCTGGCAAGCACCGGGTTTTCTTGAGAGAAACAGCAGTATTTCTCTTGGAGATTCCTGTGACAGAATGCCAAGGATCTTCTTCTTTTCCTCATCAACATCAGATGGATAGAAGTGCTTGTAAGCACCGACCCGAATCGCAGTTATTTTTCCCTCACGTTCAAGCAGCTCGATTGCATACTGGAGGTTGCCTGTGCCTATCTCCAACGACCGCAGAATTTCTCTGAAGTAAGAGCCTGGATTGCTCGCAATAAAGCTGTACACTCTGTCCTTGGTGCTGTCCTCGAAAGGCAAAGCGAGAGACCATGGATCGACGTCATAATGCCAGTTAATTAGTTAACGGGCAAGACTTTAGTTAATCGTACCAAAAGGCCAATTTACGTCAGAGCCCTAACCTATGCATAGATGAATGGCGACTATCAGAGCAAGGCTTAAGCAAAGGTGGAAGATGCTTGCCGTGGTAGTGGGAATCTGGATAGTCGTGATGTTTCCGATACCGTTCCTTCCGTTGTTCGGCTTTCCATACGATGAGACATCTGTTCGTATTTTATTAATGATAAGCGGGATAGTATCTATTCCCTTCACCTTGCTGGCCTTGTTCATGAATGATGGTAGTAACAGAAATGGTACAAAAGAGGGAACTGGAGCATCGAGCAAGAACTAAGATCTAGTGTGAGTATAGTATCATCTGAGAAAAGTTGTCAACCTTAAAAATATGGTTGCAGTAACTAATGGTGTGTGTAGCGTGTCTAATTGATACTAGAAGATATGCAATGGTGGGATGGGTGATTGTAGGCGCTCTGTTGTCTGGCTACGGATACATGATCATCACGAGCTTGAACTGACGTTGGTTCTGAATTTAGTAGATTGTACCAAAAGCATTTTGTCACCCTCATAGAAGATGATAATCTCGGCTGGATACAGCTGAATAAAATTGGTGTGCGAAGGCATCATCTGTTCAAGATATAGGGCGAAGAGGGACGGCCGTCACGGCCAAGATATGAATTGGTGAATAGCAAGTGATTAAATTTCCACGGTTGGCTTTGGTGGCAGGAGCAATATTCATGGCAGCTATTGTCCTGTTTATAGTCAAGATATTGTCTATATAGCATTGTCCGGTAAAATAACTGTCATGTTTTTAGTGAGAAGAGATGAAAGGATTCTATGACATCCAGAATAGACTTAGGCGGTGACTGTTCTTGATACCAATCTAACAGTTACCGACTGGGACTATCGATTTATTAGGATATTTTTGCACTGTTGTGTCCAAGTTCCGTTGTGACATGAGTGGAGAGACAGTCAGGGGCCATGCAGCCGTATGGTTTGTCCGGCCAATAATAGGTGGGCTACAATAACTCCGGTTCTGGTAACTTAAGTGGAGATCACCCGGATTTACTGCGCAAAATTATGCTCATCTCCCGCCAAGTTACCGGTGCCCCAAACTCATTAGGACAAAGGGGCCAGTTAGGGCACGCCAAACCCCCTTCATCAATTGTTGAGCTTAGGTAGCGTCCCACAATCATTGCAGAGAAAACCAAAGCAATAGAGACGAAAGAAAGGATTATGATCGACTTTTTCAATCTTGGCTCTGTAGTATTTTGCAGAGTTATTCACTCGCTTTTCCTTTTCATCAACTTTAATATATTCGGCACCGACAAACAAGCTAATACTACAGTTTTAGCATCTTGTACCAAATCATCTATAAGACCATAAGCCATAAAATTTCTCCCGGCTTGCAGCTCTCGTTTCTCAACAGAAAGATGTGTTGGCTTTATTTTGTTGTTACTTCCTTTTTGCTAGCAGGAACATTTTCGCTCAATGCCTACGGGGCAGGAGGTCACGACCTTCCTCCCTCAAGCATAGGCGACAGGCAGGTCTTTCTCAGCTTTAGCGCACCGTCTATTGCTGACCCTTCAGATAGGATAGCGATGTCGTATTCATTTATGGACAAGGCCACGGGCAAGAACGTGCAGCATGTGACATACTTTCTTACAATATCAAATCCTCAGGGCAAGCAGACCTTCTCAGAGGTGCTTCACGGACACAATGGGACTGTAAATGTGCAGTTTAGACCCGGTGAAGGACAATACAAAGTGAACGCCAACTACGACAACCTTGCCGCTAGCTATGTTGCAGACCAGGCAGGCGTCATAACGGTTTCTGGACCTGTGTTTAACGAGCAGGGCAGCTACAAGGTAAACATAGAGGTAAATGGCATAGATTATGACAACACATTTCTGCCTGAGCCTATAAAATATGAATATCCACTCGTTGTTGCCGCAGCGCAAAAGTTCGCCGTTCCATATGTAGAAATGGCCTTCAATGTCAACGTGTCATCTCCATTACAGGTCGAAAATGTTGAATTCAAGCCTGAAAACAAGCAGCTTATGATTCAGTATTCTGGAGTAGAGTGGCAGCACTTTGACGACTTTCAAGTCTACGTCGAAATTCCAAGAGAAATGATGTCCGGTCCTTTTACAGCTATCTTTAATGGAATGGAGCTGATGGTCAGGGAAGAACAGAAGGACGGCAGAACAGCAACTCTCATCCTCAATGGGACCCACCTTGACCTGATGCAAATGAACCAATCGGGCGACAGCATGGGCGGAATGGATATGGGAGAATCACAGCAACAAAATGCAATAGTGATAACGGCTACAAGTGTTGTGCCTGAATTTCCGCTGACCCTTCCTCTTGCTGCAGTCGCCATCGCATCGGCTATAGTGCTTGCAAGTAAATTCAAAGGTCGGCCTTCGTTTTAGCAATCTGTGCCGGAGAGCCCATTCGATACTTTGTCAGGATAGGACCTATACTACTAGCATACTCTGCCCATAAATAAAATAATGGCCATCAAGCTGGCATGTCAACTGCAACCCTTCAAAATACGAAATGGCAAAGCTGCATAGATGCCTGTATGAGATGCGCCGAAGCATGCGAGTTCTGCGCTACTTCTGACCTGCGAGAGCAAGATGTGAAAATGATGGCAACTTGCGCACAAATCAACCGAGAGTGCGCAGTTGTCTGCTGGACTTCTGCGTCACTTATGTCAATGGACAGCCAGTTTGCAAAGCAGTTTTGCAGACTGTGCGCCGATATCTGCGATGCTTGTGCTCAGGAATGCGATAGACACAATGTTGACCACTGCAAAAGGTGCGCTCAGGCTTGCCGAAGCTGTGCCGAAGAATGTAGAAGGATGGCTCGATAAGAGCCAATCCAAATTTTTTATCCTTCTAGACTACTACCTAACCTGCTGCCATTGCCGCCTCCTTTTGACTTGATACACTTGCTCTTTTGATAGCTGCCAATGCTAGAATAGCAGCCAACCCCGCGATAGCTGCAGCGCCTATGAACGCCAGATGGAAGCCACTGTTTAGCGCCTCAACCGATCCAATTCCATTATTTTCGGCTTGGAATGTCTGAGCGGAAGCAACTGCAACCATGATAGCCAACCCAAGTGCCGAGCCAATCTGGTAGCTCGTGTTCACAATCCCGGATGTCAGCCCTGACTCCTCCTTCCTTGCATGAGATACCGCAGCGGTTAGCACTGGGATGTATGCCAGAGACATCCCCGCTGCAGCAACTAGCGAAGCTAGAAGCACATGCGTCACGAAAGTGGTGCTGCTAGACGGCGTTGCCGCGAAGAGGAGCATTGCAACTGCCAACAGCCCTAGACCTGCAACCATGCTGGTTTTTACACTAAGACGGCTGATGAGACGCGAGGAAGCACCTATCATCAGGATCATGATTGCGGCAGTCATTGGCAAAAGCGCAAGTCCACTCTCAAATGCGCCGTACCCTTGTATCTGCTGCAGAGATTCAGGAAGAACCACATGGGTATCCATACAGCTCCAAGCAGTGTCATCACTATATTGCTTGCCAGCAGGTTGTGAACTCTGAATATTTGCAGGGGCACCGGTAACTTGGCGGGAGATGAGCATAATTTTGCGCAGTAAATCCGGGTGATCTCCACTTAAGTTACCAGAACCGCTGCTGTAATTCGCTTATCTTCTGTGGTACTTCAGGTGTTGATATGATGTAATGGAACTTTTTTGCGTACCTCATTATCTGCTTGCTAGAGTTCTAGCGATGCTGCGCCTCTATGTACTTTTGGATGCCTCCCAGTCAATATTGACCGGAGTTTCCACTAGGGTCAAATTAGCCAATTCGTTGGTATAACTACCTCCTACCGATAAGTTACTGAGTTCTCTTGTATTAAAGCGGCGCGCCTTTGGATTTTTACAATGCGTTCGTTGTCGTTCGGAAAGTACTCTGCTAATGAAGAAATAAGAAAAATTATACTCTTTCTTTCTTTTAGAGGGCTGCGTCCCCTTTTTCCTTACTTCCAATGTCGTATGCTTCTGCGACATCGTAGACAAAGATCTTGCCGTCAGATGCCGAGCCGGTGCTTATCACTTTCAATACGTCGTCAATTATGGCCTTGGCCTTGTCGTCTGGCACCAGCACTTCGATTTTCGTGCGAAAGCCAAACTCTGGTACGTACCGCATGACGCCTCTACCGACGGAAACAGGCTCCCTCTTCGCCCTGCCTCTTCCCTTGATGTCGTAAAAGGTCATGCCACCGACCTTGTGCTTGTGCAAAAGCTCGTTAATATCTGTAAGCCGCTCATGGGGGATGATAAGGTCCAGCCTCTTCATGCCATTTACCAGCACATGGGAGGTATTAAGGGTTATTCAAACCATAAAATTTAGCAATATATCATAATTTTTTCATTCTATGTTACAGTGCCGCCGCTCTCAAACTGCCGGTGCCGAGCCAAGTCCTGTTGGTTCTGGAACTGCTTGCCGCACCTATCGCACACAAAGTTTGACATCGCAGTGGGCGTGACCTCGGGGTAGTCCGTGCGCTCCTCGCTTTCGTTTACGGCCTCGCGCTCCTTGATGCTTGCGTCAGCAGTAGTCAGGCGCGTGCGGACGTTTGGGTTTTCTCTTGTCTCGTCGCTTATCTGGAACTCTTTTTTCTTGGCAGCGACGTTTTCTTGCAGCGCCTTTTGTAGGTGATACTGGTCGCGGAACTCCATGTAGCCGTTGAGGCTTTCAAAGAGTGCGACAACATCCTGATCGGCACCGATGCTTCTGGCGTGATCTAGTATCTTGTGCTTGAACGCGGGAAACTGTAGACCACCAAGCTGGCCCACCGCATAGTCGATAAAGGCCGGGTCTCTGTTCGCCTTTTCAACGGCGCGGTTGATGCGCCCCGCATCGTACCTTGGCATATGTTTTGCAGCGTCAATGCTTCCCTTTGACTTGTCCTTCATCCGGAGCTTGATTGCACAACAATTCTCATAATGGTTTCCGGCTAGTGCTTTGCAAGACCAGTTATTTCAAAAAAAGACATGTTGTTAGGCTAGCTAACCTGTTCCTTGGAACTCGATTATGCCGTAGATCGATTGCCCATCAATTATGCCCAAGATGTTCTGTTGTTCTACACCTGCAATTGCATTTTCATCGATGTTAATGTCCGCTATCTCGAGAACTCTATCTTTGATTTCTAACCTGATCGGGGCAATCGCACCGGGGACACTGCTATCTGTGGAAATCTGTGTCAATATGTTAGAAGCATTTCCTGCAAATTCGGACGGTCGCCCTATACTCTCAATTATAATATTATTATGATATTCGCTTCCGTCAACTCTTGCTACAGTCAAGTTTGCTGCAAATCTCTGCACAAGGCTCTCATTGACAAGCATCCGCCACCGGCCGACCACGGCATAGTCGCTCTGGTTTGCCTGCTGTGCGCCGGTAATAATGCTACTACCAGTAACGTTTGCATTTTGCCCCGTCGATATCGTGCTTCCAATGAGTCCTCTGAGCACAAGGCTAGATGATGATGTATTTTGAACGCTGCTGACGTTTGTATTCTGCTGGCTGCCGTCTTCTGGCACAGGGATTTGTGCAGAGGCTGCCGGGATAGCCAGCATCATCGTGTTGTTGCCATCATCGAATTTTTCGACAGCTCCAATTGCTAGCAGCAACAAGAGCGCAGTAAAGGCAATTGCTGCTGTTTTTAGAGTGCGTCTACAAGAGTCCTTTTTACAAAACACCATATACGTTTTAAGCACATTCAGATTCGGCTTATTTTGATTTTCCAAGATTAATCTGGATGGCTACGCATGTATTTCACCATCGGAGATTGTTAATCGTGGGGTTGTTGCCCATTATAGCACAGAGCACCAAATGGGCAAAAACAAAATAGGCATGTCATGTCTTTTTTGGCATATCTGGTAAAAAGCATCTGTAGAGACCGCGTCACATCTACACACCTATTTTACTACTACTGCTTTGCAGATATGCCGCCGTCGATCATCATAACTGTGCCGGTAACCCACTTTGAATCGTCAGAGCAGAGGTACGCCACTGCGCCGGCGATGTCTTCTGGCTCGCCAATCTTGCGTAGCGGGAAGGTCGACTCGAGCAACTTTTTCGCACCTTCGTCCTGCAAGTAGGGTTCGATTATCGAGCTCCTTATCGTGGAGGGCGCGATGCAGTTGCAACGGATCTTGTACTGCCCATATTCTACTGCTATGCTGCGCGTGAACATTATCACACCGGCCTTGGTCACGCCGTATACTGACAGCGGCACATTTGGTATCGACCTGATGCCAAGCACCGACGAAATGTTGACAATGCTGCCGCCCCCGTTTTTTATCATGACTGGAATTACAGCTTTTGTCATCCGGAACGTGCCTATGAGGTTGGTCTTGATAAGGTCGTCCCACTGGTCATCCGTCATTTCATGGAACGGCACGGGGTCATTTATGATTCCGGCATTGTTTACCAGAATGTCTATCTTGTCAAATGAGTTGATGGTCTGATCTATTGCGCTAAGGACTTCTGCCTCCTTGGTGATGTCCGTTATTATGGTCATCGTGTTCTTTTTGTCGCCAATTTCAGATGCAGCCTTTTGTAACTTGGCCCTGTCCCTGCCAAGGAGCACAACCTTGCAGCCTTCAGAAGCGAGCCTCTTTGAAATTGCTTTGCCCACGCCGCCACCGGCGCCGGTAACCATAGCGACTTTGCCCTTTATCATGCCCCTTATTTCGGCAGGTATTCTTTTAAAGTTGACTAGCAACAGCCTTGGAAACCGCTGCCTCAAGCTCTGAAATGACCGCGGAAACGTCTGACGGGTCGCTCTTGAAGGTAGCGCCGGCGGCGTAGGCGTGGCCGCCCCCTTCATGCAGGTTCGCCGCCACGTCGCGGCATGAAATTGCGTCGTTGCTGCGCCTGATGCTCACCTTGCCCTTTGTGCTGTAAAACATGATAAGGTCTGCATTCGTCTTTGCAAACACTTCCTCAGAAAAGAGGCTGTTCTGCAGATAGGGCGAAGACTGCACGTATGCTACCTTGAACCTGCCAACGGGCCTTACCTGTATCGTGGCAAAGACTTGAATCCTAGCTTCGTCGCGCAGGCGCGCATAGTCATTATAGTCGCTCTGCATTTCCACGTCCCAAAGTATCCCTTTTGCAGACTTTCTCGCAAGCTCTGACAGCCTATCATAAAAGTTGGGGAATGTCTGATAGTAGCGTATCAGCTCTGATATTGGCGTCAGGTATTGATCTTTTGTGAAAAAGTCCATAGTATGGGCCATGCCTGCTAGCCTGGCCGCAAGCTCGCTGCCTGGCAGAAAGGTTTCATACATTAGATCGGATGCGCACTTGGTGCCTGAAGTATCGAGCACCACTTCTACAAGCGGCTTGACCGCGTCTATAGCCTGTTGTGACCAATGGTGGTGGTCGATCCACATTATCTTCCAGCCGTTTCGCACTGCATCTGAAAATATCTGCCTGCAGGTTTCAATCAGGTCATCGTTGAGCCCGAGGTCTGATATGATTATCAGGCCACGCTCTGGCGAATAGTGGGTCGCAGAATAGATAAAGTTGCCAAGCTTTTGAAAATTCTCCACGCCATAGCCTAGGAAAATAGTCATCGCCTGCGGGTAACGCAACAGCCCTATTGCTGCAGAATATAGACCATCTAAGTCGGACTCGTGGGAGAATATCATTACCTTCATTATTTGCATAACACCGTCCTCAGCAAGCTTGTCTTCTCAAATATCCTTTCCTGAGATATGATGCCGGCAAAATCCGATCTCTTGAGCGGCGTGTTGTTGAGCGCCACGTAGCAGCTGATGCCGGCCTTGTTGGCTGCCATGGCGCCAAGTGGCGCGTTTTCAACCACCACCGCGTCTTTTGCGCTGCCGACCTTCATGCGCCTGAGCGCTTCAAGGAATGCGTAAGGATCAGGCTTGCCCTTTTCAATGTCGTCTGCGGTTATTATGACATCGAACTTGTCCTTGCCAAACGCTTCTTCGAGTATGGTTTCAACGTCGTTTCTGGTCGAGCCACTCACCACTGCCTTGGCACACTCGATCTCGTCGATCATTTCCCTGACGCCTTCAAAAGGCTCTGAGCTCCTGATCGACTTGAATATTCTGGACTTTTCATCATGCACGCTGCGCACAAGCGAACGATCGGGAAATCTCTTTTGCTCAAATATTTTTTCTACCAGCTCCATTCCGCGCATTCCTTCAAGGAGGTAGATGTCGCGTTCAGAGACTTCAAGCCCTGTTATTTTTGCAAAGGCCGCCTTCCACGCCTGAACATGGGTCGGCATGGAGTTGACGAGCACGCCGTCAAGGTCGAATATTATTACTGGTTCCCGCACGCCTCTATCTAGAGTTGATGGTTATAAATGTCAGCGCAGCTTTTCAAGCTCACTGTCGTCGCGGTAGTGATCGGGATTGAGGCGGAAGCCCCTCACTGTCTCGCGGGGCACGTCGCTCAGCTTCAAGTAATATTCAAGCTTTGATTTCTTCATCTGCTTGCTGAGCCAGAGGACGAACCGCTGCTCAATATCGTTGCCCTCCTGCTTTTGTATGTCCGGGTATATATCAAGCAGTTTTCCCACGAAATCTGGGTCAAAGTAAATATGGAAAAAGTCCCAGCCCAGAGCCTTGCCGCTTGACGAGCACTCGATCTTGCCCTTTTCATGGGCGCCCCATTCAAGCGTGCCAATGAACTCCATTATCTTAGGCCTCTCATTCTCAAAGTCTATGCACGAACCCTGCACTATTATCATGGGAGGCCTGTCTGCGAACTTGCGGTTCAAAGTCAAGATGATTGCTCAGAATTAATATTTAAGCGGATTGTTGGCCCCCGCATTAATTTTGTAGAAAATGCAATTATTATTGAGTGAAAATCAAATTATTAACATGGCAACAAAGATTATTTATATATGCGTTTCGGCGCTGTTAACTTAGGGTAATCTGTATAGCTAGGACCGTCCTAGCTTTCCATTGCCATATGAGAAAGAGGACAGACCCAGCTATAATCAGATATGGGATGTACTTGTGTATTTTAATTCTAGGAGCTTTAGGCTGGCAGCCAGATCGCTATCGCCAATCAGGAAGCGCAGTCATGTATCGATTTGGAAATGGGTTCAGAAATATTCCAGCCTTGCAGACAGGTTTCGGACAGACAGACGGCTGGTCGGGGCGATATTTGTTGACGAAACGCTATTGCAGATAGATGGTATTGACTATTGGTTGTGGATTGCATATGAACCTGCTATCAACACATGTTTGATGATGCATCTGTCCCGTGAGAGAACATTGTTTGTATGCTACCGGTTCTTCAAGCAGTTGCAAAATAGGTATGGAAGGAAGCCAATATTCACAGATGGTGCCAGATGGTACAACGACGCATGCAGGTGGCTCAGGCTACGCCATTATGTATATGGCACAGAGCTGAAGAACATCATGGAACGATTTGTACAGCATATCAAGGACAGGACTGAGTGTGTTTTGATGACCATTTTCCATGCAGGAAAGAGAATTGCAACAGGCAGCATGTGTGGAACTGGCTCAGGTTATTCATGCTGTATTTGCATGCGGGAGCAGACAGAATGCGATTTATTACATTCCTGGCCAGGGAAGGCGGTTAAGTTAACGGAGCCTGCGTTTCCAGTGGAAAATATAAGTGCCAGATGGACAAGAACGAACTCGATAGAATTGTTTCCGAGGTTGAAAAGGAGAATTCGCTCTTTGTCAAGAAGGTATACCTAGACACACTAACTTTTCCTTCAAAAAGAATTGGAAGGAGTGACCGGGTGAAAGAGCTTGTAGGCTTTCTAGCAACATACAAGCAAGGGTTTGTTGTGCCCTTTATCTCGGTTTATGGGAGAAGTGGATCGGGCAAGTCAACCATTGTAAAGTTTGTTTGCGAAAACTGGATGGCGTGTCGCACTGCTTTGTAAACCTTCGTAAAGCTAGAACCGTGTTTGGCTGCGCTAATTTGATCTTGGCAGAGCTTGGCGAGCCTAACTTGAAAAGCGCCCAAGGGATCAACCTGGCGGTCGAAAAGATTCAAAATGCTATTATGTCTAAATTGATAGGGACAAAAAACAAGCTCTTTGTGCTGGCGCTGGACGAATTCGACGTCTTATTTTATGATAGGCGCGGCAAGCCCTCTGATTTCATTTACAAATTATTGGTGATGGAAGAAAAGCTGAGAGAGCAGGGGCATCTTGTGTCTATTGTTGCTATTTCTAACAATGTAATGTCGGATTACGAGAAAGACGACAGGGTAAGGTCAAGGATCGGATCTTCGGAGATATTCTTCAACGCTTATACGAAAAAGGATGTGCTGCAAATACTGAATGACAGGGCATCAGCAGCGTTTTCAAAGCCAGTAGATCCGACTGTATTGGAATATTGCGCAGAAATGAGCTCGTCAGAGCATGGCGATGCGAGAAGGGCCATCGACTTGTTGAGAGTAGCTGCGGAGATCGCCTCTTCAAAAAGTGAGGCAATAGAAAAGAAACATGTGGATAGAGCAGCTGAGCAACTGCAAAAGGACAGAATAAGCTTGGTACTATCTACAGCTTCTTACCACTTTAGACTTGTTGCGGCTGCAATAGCAAAAGATACGTATGTGAACGGAGAGGATTGGCACTCTACCTCCTCACTGTATGATCGATATTGCAATCTTGTTCAAGAAGGAACCTGAGCTTTTAGTCGAGCTAGAGAATACGGGGCTTGTGCTATCTCTCTCAAACTAGCTCCAAAGGAAGACATGGGTACGGTACGCAGTACAAGTTAACGGTTTCCCCTGAAATTGTGGGACGCGCTGTATCCAAAGAGTGGTGAGATGGAGTAGTATCAAGTAAGAAAGCAACGGACAGTCTCGAGGAGCTGCAAAAAAGATTCCGGAGTTTTTCAAGGGGCTCCAGATTTAGTTTGCTTTGATTGAAACTCGTTCAACAATATCTGGCACTGATTGAACTGGAGTGGACTCCCTCTCCCCTTAGTGTATCCTACCTTATATGCATGTACAATATTCGTGGTACTGGTGGAGGAGTAGATGAATGGAGGGAAGTCCTGAACAAGAGCAGGATTACTTTGGCGGCCTTGACATAAACCCAGAATTTATTGAAGAAAACAAAAAGATGATAACAAATCTTGGCAAACTGAGGCAGAAATCAAAACCTCATAATAAGTCAGAAATTGCAAAAAGACGCAAAGAAGTCTATCGTCTTCACTTTGAGAGCGGCCTTCCTGTGGCTGCCATAGCTGATCAGATGAAGGTGGACAAGAACACTATTCGTAACGACATCTTTGTTCTCTATAGGGAGATTGGCAAGGACCGCGAAGGGATCAACTTCGAAGACAATTACGCCAAGCAGGTCGACAGGCTAGAAGCACAGAGGGCCCGACTTTTGTCATACTTGAAAAAAGCAGGAGAAATCGATCAGCAGCTTGCAATCGAGCGAATGGTCGCTGACATCGACCTGAAGCTATTGGCTTCAGCTACAAGGATGGAGTACAACAGGACAGCTTTCTGGGATGCAGTAAGAAAGACTATCAATAAGTGGGCAGCAGAGGAAAAGATTGACGACTTGCGCGTGACTCAGCTATTCGAGTTAGTTAGAATCTCGGAAAAGACCAGGAAGAATATCGACAAGATAACAAGGGAGACTTGGGAGAGGTGACTAGCAAACGACGATTAAGAAAAAAGATGACGAGCCGAGCCATCATGGGCTGAAGTGGTTGAAAAGATTATAGAAAAACGGGAGCAATTTGTAAAGGAACAACCAGAACTCTTCAGAACTATGATATCTACCATACAAGCAGAAATTGATAAAACCGTAGATGAAAAGCTGAAAGCAAAATTCATGAGGCAACTACTAGCTTTTCAAAAACTACAAGCTAAATTTGAAAGGAACCGACCCAAATTCATGGCAGATACCGAGCTCATGAAGAGAGAATTAAACTCGCTCAAGTAGAGGATGCGGATTACGGTATGCAAAGTTGATAGAATGCTGATGTTAAACCAGCAACTGAGCAAACGGCGATAAAAGAACAGATGAGGGCAAGAGTAGAGAAGAAAATAAAGAACTTGATATCGAAATTGACAAGCTAGTTTACAGACTATATGATATTACTACCGAAGAAAAGAATATCATCGAAGCTTGAAGATAAGTGGGACTTGTCGGCTTCTGCTTAATAACAAGAGACAGTCTGTTTAGGGGTAATAATATATCAGTATCCTTGATACTATTACTGATTTATTGGTTACAGAGCTTGAAGTAAAGACGTTTGCGGAAAAGAGCGTCAAGATGCCTCTCTTTACAGGCTATATAGCAAGGGGTCTAGCTCTGCATATTCTAAACAGAGTAGACCCTGCGCTTTCGCAAGAACTGCATGAGCCAAATGCCATCAAGCCGTATTCTGTTACTCCTCTGTACTTCAGGTCAATAAAAAAGCTTTCAGACGGCTACCAGCTTGACGCATCTGCACCATGCGTTTTCAAAGTCAGGTTTCTGGACTACAGGATAGCAAAAAGTGCTATCGACTATTTTTCATCAAATGAAAGCTTGATGATCTACGATACAACCTTCAAAGTCTCCTCACTAACCATCAAGTCTGAGGACTTTACAAAGGTGCAGGATTCCAAGCTTTTTAGGCTTTATTTCGAGACTCCAACTCATTTGGCAAAGATAAGCTCCAAGTTTGATCAGGTATTCCCAGAGCCGCTGTCAGTATTTCCTAACCTTATGAGGGCGTGGGATTCGTGCATGCCTGAGAAATTTGGCAAGGAGGTCTTTGAAAAGTATAAAGAATGGATGGAAAAGAATGTGACAGTTTCGGCTTATGACCTGCATACGCTTACCGTCACGGCAGGAAAGACCCTGAAGATAGGGTTCACCGGATGGTGCGCTTATAGGATAGATGACAGCAGCGAAAATCCGCAGTTTAGCATGATTACAAACAAGCTTGCCAAGTTCGCAGAATATTCAAATGTAGGTATGGAAAGGACGGCAGGATTTGGAGTAGTAAGATATTATGTATAAAAAGCAAAAATAGATCTATCTCGGTTAGTAAAATGTGAATATTAGCCTTACAGGAAATCCTTTTGTTGATACAGGATTGGCTGTATTAGCCACCTTATCAGATTGCGATAGTATCGATGATTTAACACTTAATCAACTGCGAAAGATACATGGCGATGGAAAACAGCTTGCGAGATGGAATTCGAAACTGAAAAGTACTAGTATGATATTTACAATAAATTCACTAGCAACTCATCCAGGCATCAAGGATCAGAATAAGAGAATACTATTTTACAGTAAAATGATTACAGGCATTCTAAACAAAATAGGAAAAGAAGATGTTCAGGAACCATGCGAAAGTTGCGGCAATCCTTCAAGCTTAGATATTGACAAGCTAGCTAGAGAAACCCTTGTCCCGCTTGGAAGTAAGGATATGAAAAGATACATTGGAAGAGATTGGTTTCCCTTAGCAGGTAGTATCGGAAGTGACGCGCAAGCATTGCCTGCAAGCTCACGAGCTCCAAATATCTGCGCAAAGTGTTTGTTTGCAGTACATTATCTTCCTTTAGGAGTTCTCCTGATAAATGGCCGTCTAGCAGTATTTCAGTCAACATCAAAGAGCTTCTGGTATGATTATGTATATGCAATTGTCAAAGAAGTTCATCGTAGAATATCAGCTGGAGACAGAGAAACATTAGGAGCTAAGGAAGGTAGCATAGCGGCAGTCAATAAGATCCTTGATGTCATGAAAGAGATGAGAGATGAAGATGTACCACCGGGAACCTCACTCTTTGTATGGCAGTTTTCAAACTCTGGAACTGGACCCGATTGCAAAATAGAGGAAATCCCGAATTCTGCTCTTACATTTCTGCATGAAGCAGTATCACATGGATGTAGAAATGAAATCGCTACGGTTATAGCTAAAGATAGAAGTCCTGAACATTCATTTCTAAATTGCATTTCTAATGGTAGCGATTACTCAGCACTGTATCCATTCAAGAAATTCAATGGTGTTTCACCAAAGCTCTTTTTCCTATATCAAACACGAATCAGAAGTATTTCTGCAGTGTCACTCAATGTCGCATATAAAATAGCCAAATACATTAAATCTAAAATGGATAAGAAAGATTTTGAAAGCATCGGAAAGGATCTCCACAAAGATTTTGGAAAACAGAATGCTGTAAGAAAGCTTATTGTCAACATGGTAGAGAGTAAGGCATTAAGTTTCGCAGAGTATATGGCGCTATTTTCTGCAAGTCTAGATACTGGTAAAATAAACTACGACGCTTGGAAATTTATCCGGTATTATATGCATAATACAGAGGAAGCTGAATTTGATAATTACAAGACAACCAAATTAGACAAAGCCGAGGACACAACCTCTTTTTATGTTGCGGCAAGAATTTTCAACCTAATTAAGGAGCAAAAGGGAGTAGATAAATTAAGAGAAACACTTCTCATGCCTTTAGCCCATGGCAAGCTTGGCTTACCGTGGCTTAGACGGCAGTTTACAAAATGTGCTGAAAAATATGAAGGCTTTACCTATGATGACTGGAAAAGCCTCTGTCTGGATGAACAAGGAAAGGAATCAATCTTTGAAATTCTTTTTCGATTCAGACTGATGTGGACTGAGTGGATACAAAATCAAATTATTCCAGTAGTAAGTCATCCTCCCCCTAGCACAAAAGAATCAATACAACTTGAGACAGACCTATCCTCTGAGCACATGGCATTACTGTCAGAAATAATGGACAGTTATATTGCCAGAAGAGGTACTGAAAAATTTCATAAGCATATACTAAGTCAGCTTGTAACTGGCGATAAGGATCTCTATTGGTTCAGACAACAATTTTCCCTATTGAAAAAAGAGTTTGTTGATTCAGACTACTGGGCAAACTTTGTCAGCGACCCGAACGGAAATTCAATAAGATCGCTTAGGCTGTTCCAGCTTCATCTTTATCTAGCTAATAGATATAGGGAGCAAACTTTTAAGCAACAGTTGCAATTAGTTCCTAAATGAGCCAGGCAAAAGAGATAAGCCACATAGCTGGAACATTTGTTATTGAAGCTTCTGCCTCATTTCTTAATGGAGCAGGGCTGGGAGAAGGAGAAGATAGGAATGTTACTGTGCCTAAAACATTCAGGGATGGTCAGTACCGTGTTCCCTACGTTTCTTCACAGGCATGGAAAAGATGGCTGCGTAATACACTAATTGAAGAAACAAAATGGCCTGCTAGTGAACTAAGAGCACTGGACGTAAATGAGAAGGGCAATACAAACAAAATTGGAGGAGAATTTAATCCTGTAGATTTCCCAGAAGATGATATCTTTGGGTATATGAGAGCAGAGAAGGGTCAGGGCAAATCTAAAGCTGAGGATGAGGATGAAGAAGATAAAAAGGCTACAGGCAGAAAAACGAGAGCCCTAATGCGAGCTTCGCCTTTTTCAGCGTCAATTCTCATTTCCTTACGCAAAACAGGATGGCAGGGGAGAGACGAAGGTTTCGTACATTTGAAAGAAGGTTCTCCACAGCCTTATACAACTGAATTTTATAATAGTAACCTTCAGGCAATATTCTGTCTTAACTATAAGCGACTTGGACTGTTTTCAAATATTGGCGACAGAATAGAACTAGATGAAACAAAAGCTGAGGAATTTCTTAAAAATAAAAAGATTACAATAAAGCAGGATGAAGGAAAGTCAGGCAGAATATACGAGATGACAGATGCCAAAAGCAAGAGAAGAGAACGTGCCGCAGCCTTACTGAAGGCAATATCGCGATTACGTGGTGGCGCGAAACAGGCAGCTTTTGGAACTGATGTTTCTCCAAAAGTCCTAATAGTTGCAGGTCTTTCAAGTGGGAACCCAATATTCAATAGCCTTTTCTCTGACGACGGCAATGGCCCTGTTCTCAAAGTAGATACTCTGCGAGAAATTATCAGAGACTATGCAGATAGAATAACAACTCCAGTTTACATTGGAATCCGCAAAGGATATATCAAAAATGAGAACGCTGTTGCAGCACTGTCAGGAATAAGAGAAAGTGGCATACCCCTAGTTGTTACCACACCAGTTGATGCTGCTGAACAGATGGCAAAATCATTAAACCAAGCTTCATAGGCTGTCGAAAAATGCCAAATATACCTGCATTACATATTTGCATGGAAGGATTTACTGCATTTTTTAAACATCCACTTACAATATCGGGAACACAAATTTCTCTTCCATGTCCACCATATAGCACTCTTCTTGGTCTTGTTAGCGCGTGCGCAGGCAGAGTTGTATCGCATAGTGAAACAAGAATAGGCTTTGAATTTCACTGTCAATCAACCGATATCGAGCTAGAAAGAACTGAGCGTTTGGTCATGAGTGATAAGGGAGAATTAAAAAGACATGCAGAGGGTCAAGGAATACTAAAAAGGTACGTCCACTTTAGACCCAAGTTGGATCTGTATTTAACTAATTTAGATCTTGCTTCTGCGTTCACAAACCCTGTTTCAACACCAAGCTTGGGGAGATCTCAAGATATAGTGTGGATCACCGACGTCAAAAAGGTAGAATTATCTCCAGTAAACGAAGGCAATCTAGGTCCAACAATGATACCGTCAGTAAAAGAAAATATTCCTTCCCTGATAGTAAGATGTCCAGAATGGTTTAGCAATAGTACAGAAAGAAGGACTCGAATCGCGGGACCAGTAGGTCATTATCAAGCAATGCTTCCAACTACGCGATCAAGATTTAGGGTTAACATTAAAGAACTCTATCATCCATCAGATAGTCCCAATCCTGAAGATGTTGTTTATCTTCACAAATGGATTAAAGCATGAATAATGTCGTCTTGGCAAAGGATAATGGAGAGACTCTCTCAGAACACACACTACGTTGTTTTCAGGTTGCAGATATACTGCTAGACAAGCTTCCTTTTGCAGATAGTATGATCGAAACCCTCAGAAATGACTTGAAAATTGCTCTTGCGGTACATGATGTGGGCAAGGCTGCAACTGGATTTCAAAAGGTACTTCGTAAAGAAGTAGAAAAGTGGGGTCACAGGCATGAAATAATCTCTGCAGCATTTGCATCGTCTCTATCCGTTAAAGATGAAGTATTACTTGCAGTCATAACTCACCACAAGCCACTTCCAGCTGATGGAATATCGGCAAACAAAGGATGTCTACCGGATGAAGAAATCCCAATTGGAACAGAACTAACACCAATATGGAACCAGATAGCTAAAGAGTGGGAACAGAATATCTCTGCATTTCAAGTAGAGTGGGAAAAGATAACCGCTACTATGCAAAGGAACGATCTTAATAAAATTCTAAAGCTCAGTCCTCTTTCAATGGATAAAAGTTGGCTCAGGAGAAGTAAACAAGCCCGGCGTGTCCCATTTGAAAGAAGATTATACGCGTCAATTCTGCGAGGCATACTTATCTCAAGTGACCATCTTGCAAGTAATACTACCATAAGTATCGAATCCATGCCACGTCATATCCCCATTTTGAAAGACTATTCGCTTGTAAACCAGAGTCTAAGAGACTTCCAAAAACGAGCGGGCGATGTGAAGGGTCATCTTATTCTTAGGGCTCCTACAGGATCAGGCAAAACGCTGGCAGCTCTTCTTTGGGCACAAAGAAACCAAAAGAAGAATGGCAGATTATTTTATGTGCTTCCAAACATCGCAAGCATAAATGCAATGTATGAACGCCTCCGAGATAACTTTGGAGATAATGTAGGTCTTTTGCATTCGCGAGCTGCCTCATCACTTTACTCAATTTTTGAAAGTGATAACAATTCAAGCTCGAAATTACAAAATCAACGGATAGCAACTATCTTCAGCCATCTTGCAAGAGAAATGTGGTTTCCTATCAGGGTCTGCACACCGCACCAAATTTTAAGGTACTCGCTTCATGGTAAAGGATGGGAAACAATGCTGTCTGAATTTCCAAATTCATGTTTTATCTTTGATGAAGTACATGCATATGATCCTACAATTACTGGCTTGACTGTAGCTACTGCAAAATATCTTACAAAGCAGGATGCATCGTGTCTTTTTCTTTCTGCAACTATGCCAGCTTTTCTTAGAAAAATACTTGAAAAAGAGCTGGCACCTATTTCATTTCTCGAACCTTCAGATGATCCATCAGATCAACAAATCATTAATCAGAAGCGGCATGCTGTAGAAATAATTGATGGAAATATAATATCAAATATTGACCTGATAATCAAAGAAGCAGAAAAAGCGCATTCCACTCTCGTAATCTGTAACCATGTTCCAACAGCGCAAAAAGTGTATGAAGAAATTAAACGAAGGATCGGCGGAGCAGTTCTTCTGCACAGTAGATTTTGCAAAAGAGACAGAAATAAAATTGAACAACAGATTATACAATCATTGCCAAAGGTTCTTGTATCAACTCAAGTTGTAGAAGTGAGCCTAGATATTGATTTTGAACAGGGATTTTCGGAGCCTGCACCTGTGGATGCACTAGTTCAACGCTTTGGAAGGATAAACAGGCGTGGAAAACGACCTCCTGCAACTATTAGGATTTTCAATAAGCAGTTACATGGCTATGACATTTACGATAAAGTGCTTGTAAATAAATCGCTGCAGGAATTTTCATCACTTGTAAACCCTCTTGGTGAACAGGATCTTGTACAGGCAGCAGATCGTGTATATGAAGATGGATACAGTGAAGATGCCAAGTCTATGTATGAACAAGCGTTAAATCATGATCTCATAAGAGAATTTGAGAAGAACCTAGTTGCTGGAGTCCACTATGAGTGGGTTGAAGAAGTAATAGATAGATCAGATGGTACAGTAGAACTCTTGCCTAGTTCGCTACTTGGAGAATATACAGACCTTGAGAACAAAGGGCTGAGAATAGAAGCAGATAGTCTACTTGTGCCAGTTCGTGTAAGAAGAGCACATGCTCTAAGCAAATATCTTGATAAGTTGCATGATCCATGGATAATAAAAATGCCGTACTCTGCAACTACCGGATTACAATTGGATGTAGATGAGATTGAATCGTGATACTTATTTTATAAGGTAGAGTACTGTATAGGCAAAGCAAGAACAAAGGCTACAACCCATCAGCAAAGCCAAAGGAAAAAAGGAATTTGAGAAAATAGCCAAGGAACTTGGATTCCAATTAGGGAAAAAGTACACAAAAGAAGATGAAGAGGAGAGATAAGAGACATATTTACCAGAGGAATATCTGTCTCTGACATAATAATAGAAAACCGGAGAAGGAAGAGAGGAGAAATTTAGAATTCAGAATTAAACTGTCAAAGCTTTTTCAATGCAAATTCTATCGCTTTTCGTTGCTGGTCCATTCTTACATTACCCGTTACGCCCCGATCCAGCAGGAGGTCTATCATCTCTCTGACAGTCATGTCCGTAAGTGCCGCCGCATCGTTTAGAGTTAGTTTGCCGTTCCTGTACATGTCAACTGCATAATTTTTAGCTCCAATTGCTATTAGTTGGCGCATAGCGGTAGACTCGTCGATTCCCTCAGTTCTTGCCCTATACTTTATGACTTTAAGAAGCTTATTTGGAATTCTAACTGTTTTTATGCTGCTATTATTGCTGCCAAGCGCTGACGACATTACTTACTCAATTCCTCCTTGGTCAAAATATACTCTTCTTTGCTTATCATAGGTTTCATCTTGTCTAAATATTGCAAAGCCTGATCCGGCGATACTCTCTTTTGATTGACCAAATATACAAGCAGTGCCGACGGCGTCAAAAATGGAATCTCTAAGCCATCTATCAGATCAATAAATTTTTGATCGTCTGTTATTATGCAATCATAATTGCCCCTGTTGTTGCTAAATAGCCTTAAAGAATCCGATTCTCCACCTGAAATATTCAAACTGGCAATTATTCGTTCAGAAACATCTGAGCTTCTAGTTTCCCTGACTTTAATTTTGCCTGCTTGTATGTTGTGCTCAATTACAACAGCATCAGGATGACCACTTTTCTTTCCGTCATCGACTGTTTCTTGTTCTACCTTCTTGGGTATATCTGTGGATATATTCGAAAGTACCGTTTCCTTGACCGAAGATTTAGTGATCTTTATTAAGGCATCCGAGTCCATGACTGCTCGCATGTTATATTGTAATACAAATATTACAATATAATACATTTAAACCTTTTGAAATTAATGTCTCCTATTCCAAATGCCACCACAGATCCACAGATAGCCGCAGCCACCTGTGCACCTTGACCTTGGAATTCTTGCCGGAGGTTCCTCTCCGCTCTCAATTACGTTTTGTATAGCCTTAACAGCCTTCTTCAGATAGGTCTTCATGCTCTCTGTTATCTTTACTTCTACCGCTTTATCCTCAGGCAAATAGTAGACAAACCCTCTTCTAACAATCGTTGAATACTGCTCTTCTAGCAAAAGGGCATAGGCTGTCAGCTGGAACCTGTGATCCGTCCAGGCTTCGCCTTTCTTTGAAAACATCCGCTTGTAGTCTACGGGAATGCGTTCATTGCCATTTACTATCATGCAGTCAACGACTCCCTCAACGTGTAGCGATTCAGAGTACATGTGTATGTTGAACAGCTTGACGCAGTTTGGAAATTGTTCCTCATAGAACATTGTCTTTCTCCTCTTGTCCTTCTTCTCCTTTTCTTTGTGTGTCTTTTTGGCATCTTCTTGCTGTGAGCTAAGTACGGCGTCTGCATGCATGACCTTGTCAAAGTAGATTATCTTGGGGCAGTAAAAGTAGTGCTTTATGTCGGTGACAGAGATTGAATTCTCTGCAGCGTCATTGAACGAATACTCGTCATTAAAAGAACTGGACATCTTGCTTTTCCTCTTCCACAAACTCTTTGCCTATCGATACCATGTTTCTGAAATCCGAGTCGCAAAGAGGAAATACTATGACGCTGTCAACGGTAATCATCCTGCGCATGTCTGTCAAGAGCGAGTTGAGGGTGTGCTTTTTGAGGTTGCCCATAAAGGCGCTCTTTTGTACCCTCTTCAGGCCATAATCCTTCAGGGTCTCTGATGTCAGTGTCCTCAGGTTGTCGTCAGTTATATCGTAGACTATTATGTATCGCACCTATCACAATCACCAAGCAAGCTCGAAAGGGTCGTATTCCTTTGAAGGGTTCATCAAATAGCTTACAAGGGCTCTGGATTGGTTCTGGATGACATTTTTCATTGAGCAGCGCTCGCCGCTATTTCTGCCGTATGCAACTTCGCTTTCAAGCTGGCCTGTAATCTCACTTATCAGAACCTGAATAGTCTGCTTGCTCAGCCTCTGCTGGTTTTTTGCTTCATCGAATGCCATTATCTCGTCTATCTTGAGCATCTTTTTGCTGAACATTGAGAACAGCACCCTGTCCACCACATGCTGCCTGAATTCTTCCATAAGATCCAGCGCAAGCGACGGTTTGCCGGGCCTATCGGCATGAAGGTATCCAGCGTACGGATCAAGCCCGGAATAATAGACTGCCTTCCAGCACTCTACAAAGAGGATGGCCTTGTAGCCAAAATTGAGCATGGCGTTTACAGGATCTGTGGCCCCTCTGGTCTTTCTGCCAGGGAACTTTAGCTCTTCAGGGAAGAGATTGGATACAGCATCCCAGTATTCTTTGGATGCCCTCGCCTCCTTGTTCATAACATCAGTTCTGATTTTATCAACTGAATTGCCTTCTATCGCTTCTATTTCTCTTGCAAGCCTTTCTACTTCTTCCGATGCCTTGTACATTTTTTCTGCAAGGGCCGGCTCTGTCTTGACCCTGTTCTTCCAAAGCAGCTTTAGCAGGTTTCTCTGGTTGAACGACTTGCCTGATGCAAACTTCTTAGCCAGCGCCGCTCCGCGAGAATCATGATATGCCAAGAACTGCTCGCGTTTTGCCTTTATCGTGCCGGATATCTTGGCCGGGATCACAAATCCATGCGGCCAGCCATTTCTGCTTCCAAGTACCACAAGAGTCTGGTTTGCAAGAGCCAGTCTTAATGCACTTGTGGAAAGCGATACTCCCGGGTTCAAAATGTGAAGTTGTTCTACATCGGTGCTAAGAATTTCGTTCTTGACATCACCATTTCTAACAACGTACCTATTTCGCTTGCGTCCAAGGAAGAGACCGAACTCGCTAAGCACTAATCTCAATTTGCTCCGGTCCTACTCCACAGTGCCTAAGGTACTGACACTTTGCATAACATTTGCGCGGTAGGCCAGGGTCGCGCCTATCATAGACCATCTTCATCCTTAGATCTCTTGCTTCTAGGAATTCTCTTCTTAGAGTCTCGTCTATGAGGTGAGGAACCCTTTTGATTATCGGCACAGGGGAATTGTTGTGAAAGTTCACATATACGATGCACCCAACGTTTATCGGATACTCGAAAATGCTTTCGTATACTAAGGCATAGCCTGTAGTAGACAGTTTGTGAAACTCTTTTTCCTCGCCGGTCTTCAAGTCAAGGATTATAGAATCAAAACTAAAGGCGTCTACGCTAAGGTGGGTGCTCAGTCCTAGAGCACTACCATCTATTTTCTGCTCCACTATGATAGGTATGGCAGTGTGGACCAGCGCGTCTATTCCGATCCTTGGCTGCTTTGACAAGATGGATTTGATTGAAGCTGCCATTTGTGAGGCCTCGTAGGTCCACAGCTTGTCCAGATTCATCTTTACTTCCTCTATGTCTGCTTCTGTAAAGGCAGCTTCTCTGAACATCTCGCCATGTGTTAGCAGGTACGATGTAAACCTCTCTCCAGCCTTACTTTTAAGATGCTCATACAAATTAGAGGCACCAAGGATTCCTTGTGTGTACATGTAACTTTTTGCAATTGAAATTTCATCAGCTACAGCGTAATGGTACACTAAACCTCGGACCATATCTTTAGAGGGAACCCCCTTTATGCCATCTATTCTCCTGACAAAGATGTCGCGCCCAGATTGACAGTATTGGTTAGCGACCTCATATACTCCCAGTTTAATGCTGTCATATGGCGGCTCGATTGGTGGTTTATCCCAGCTCCATCCTCGTAGACTTTCATCTACCGTCATATTTCGCCCACGAGAGACTACTCCTTTGAAGAGTTTCCTGCGGTCTTCTCCTGAAAGAAAATACATTAAGCGAATAACAGCAATTTAATACTTTAATTTTTTGTTGTAGAAATATATGCCAATTTATTTCGCATATGCTTCTATATAATTATTTTAAGAAATATCATCATTATTGAATTTTTCATCAGCAGAGGATTCGATATACGAAGGCAAGACAACAGATTTTGGAACAAATGATCGCAACAGGTGCTCTTTTTCAGTCCGATTATGTTTATAAGAATGGCTGCGGATGAAACATAATCGGGTGTAGCCAGCCACAGGAGCTCAATTTGTGCTTAATTTAACTTGAAAAGCCAAAAAAGAGCCTGTTAAAACGTAAATCTCCAAGTAGTGGAGATTGAAAGTGTTCCAAGTCATTTCTATCATCTCGCA
>FWWM01002796.1_pt1 | contig 39250 bp, 36 predicted proteins | sample 2228351 | NCBI WGS metagenome assembly FWWM01 (sample SAMEA103939774, study PRJEB20133) | metagenome
TGGTCGGAACTCTGTTCAGGACCGTTGTGCGGTTTGGCACGGGGAGGCACCATGCCGTTCCCACCGGCGCCCGCTGGGATCACCAGGTGCCAATCCGGACCTTGGGAAAAGCTGTTAGCCACATTTCCACAATAAATCGCCAGTCTTCGTCGCGGCGTGTGCCATCCTCACGGACAAAGCCAGGAAGATAGCTTAGCCCAGCGCGAAGGGAGAGGCAATCCAGGTTTTTCTGGACATAGCCTCCGATTTCCTCGAGGCGGCTGTCCTGAAACGCATAGCGGCCAAAGCCGTTGCACTCCCAGTCCGCATGGAGGCGAAGGCCCGCATCCGTCCGGAGCACGGAGGCTTCGTCTTGCCGATGCGTAAACTCGAGGGACCCCCTCCAACCGTGCCGCGGAAGCACAGTGGCGCGAGCATCCAGCGTGGCCCAGACGCCTTCATACCAGTCGTAGGCCCCCTTCAGGTCCACGGAAAGCCAATCGGCCGGAGTCCATTCCGCCTGCACCCCGAGATGATCGAAAACGGATTCCTCAGCATTGCGTTCCATCCGGACGCGGGTAGAGACATCCAGTAGCGCGAACGAGAGAATGCGGTTTTCCCGCTTCGTTTGCCAACGGTTACGGAAGCCGAACCGCACCGCATGATTGCGCCGGAGGGTGTCCACGCTGTCGAACGCATACAACTCTTCGGGCAGGAGATTGGGCTCGGGGAACAAGGTGTAGTCAGCGTAAGGCTCCACAATATGGCGAAGCGGCGAAATCAGACCGCCCCGCCACGTCTTGAACGCCCGGTAGGACGCCTCACAGCCGATTTCCGGGCACACCCGAATTCCGGGGCTTCCTCCCGCCCGGTATTCGGCGCCTACCCCGCTCTCGTTCGGGTCCGGGCCCGGAGCGCGGGTTTTCGAGTAGTACGTCAGGCGAACCCCTGCACGGGGGGTGACCGTGAGGAATCCGGCCAACCGTGAGGGGTAGTAGAAACGGTGAAGAGTATCCGCACGCCCCAGCGCATAATCCGCCTGGTTGGTCACGGCGTCCGCCCATACCTTCTCGAGGTATCCGGCTGCGGTGTGGCTTTCGTAGTAAATTCCGCTCGTGCCGAGTTCTGCGCACGTCCGGTCCCAGGTCACTTCGGGCATTCGGTTGACCTCGGTGTAAAACGGATTCACCCGCCGGCGGACCCACACGCTTGCGAGATACCCTCGGCCGCGATGGGTGTAAACGAGGTAGTTTTCCGGCTGCGGCTGGCGCCGATACTCCCGCTCGAAGAAATCCTCCAACACGTCAGCGTCGCTGACGTATTGGCACTGGAACCGCAACTCGTTCTGGTCGGAAAAGGCGTGGCGGTAAGCGGCAAAAACCCGGGCGCGGTCGGTGTCCAGATGATCGCGCGCGGGGTCGTCGTCCTCGTCCACGGGATGCAGGTCGTTGGCGTAGTAGGCTTCCAGATCCGCGCGCCACCTGTCGGACCGACGGTTGCGAGCACACCATTCCTGCCCTCCGGCAAGGCCGCGACGGGTGCGATAGTCCAGTTGAGTCTTTCCCGTCAACCACGGGTTGAGGCGGTAGCTGTACGAACCCAAAAGAAAAGTTCCCATGCGGCGGCTGTGTCCGGGTTGAAGATCGAGACCCAGATTTTCCTCCAGGTTCCGATACCAGTAAGGCAGGTAGAAGACCGGCACAGAGCCGAAGTACCAAACGGCGTGATGGGCCTTGAGGTAGCGGCCGGGAAACAGTTCCGTCTGGCCGACAGAGACGTGAAAATGCACAGAGTCAGACGCATTGGTGCACGTGGTCACCACACCCTGCTGGATGCGAAAGACGTTGCGGGGGTCCCGCGAAACACAGGCCGAGTCCAACAGGCGGAAGGGACGCGCGTCGGCCGAAACGTCGGTTCCCTTCCAGTGCCCTGTACCCAGGTTTCCCTCCAGAACGCTGCCGCTCAAAACCCCGCGCGGCGTCATCAGGGTGACGTGTCCCACAGCACGGGCTTTCCGCGTGGTGAGATGGACGCGGACCTCATCGGCACTCAGAACCTGGTCGCCCTGGCGAATCCGGACACGGCCGCGCGCGGTCAGCCAGCCAGAGGCGGAATCGTAGTGAAGGGCGTCCGCATGCTCCAGGCGGATGGCGGCCAAAGACGCAGGGACGTCCTTGTCCGCGCCCCGCTGGCTCGATGACGCGTCCGTGGACGTCGCCGCGCCCAGCGTTGACGCTCCGATGACGGCAACGGCCATGAGCAGGCAGGCGTCGGGTCGACCGCCGCGAATCGGTCTCGGAATAGCGTAGGTTGCTCCCATGCCCGAATCCTGGAATCCCACACCCCGTGCCGTCGGCCACCCGAGGACGCCCGGAACGTCTGCCGGTCTCCCACCGGCCATGGCACAGGACGCGCCGCGGCAGAAATTCCTACGCGCTCACGCGCAGCCTTCGTGCACCGCGCGGGTTAGGCGCTCGCATAGAGCCGTTCGCCCGTCTTGGCGTCGTGAATAACGAACGATTCGATGTGTCGGGCCGGATCGGATTTGAACACGAGCCGGGCATCGAACCTGGCCTCTAACCGGATGAGAAACTCTTCATCTTCACGCCGTAACCGTTCAAGAATAGTGGGATGAACAAAGATGTGCAGTTCGGGGGAACGTTCGAGCCGTTTTTGCCGGCGGATGACAGCCGCTAGGCGGCGCTGGATTTCCACACTCATGGCCAACGCGGAACGAATACTGCCGCGCCCTCTGCAATAGGGGCAGTCTGTATACAGGCTCGACCAGAGACTCTCCTCATGCCGCTGCCGGGTCATTTCCATCAGGCCCAACTCCGAAATGGGCAGCACGTGTGTGCGTGCGCGATCGCGGCGCAAAGCCGTGCGCATGGCTTTGAGGACGGCGTTTTGGTGCTTGCGGTTGCGCATGTCAATAAAATCAATGACAATGAGGCCTCCCATATTCCGCAGGCGCAGATGGCGGGCGATCTCTCCCACCGCCTCCAGGTTGATCTGGAGAATGGCCTCTTCCTGGGAGCCTGCCCCCTTATGACGACCGCTGTTCACGTCAATCGTCGTCATGGCTTCGGTTTCGTCGAAAACCAGCTCGCCACCCGATTTCAGGGTGACCTGGCGGCGAAAGGCGTCCTCGATCTGCCGTTCGATTTCGTAATGATCGAAAATCGGCCACTCGCCTTCGTAAAACTGCACGCGTGACCGAGCCCGTCGCGACATACGACCCGCGATTTCCCGAATTCGTTCAAAGGCCTCGCGGTCGTCCACGACAATGCTGTCCACGTCTTCGGTAAGCCAGTCGCGGATGACCCGTTCCACCAGGTCCGGCTCCCGGTACACGCAGCAGGGAGCTGGTTTTTCGCGAATGGCCTGTTCCACCTCTTCCCAGCGGGCCAGAAGACCGCGTAGGTCGCGCACGAAACTCCGTTTGGGCGCACCTTCCGCGGCGGTCCGCACGATCAGGCCCATGCCATGCGGGACAGGAAGGCGGTCGAGAATGTTCCGCAGACGTTGGCGCTCGTCCGGATCGGCGATCTTTCGGGAAATGCCGCGAAGCGCGCACCCCGGCATCAAAACAAGACACCGTCCCGACAGGCTCACGGCGGCCGTCACACGGGGGCCCTTGGTGCCGATCGGGCCTTTGGCCACCTGCACGACGATGTCGTTTCCCGGCGGAAATCGCTTCTCGATTTCCGCATGGGTGATCCGCCGGCGTCCACTCCCTCGTCGCGCGTGATTCCGCGCCGGCGGCGCTTCTTCTGCATCGTAGTCCTCCGGTTCTTCCGGGAACATGTCCCAATAATGGAGAAAAGCGTTTTTGGCCATCCCGATGTCCACAAAAGCGGCCTGCAAGTCATGTTCCAGGTTTTGGATTTTCCCTTTGAATACGCTCCCGACAATGCGTTCCTCGGTCGGATGCTCAACCTGGAATTCCTCCAGTTTGCCGTCTTCCAAAATGGCCACACGTGTCTCCAAACTCTCGACATTGACAACGATGTCACGCTTGACTCGCGTCTTGCGACCCCATCCGAAAAAGAATTTGAACCCCATAACGAAACTCCTCGGCACGGACCTCTCCGACGATGGCCCGAACACGCACGAGTCGCTCGGAGGATCATTCTGCCGCGCGCGGACGCATGGAATGAATCCGGACGCTTTGCACCAATCCGAGCCCTGTCAAGGTCACCGTGAGGAAGGTGCCTCCATAACTCATCAGCGGCAGAGGCACGCCGGCAATCGGTAGCACGCCCACGGTCATAGCCATATTGACAAACGCGTGGACGAAAACCATGGCCGCCATGCCCACCGCCAACAGACAGCCTCTTTTATCCTGAGCCCCTACAGCAATGCCAAGAATCCGCACCAGAAGAAGAGTGAAGACCGTCACCGTGCTCAGACAGCCCGCGAAACCCGTTTCTTCTGCCATAACCGCAAAAATAAAATCCGTCGGCGTGATAGTGGGAGGAAGGTAACCCAGCGTGTTCTGTCGTCCCTGCAAGTACCCCTTTCCCCAGATACCACCGGAACCCACCGCGATTTCCGATTGCATTTTGTTCCACCCTGATCCCAGCGGGTCCGCCTGGGGCGAGAGAAATCCAATCAAGCGATTCCGCTGGTGTTCGCGTAATCCCAGAATCCGAAACACCCGCGCCTGATCCTGCGCGTCCAATCCGAGTCGGGCGGGAAAAACAATCACGGCAAGCACAATGAGGACGGCAACCACTGCGACCCCCGCCAATCCGAGCAGGTATCGCGCCGGAACGCCTCCCACAAACAGCATCACGACGGCTACGGTCGCTAGAAGAATCCCAGAGCTCAGATCTGGCTCCTGGAGAATCAGAACAACCGGAAGAGCCACGATCCCCAAAAGGCCGAGAACGAACGCCGGCTTTTGGCACTCCTTTTCCGGACGGCTCAGCAGCCGCGCCAACAAAAGTACGACAGCCAGTTTAGCGACTTCCGCCGGTTGGAATTGGAATCCGCCAGGGAGCGCGAGCCAGCGGCGCGCGCCGTAGACGGTGACACCTACAGCCAAAACCAACACCAGCAGTATCACACCGGCCAAGTAAAAAAGTGGGGCCCAGCGCGTCAGCCGGCGATAATCGCTCACCGCGCCGACCAGGTAGCCGACGCCGCCTATGGCGATCCAACCTCCCTGCCAGAAGGGACGGGCGCTCATTCCCTGCTGGCGGCTTCCATAACACGCGCTGTAGATGAACAATATGCCCAGCGCCAGAAGGAACAGGAGGGTCAACGTTAGAATCCAGTCCATGTTCCGCAACTGCTTCACGCTCTCACGCCACGTTTTCACCACTCCGCTTCTCCTGGGAAAGCGCTTTCAACGCCCGGTTCCGGTTCGTCTATCCCCAGAATGCCGGACAACAGCGCGCGCATGCGGGGCGCTGCCGTCCGGCCACCCGATTCGCCGTCTTCAATCAGAATAACGGCAAGACACACAGGGTTCTCAGCCGGAGCAAAAGCCACCATCCAGGTGTGTCTCCGATCTTCGGTTTTCTTCCCGTACTCGGCCGTCCCCGTCTTGCCAGCCACCGTAACACGTCGCAGACGAGCCCGCTTTCCGGTCCCATTTTCTGCGTTCACCACCTGGCAAAGAGCCTGGCGCATAAGAGGGCTGGCGTCGCGTACCCACGCGAGGTCGGCCACCAACTCTCCCGAAGGCGTGCCGGCGGGAAACACGGGTGGCGGCCGTCGCTGGTCCGGAAAAGGCTCGGCGGAAGACGGCCAGGAACCGAGGACCAGTCGGGGGCGATAGACACGCCCTCCGTTCGCCAGGGCAGCCATGGCCACGGCGATCTGAAGGGGGGTCACACCCAGCATGCCCTGCCCGATCGAAAGGTTGCACGTATCGCCAGGGCGCCACGCATCGTGAAACAGACGCCTCTTCCACGCGTCATTGGGCAGCACGCCCGCTTCCTCGAAAGGCAACGCAATCCCGCTGCGTGCCCCCAGCCCGAGCGATTGCGCCGTAAAAAAAATGCGTTCGTGCCCGCACAGTAAACCGAGATGGCAAAAGTAAGGATTACACGATTGTTCCAAAGCGGTGACCATGTCCAGGGGTCCATGCCCCGATTGTCTCCAGCATCGGAACGTCACATCCCCTATCGAAAAGGCACCCGTGCAGATGTACGAGCTTGCCGCTGCGGCACTACCATACCGCAGAGCGGCCAGCATGACGATCGGCTTGAACACACTGCCGGGGGGATACACACCGGCCACAGCCCGGTTGAGGAGAACCTTGCGCGCGTCGCGGCGAATCTGCTCCCACGTGTGGGGATCAAGAGACGGGCTGAACATATTGGGGTCGTACGTCGGAGAACTGGCCAGGGCTAAAACGTCGCCGTTCCGCGGATCGAGAACCACGACAGCTCCCTTGTTGGTACCCAGACAGGCCTCGGCCAACTTCTGAATGCGCGCATCCAGCGCCAGCACCACGTCCTGCCCCGGAGTCGGCTCGATGCCTCCCAAATCCTCGCGCCGATATCCGGCAGCATCCACGCGAACGAGCCGGCCTCCGGCCCGTCCCAAGAGCGCAGCATTCATGACTTTTTCGATGCCGTCGCGCCCCTCCATTTCGGGTAAGTAATAATGATACGACTCGCTCTCCTCCCGATACTGTGCAGGGTCCCGCCGGCCCACGTAACCGAGGACATGCGCCGCAAGACAGCCCTGCGGATAGGTGCGAATCGGTTCGACATAAATGCCGACCCCTTCAAACGTTAGCCGGCTTTCCGCAAAGCGGGATAGGCTCTCATAATGCACGTCTTTCCACGCGAGAAGTTCCAGTGGGCGGCGCTTTTCGAGGTGTCGCGCGATGTGATCCCGGGTGAGCGTGCAGGGCATATGGATCACCCGTGAAACACGGCGCAGCACCTCTTCTATCCGGTCAATCGTCCGCGAGAGACGTCCGGGCTGACGCAGTTCCTCTGCGTACACGGCGATGCAGAAACTCGGACGATTGTCCGCTAGCACCACGCCGTGGCGGTCGAAAACGCGTCCGCGCGCTCCGGGAAGGCGCATGGCTCGAATGCTTTGTCGAGCCACGCTTTCCTCATACCGCGACGCCTGCATCCCCTGAAGGCGCCAGAACAAAAGGGCCAAAAAAACCTGTGCCAGCAGCATGCTCGCGGACACGATGCGCAATCGCATACGGATACGCTCCGCCGCATGACTAGTCGGAACACTCGTGATAGGTGTGTTCAAGAATTCCCACTCCCTGTTCCACGCGCCGCAAAACACCGACCGCGACGGCCCCTGTGAGTCCGCCCAGAAGCGCACCGCCAAGGACCTTCCACGCCACCGTTCCGGCCGACACCGAAAGGGCACCCCGCGCGGCGAGCGAAAGTGCCAAACCAGCCGTCACCAGGCCGCCGACGGCTATTCCCAACGCCACATGAGTCAAGACCGCCTGCGTCAGAATAACACGACGGATTCGAAAACACGCCACACCTATGGCTGTCAACCACATGGCTGAATATCCCAACGGCATATCACAAAGTGCGTCCTGAAAAAGTCCCGCCAACAATCCAGCAACAAACAGAAACTTTCCTTCCCGATAAAGAGCATAGTAGAGCACCACGGCCGTCAGAAAGGGAGGCTTGGCATCTCCCAACCAGTCAGCGGGGGGGCAAAGCGTTTGGGCCAGCGCGGCCATAATAAGAGACAGGATCATCACGACCCATGTCATGGTGGCGACCCTTCTTCTTCCCGTGCCCGATCGGGAACCCCACCGTGCTCGGAAGCCAGTGTTTCGCCGGGGCCACGCGAAGAGTCCTCCCCCGTCGCAGCGTCAACCTTCCGTTCCGGAGCGACAACAAAAACGTAGGTGATATCGTCCAAACGAGCGGAGGGTGCGACCTCGGCGCGTTGGTACAAGCCTGAGCGATCCATCTCCACCCTTGTCACATGGCCGACAAGAAGCCCCTCGGGGAAGACGCCACCCAATCCTGACGTGACCACTTCGTCCCCGGGGAGGATGGTGCAGGTGCACGAAAGGTAGTCCAGCCGACAAGACGGAACACCTAACAGCGCTTCTATCTCGTGCCGGCCCTTCGTCTTGCCCGCCGTTCCGCGGAGAATACCCAACGCCCCTGTTCGCGGGAACCGACAGGCGATTCGACAATTGGCGTCCGTGATCAAAAGGACGTCCGCCGTCAATTCGGATACACCGGGGTCTCCCTCCTCTCCTTCCCGCGCGAGACCACCGGTCCTTCCCACAAGACCCTCCGCCGTCACCACCGGCATGTCGGGTTCGATGCCATGCCGCCGTCCGCGGTTTAGGCGTAGTGTTTGCCACCAGCCCATGGTGCCCCCCCGTGAAAGAACCTGGCAAAGGATCAGGCGGTGCTTTTGACGTTGCTTGAAATCGAGTAACCGACGCAGAATGTCATTTTCGCGATCCACTGCCCGCAAATCCTGCATCTGAACGCTCAGCGCCGCAATGTCCCCCAGAAGCCGTTCTTTTTCGGCCTTGGCCTGACGCGCCTCGGCAAAGGGACGAAAAACAATCCGTCCCTGCTCCAGGAGAAAACGGACGACACGCTGTAGGGGGGCGAGATGATCGCGGGAGGCGCGCTTGATCTGGATAGAAACGCGCACAGGAAGGCTCAACAGAATCAGGACGGCCAAAAGGACACCACCTACAATCCACGTCCGCTTTCGCATGGTATTCCCTCAGCGGGGTCACGATGGGAAGAGGCAGGGGGTCTGCCAGGCGAGAACCAACCGCAAGGGCCGTCAGGCCCGCTCGGCCGTTCTGCGGAGAAATCCCAGCTCGTTCAGAACAACCCCCGTACCCTCCGCCACCGCGCTCAGGGGGTCGTCCGCAATATGGACCGGCAATCCGGTTTGCTCGGCAATGAGCTTATCGATACCTTTGAGCAAGGAACCACCACCCGCCAGGACCATACCGCGATCCACAAGATCGGCGGACAGCTCCGGCGGACAACGCTCGAGCGTGATCCGAATCGCGTCAATGATTGCCGATACTGGCTCCTGAAGCGCCTCACGGGTTTCCTCGGACGTGATCGTCAGCGTCTTCGGAAGGCCGGCCACCAAGTCGCGGCCCTTGACTTCCATCGTGGTTTCTTCACCCACGGGATACGCCGAACCCATCGTGATTTTGATTTCCTCCGCTGTGCGTTCTCCAATCATCAAATTGTACACCCGTTTCATGTACTGCATAATACACTCGTCCATCTGATCCCCGCCCACCCGGACGCTCCGGCTAAACACGATCCCGGCCAGGGAGATCAGAGCCACCTCCGTCGTACCGCCACCGATATCCACAATCATGTTTCCGGCCGGCTCCTGGATGGGAAGTCCCACGCCAATCGCCGCCGCCATCGGCTCCTCAATCAAAAAAACTTCGCGAGCGCCCGCGCGCGTCGCGGAATCCTTCACCGCTCGTTTCTCGACCTCCGTGATATCGCTCGGCACGGCAATGATGATGCGCGGCCGCACGATTTTGCGCCGGTTCTGCACCTTGGCGATGAAATGGCGCAACATCGCCTCTGTGATGTCGAAATCCGCAATGACTCCCGCCTTCATGGGACGGATGGCCTGGATATCTCCCGGCGTCCGTCCCAGCATCCGCTTGGCATCCTGCCCCACGGCCAGCACCCGCTTGGTGCCCGTTTGGACGGCAACCACCGAGGGCTCCCTCAACACAATGCCCCGATCCTTCACGTACACCAGGGTGTTTGCCGTTCCCAGATCAATGCCAATATCGTTTGAAAATAAGCTGAGAAAACGACTCCACATCGCGGCTGTCCCTGCTTGATAAATGCCAGCGTCCCACGGTGCATCCGCCCTACTCTCCCTATTCCGCCGCTGAGCGTCAATAAGAAAGTCGCGTTTGCGGCGGATGCCGAGTTATCGTCACGAGCCTCCGGCCTGGAATCACGCGGCATCACGTTGTCGGATCACGCTAAGGCATTCGGTTTTTCCCACCTAACCGGAAGATGCTCAGAGCCTCCGGGGGTAAGGGACAGGCGGCTCGGGCACTTCAGTGGGTAAAGCCATCCCTCAACCAAAGGCATCCATTCGGATATTCAGGAAGGATGGCGCCTTGTGGCGGATAGGGTTTGGCTTTTGACAGGGGCTGAGACACGGCTCAAAAAATTCGCGCGGGAGATCTTGACGGGGATTCCAAGAACAAGTAAATAGGTAAAAAAATATGTATTCGTGACCTATGCACACTATATTCCGACTCTCTACCGCCCTGAGTATCGGGTTCCATTCCACGATGGCCATGGCGGCTATCCCCCATCGTGTATGGACTGCCCGCCAGTTGGCTAAACGGTTCGGCTTCTCACACGTTCATGTGGCCAAGGTCATGGGACGCTTGGTCCGGACTGGCCTCATCGTCTCGACGCGAGGACGACACGGAGGGATTCGCCTGGCTCGACCTCCGCAGGAAGTGACCCTGCTGCACATCTATGAAACCATCGAAGGACCCATACTCCCTTCCTCCGCCTGCTTCCTCAATCCCCGGTTTTGCCTTTCCGATCGATGTCCGTTGGGAGAACACATGGCTGCCGTTGAGTCTCAACTTCGCGATCTGTTTTCCCGAACAACGCTGGCTTATATGGCAAAACTCGTTCGCCTCGAGAAACTCCTCGATGACGTCCCATCGCTCGAAAACACCGCGTAACCCAAGGAGTACACTGACCATGAAACGATCCGTTATTCGTATTGACGAAGAAAAATGTACGGGGTGCGGCTTGTGTGTGGCCGCCTGCCAGGAAGGTGCACTGCAGATCGTCAACGGTAAGGCAAAATTGGTATCCGAGTCCTATTGCGACGGGTTGGGCGCCTGTCTTCCTGAATGCCCCACAGGTGCTCTCACCATAGAGGAGCGTGAGGCCCAGCCCTTTGACCCCGAAGCAGTCGCCGCAGCCAAGGCCAAAGGACAGGAGCCTCCCGTGCCCAACCCTCACGCAACGCGTTCCCATGCGGTGTCGCAGGCGACGGCAGCCATCTCGGAGTGCGGGTGCCCAGGCGCACGAACGCTCGATTTCCGTCCCCCCTCACCCCAGCAGGCAGAGCCAGGCCAGGCGGTCCCATCCGAACTGCGACAGTGGCCGATTCAGTTGCACCTGGTCAATCCTGCGGCGCCTTACTTCCAGAATGCGGACGTCCTTCTCACGGCCGATTGCGTCGCATACGCGCGGGGCGACTATCACCCTCGTTACCTCAGAGGACGGTCGCTGGCCATCGCATGTCCCAAGCTTGATGCAAACCACGATCGCTATGAGGCCAAAATAAAAGAACTGATCGATACGGCCCGCGTGAATACGCTGACGGTTATCGTGATGGAGGTTCCGTGTTGCCAAGGACTCGTCGCCCTGGCGCAACGGGCGTCTTCCATGGCCGCCCGCAAGGTTCCCATTCGCAAAATCGTAATCGGATTGCAAGGCGATATCCTGGAAGATGCATGGCTGTAAGACCGCTGGACGTGGACACTAAGGGACACCGAGAGAAACGCACACACAACGACTGCCCCCTACGGGAACTTCCCCTATGCTTCGGAGGATACAATGATGATGCAATCGGAAACCATGTTCTGCTTTCAGTGTGAACAGACAGCAGCCGGAAGAGGCTGTGCGCACGGCGGAGTCTGCGGTAAAACATCCGCCACTGCCAACCTGCAGGATCGTTTGACCGCTAGCCTTGTGGATATGGCGCTTGCCGCTGGCGGCAAGTCCCCCGGCCCATCGGCCGATGAGATGACAATGCAGGGGCTCTTTGCCACAGTGACCAACGTCAATTTCGACCCCGACTGGTTTAGCGCCCTTATCCCACGCGTCGAAGCGGTTACCCTCTCCCTCGGCGGCAAACCGCTTTTTGCCCCGGACCGGCTCTTCCACGGTGAGGAGGTCTCCACCTCGCTGCGATCCACGCTCCTTCTGGGTCTGCGGGGCATGGCGGCGTATGCTTGGCATGCGCATGTGTTGGGCCTGCACGACGCGGAAGTGACGAACTGGTTCTATAAAGGACTGGCTGAAATCGCTGCCGAGCACACGCCCGATCAGTGGCTCGATCTCATCCTGGAGTTCGGCCGCGTGAATCTAAAGTGCCTGGAGAACCTCGATCGCGCCCACACGTCCGCATATGGCCATCCCGTTCCGACAACGGTCTCTACCACGCGGATGCCAGGACCTTTTATCGTGGTCTCGGGGCATGACCTTCTGGACCTCGAACTTCTTCTGGAACACACGTCGGGAAGCGATGTGAACATCTATACCCATGGCGAAATGCTCCCCGCGCACGGATACCCAGGGCTCAAAAAGCATCCGCACTTGCGCGGACATTATGGAACAGCGTGGTACAATCAGCAAAAGGAGTTTGACAGCTTGCCCGGTCCCATTCTGTTTACGACCAACTGCCTCATGCCGCCCAAACCTTCGTATTTCGACCGTGTGTACACCACCGCCATGGTCGGGTTCCCGGGGGCACATCACATTCTGACGGGATCCGATGGTCGGAAGGACTGGGCGCCGCTCGTCGCGCATGCCCGCTCGCTGGGAGGGTGGAAAGAGATGACGACCGGTCATACGCTGACCACCGGGTTCGCCCGGCATACCGTACTGGAACAGACGGACCGCCTTTTGCAGGCCATCCAGACGGGAAAAGTCCGGCATCTTTTTCTCGTGGGCGGATGCGACGGCGCCAAAGTAGCCCGCAACTATTACAATCAATTTGCCGAAATGGCGCCGCCGGATACGCTCCTTCTTACGCTGGGCTGTGGAAAATATCGGTTTAATCACCTGAACCTGGGACACATCGGTGATTTTCCCCGAATCCTCGACATGGGCCAGTGCAACGACGCCTACGCCGCCATCGCAGTGGCACGTGCGTTCGCAACGAAACTCGGGTGTTCTGTCAACGATCTCCCCCTGTCCCTCGTGCTCTCATGGTACGAGCAGAAGGCCGTGTGTATTCTCCTGACGCTCCTCGCACTCGGGGTGAAAAAAATCCGGCTGGGTCCCTCCCTGCCAGCGTTTGTGGCTCCTCCCGTGCTGCGTATTCTGCAGGATCGATTTGACCTTCGATCCATCACGACGCCGGAGGAAGACCTTCAGACGCTACTCGGAAACCGGTGATGATACGAACTGACTCGCTTTCGTTTACAGGCTGACCGGTCGGATGCATTCTACTCGCGAGAGGGAAGCCGATGTGTCCCATAGCCGTTCCGCTACGCTAAACCGGACCATGGATCAGGCTATGGCGGTTCCGCGGGCGGATAACACACCTCTGCCCTCCTGGCGACGGTCTTTGCCGCACATCAGGGCTGTGCCCCTAAGACACTCCCTGTCTCGACATCCGAGGCCAGTCGCCACGTATGCTCATGGGTGAGCCCTACGATGCGATGGTCATGCGTTCCATATTTGCGCTGTCCTTCGGATTACCGGCCTCGTGCAACCCGGGCTATCCGCACCGAACGATCCGTTCAGCGTTTCCCCCAGCGTTGGCGGCGTCGCCCGTGATACACGGGACGTGCGTGACCGATGGCCAGACGAATCGAGCCTCCGGCCGTTTGCCCTTGACGCCATCCGTCTTTCCGCTGCCTGCGCCGAAAAGAAACAGGCGCTGGCCGTTTTCCGGTGGATGCGCCGCTGGACCATGTTCACGAGTCGGAAAACACTTCCTGCCTCCCCGGAAAACCGTGGCGGAATATCTCGCCGATCTCGTCAATCCGGAACTTCACAACGAGGCACTGGACGGACGGCTGGTTTTGCGCGCCCCCTCCGCCGGCCAAGCATTGAAGCACCTTCTGAAGTGGCTCGGCCACGAGGATGAAGAGGTTCGCGGCCAAGCGGCCGAAGCACGGGGGAGACGTTGAAACGGAGGACGAAGCGTATGCCCCCCCTTCAGGCAGCGGACTTCGAGGCTTTCACCGGGGTCCGCGAACGTATGCGGGAAGCGGCACGCAGGATCGTGGTGCGCGCACGCACAGGGCCGTGCCGTCACGCCCTCTTGACCGCTGTGATGTTCCGTTGCTAATCACCTTCTTGCCATGCGCCATCCCATCGTTCCACAGGCACCGTCGCAGCGGCCCCTTCCGCTCCCGCCCATTCTGTACGAGGACGACCACATCCTGGCCTTTGACAAGCCAAGCGGCCTGCTGGTTGCACCGGATCGCCGAGCCCCCGAGGTGCCGAGCGTGGTCGAGCGCGTGCACCAATGCCTATCGCCCGAGTGGTTTAATGTTCACCGCCTTGATCGCGAGACCAGCGGCGTGATTCTCTTCGCCAAAACGGCTCGAGTCCTGCAGGTACTCGCAGGGCGCTTTGCGTCCCGCGATGTCGCAAAACGCTACGAAGCGATCACTCAGGGAATCCCTGTCGAAGCGGTAGGAACGATTCGCCTTCCCATGGCGGGCGATCCCACTCGGCCGGGACGAATGCGCACGGGCTCCAAGGGGAAATCGGCTGAAACCCGCTTCCGCGTCCTGACACGCTGGCAAGGCTATACGCGCCTGGAGATCAGCCCGCAAACAGGACGTCGCCACCAAATTCGCGTGCATCTCGCCGCCATCGGATGCCCCGTGGTCGGCGACTCCTTGTACGGCAGTGGCCAGGGTTTATTTCTTTCTGCGCTCAAACCGAACTACAAACGGAAGCGGAACGAACCCGAGCGACCCTTGATCGGGCGTCTCGCCTTGCATGCTAGTGCGTTGACGTTTAATCATCCGATCCATGATCAAATGGTAACGATTCATGCCCCGCTCCCCAAAGATTTTCGCGTGCTCATCAAATACCTCGACCGCTTCGCGGCTATAAGCAACGAATCTACGCCTCTCGATACGGAGCGGTTTCCCCAAGGATTCCACTCCTCCTCTTGCGGAACGCAGTAAAGCCAAGGATCACGAAAACGGTACAGCAGGCGGCTTACGGCACGGCTCGCCCCTTTTCGAGGCGCACGACCCGAGTGGCCAGGCTTCGGGCCGCGTCGTCGTGTGTGACCAGAAGAACTGCGCGGCCCTCACGCGCCAGGTCGGCAAGATGGTGCAGAATCAGGCGTGAATGGACGGCGTCAAGATTACCCGTTGGCTCGTCGGCAAGAAGGAGAGGCGGATCGTGCAAGAGAGCGCGGGCTAAAGCCACGCGCTGCCGCTCCCCCATGCTTAATGCACCCGGAACATGGCGAAGGCGATCCGTCAACCCGAACTTTTCAATGAGAGCCGTCGCCTTTGCCTTGGCATCGGGAACACGTGAAGCCAGCGAGGGAGCCAGGACATTTTCAAAAACCGTCAAATAGGGAATCAGATGAAACTGCTGAAAGACAAAGCCGATCGTTCGGGCTCGGAAACGAGCGCGGGTGTTGGGGGATAACGCATAGGGATCCGTTCCTTGAATACATACCCTGCCCTGAGTCGGACGCAGAAGCGTCCCTGCCGCAAGCAAAAGCGTGGTTTTTCCGCAACCGCTCGGTCCCAACACAACAACGAGCTCGCCTGTATTGACGGTCAACCCAACATCCTGAAGGGCTGTGACCGTCCCGCCCGGTCCGGAGAAACAGTGCGTCAAGGTTTCTATTGTCAAAACGTTCATCGGTCGCCTCGCAACAGCCCAGCGGAATCCTGTCGGGAAGCCCACAAGGCGGGAAGCCATGCTGCGATCGTATTCAGCAGCAGGGCAACGCCCAGCCCGTAGAGCAACACAGGGCCGCTCCCTTCGTCAACAGAAACCGCGTCCAGCCTCACGCCCACGATCCGTCCCAGCCACACCCCTGCCGCAGCGCCCACCGCTCCGCCGGCCACAGCCGTACCAAGCGCCGGACCCATCACCAAGGCGAGAATCTGGCCCGATCTAACCCCCAGTGCGCGCAGAATGCCAATTTCGCTCCGTCGAGATCGGACCCGGAACACAATCAGCACCATCAGGCACAACGCGCAGGCGCCCAGCACCAGGCACGCAACCCGTGTCACCATGCGCTCGCGCTGCGCGCGGAGCCGTGCGCGCTCCGTCTTCACCTGCTCCACCACCGCCCGCGCTTGCTGAGCAGCCTTCAAACGCGATTCAGCCCGCGCCAGGATTTTCGTGCCCATTTCCACCACCTGCACCCCGGGGAGAATGCGCATGATTTCCTCGCGGATTGTCGCCTGTTTTTCTGCCGCACACACACATTCAAGGGCCAAAATCGAATTGATTCGGCCATGTTTCCCCAATAGGTCTTGGGCATCGCGCAGGGGAATCCATACGGTAATGTCGTCCTTGCTACCCCGTTCCGGATGGCAGGCGTGTACCTGGAAGCGGCGCCCCCGTAAGGTCACGGTGTCGCCCGGACGCAGAGCAAGGCTGGTGTGGACCTCATGCCCCAGCACGATGCAGCCCTCGGGGACGGGCTGGACAAGGGGTTTGCGAGGGACCGTCTGGCCTCGCGCCAGCTCCCCTCGGGTCCCAACGAGAATCACCGTGCGGCCCGCTTCCGTCCAGAAAATCTTTTGCTGAAGAACGGGAAAGATATGCTGCACAAGCACCGTGCCGGAGTTCACGAGCCTCTCGCCGTATGCCTCAGGCATGTCCTTTGCGGCAAAATCCTCCGCGTAGAAATCCCGCAGATTCTGTCCTTCCGGCAGAATCATAAGATTGAAGCCAAGCTTGAGCATGTCCTTGCGCAAATTCTCATTGAGCTCCGCCTCCGCTTCCTTGTAGGCCGCTTCTTTTTCCCGCACAAGGTGCTCCGTCCGCGCATCGTGGACCCGAAGGAGCATAACTCCGCCGACCACAACTCCCGCCGCTATCGCCGCACCGACAAGGCCCAACATAACGGTTCCCCAATGGAAGCGCATTTCACGGGCCATCAATGTGACAAGTGTCATGCCTCCTTCCTCTCCGCGCACATGCGTTCCTACCCCCTGAATCCGTGCGAGACCGGAGGGTCCGGCCTCCCCGCCCCAACAGGACATTCTGTGCTTTGGTTTCTATTCATGCCGCAAAATCACCGCTGGATCCTGGCGGACAAGATATCCCAAGGCAAGCCAGGATGCCACAAGCGTGAGCCCCAGACCGAGAGCAAAGGCCAGCAGCCATCCACGTGGGTCGCCCAGGTTGCTCCAACCGCTCCGGGCCGACCCGATAGCGGAAGGCTCCAAAAACTCCGGCATCAACGTCCCGGCTGTGAATCCCACCACCGCCCCGCTCATTCCGAGAATACACCATTTCCCCCCGACCAAACGTACCATCTGCCACACGTCCCATCCGAGCGTGAGCCAAATGCCGATCTCTATCCGGCGATCGATCGCGTTACTCAGCGCAAGTAGCCCGGTCCATATGGCACAAAAAACAAGGACCACCCCTTTGACGCCCCAGGCCATCCATCGGCGTTCGGATGCCAATCGAAGCCGTGTTTCGTTTTCGCGCGCAAAAACGCGTTCGGCTTGCTCGGCCGCATGCAACCTAGCGTGGAGCTGAGTCATGCTCTTGGAGACCTGTTCGATAACACGGACACCGGTCAAACGCGTCTCTATTTCACGTCTCACCGCATCAGGTCTATCCGCGGCTCCGCGCGTTTTCACCGCAACGATCTCGTTGACCGCGTTCGGCCGATGAAGCAAAGCCTGCGCGTCGGATAGCGACATCCAGATCGTGATGTCGTCCGAACTACCTTCGGGCTCGAGGCACCGGGCCACGCGAAAATTTTGTCCGCACAACGTGACCGATTCCCCCACGGTCAATCCCATGCCCCGGTGAATTTCATGGCCCAGCCATACCGTCCCAAGCTCAATGGATTCCACAACGCCGTTTGTGGTTTGCCGCAGAATACGACCTTCCGTGCCGACCACAATGACGGTCCAGTTCCTTTCGTGCCATCGGATTTTCTGGCGAAGCTGCGCCACCGCCTTCTCAAAAGTCTTGGGGGGGGGCTCCCGTAACCGGTTGACCGCGTCCGGAGGAAGAACCCGTGTGGCGTAATCCTTCGCATACCAATCGCTCAACGGCTGATCCGCAGGAAGAATGGCGAGGTTGAATCCAAGCCGATCGGTGGCCTGTCGAATGAGTTGTCGGATCCGATCCATTCGCATACGCGCCAGCCGTTCCTGCTCAGCGAGCAAAGCGCGTTCGCGCCTATCATAGCGGGCAAGAAAAAGATCGCCCCCTCGGACTGTCGCGATTCCTACGCCGATGGCTAAAACGGCCAAGACGGATCCGACGGCATGAAACCGAAGTTCCTTCAGAATCACCTGCCCAAGAGCCATCCTTTTCATCCGTGGACAAAGCCGGCGCACTCTCCCCGGCGTCCGGGGCACATCCGACCCGAGAAGTATCCAGCGAGCCTCTGCATCCTGAGCGCCTTATTGTTCGCCCCGACGCATGATCCAGAGACCCCCTGCGAGGACCGCAAGCGCCAGCACAATCAACGTCGTCGTCACTCCTCGGGGAAAGCGAGCAGCCCTGGACGCCTCGACAGGAGCAGATTCAGAGGCAGGAGCCGGGGCGGCAGGCGCGTCCACTTGCTCCGCCACAGACGCGACACTGACCAGTTCCGGGGGAGCGGCAGGAGCCGTCAAACGATTCGTAACGGAGCCGTACCAGTCCACATCCATCAGCAAATCAAAGCCGGGGTTGAGCTCTTTGATCTCGCAACTGCAGAATCCTAAAAGAAAGGCGATGGCGTTATCCACCATGCCGGTGTTGATCTGGTCACCCACCAGCGGCCATATCGCCCGCCCCTGTCCAAAAACGGGGAAGGCCACCGGCACCTCAGCATGCTGGGCAAGTCCGGGTTGGGAGCGCAGCAAGAGATGCAGAAACACCTCCTCCGCCGAATCCTGACGGGACAACGAAATCACAGAAAAGTCCACTTTCAATGGAACCGCGCCGGCCATTCTTTCCTCCGCCACCCACGCGTGGGACACCTCAGGCAGGCGAACGCCTTCCTTGATCGTCTTTAAATGGCCCTCCAGAAAATCACGTTTCGCGGCGTCGACCTCAGGCTTTCCGGACTCTACCAGAACCCAGACGCAGGATATCCCGGAAAGAATATCGCGGCTGATCCGTTCCCGCGCGGGTGAATGAATGACGCGGTGCAAATGGTTACTCGTCAGGGGGCCTTCCCAAACGGTGCTGCTGGCCACGGTCCAAGTGTCTCCCATGTCCGTCACCGGGCCATGTCGTTGGGCATCCTGGGACGATGGATACGGATAGCGGACCACTAGCCACGGCAGTTCCCTTGGGTGTTGCGCGGCCCAAATCTTCTCAACGCCGGTCGGAATCGATTCTTCCGCATTGACGAGCCGAAGATTCAAGTTTGCAGCCCGTGTATTCAACCACGTGAGGAGTCGTTTCGTATCCTCATCCAACGGTCCTTTATGGAACACAACCCCCTCGTACGCCGAAGGCTGCCAACACTCAAGCGCGTAGCGGAACACAGGAATTTCACAGGCAGGGGTTGTTCGCATCACGCCGAACAACGCGATCGTTATTGCAACAACCGCCTGCTTTACTTTGTATCCCATGGTTCCTTCCGTCATTGACACGCGCGAAATTCCCAGAACGCCCTGCGCCGCCTCATGGCATCTTGTTTCGACACTGATCTCATTCAACCAGGTATGCCATGCGGAGAACATCCCTTTACCCCTTCAGGACTCCATGGTTGTGCGCCGACCGACAGACCCAACCACGCGCTACATCCATCCATCTGGAGTGCAGACGAATCCTCACGATAACTTGTCGCGCTCGCCTATGCTTCACACCAGCCACCCAGAGTTTTTGCGATCATAGCCCCCACCCTCTCCTCCGGCAAGTCCCGTGTTGCCTGTGCCTCCTCTTTTCGCATATCGACGTCGCCGTTCGCTCTGGGAGGGATGCGCGTAAAGTGGGCAAGCTGAACACTGGGAAGGCAGCTAGGGAAGATGAAATAAGCAAAACGGATAGCGCCCCAATCCCGGCGCCGGCCGCAGCCGACGTCTTGTCCACGGAGACGCCGACATCCCCTGGTTCCGCGTGTCGCGTGAGATCGCCCGGCGGTCACCCACCCGCGCAGGCACATGATCCGCCCCGGAGGTCAACATATTCTGCTGAGCCATTACTTTTTGTCAAAGGGTTGCTTCGGTACGGATTGCTCCGGCATTCGAACCGGTGCTTGTTCTTCTCCCGCCAATTCTTGCAGTCTCTGGCCGTGGCCGTTGCGCTCACTTCCCTATCTGACAACCTCGCAATGGCAGGGACAAACGCCGACACCTGTTCCACCTTCTCGAGGAGGTGCAGCAACACCGCAATACCAAGATCAACGATGCGCTGATAGGTCTCCTCCGCCTCTTTGCCCTTTTTCTCCTTCCTCCACGAGTTCCGGTCAAGTTCCGGATTTTCCTGTAAAAATGGATGAGCATAACCTCTACGAAGAGCCTCCTTATGCGGTCCGCTGAGCCCGATCAGAATACTCCCAGGCGGAGTCCGGGCCTACCGCCATGTGTTTCCGACGCTTTTCGATGTAGGACATCATTCTCACGTCGCGCCATCCCGCGGAGGTCTCGACGCGGACCGCGAACAGGAGCGACAACCCGCTGGCTTCAAAGGTGATGCGCGGGATAGTCTTTGTGCGCCGCTTGCCCTCGTCGAAGAGCCGTTCCAAGAAGTTCGTCGCGCGAATCTGGCGACGATGCAGGAACGGGAATTTCAACGCCGGGTATATCGGGAACGGGCATGGTTACCACCGAAGTGCCGATAGGATGATTGAGTGGGCATGCCCGGGAAACCGGGCAGGAGCTTGATCCGACGGTTTTCCCCTTTCGGGACGAGGCAGAGCGAGAGCGAGTTGTGGAGCAACTCGGAGAACGGTCGAGTCCTATGGTATCCGCTTGTATGCCTGTTGCCTGATGCGGACTCCGTCGCATCGGGGAACGTCTGGCCACCGATCGAGGTCTGCGAGAATGTGTTGCGGAGAGTGAAGGCCGTCTGAACCAACAGGCGGCTCGTTACGTGCTCATTCCATGCCCATCCCTTACTTCACCCGGTAATGAACGAGGCGGGCCACCAGCTTCATGTCGTCCACGCCACGGAGTTCGCTGTTTACCACCAAGCAAACGCCCTTCGGCCCGCCGCAGACGGTTGGCAGCACATGTGTCTTGCCGTCCTCCGTGGCAATCGCGAAGCCCCCTCTGGGATTGCCGTGCACAATGCTTCCCCCATCCTTCGCCACATACCATCCCACGATGCCCATGGCCTGAGAGTTATCGTTGCCGCTTAGCGATTCCATGACGAAAAGAAACCGCTCGCCGTCGAACGCCAAAGCAGTCTTGGGCAGACTGTACCATTGGCGTCCTTCCCTCACTCCCCTCAGCCCGTTCAGCACCACGGGTGTTTCCTTGAGTTCTCCCGTCGACGACAGTGTCAACACCTTTCCCAAATAGGGTGGACGCCCGCCAAACCCTTCCATACAACGCACGACCGTCAGGAACCCTTCTCCGCTGCATGCGACAGGCAGCCAACGGGGCGTGATCGCCCCTCCCGTCATCCGAACGTCGCGATGGCTCCTCGCCGGAGGGAGTTCTCCGGCTTTCACCGCACCGGTCTTCGCGTCCAAGAGAACCCGGTTCAGCGACTCTCCTCCCCATACGCTGTGCCGCGTGCTCTCAAACACTACGGCCAGAGACTCACCATCGGTCGCTATGGTAGGATAATGGGACTGCATACCCTTGTTCCCCACCAGTTGTCTCGGCACGGTCTCCAACAGTTTCCCGTCGCGCGAGACGCGAGCCCCGTAGAGCGCATATCCGTTGCCCGGCGTATTGGGCAGCCCGGCCCCCGAAAATGCAGAATACACCACATGGTAGGCTCCCGCCGCGAAGGCAACTGCTGGCTGGCACTGGTTGTTCGGCCCTTCGACTACCGTGAATGGCTCCCCCTTCTTCTTTCCGTCGAGCCCCACCAGTTGGCCCCGAATGTCCCAGTCCTTTCCGCTCGCCAACTCACCCCACACCACCAGCCAGTCCCGGCCGTCCGACGCCACCTTCACGTCGCTGCGTATCCCCGGTCCCCCAGCCAGTTTTATCCCCTGAGGGTCCAACGGTTGCCCCTTTTCGTCCACCCGTGCGCACCAGATTTCTGTCCCCGCTTCATTCAGGTACCCTTCGCGCCATACCACCAGCCAGTTCTTCCCATGTTCCGACCAAGCGATCGCGGCCCAGGCCTGAGCACGCGTGCCATCCGCTTGGGGGGCTACTTCTCGCGACGAGCTGATTTCCGGCTCGCCGACCGAGGCCATGCCGCTCATCAGAACCACCGCTGCCCAGAGATGCATGCGTCGCGCCGCGCGATCATTCCATCGTGTCGTTCTCATTGTCATTTCTCCTTCTGCGTCTCAGGGTTCGCTACTTCTTCTTTTCCAACGTCACCACCGACGGTTTCGCCCAGTCAATCGGACCGACTCGCCACACCCAGGCGTCTCCACCCCCCATACAGTAGAGCTGGTAGAAATATCCCCCGGGACCAACAACGTACCCGCGTCCCCAGTTGGGCGCTTTGTTCGCAGGGCATTTTTCATACGGGTATGGAGCGTTGGAGTAGTGCGCGGCACTCTTCGTCGGGAACTCGCGCCATTCGCCGTCCTTGCACAGCGTCGACACCCGCCCGTTCCGCAACCGGCGCAACAGGGCATCATCGATGGCCGTGAATAACACAATATTCTCTTCCACCACATCCACAAGCAGCGGCCCACCGAAAAATGCCACCTCCGTCAACGCGTCACCGTCCCAATCACGATCCACGTTGCCGCGGGCATTCTTGCACAAGAGCTTCGCCTCTTTCCCGTCCGCCGACACGTGGACTACCGCTCCGACCGGATAGCTTTCCTCATACGGCGCCAGCAGAAAACTCCCGTCGTTCAACGGAGCAAATCGCTTGGGAGGCTGCCCCACCCGCTCGCGTCGGATCGTTTTCCAGACCTCGTGGCTCATGTAGTCCTTGGCCGAAAGAATCGGCTTCAACTCGTCTTTCCCTTCATCCCAAAGCCACGCATCCCCCCTGTGGTAAAGAATGACCTCGGTCTTGCCGTTCCGCCGTCGGGTGTGGATACTTGGATTCCCGGCAAAACGGGTCTTGGTAAGGGCCTTGGCCCACCAGCGTCCGGCCTTTTCCGGATTCCGCCAGACGCGCCATACGCGGTTGCCACAAGGCACCAGCAGATATCCCGCTGGCTGACCTTCCGACGTATCCTTCAGCGGCAAACCAGTGGAGCATCGCTGCGGGACCTTCATCCTGAAACAGACGCACCTGTGAGAAGTAATCGGCTCCCGCCACGGTTTCCACAAAGCCGTTCATGCGGGCCACGCGAATCGCACCGTCATCCGACGTGAAAAACAGATTCCCCTCGTCGTCCACCCCCGTAGCCTTTCTGACGGGGGCCATCGCCTCGCGGCTCGGACCGTCCAGATACCCCTCGGCACAGGAAAAAGCAAAGTGTTCATATTTCGGCATCCCCGGACTGGGTTCGGCCCGGCGCCGTCGGAATACCAAGGCATCACGCTCGTCGAGAGTTGCGTGTGCAGCGGCGGCCGATTTGATCTCGACGAGTTTGGCCGCGTCCACGTTCCGGACCAGATTCGCTGCCGCGTAACCGCGCTGGATGCGGCCGGCGATGTGCTGTTTTGGTTTGGCCGTTACGGCAACCGGGATGCTGTGTCACGCGACCGCGACGTTTTTCTCTGCGATCCGCGATGTCTGGCAGCGGCTTCCGATCGGGTGTCTGTGGGGGAGGGGAATCCGAACCGCATCCCGCGGATTCGTTTGGAGCCTCGGGCGCAGGCGGAGGGCGACGTCTGGGGCGGTCGGTAAGAGCACGATGAGTCGCCGAGATAACGCGTGAAAAACTCGACGGATCGGTTAGCGCCCCAACCGTGTTCCCCGGCAAACAGATCGAGCCAGAGTCGGTCGCGGGCACCGGCTGCCCGGTAAATCCGTTCAAGTTTCCGGAAGCAGGCCATGGCCGTGTCGATGCGGAAGCACGTGTCGTAGATGCCGATGTCAATGAGCAGCGGCCGCGGCGCCAGCAACCCTTGCAGATCGGGGAGGTCCACTCGTTTGTACAAACCCGGTGCGACTTGCATGCCGCAGTAGTTGACATCGCGGATGCCAAACGCCGCCCACAGGTCGCTGTAGCAGATGATCTCGGCGGCGCGGAACCGTGTGTCGCAGAGCGCGCTCCAAAGAGTCATGGTGCCGCCGCCCGAAAGCCCCATGACGCCGAGGCGGTCCGGGTCCACGTTGGGCAGGGTGCAGGCGAAATCCGTGGCGGCCATCCCGTGGACCACGTTGAGCGCCAGCGGCGTGGTTCCCAGCATCGTGGCGTGAAGATAGAGGAGGTCGCACCAATCGCGGTTTCCCGCCTGGCTGCGATAATGGGGTTTACGGGAGTCGTCCCGATCGCCTTTTCCCATCCAGTCAATGGCAAACGTCACGAATCCGGCCTGTGCCATGCGGTGACCGTAGTTATACTGGTAATTTGCAATTTCAGCCCGTAACGGAGGCGACGAATCGTTCCCCATCACGGGTTCTTTGCCAAAGGGCCCATGCCCGTGCCAGCAGAGGATGGCCGGCCGCCGTTCTGCGGGCGCCAGCCCTTTGGGCCTGTTGATTAGAAAAATGGCGGAAATGTGGCGGCCCACGTCAATCATCCAGCGTTCTTTGATCAAACCGTCGTGCTCCCATTGGGCGATTCGCTCGGGACGGAGCGGCACGCGGGGCGGCCAGTCGCCAAGCGTGGCCCGAATGGCGGGCCACGCCCGTCTTTTCCATGCAGCGAATTCACGCGGGGTCCGGCCACGGAAAGCGAGTTGAGGTCGGTGTTCGGCGGCGAGCCGTTCGAACATGCGCATTGGGCTCAGGTTTCGTTCCGGCATAAGAATCTCCCCGGCGGAGCGTGACGTCCATCCGGATGAATACCGGCGGGCGGTCCGGCCTCCGTCGCATTTAGAATACCCAGTACGTGCTGATCGTTACCAGCGTGCGTTCATACTGGTAGAGGGCGAAGGTTGAGGTGTTGTCGGTGTACTGGATGGCGGTTTCGAGGCCCCAGCGGCCCGCGATCCGCTTGTCAAGACCGAGCAGGTACTGCCGTGTTGTGTCGGCGCGGCGTTCCGGCGCGAGGAGTTCGCGCGCTTCGTAATCCGTCGTACTGTAGGTCATCTGCGCGCGCAGGACCGTCTGCCACGGCAGATTGAAGGTGGCGCGTGTCGTCCAGGCGAGTCCTGTGTTGGAATACCAGTCCTTGCGGGCGAAATCGCGAAAGACCGCCAGCCCGAGTTCCAGAGCATGCCGGCGCTTCCCGCACAGGGTGGAAACCGTTTCGCTCACGCTGATCCGTGCAAGGTCACGCGGGTTGAGTTCGACGTAATCGCGGAGATGCAGCTCGGCTCGGGTGGTCCACCGATAGTGGCCGACGGCCTGCCGGCCGATGCTATACTGGGGCGAAAGACCATACAGCGCCACGAGGGCATTATGGCCGTATTCGACGTAGCCGACCATGAGGGGAAGACGAATCTCGCGTTCCGCGCTCAAGCGGGAAAAACCGGCGGCCAATTGAGCGACGAGCACCTCATACTCGCCGTGATCCGGAAGCCAGTTCGCATACAGTCCCCCCTCGCCCATGGCCACCCAGTTCCCGGGTTGACCCGCATCGCGGGCGCCGTACACCGTGAGCGCCGAGAAGGCGCCTCCGCTTTCCTGCGGGCGTCCCGAGGACGGTACGCGCAGGCTGTCCCAAGTGCCCCAGGGCGTCACAACGGGAGCCACGGCAATGACGTCCGACTCCGGACCGACGTTGATGTTGCTGTCCCACAAATAGCCAAGGTCCAACCGTCCCGCTGGGAAGCGACTTCTTACGCCGCTGCGCATCTCGGCGAGCAGGCGGTCTACGATGAGTCGATCCCGCGCCGTCATGTGATGGCGGTAGCCTTCGCGGAGCCGGGTTTCCGCCTCCTCCCGGCGCCCCAGGAGCACAAGAATACGGGCGAGTTCCGCGCGGGTGCGCTGGTTGGCGGGATTGATGGCCAGGGCGTTTTCAAAGGCGAGTCGCGCGCCTTCCCGCTCGCCGAGCGAGGCGGAAGTAAGGCCGAGCGCGAAGCTGGCGCGCTCATGTTCCGGGTAGGCCTTGACCAGAGAAAGGAAAAACCGGTGCGCGCGGACCAGCAGTCCAGACTCAAGCGCCCGTTGACCTTCAGGCGTACGAGCGTCCACGAAGCGCTCGTGGAAGATGCACGGTGTGCGAAGGACCAGGAACTGTGCAATCGACACGTGACCGGACCGGATGGCAAGCTCCAAGGGTGTGGCCCCGTTGGTGTCGGTTTCCCGCGCGCAAGTGGGCGACGCCGCGCACAAGGCACGCACGCGCTCCAGATCGCCTGCGACGACTGCGTCGTGAATGTCTCCCGCCTGTGTCCATCCGATCAGTCCCAGGAGAGCGGCTGCCACGCCGAGCCGTATGCGTTGGTTGAGACTCATGGCTGTATCCTCCTGCGTTGCGTCAGTCCTGGGGGAGCTACCCTGTCCGCCCGCCCCGCTTTACACCAGTTGGCGCAGCGCCTGAAGCCCCCCTCGGAGCACCGCTGTGCGGTACCCCATCTGCCGAAGCAGAAAGGCGGCGGTGGCGCTGAGCCGACCGTTCGGACAGTAGCATACGTACCGAACCGCCGGATCGAAGTCCTGGCTTCTGTCCCGGATTTGTTCCAAGGGGATGGTCAGCGCGTCGAGTAAACGATCCGCTGAGAGGCGGAGCAGGAGGCCATCGCGGGGCATTGGTAACGGTGGCGTTACGAGGCCGGTTGGAGATGAGCGTCTCTTCGCCAAAGGCGCACGGTTCTTCAATGTCCGCCACCGTGACGACATGGCCGGAAGGGTCCTGGCGGGTGATGCGCGCCATGCCTTGCGTGAGCGCATCGTAGTAGTCGCCTTCCACGCCTTCCCGGATGATGAGCCGACCCGCCCTGACCCGCACCCCCTCCACGTGCTGATACAGGGCTTTTAGACTTTCGGCCGGGAGGCCTGCCATCAGTCGGGTCTCACGAATTTTCTGCAAGACAAGAGACGTGCCTATGCCCTTCGGAGTGTTGCCAGAAGCCACACGAGCCGGACGCGTCCGGACCCAGCTCACCAGGGACTGCCACATAGGTGCACCTGCCGAATTCCTCAGAAGAGGGTTACCATATCTGCGGCCTGCAGACCAGAAAAATGATTCGACTCGCCGATTCCCGGCTGCTACCGTGCCACGCTACAACGCTATGCACCGACGGCGCTGGATGCGGGAAGAGGAGTGAACAGCAGCATGACCCGGATGCGTATAGACGATCAGGACATTGCTCAAGCGGACATCTTCGAAATCCTTCTCGATCATTTCCCGGACATGATTCATTCGATTGACGACAACGGCGCTATCGTTTATGCGAACCGCACCGCCGAGAAACTCCTCGGGTACACGGTCGAGGAACTGCTCCGGATGAATATCCGGCAGATTTATGCCGAGGAGGTTCTGGAGGCCGTGGAAGCGGGGTTCCGCGATCTCAAGGCGCGGGGAGACAAGACGGTGGAAAGCCTGTTCCAGACGAAATCGGGCGAAAAAATCCCTGTGGAAATCCGTTCCTTTGGGATTTACAACGACGACGGTCGTTTTATCCGGACCTTTTCCATTTCACGTGACCTGCGCAAGATCAAGGAGCTGCAGCAAAGCTTGATTCACGCTAGCCGCCTGGCGGCCATCGGCGAGCTGGCCGCCAGTATCGCGCACGACATCAATAATCCTCTCACCGTCGTGCTGCTCTCCACGGAGATGACGCTGAACACTCTCAGCCGATGCGACGGCAGTCCGCCGGACACGGAGATGCTCCTGGGATTTGCCCACAACTGTCACAAGGCGGCCAAGGCGATCCAGAAACTGTCCGAGCACCTTCGCAATTTTTCGCGAGGGATGGCCGAAAAGCCGGAACGGATTGATCTCCATGAGACCGTGAACGACGCCCTTTTTATGACCCAGAACAAGATTGCCAAAGCGGGGGTGACGGTAGAGAACCGAATCCCCCAGGGTACGCATTTTGTCTGGGGCGCACCCAACCAGCTCGAGCAGGTTTTCGTGAACCTTATTGGGAATGCCTGCGACGCCATGGAAGGCCGGTCGGAGCGCCGGCTCACCCTGAGCGTCGCCCCCACGACCCTCCAACAGGTTGCGGCGTGGCAATGCGACGTGATCGACACGGGCACGGGTATCCCGGAAACTCTTCGCGACGAGGTTTTCCGTTCCTTTTTCACTACCAAGCCCAAGGGCAAAGGCACAGGGCTTGGCCTTTCGATCTGCCGGGGTATTATCGCCGAACACAAGGGGGAACTCCGCTTGGCCAGTGAGGTGGGGAAAGGCACGACTTTCTCGGTTTGCCTTCCCGTGGCTCCATCGGCCAACGCTCCACCGCCCTCCGCGGGATAGGTTACCGCCGCTGAGGCAAGCCAGGACGGTTTTCTACCGCGCAACAGATCCTGCACGTCGGCCGCTGACACGGAGCGCCAGACCGGTTCCCCCCACAACGACGAAATCCTCGCCGGCTGCGGTTACGGCTCGCCACTCCACCCTGTGGCTCGAATCCACGTGTCGCCAAGTCATCCCTCCATCCTCGCTCAGCAGGATGACCCCGCGCCGTCCCACGGCGAGGGCGCGGCCGCTTGATCCCCAGGCGACACCCAGCAGATCAGCCGTCTCCCCGGAACGACGTCGCGTCCACGTTTCGCCGGCGTCCGCACTGGCGAGAATCTCGCCGCCGTCGCCCACGGCCAGCACCGCGCCATCCGGCCGCGCGGTCACTGCTCGCAGACAGGCTCGTCCCTTTTCCGGTTTGCTTCCCCGTGAAATGTTCCAGGAGTGACCGTCATCGCTGGAGAACAGGGCACGGCACAGGTCTGCGGTGAAAAGCGGGCTCACAGGCGTCGGTCTGAATCCCACCGACACAGGGGCCCCCACGGCCACCCAGCGCTCGCTCCCGCAGGGCGCCACGCCAAAAACGGCGCGATACCCTTTGGTCATTCGCGTGCCCGTACCCGGAGTATACGCCACCAGATCCCCGTCGCGATGGTCCTCTCCTCCGCTGGTTCCCAGCACCACGGTCTTTCCATTCCACCCCACACAACCCACTTCGAAGTTTGTCGGCACCCAATAGCGCCGCCATCCGAGACCTCCGTTGGGCGACTCCAGCAGCGTCGCGGGAAGGCGCGCCCGCGAGTACCCAACGTGTGCCAGACCCGCCACTGGACGGCCTTGATCGTCGGGATCGCTGTCCCCGCAGACCCACCCGACTCCGTTCGATCCGAATGTGACGGCCCGAAGCAGCGCGTGGCATCCGGTGTCGAGAACCGTCCAGGTGCGGCCGCCGTTGGTTGTGCTGAGGGCCAGCCCGGCCGCTCCGACGATCCATCCGTTGAGGGCATCGGCAAAGGATACCCCGTAGAGAAGCTGTGTGGCGGCAGGCTTCGGCAGCTCCAGAAGCCTCCAAGGGTCTGATGACAAGACCGGAACCGGTCTGGTGCCTTTGTGCCAGGAGACCTGCGGAAGTTCATGGGTGGTGACCGGCACGATACTGCGCCCGATACGCGGCATGCGGGACAGGGTTTCGCCCGCTTTTTTTAGCAGAGCCTCAAAGCGAGGATCGTCACGTAGGCTCGCGAGGTCCTCATCCCGCCGGAATTGACCGATATGCAAAAAGCCAAGGGAAACGGCCTTTTCCAAGGCGCTGAACGCTTCTTCCTTGCGTCCCTGCCGGGCGAGCATACAGCCAAGATTGTAATGGCTGGTCGGATCGCGCGGCAGGCGCGCAATGAGCTGTCGGCAGGTCTGTTCCGCTTGTGCATACTGTTTGTGGCTGGCCTGCTCGCGCAGTTTTTCCGCCAAAGCACGACACTCGTCTAACGTGCGACGATTCCCATCAACGGCGAAAAGACCACCGGCACCCAGGACGATCAGCCCTAGTACCCGTTGAACGCGCATTCCCCTCATGGGACACCTCCTTGAAACACATGCGGCGAGCGTGCCTTTCGCAAGGCGCCCTTTCCCGTGTACCCGTATTCATGGACCCCCAGCCCTCGGCGGTTTCCCATGCATCATGACACGCATCCGCGCGGGACACACGCCTTTTCTCTTGCTGGCGCGTTGTGCTCGGCGTAGCCCGAAGGACGAAAGACGGGGCCCTACACGGTTGGGCGCCGCCCGGTCGCGGCGTAGGCACGCCCGCCACCGCAGGCTTGATGCGCGTAACGGAGCGTAAGGCCGCGAGCGGTAGCGAGAAGACTACGGACTTTTCGACAAAGGGCCTCGTGCGCCTTTACCTGCCTTGCGCACAAGGCGCTCTGTAAGCATCTCAGCAACACGCCCCAGTTTGTCGGTGTCGGTGCCGTGACAACTGACCAAAGCACATATCTTCCCGGACCGAACGAGAATAGCGAGTGTTTCCGCATTGCGACTGAACCATATTTCATCCCCAATCAGTTGTCGTTTTGTCCCTTCCCCCTAAACCCGTCTGGAATATGGAGGCAACACTCTTGATGACGAAACTCAGCCGCCTGGTGAGCGTCCTCGTTGCTGACGCATTCCGCGTACTGGATTCTCGCCTTGATCCTCGGGACTTCGACTTCCTGAACAATGCCATGCGTACCGAGAGGTTTTCCGACGACGTCAAGGGACTTGACCCATTCACGGTTCGCCGTCCTACGGATGGCAACTCCCGCAACGTCGTTTGCGTTCACAAGGATACTGATCGGGATGGTTATGCCGGTGCCCGATTCATCTTGCCCGTGCAGAGCCTGTGCGAACAATAACATGCCCGCTGCAACAAGGAAGGCAAAGATCCTGTTGCCTTCTTCGATGGATGTCTACTTCATCATCCATGTTACTCTTCAGCCGTTCGCGAGAGCGAACCGACGAAAGTCTTCAAATATCCAGTTGTTCTTCAAGATGTTATAGATGATTCCAAGAAACATCCTGGTCAAAGCGATGATCGCTTTTCTGCCACTCCTGGCGGTGGCGATCCGCCGGTAGTAGGCCTGAAAGTAAGGGCTGTATCGCATGGCTATAAGGGCACACTGAACCAACGCAGTGCGTCCAAGTTTGCAGCCACGTTTGGTGATCCGGCCACTACGCTCCGCCTCGGTGGCGTTACTCACCCGCGGCACGATACAGAAGTACGCCGCCAACTGGCCTTCATCGGCGAAGTCCGCGACGTTGCCGATGGTCGAAAGCAGGATGGTGGCGCCCGTCTCGCCGATACCCTTGATGCGGGTCAGATTCGCCCAGCCCGGCAACTTCGGCCCCTGGTCTCGCAGCAATCCCTTCCGTTTCGTGATGTTCTCGTTCAAGGGGCGGATTTCCACGACCCAAATCTTCAGTTCCATCCGCTCCATGTCCGAGACCGGCGCCGCCAGAACGCTCGCCAAACCCTGCCCGCTTGATAGACTTTCCTTGGCCATCAGGCTCCCGCGGGCCGCCAGCAGTTGTTGACCCTGTTCTTTAAAGTCGTGCGCAACGTCACCCGCTTGTTCCGCGTCTACGCCAGACTCACCACCCGCGCATGAACTTCCTCCTTCATCCGCACCTCCGGCAGCATTCCCTTAGCCAGAAATTCCGCCAATACCTTCGCCTCGTTCCATCGGTCTTTTTCACCGACTGGCTGATCACTTTGAACGGATGCGGATCGACCACGGCCACGCGCATCTCCCTTCCTTCAATGCCTCCATGAACAGCCGTGCATTACCCGTGGCCTCCACCGCCATTTCGTCGCTTGCCTTCACCGTCCTTAGCAAACGCTTTCCGATACAAAATCGTCCACTTCCGGCTTCCACCGCTTCCATCCCTCTACCTCAGATACACCGTGAAACAATTCCGATGCAGATCCACGCCCCACTACCGTCTCTTCATCGTCGTTCCTCCCTGTGTTTCGGACGACGAGTCTGACCCATCGCCTTCACGAGGTCATAGCCTCACGCAAACAATGCAGCCTGCAACCTGTCTACCCCATCAGCCCTCATCGGATAGGGTCACGCCATCCGAAGAAAAATTCATGCCATCTCCTTGGTCTGTCTGCGGCCGCCTCTTGGCCGAACATTCACATCCGGACTGCGGACTCTTGGTATCTACATCCCGGCGCATTCCTGGCTCACAACCGTCAATCACGCAAGCCCCCTGTCCAATATGCTATGCTATGCGTGTGCGGGCGGGTAGCCCGTAGGCGGTCGAGGGGGTCTTGAAAAATGCGGCCTTGTGGACGATCGGCGAACGATGCTGGAACCCATTATAAACTCGCGGCGTGATCTCGGTTTATTATTAAGATCGGTGATGCCACCGAATCCTGGTTTGTTTCCTCGCCGCAGTTGACGGTCTGGGCATGGCATGCGTACGATGGGTATCCCAGATCGAACCCTGTGTAACGGGATGACATGAAACGTTTCTTTGCGATTGCCATTGTGATTTTCGCCGTGTTGGCTCTGCTCTTCCTCGTCGCCGAAGCGCAAGGTTGGACTTCGGAAAAGCTTTATGAAACTTGGCTGCGCCGAGCGCGTGCCGGCGGCGGTGTATGGGTTGCCGGCGTGTTGATTGCCGGGCTGCTGGCCGCCGATGTGATTCTGCCGGCGCCGTCCTCCGTCCTCATGACCCTCGCCGGCGCGCTGCTGGGGCCGTGGCGTGGCGCGGTGGTGAGTTTTGCCGGCGCCATGGCCTGTGCGCTCCTCGGCTTCGGTCTTTGTCGCCGGTTCGGCCGTACGCGTTTTGAACGGGTGACGGGTGCCACGGAAACGGCACGTGTGGAACAGATGATGGCACGGTATGGCGTCTGGGCTGTTCTGTTGAGTCGTGGCGTGCCCATGCTGACCGAGACAGTAAGCTGTTTGGCCGGACTCAGCCGCTTGCACGCCACCACATTTGCAGCGCTGGCAGCGGCAGGAACCGCGCCGATCTGTTTGGTATACGCCTGGACTGGCCACTGCGCGGGAACCTTCACCGGACAGGGATGGGCAGTCCTGTCAACCTTTGTATTGCCGGCTGTCGGATTTGCCCTCGTGCGGCTGTTCGGCGGACGGGTGAGCCTTTCGGTCCCGCCGACCGCAGTCAGGAACAAAGCGCGGGAGGAACCAACGGAAAGAGAAACGGATCCCGGAGGTGACTAGGAGCATGGGAAGAGCACGGCGCTACACTTGGAGCCAGATGGTAAGGAGAAATATATCGCCGTCTTCTGGGTCGACGGCACCACCGAACAGAGAAGACCGATAAGGCCAACGTGAACTGTGTGCATGGGATTCCGCCTCAATAAATTCCCAGCCAGATGCGACAACCAGCCAGAAACCGGGGCACCGCTAATCCCGGAGCCACTGTCACCGAAATCGCCGGGCATCACGATCAGCGGACTCATCTGCAGGAGCGTAGGCCATTTCGAAGGCCGTGGTCCCTGTAGGGATGCGGGTAAGGTCTCCCTCGCGCGTTCAAGGTCGCGCCGAATGCTCATGGGGGTGACCTGTGACGCTGAGCCGCAAGTTCGCAGACCTGCAGTCGCTCGTGCTCTACGAGAAGGCGTAGGATAATGTCGTGACATTGGAGACGATTCATGGTTGTTCGTAATAAACATGCCTGTTGTTTGAACAAAACATAAGAAGAAAACACCGGCTATTTGCTTTGGCTACCGAACAAAACCAACAAGATTAAACGCGAAGATCGGCTTGGCCACCAATTGGCCCAAGCCTCAGGGAGTTCAGTGAATGGCCCTGCCATGGAGCGGCGGCATGGCCGTTCCATGTTTGTTCATGGTAGGACCGTGTCGGGCGGTGCTCTTGTCAACCGGAAAGCGATCAAGGGAGTAGACCTCCTTGCGCAAAAGCACAAACAAGATGACAGTCAGGCGTCGGGGCATCCAATCCCTCCGTAAAAATCGGCAAACTATCCGAATGGCGAAACACCACCTCCGTCTGAGGAAGTCACCGCTCGCCCATGGGTTACGTCTGGTGGTTTCCAAAAGGTTGCGTTTTCCTCAGCGACTGCGCCGTTTTATGGGGTTAGCGGGGGCCTTTGAAGCGTGAACGCAAATTGTTCCGGGCGTGTCGCATGATGCTGTACCGAGGGGCAAGGGCTGTCAACTCACCACGTCCGTCTCCTTGCGTTCGTATCAACCGGCAGAAGCCGCGTACGCACGCGGCACACATACGGTGGGCTACAGGTCTAGTAGGTTTGCCGATAGTCCCTCCACAAAAGCTTTAATCGCGTTGCGGACGCGGCGGTAATGTTCCCAGCGTTCCTCCTCCGTACGAGCAGCTTTTTCCAACGCCACGGGATCGTCGAACCCGACATGAACGACCTTCGCCTTGCCGCTCAACCATATCGGGCACGTTTCATTCGCGTGGCCGCAAAGGGTTACGACGTCATCAAACGGGATATCGTGGATCGCCTCGACGGTCTTCGATTTCTGCCCGCTCATGTCGACGCCGACCTCCGCCATGACACGGACGGCCAGCGTGTTGAGTCCATGCGCCTCGATTCCCGCCGAATACGGCTCGATCACGTCGCCTTTGAGGGTTCGTGTCCAGGCTTCCGCCATTTGGCTTCGACAGGAATTGCCCGTGCAGAGGAACAACACCTTGATTTTCTTTGCCATAACGGTTACTCCCCCGCAATCCACACATCCCCTCAGGCCTGTCATCCAGTTCGTTACACGCGTGCGTCTCTAACCCAGTGCGGCGTCCGCAGGCAGATGCGCACGAGCCAGAATCAGCATGGTGTTGAGAAAGAGTGGCCGGTTCCCTTTCTCGCCGAGGCGGACAAACTGCACATCACGCTTCCCCGCCTGCTCCTTTTTCCCTCCAAGGACGGGGCCAGAAGTCTGCATGGAACGTAGAACGAAACCCCGAAATCCACCACCTTCGGCAGCGCCGTGCCTTTGTTCTGCGCCGTCGCGACTAAAGTGGCGCCAAAAACCATTCCCACAAAACAGTCCCATGGCACCCCTCGTCTTCATATGTCTGCCTTCTGTGGCCCAAAGGAATGATGGAATGCCGGAATGCGGGCGTCATTCTCCCACACGTCCGGATTCCATCCTGACCGCATGCTCCGCGCGGTATTCGCTTTGCAGCCCGCAAGTTTCGTTGCACCCGCCGCGGCGGCCCTGGCAATGGCCTCCGGCGTCGGCGGCGTTGCGCCCTTCTCCCTTTTGTTTTCTCGAATGAACCCCGTGCAAACAGATAGAACGCACACCGATCGGCGGACGCGTATCGTCCGTAACCCTCGGCCCTGTAAGCCGCGATGGTGTCGGCCGCCCGGATGATGTTCTGTCCCATTGTATGCTGAGCCTTCGGAGACCAGTTGTTGTATACATGCCGGGTCACGTCCGAGAGTTGTTCTGCCCGGCGATACGCCTCCAACGGATGGACCTCCTTCATGCCCCCTTCCCCCGTTTCGCATTTCACGTTTCCAGTCTCAATTTTCGAGCAGCGTCTTGATCTCCTCCGCACTGAGCACCGTGCCGACGCTCTTGACCTGCCCGTCCACCACAAGGGCCGGGGTCATCATCACGCCAAACTTCAAAATATCCGGGATCGTCTCGACCTTCTCCACCGTCGCCTCAATACCCAGCGCCTTCACTGCCGCCTCGGCATTGGCAAGGAGTGTCGTGCACTTGGGGCAACCCGTGCCCAAGATTTGGATCCGTTTCATCGATCTCCTCTCCGGTGTTTCGCAGAACGCCACACAGAACGTTACGCCCCGTCGTCGCCTCCTTTCGGGCCTTGTTCCGCACTCTCTTTCCTAGGATGCCACGCATCCGAACACCCAGCCACTGATTGCGGCCATGACCACCACCAGCCCGATGTATGTCAACGTCTTTTTCGGCCCCAGGATCGAGTTGATCACCAGCATGTTCGGCAGCGAGAGCGCCGGGCCAGCCAGCAACAGAGCCAATGCCGGACCCTTCCCCATGCCGCTGTCCAAAAGCCCCCGCACAATTGGGACCTCGGTTAGAGTGGCAAAATACATCAGGGCACCTATGACCGAAGCGAAGACATTCGTCCAGACGGGCCAGACGGCATTCAGCCAGCCTGGAATGCTTCCCGTATCGGTCTTCAACAAGATGAACAGGACTGACGGCGAATCGCCGACCAGCGCCTGAATCCACACGTCCGGAATGATCCCTGCGTCCTTGCCCTTGGGACTGCCCAGGAAGAACCCGGCTGCCAGCACGCCGCCCAATAGCAGCGGCAGGATCTGCTTGGCAAAGCCCCAGGTCATGGCGACCCATTGCCTGCCCTCTACGACGGTCACCCATCGCATTCCCATCAAGGCCAGAAGGACCAGAGCGGAGGCTGTCAGCCACCACCGCGCGGTATGAAGGCGTTGCATCCCGTGAGAGAGATGGACGGCTTGCATATTCAGCAACTGGCGCTGAGACATCTCATGCACGCGTCCGTGTGCGTGGAGCACGCGTACCCGAGCCGCTGTTTGTTCCAGCCGTTGGCCCTCTCCTCGGTAGGTTGTTAGCCCATCCGGACAGCACAGAAAGACAGCCCACCTGTCTCCGCCACGCGCCCAATTGGCGAAAACCAGTACCGCCACCATGGAGGCGAACAGGAGCGCTGTTTTCCATAGCGGACGGCCCTTCTGCGTGTGTTCGCCGAGATACACGTCCTGCGCCTGGGCCGCCTTCTGCCGCTCTTCCTTCAAGAAGATGAGGTGCATGAGCAGTCCCATGATCACGCTGAAAGCGACCGCGCCGACCGTTCTGGCGACACCGAGTTGCCACCCCAGAACCCGGGCCGTTAGGACAATAGCCAGCACGTTGATCGCCGGACCCGAATAGAGGAAAGCCATTGCCGGGCCCAGACCGGCGCCGCGCATGTAGATGCTGCCGAACAGGGGCAGTACCGTGCAGGAGCAGACGGCGAGGATGGCTCCAGAAATCGAAGCCACCCCGTAGGCCAGCGCTTTGTTGGCTCGGGGACCGAAATATTTCACTACAGCGTTCTGGCTCACGAATACGCCGATGGCTCCGGCGATGAAGAAAGCCGGGACGAGGCACAGCAATACGTGCTCCCGCGCGTACCATGTGGCCAGTTTGAACGCCTCCATGACGGCACCCTGGAACCACGCCGCTTCGACGGGAAGGTAGTAGAGCACCAGAAAGAGGCCGACCAGCCACCCGAGTCGCTTCAGCTCCTTGCGGTTGCCATGGCTCATGGTTTAGCCCTTTTCCCCATCTGGGCAACGGCCGCCTGACGTTCGGCTTCGGCGCGCATCACGCCCAGAGCGCAGCCGAACATGTTGAGGACGCACGGGGTCAACAACCGGAGGTGCGCGCGCGTCCCTTCACGGCGTTCGCCGATGATACCGACGTGTTTAAGTTCGGCGACATGGCGAGACAGCGTGGATTTATTCAAGGAGAACAGTGGCTGCAGCTCGCAGATACACTTTTCCCCCCCGGCTCAGTTCCTCCACGATTTTCAGTCGCACGGGATTGGCCAGCGCCTTCATCACCCGCGCCCGCGCTTTAAGCTCTTCGGATATCATCGTGGGCACCCTATAGCATTGTTACGCAACAATGCAACCATAACCGCACACAGTAACCCCACAACCGAAAGGGCCCACCGGTTCGTTCGTGCTGGGGCGGCGGCTGCAAGCAGGGATGTGTCCCGGCAGGGGTTAGCCTGTCCTCGCCGCGATGGTAGAAACACCATGGGCAGAAACGGCCCTGCGCGTGGCACCTTCACTATGGGATTGCCTTCGCTGCAACGCTCTCTACTCGTGTTCTCTAAGCCGTGAGTAGGTCGCCCACCGGGCGCGGTGAACGCTGTGGCACGCTCGATGCGACTATTAGGTTCGACCGAAAAAAACACTTTTTGCCGTTTCAAAGCGCTGGCACCGTCCCCAGTCCTCCGCCCGGCGCTCCCGCACCCGTCTGACCGCAAGACTGACCGCTGCCTCCGAACACGTGGCCCGTGCGACGGTTACGCCGGTTCATCCCCACAGAAAACCTCGTGTTCACCGCGTGCATGAAAGGGCTGAGATTTCCGTGGAACGTGCGCACACGCAGAGGGAAGGGGTTACCTCAGCCGTACGTAGCCGTGCCGGAGCTCCTCGTGCCACCCCATCATTCTGCCGAACACTTCCAGCAGATGCGTGCGGTTTTCAGCCGCAAATGCCTTGCTATGCCGCTATCCTGTCGAAGTCAACCCACCAAACCAAGAAATATCAAAGACCAGACGCCAACGGCTCATCGCCCTGGCCCGAACATCGTCGCCAAGACCTCGCGAGTTCTGCGGCTCTATTCATTCCCGGGGAAAGCGTGTCTATTCCTCTTGTACTCACCGCACCGACTCCATGCGATTTTTCTCCGGAGGTCACTCTCATGATGTTTCATAATAGCGACAACACGCTCTCCTCTTCGATATAAGGAGAGCATGAAGACATCCACACGGTCTCGGCGAGATGTCGCCGCCTTAAGGGTTCGGCGCCTGACAGCAGGGAGGTTATTTCGACACGGATGTTCCCAAGCGGACGTGTCGCGTCGTTTGAACGTCAGTCGCCAGACAGCGCGTCGCTGGCATGCGGCCTGGCAGCGCGATGGCCAGCGGGGACTGCAAGGAGCCGGACGGACCGGCCGCAAACCGCGTCTGGATGCCGCCGCCCGTGAACGGGTGGAGGCCGCTCTGCTCCAGGGAGCCATGGCATGGGGGCTTCTCCACCCAGTTGTGGACACGGGATCGTGTGGCCCACGTCATCTGGAAGAGCTGCGGCGTGCGATATTCCCGTCCGCAGGTCTGGCGCATTCTCGGACAGATGGGCGGGAGTCGATAGCGCCCGCAGAGGCGGGCGAAGGAACGGGACGAGCGGGCCATGGCGCGTTGGGTGCGATACCGGTGGAGTAAAAAACACGCTTGGCGTCTGAACGCCTGGCTGGCCTTTCTGGACGAGTCGGGATGTTCCCAACGTCCCCCGATTCGCGCCACGTGGGCGCCGCCGTGGCTGCACCCCGGTGCTTCGAGAACCATTCAACGGACAACGCCTCTCAACCCTTACCGCCGTGCTGACGAGCCCGGACGGGCGCCGTCGGCGTGGGTTCCTGGCCGTTCCTTGGGGAGGCATCCGTGGGCCGCACAGTGTCCGTTTCCTTCGCGCCTTGTCCCGGCAGCGTCGCAAGCCGGTGCTGTCGCTAGGGGATCGGCTCCCCGTCCCTCGCCGCCGCTGTGTCCAACAAGCCCTGCACACCCATGCGTCCTGGCTCCACACGGAATGGTTACCCGCC
>FWWM01003454.1_pt1 | contig 39226 bp, 29 predicted proteins | sample 2228351 | NCBI WGS metagenome assembly FWWM01 (sample SAMEA103939774, study PRJEB20133) | metagenome
GTCCAAAGCAGACGAGGGCAATGTCGTCGTTTTGGGGCCGTTGTGCGGCGTGGAGCTGGACGGTGTGGATGAGGCGTTGTCCGCAGGCTTTGGGTGAGGCGGGGGTGTCAGGGGCCGGGGGGCAGAGGGCGAGGAGGACCTGGTCGTCGCCGAAGAGTCGGCCGTCGGGGTTGAGGGCGTCGGTGATGCCGTCGGTGTAGAGGGCGACGACGTCGCCGGGATGGAGCTGGACGGTTTCGGCGGCGTAGGGGTAATCGGGCATGACGCCGAGGGGTAGGCCGTGGGCGAACTCATGGCCCAGCGGTGCGGCGCGTTGGAGGGTGGGGCGATAGTATTTGGGGGGGATGTGTCCGGCGTTGACGAGGGTGAGGGCGTGGTGGGTGGGGTCGAGGACGAGGCAGGCGAGGGTGACGAAGCGATCTTGCAGGCCGATGGCCAGAAGCTGGTTATTGAGTCGGGCGACCGCGGCGGCGGGATCGGGTGAGGTCAGCAGGGAGTAGCGGACTTCGGAGCTGAGTTTGGCGACCAGCAGGGCGGCGGGGACGCCTTTGCCGGCGACGTCGCCGAGGACGATCGCCCAGCGTCCGTCGGCCAGGGGGATGAAGTCGTAGTAGTCGCCGCCGATGCGTCGGGCCGGGCTGTAGTAGGTGAAGAATTCGTAGCCGGGGATGGTGGGGGGCTGCTGGGGGAGCAGGCCGAGCTGGACTTGCCGGGCCAGCTCGATTTCGCGCTCTTCGCGTTGCCGGGCGATGGCCTGCTGGTGGAGGCGTGCTTTTTCGAGGGCGACGCCGGCCAGTTGGCTGACGATGGTCAGGAGGTTGAGGTCGTCGGGGTTGAACTTGCGGTGGCGTTCCAGGGTGTCGATCTGGATGACGCCGACGGCCTGGCCGCTGCTGGCCAGCATGGGGGCGCACATCGCCGAACGGATGCGGAACTCGGCGATGCTGGCCGCCGGCCCGAGTTGGGCGTCGATGGTAGCGTCTTCGGTGAGGAAGGCCTGGCGGGAGTCGATGACGCGCCGGACGATGGTGCGGCTGTAGCGGCTGTCCTCGTCGTGGGGCCGTCGCCGCTTGACGATACGGGGTACGGGCCGTCCGTCCTCGTCCAGCAGCAGGATGAAGCAGCGGTCGGCCTGCCGGAAGACGCGGAACAGGACGTCGGCGATGGTCTGAAGCAGGGGTTCCAGCTCGAGGGTTTGGGAGAGGGAGGTACTGATTTCCAGCAGGGCGCGGAGGCGTTCGGCCGGGGCGGACTGGAGCAGTCCGGGGACGCTGTCGGTGGACTGGCTGGCCTCGATGGTGCTGGCGGGCTGGGCGGGGTCGTCGGCATCGCCGGGGGTAACGTCGGCGGGGCCGGGCTTACGCAGCTCGGGGGGCAGGGGGGAGCGGCGTTCGGCGTGCACTTCCTGGCGGAACTGGAAGAGGTAGTCGCAGATGCGGATGCGGTCGTCCGCCGCCAGGGGGGTGCGTTCGGTGATCTGTTTGCCGTTAACGTAGGTATGGTTGCGGCTTTTGAGGTCTTCGATGTAAAAGACGCCGTTTTCGTGGGTGATGCGGGCGTGTTCGCGGCTGACCGAAGCATGGGGAATGACGATCTGGCAGCGTTCGGCGTCGCGGCCGATGGTCTGCGGCTCGCCGGTGAGGGGGATGAGCCGTTGCGGCTTGTGTTCGTCCGGGGATTTCAGGAGCACCAAAACCGCCATAGTCTGCTGGTCCCAAGCGGGGCGTGCGTCGGGATGGGAAGGCCGCCGCTGCTTGCCATTTTCTATCATGATGATGATAGCCTGTGGCAGAGATAGATGCAAGGGTGGCGATGGGGGTAGGATGCGGGCGGGGGGCCGGGGGCGGGGAAAGGAGGCTGCGGGCGGGGCCGCAGGGCAAAGAGGCCAAAAAAGACGGCGGGGAGGATAAGATAGCGGGACGTTGGACGAAGAAATGGGTGAGGGTAGACCGCCGGGCCGCGCGGGGATCGTTTTGGGGCGTGAAATAGTGGATGGGTATCGAAACCTTCTGCGGCGGCGGTGGGTAAAAATGTTACGGACGGGATCGCCGTGAGTACCGAGGCTGCGCTGGTACGCCGCTGTCTATCGGGCGATGGCTCCGCCTACCGGGAGCTGGTGGAGGGGCATTATGGGGTGGTCTACCGCCTGTGCCGGCGGTTGCTGGGTTGCTGCCACGACGCGGAGGACGTGGCCCAAGAGGTGTTTGTGCGGGTGTTCCGCAGTTTGCACCGTTGGGATCCGCGGCGGGCATTGCGACCGTGGATATTGGGGATAGCGGTCAACCGTTGCCGGACGTGGCTGGGGCGGCGGGCCCGTCGGCCGCAACCGCTGGCGGACTGGCAGCAGCAGGCTGATCCTCGCCCGGCGGGCACGGCGGAGGAGCTGCGACAGTGCGTCGCCGACGCCGTAGATGTCCTGCGCGCAGATTACCGCACAGTCTTCATCCTGTTCCATGAACAGGGTTACTCCTACGAGGAGATCGCGGCGATGCTCGACCGGCCAGTGGGGACGGTCAAGACGTGGCTGCACCGGGCGCGGCTGGAAGTGCTGGACGCGTTGCGGGACAAAGGTTGGGTGGGGCGACCGGCCGCCCGGGCAGAATCGCCGCAGGCGGAGGGGGTAGGATGAAGGGTCGGAGGGGGGCGGTCGGCGATTGTGCGGCGGCGCTGGCCGCGTTGCAACGGGCGTTGGACCACGAAGAAGGATGGTCGGATGCGGCGGCCCGCGTCGGACCGCATTTGGCGTTGTGCCGGACGTGTCGGGAGCGATTTGCTGCGGCCCGACTGTTGCTAGCCGTGTTCCCTGCCGGGAGTCTTTCGGAACGGGAAAGGGGACCGGTAGCAGCAGCGGGGAACGTGTCGGATCGGGTAGCGGTCGGGGGGGTGCGTCGGCGTCGTTGGGCGTACCGGGCGGCGGCCATGGCGACGGCGGCCGCCGTGGTGCTGGCCGTTATCGGGATGATTACCGGGACCCGCTCCCAGCCGGAGCTGCCGCCCGGGCCGCCGGATGGGGGTGGGCCACTGCTCGCGGACACGCCGCCCCTGCGGCTGGAAGCGGAGCTGGCCCGGGCAGCGACCGCCCTGCATCAGGTGGCGGAGCAGTTGCCGGATGGACCGGCCGTGCCGTTACCGGCGTGGTCGCTGCCGGCAGAGGAAGGCGGCGGGGGAATCGATCGGGCACAAGCCGACGCCGCCCGTGCGCCCTTGCTGGCCGTCCGCCAGGGGCTGGAACCGCTGGCCGTCGCCACGCAACGGGCGTGGGAACGCCTGCGGCGGGACCTGAGCAACTGGCAGCCCCCTGCCCAGACGGGTTCCTAGTCCCCCGGCCCGCCAGTGGCTGTTGACCCTCGGACCAAACAGGCGGGCGTCGTGGAGGAATGCGTGCATGGTGGGGTGGGGTGGACGACGGTGGGAGCTGGGCGGACTGATACTGGCGGCGGGGATAGCCATCGCCGGGATGCCGCCGCAGGGAGTCCGCCGGCCGTCGCCGCGCGAGGCGGTGCTCGATGTCCTGCCGCCGGACGCGGCCGTGGTTCTCCTGGCCTCGGGCTGGCACGACCAATATCAACGGTTACGGAACTCACCGTGGGCGCGGCAGTGGCCGCAAACGCAGTTGGGCCAGGCCATACTGCAATCGGAGCCGTGGCGGCAGCTCGACGCGGCGGTCGCGGCCATTGGCCGTGAGCTGCAGATCACCCCGGAGCAACTGCTGGCCGATGTGCTGGGGGAGGCAGTCGGCTTTGCCTACCAGCCGCCGGCCGAGCGGCCCGCGCAGGAAGAGTACGGGCTGTTAGCGATCGCGCCGCGGCAGCCGGCCACGTTGCGGCAACTGGTGCAACGGATCGAGCAGTTGCAACTGCGGAGCGGCGAGCTGCGGGGGATCGACCGCCGCCGCCACCCCGACCTGCCCGGGCAGGACTATTTTGTCCGTACCAAAGCCAGCGGCGAAACCGATTACTATGCGTTTTGTGATGATTTGTTCATTTACTCTGGCTCGGAGTCGGCCGTGCAGGCGGCGCTGCAGCGGGCGACGGCACGGCGACCCTCCCCCCACCGCCAGCGTCTTGGGCAACTGGTGCCGTCAGACGCCGCCGTGAGCGTACTGATCCGGCCCCGCAGCCTCGATCCGCTCTGGCAGAACAGTTGGGCACAGGCAGAGGAGGCGGCCCGAGAGATCGGGCGGGCGTTGACAACCCTGTGGGAAGGGATCGACGATCTGGCGATCTACCTGCGATTGGATACGGAGGCGGAGCTGGGGCTAGTGGTGCGGTATGACGCCTCGCGGCTGCCGGCGGCGTGGCAGAAGGAGTTGGCCCGCCCGGCACCGTCGCGGCCATGGCTACCGCCGCCGCAGGCCTGGATCGCCATGCAGCTCCACGGCCACGCCCGCCACTGGCTCCAGTTGCCGGAAGCGCCGCAACCGACGGACGTGCCCCGCTGGCTCGCCAAACCGCTCGGGCCGATCGTCGGCCAGGACAAGCTGCCGCAACTGCTGCAGAGCCTGGGGCCGGACTGGGCGGCGTGGCTGGAGCCGCCCCCCTCCCCAACGGAGCTGCCCGCTGCGGCCGTGGCCATCGCCCTCAGCGGCGAGGAGCCACGCCGCCGCCCCGCCGCCCAGTCCCTCCTCCAGACCGCCGAATTCTTCTTCCACAGCTACCGCTTCACCTACAACGCCACCCACGCCGACCAGATCGACTGGTTCGAACGCCGCCACGGCCCGACCGTCATCAAGGGACTGAGCAATCCCCGCGGCTTCCCCAACGGCTTTGCCCCCGCCTATGCCGTGACCGGCGACTGCAACTACCTGATAGTCGCCACCTCGCCGCAGGCCATCGAACGGTGGCTCCGGCGACCGCAGCCAGGGGATGCGACGGACGCGACGGTCGCCGTGGTGCAGGCCGCCAAGATCCGCGAGTACCTCCTCCGTCACGGCGACGATCTAGCCGAGCAGCTCGCCCGCTTCGGCACAGCCGACGCCCCCACCCACCGCCGCGACCTCCGCAACCTCGCTCTGCTCGCTGAATGGATCGACCAGCTCCGCCTGGAATTTCGCCGCGACCGCGATACTCTCCGCCTGCTCCTGCGGGTGAAGGCGTCCGCCCCCCTGAAATGACGATCCGGCGTCGGATCGTCATTCGCCAACCGCAACAGAACGGTTTGCAGCAGAACGGTTTGTAGCAGAACGGTTTGCAGCGGCTGATTCGGTCGAGCGGGATGCGGTGGAGCAGGATCCCGTCAAAAGGAGTCCTGGTCGGTCAACGGCGGACCTGGTCGAGCGGGAAGCGGCGGCGACCGCCGTCGGCGTCGGAAGCGTCAGCGGCGGGGACGGCGGTCCCGCTCCCCACCGCCGGTTTGGCCGAGGCGCAGGTGCCGCACCCGGTGCCACAGCCGGATCCGCCGCCGAGCCACAACTGCCGCCCCTCCCGCCACAGGCGGTACGTCAGGTAGGCGGCCGCCGCGGCGACGATCGCCCCGACCGTCATCCATTCCGCCGCCCATGCCGCCGCCGATCCCATGGTCCGCTCCCCCACTCTTTGTGCTTCTTGTGAGTGTTTTTTGTGCTTTTGTTGAGCGTTCCGGGCCGTATTGCTCCCACCCGTCGTAGGACAAATTGCTTCCACCCGTCGCAGGACAAGCCGTTACAAGCCGTTACAGTCCGTCCACGATCGCCGCGCCGAGCTGGAAGGTCAGCCACGCCCCCAGGTACGCCAGCAGGGTCATGTAGGCAAAGGTAAACGCCGGCCATCGCCAGCTATGGGTTTCGCGACGGATCACCGCCAGCGTCGAGACGCACTGGCAGCACAGGGCAAAAAAGACCATCACCGACAGAGCGACCGGCACGGCGTAGCGGCCGCGGACCGGATCGGCGGCCCATTCCGCCTGGATCGCCTGGCGGAGGGTTTGCCCCTGCTCGTCGTCCGCCTCTTCCACCGCTCCCGGATCGACCTCGCCGACATCGTAGATGATCCCCAGCGTGCCGACGACCACTTCCCGCGCCGGGAAGCTGGCCAGGGCGGCCATGCCGATCTTCCAGTCCCAGCCGAGGGGCACAAATAGCGGCTCCAGCGTGCGGCCGATCCGGCCCAGCCAGCTTTGCCGCTTCCATTCCCCCATCAGCCGCTGCGGCTCGGCAAGCAGGGCCTGGAGCTGCTCCCGCTCGGCGGCTACGGCGGGGTCGTCCGGCTTCGGCGGCAGTAGCTCCAGGCGTTTTTGGGCCGCGGCGGCTTGCTCCTCCGCCTGGGCGATCCGCAACGGATACGGCACCCCCGCCGCATCCGTATACGGGAAGTACAGCAACGCCCAGACGACGACCATCGCCGCCAGGATGACCGTTCCGGCCCGGACCACGAACGCCTGGCCGGCCTCGACCATCCGCCGCACCACGGCGGTCAGCTTCGGCCAGCGATACGGAGGCAGCTCCAAGACGAACACCGGCGTCTCGCCGCGCAATAGCGTGCGTTTGAGCGTCCAGGCCACCAGCGGGGCGGTCATAAAACCGATCAGATACATGCCAAACAGGACCAGCCCGGGTAGCCATGCCGGATACCCCTCCCGCAGGAACGCCCCGATCAGCAGGATGTACACCGGCAGGCGGGCCGAACAGCTCATCAGCGGGGCGACCAGGATCGTGGCCAGGCGGTCGCGCGGGTGCTCGATCACCCGCGTGGCCAGGATCCCGGGTACGGCACAGGCCACGCTGGATAGCAGCGGGATGAACGATTTTCCGCTCAGGCCGCAGCGGCTCATCAGCCGGTCCATCAAAAATGCCGCCCGGGCCATGTAGCCGCAGTCTTCCAATATGGCGATAAACCCAAACAAGATCATGATTTGCGGCAAAAAGACCAGTACGGCCCCGACCCCCTTGATCACGCCGTCGGTCAACAGGCTGCGCAGCGGCCCCTCGTCGAGCTGGGCCGCTACCGCCGCGGCTGCCCACTCCCGCCCGGCGTCGATCGCGTCCATCAGCGGCCCCGCCCACCGGAAAATCGACTGAAACATGAACAGCATCAGGGCCAAAAATAGCAGCGTGCCCCACAGGCGGTGCGTCAGGACGCGGTCGATCCGGTCGGTCCAGCTCAGCGGCGGGGCGGCCGGCTGCTGGACGACGCCCTCCAGGAGCTGGCGGATCCAGGCGTAACGGCTACGGGCCTCCACGGCCGGCACGGCCAGTCCGGCGGCCTCCAGCCGCTGTCGGGCCGCTGTCAGGGCCGCGGCAAAGCCCGGCCCGAGCGGGTCGACCAGGCGGCGTTCCACCGCCCCGCCAACGTCGAAGAGCGCCCGTCGTAGCAGGAACGGCGGTATCTCCTCGCCAGCCACCTGGTGCAAGCGGTCCAACTCCGCCGCCACCCCGTCCGGCCAGGGTACCTGCGGCGGGGGCGGTCCCTGGGCCGCCTCAAACACCGCCTGGCACAGCTCCGGCAGGCCGACGCCCCGATGGGCCTGGATCGGCACCACCGGCACGCCGAGCCGCTGCTGGAGTAGCTTGTAGTCGATCCGCAGCCCCTGTTTGTCGGCCAGGTCGGTCATGTTGACCGCCACGACCACTGGCCGGCCCAGGTCGAACAGTTGCGTCGTCAGGTAAAGATGCCGCGACAGGTTAGTGGCGTCCACGATCGACAGGATGACCTGGGGGGGCGGCTCTTCCGGCCGCAACCCGAGCAGCAGCTCGACGGCCACCATCTCGTCCGGACTGCGAGCCGCCAGGCTGTAGGTGCCGGGCAGGTCGATCAGCTCCCAGGCCGTCGTGCCGTGGCGGACCGTCCCCTTTTTCAGCTCGACGGTGACGCCGGGATAGTTCCCGACCCGTTGCCGCAGGCCGGAAAGAGCATTGAACAAGGTCGATTTCCCGGTGTTCGGGTTGCCGACCAGGGCGACGGTGAAGGTTCGGGTTGCCGACATGGCGAGGTGTTGGGTTGGGGTCTTGGGATGGTAGGGTTGTGTGGGGAAATCGGGTCAGAGGTTTGGGGGAACGACAGCGGCCACGGATCGCCTCAGGATCGCCATTAGATCGCCTTTAGGGGTCGCCGAGCTGGACGAGGATGCCGGCGGCTTCGCTTTTGCGGAGGCTTAGGCGGGTGTTGCCGAGGCGGATTTCCAGGGGGTCGCCGAGGGGGGCCGCGCCGAGCATTTCGACGGTTTCTCCCTCCAGTAGCCCCATTTCGTAGAGGCGTTGCAGCAGCGGGGGCGGACCACTGATGCGGATGACCCGGCCCCGCTGTCCAGGGCTCAGTTCGCTGAGAGGGGGCATGACAGGGGCCGCACCAGTATCTGGGCGCATTCGTCGGTCCGCAAGCAAAGGCGACAACCGCCCAGCTCGAGTAGGCAGGGGACGCCCGACTGAACCACCCGCACCCGGCATCCTTCGCGTAAACCCAATTCCGCTAAGCGGTTAATGAAAGCCGGCTGGCCGCAGACCGCCTCGATTTCCCCCCATTCGCCGGCTCGGAGCATGTCCAGTGGCAGCAGCATCGCCCATCCTTTCCGCCGCGGCAGGCTCTATCGACTAGCTGTCGGGAGGGATTCGGCAGGCCATCCGCGGCCGCCGCATGGTTCCCTCCGGCTCCCCACGGCTCCTTATTGCGATTCCGTCTCATTTAGTCTGGCGAACCAACTGGCCATCGTCAAGTGAGAAAAATAGTTTTTTCGACGTTTCGGCGCCATCCGTGCTGTCCGGCGACGGCAACCGCGCCCGCGATCCGATCTTCCAGCTCCCCAATTCCAGCTCCACGATCCGTGCCGTTTTTTCCTGGCACGTCTGTGGCTCGGCGTCTGGAGGGAGCAGGCAAGCTCACGCTGAGGTCTCTGGGTGCGGTTGACGCCGCGGCGTTGAGCGTTATAATGATGGCGATTAGACGGTAGATGGATGATGACAAGTGCCGGACTGGCGGTAGTGACGATTGATGGGTCGCAGTTGCGACTGGGTCTCAACAAAAGACGCCGTCGGCCCGGCCACACTCGGCAACACGAGCGCACTCGCCGATGATGCCGTGCCGCATGAGGCTACTGGGGCATTGGGGCGGCAGTCTGCTGCTGGTCGTGTGGGTGTGTTTGGTGGACTGCGTGGCCGCACCGGGGGAAATCCCGTGGCCGGTGATGCTCCGCAATGTGGCGTGGGCTTCCCTGCCCGGCTCCTCGTCAACGCCCGCTGAACACGAGGAAGAGAGAAGCGAAGAGTCGAAGCTGGCCGGATTTCGGAACAAGCTGGAATGGCTCTCGCGGCGGATGCTCGGGCCGCGGTCGGCGGCGGCCGCAATTCCCTCCGCTTCGGACCGAGAGCATCTGTTGGACCATCTGCTGGGCCAAAAGGTACGGACGCTCGCTCAGGTAGCATTTCCCATCGATTGTCGCCATAACGGTTTGGGTGCGCCCTATCTCTGTTAGACCTGTCGGGATGGCATCTCTCCGTGTTGGCCGCCGAGTCGGACCGGTAGTGTCTGGCAAAGCGTAACCAGTTGTCATTACGTCGGTTACGGCGTGTACGGCGTGTGGCGTCGCCGATCCGGTCGTCGGAGGGCGTACTCCCGACGACCCGCATCGCGGCAGGAACCGCTCGGACCGGTCGCGGGAAGGGGAGCCGGAATGACGCAGCAGGGCCGGATGCGGCGGAGCGACCGACGGGACCCGCCCCTGCGGCTGCGGGGAAGACGGCTGATGACGGATTGGACATAACCACTTGGGCCAATTGGAGATAGGGAGGGTGTACCCATGAAAAAGCTAGCACGCGGCGTTCAGCAATTCCACGATCACGTGTTTGCACCGCAACACGAGTTGTTCGAGAAGCTACTGGCGGGCCAGCGGCCGCGAGCGCTATTTATCAGTTGTTCGGATTCGCGGGTGATCCCGGAGCAGATCTGTCAGGCCGAGCCGGGGGAGCTGTTTGTGATCCGCAATGCGGGCAACATCGTGCCGCCGTACATGCCGGAGTCGGTCAACAGCGTGGCGGCGACGCTGGAGTATGGCCTGCGGGCGTTGCGGATCCCGCAGATCGTCATTTGCGGGCATACCCACTGCGGGGCGATGGAGGCGGCGTTGCGGCCGGAGACCACCGAGCAACTGCCGTGCGTGCGGCAATGGCTCGGCCACGTCCACGCCGCCGCCAGCATCGTCCGTTGCTGCTATGCCCATTTGCCGATTGAGCAGCAACTGGACGTGCTGGTACAGGAAAACGTCCTGATCCAGTTGGAGCACCTGCGGTCGCACCCGGCGGTGGCCACCGCCTTGGCGGCCGGCGAGCTAAACATCTACTGCTGGGTCTATCAGATGGAGACGGGGGAGGTCTATTCGTACGACGGAAAGACCGGGCATTTCGTGTTGTTGCGCCCGGATCTCGATCCGCTGCCGGTGGCGGTACAACCGCTGCCGATGCCGCGATCCCCCCGCCTGCTGGCGGTCGCTCCGCCGCTGCCGGTCGAGCCGACGGCGAGCGGTGATGCCTCCTGAGAGGAGCAGGGAAGCGGAGCGGTCACCGCTGGGGGGATTATCGCCGGAGGGGCTGCGAGCAGCGGTATGCGGCCTGTGCCGCACCGTCCGTCGGTGAAGACGCATGAAATTTGGGAGGAACAAAACCATGACGGCACGGTGGCGATCGATCTGGGACGATTTGGTCGCCTCGATCGTGGTGTTTCTGGTGGCCTTGCCGCTGTCGATGGGTATAGCGATTGCATCCGGCGTGCCGGAGGAGAAGGCGGCGGCGGTCGGGATCATCACCGCGATCGTTGGTGGCGTACTGGTCGGGATACTGTCGGGATGTCCGTTGCAGGTGTCCGGTCCGGCGGCCGGCTTGGCGGTCATCGTCGGCCAGTACATCGCCCAGTACGGCTTTGCGACCCTGGGGCTGATCGTGATGATCGCCGGCGGCATCCAACTGCTGGCCGGTGCGTTCCGGTTGGGGCAGGTCTTCCGGGCGGTTTCGCCGGCGGTGATCCAGGGGATGCTGGCCGGTATCGGCGTGCTGATCTTTGCCAGCCAGTTCCATGTGATGGTGGACGATTCGCCGCCGGGCACTGGTGTCCGCTACGGCGGGATCATCAATCTCATCACAATCCCCGAGGCGGTCTGGAAGGGGTTGACCGAGGCAGAGCATCAGGCGGCGGCCCGCATCGGGGTGCTGACCATTCTGATGGTCGTCGCCTGGACGATGTTTGTGCCGCGACGGTTACAGTTTTTCCCCGCCCCTCTGTTCGGCGTCATCGTGGCCAGCTTGATCGCCTATTGGGCCGGCCTGCAACTCAAGCTTCTCTACGTGCCGGACAACCTTTTAGAAGCAGTCAGCTTGCCGACGGCGGAGGTGTGGCCCAAGGTACTCGACAGGGAGATCCTGATCGCCGCTTTGGCTCTAGCGTTCGTCGCCAGTGCGGAATCGTTGCTGACGGCCACGGCGGCGGACGCCATGCAGCAGCGGGCTCCCCGCACCAAATACGACCGGGAACTGGTCGCCCAAGGGGTGGGCAACCTTACCTGCGGCCTGCTGGGAGCCCTGCCGATCACCGGCGTGATCGTCCGGACCGGAGCCAACATCCTGGCGGGGGCCCAGAGCCGGCTCTCCACCATTCTCCATGGGGTGTGGCTGCTACTGTTCACCTGGATGTTTCCGGACGTATTACGACATGTGCCGGTCTCGGCCCTGGCGGCCCTGCTGGTCTACACCGGCTGGAAGCTGGTCAATCCAAAGGCCATCCGGAAGCTGCGGGAAATCGGTTACAGCGAAGTGGCTATCTATGCCGCCACCCTGGCGACGGTGGTCATCATCGACCTGCTGACCGGCATTCTGGTCGGCATCGGTCTGGCTATGGCCCAGTTGCTTTACCGGTTTACACATCTGCGGATCGACGTGCGTGCCGATGAGGAGCGGCGAGAGGTGTTCCTGCGACTGGAGGGTGCGGCGACATTCCTGCGGCTGCCGCAACTGGCGGCAGTGCTGGAGACCATCCGCCCCGACGTCGAGCTGCATATTGACCTACGCGGCCTCAGCTACGTCGACCACGCCTGCTTTGAGCTTTTGGTCAGCTGGGCCAAGCAGCACGAAAAACAGGGGGGCCGTCTGGTCATCGACTGGGACACGCTGCATGCCCGTTTTCGGCAGAACGGCGAGACCAACCGCCCGGCAGAACCTCCAGCAGCGGTTGCCGCGGCGGCCCCTGCGCCTCTTTCCCCGCCGGACGGCGTCGCTCAGCCGGCCGCCGCCAGTCCCCCTGCCGCGACGGACGCCGTGATGACGGCACGCCCCACATAAGGTTCTCCGGCAAAAGGGGTTGCAACAAATGGGTTGCGGCGACCCAACGCCCGCCGACCACCAGGAGGATGACCCACGCCCGATAAGTGGCATCCGTGGCAACGGTCAGTTGGCCTAGGAAATAGGCAAAATGCCTATTTTTCGGGCAGATGCTGCTCAATCTTTCAGCAGAGTTCACGAGGTTGACGGCGGGTCGTTCGCCGTAACGAATTTGCTGTTGCGGCCGTATCTGATTACGCTACATGAACTTACTGAGAAATTCTCTGGACAGCGATAGGCCGCGGAACGATTGGCACGGGAGATGCTCATCTTCCGGTGGCGAGAGCCGTGATCGGCCTGTTGGCAGGGGAGAGGCTGCCTAACGGGCCGATTGCGTTTTTATTACGTATCTCGTTGCCGAGCAATGAGTTGGGGTGATTGCGGCCTGGTGCAGCGACCCGCCTCACGGCGAGGGCGTGTCCGGCAGCGGCTCCAGAATCAGCCACACCTTGGACCACAGCGGCGGGATGTGGCTGGTGCGGGCCTCGTACACCAGATCGGCATCGTCTTTGGAAATCTCCACGGGTAACTCCAACATCGAATACGGGAAATTGGAGATGCTGATGATGTCGCCGCTGTTGGCCCCGTAGAATTCGCGTTTGGTTTCCGGATCGACAATGGTGACGCTGCCGGCAAAGACCCAGCCGTGGGGCAGCGGCTGTTTGCGTTCGCGGTCCCAGACCCATTCCTGGGCCGGGTGGGTGTGGGTCTGGCCGTCGCGGCGGTAGTGGACCAGGACGCGGACGGGCTGGCCAGTGGCCGGTTTGTACTCCGGCTGTTCGGTCTGCGGGTTGATAAACTGGGTGGGCTTGCCTGGTTTGGCTCCCGCGGCTTCCAGTGCGGCGTGGATGAACTTGGCGTCGGCGTCGATCCGCAGGATGCCCTCGTGTTCCTTGGTCCCCTTGCGGCACAGCAGGACTTCCAGCGGTCCTTCCCGCAGGCAGACTTCGCAGACCAGGCCGACCCGCACCACCTTTTTCTTGCCGTCGACCGTCGCCACCTCGGCGAAGATGGTCTTTTCGGGGTTCAGTGGCGTTAAGGTGTTGTCCGGATGCAACTTCGGGTAGTCGGGGAGGGGCGCGGGGGGCGGTTGGGGTTGCTCGACAGGCGGCAGGGGCGTGCTGTCCGGTTCCGCTGGCCGCGGCGGGCCGGAGGGCGGGTCAGTCTTGTACAGATCCCGTTGCGGCAAGCCATTTTGCGACGGATCGGGCCGTGGCGGGTCTTTTGGGGCCGGCCGGTCGAGGGTCGGGGATGGCCGCGACGGATCATTTTGTGACGTAAGCTGTTGCGACGAAGGAGATTGCGATGGTTTGGACGTTCGGGAGCGGGCCACGGCGGGTCCGTCCGCCGCAGGTGTCGGCGGCTCGGCCGGCTGGCAACCGACGAGCGTCAGCAGCAGGCTGGCCGTCGCCGCGGCCATCGCCCGTCGAGCCAGGTGAAAACAGGGACTGCTGGCAGCCGGTTGCCGGATCATGGCCCGTCCTCCTCGCCGCGGAGTGGCGGGGATCATCCTCCCCCTACCCTATCATATCGCCGGGGCCGTTGGGCCGCATCCGGAACGGCGGCGGGGGAGCGGCGGTGCGGCGGGCGGGATGCCGGGTGCAGGGGTCACCGCTTGCGGGGCGGCTCCTCCTTTTTGGGCAGGTCAGCCAGCTCGATGGGGACCGGGGCGTAGTGGCTGAACTCCATGGAGAAGCTGGCCGTACCGCCGGTGGCGCCGCGTAGGTCGTTTGTGTAGCCGAACAGGTTGGCCAGCGGGATTTTGGCGACGACCTGGGCGATGCCTTTGTCCTCGCTGGTCTCCTCGATCATGCCGCGACGGCGGCTGATGTCGCCGGTGATCGCCCCCTGGTACTGCTTGGGGCAGACGACCACCACTTTCATGATCGGTTCCAGCAGGATGATGCCGGCCTTTTCCTCCGCCTCGCGGAAGGCTTCGACGGCGCACAGGTAGAAGGCGTCCTGGGAGGAGTCCACCGGGTGGTATTTGCCGAAGTGGAGCTCGAATTCGATGTCGACGAAGGGGAAGGGGTATTTGTGGCCGCGTTTGGCGGCGTCCCGCAAGCCTTCCTCGACGGACGGGATGTACTCCTTGGGGATGACCCCTTGGGTGATGGAGTTGACGAAGTAGATGTTGTTGGGGTCGGGCTTGACCCTGGGGTCATTCAGCTCCTCGATGGCGCGGATGCGGTCGGCGATATCGTCGGCCGAGAGGGGCTTGTAGCGGACGTTGATGACGGCGTATTTGCCGCGGCCGCCGGTCTGTTTGATGTAGCGGTGTTCGAGGTCGACCTCTTTGGCGAGGGTTTGGCGGTAGGCGACGCGGGGCCGGCCGAGCTGCACGGCCGGGTCGCCCTGCGGCAGGTTGAGGGCGCGGCGGAGCTTCTCTAGGCTGATTTCCAGGTGCAATTCGCCCATGCCGGAGAGGATGGTCTCCTTGGTTTCCTCGTCGGTGTGGGCCTTGAGGGTGGGGTCGTCACGGACCAGGCGGGAGAGGGCCTCGCCGACCTTGCCGCTGTCGAGGGTGCGGGCAAAGGACAGGGCCGCCGAGACGACCGGCTTGGGGAAGCTGATTGACTCTAGGGCAATCGGGGCGTCCGGGTCGCAGAGGGTCTGGCCGGTGGCGGTGTATTTCAGGCCGATGGTGGCGACGATGTCGCCGGGACCGGCGGAGTCCAGCTCGATCCGCTTGTCCCCCATCATCCGGTAGAAGCGGACGACCCGCTCGGTCTTGTTCAAGGCGGTATTGAGGTAAACCGAGCCGGGCTTCAGCTCGCCGGAATAGATGCGGATGTAGACCAGGTCGCCGGTCGGCTCGGCGACGGTCTTGAAGGCCAGGGCGGTGAACGGCTCGGCCGGGTCGGGTTTGCGGACCTCCACTTCCTTGGTCTTGGGGTTGATCCCCTCGACCGGCGGGCGGTCCAGCGGGCTAGGCAGGCAGTCTACGATCAGGTCGAGCAGTTGCTGCACCCCCTGGAACAGCTTGGAGGAGCCGCAGTGGACGGGGGTGAACATGCCCGAGAGGGTGCCGCGGCGCAAGGCCTCGCGGATCAACTCCGGCGGGATATCCTGTCCTTCCAGGATCCGTTCGGTCAGCTCGTCCGAAGCGCCGGAGACGACGTCCAGCAATTGTTCGCGGGCCTGTTCCGCCTCGGCCCGGTATTTCTCGGGGATTGGCTGGACGAAGAAGTTCCGCTTGGTGGGGTCCGCCTCGTCACGGGTGATGAATTTCATCTCGATCAGGTCGATCAGCCCTTCAAAGGCGGTGTCCTGTCCGGCGGGGATGGTGACCACCGCCGGCTTGGTAAGAAGTTTTTCCTCGATTTGCCGCACACAGCCCCAGAAGTCGGCCCCCATGCGGTCGAGCTTGTTGACGTAGGCCAGGCGGGGGACGCGGTACTTATTGGCTTGCCGCCAGACGGTTTCCGACTGCACTTCCACGCCGCCGACGGCGCAGAAGACCCCCACCGCCCCGTCCAGCACCCGCAGGGAGCGTTCCACCTCAGCGGTGAAGTCGACGTGTCCCGGCGTGTCGATGATGTTGATGGTGTGGTCGCCCCATTCGACGGACACGGCGGCCGAGTTGATGGTGATCCCCTTTTGCCGCTCCAGGGGGTCGAAGTCGGTGGTGGTGTCGCCGGTGTCCACGTCCCCCACCTTGTGTTTGGTGCCACTGTAGTAGAGGATGCGTTCGGTGGTGGTGGTTTTGCCCGCATCCACGTGGGCCATGATGCCGATGTTCCGGACTTTGTCGAGCTTGAGCATAGTCGGTTCGCTGCCGGCGGTGGGCCGGCTCCTCGGGGTCGCGCAGTTGCCTTCGTTCAACCTAAGTTATTGGCGTGCAGTCAGTTAGCACAAACGTTCTGGTGGAGATCAGATCGTTGTGGTCGCCGCGGGCTGTGCCGGGGCCTACCGGCTCGGCGTCCCGTGGCGACAAAAAATTAGACATGGCCGCCGGCCGGGGGATTCCGAACGGGGCCATGGACGCACGCCAGGTCGTTCTGTAACCAGTTTACGGCGTTTGTGCCCGAATGTCCACCGCCGGCGGATGAAGGATTGAAGAAATTGTTGTAAAGCATGATCAGATCAGCATTAGCGTCCTGCGGGTGGCGGCGGCAATCCCAAAGGACCGTTTTGGTGGCGGCGATGGTTTTTGGCAGGGAAAAAGGCTGGTCCGGTCCCTGGCCGGGCCGGGTGGGGGTGGTAACCGTAGCGGCGTGGGAGGCGGGGGTAGCGGTCAGGATCGGCGGCGGGACCGGCGCGGGGTAGGGGCCGTGGCGTCTTCCGGCTCGACGAGCCGGAAATCGAGCAGGCGGCGGGGGATGTCGACGCGGGCCACCTCGACCCGCACCCGGTCGCCGAGGCGGAACCGCCGCCGTGTGCGGTGCCCTTCCAGGGTGTGGCTCTCGGCGTCGTACCAGTAGTGGTCGTCCAGCAGCGAGGCGATGTGGACTAGCCCTTCGGCGGGAAACTGTTCGGCCTGGGCGTAGAAGCCATAGTCGGCCACGCCGGTGATGACGGCGTCGAACTGTTCGCCGAGGCGTTCGCTCAGGTACATCAGCACCTTGAGCTGGACCAGTTCACGTTCGGCCATTTCGGCGCGGCGTTCCATTTTGGAGCAGTGGTCCCCCAGGGCGAGTAGCTCGTCGCGGTCGGCGGTGGGGCGTCGCCGCTTGAGCAGGCGGTCGAGCTGGCGGTGGACCTGTAGGTCCGGGTAGCGGCGGATGGGGGAGGTGAAGTGGCAGTAGTGAGATAGGGCTAGGGCGTAGTGTTCTTCGGCGATGGGGGTGTAGACGGCCTGTTTGAGGCTGCGGAGCAGGGCGTAGTGCACGGCGGCGCGGGCGGGGGTGTCGGCGGTTTGCTGGAGGACGCGTTGCAGCTCGAAGCGGTCCTGCGGCCGCCGGATGGGGTAGCCGAGCACATCGGCGAAGCGGGCGAAGGCTTCGAGTTTTTCGGGGTTGGGAGGTGGGTGGACGCGGCGGAGGAACAACGCCCCGTGAGCGGTGAGGAACTCGGCGACCGCCTCGTTGGCCGCAAGCATGAATTCTTCGATGATGCGGTGGCTGAACAGGTGCGGGGCGTAGTGGGCGCCGCAGATGCGGCCGTCGGCATCGTATTCGAGGACGGTTTCGGGCATTTCCAGCTCGAGGGCGCCGCGGCGGAGGCGCTTATGCCGCAGCAGGCGGGCCAGGTCGCGCATGCGGCGGAGCAACCCCACCAGCTCCGGCGGGACGTCCCCCACCGCCTCGCCGACCACGCGTGCGGCGGGCCAGCCCGCCTGCTCCCGCCGCTCCAGCTCGTCCAGCACCGCCTGCACCTGCTCGTAGGTGAACCGCCGGCGATTGCGGATGGCGGCGTTGTGGAAGCTCACCGCCGCTTTCTGCAGATGCGGCGTGTATTCCAGCCGCACCGTCTTGACATACCGCACCTTCCCCTCCTGCAGCGAGGCCAGCCCGTTGGACAGGATCTCCGGGAACATCGGGATGACCTTCTGCGGCAGGTACACACTGGTGGCACGGCGACGGGCCTCCTGGTCCAACGCTCCGCCCGGGCGGACGAACGCCCCTACGTCCGCCACGTGCACGGACAAAATCCAGTGTCGTGTCTTGGGGTCCACCGCCACGCTGACGGCGTCGTCGAAGTCCTTGGCGTCGACCGGATCAATGGTGACGACCAACTCGTCGGTGAAGTCTTCGCGGCCGCGCAGGTCCATTTGCTCTTCGTATTGCGAGGCGACCTGGCGGGCCTCGGCCAGGACTTCCTCGGGGAACGCTTCCGGCAGGCCGAAGGCCCGCATGACGGTGAGGGTATCGACCCCGGGCTGGTGGAGCGGGCCGAGGACCTCGACGATGACCCCTTCGCCGCGCTCTTCGGCGGAGGGGAAGCGGAGCATTTCGATGACGACCTTGTCGTTGGGGCGGACGCCGGTGGCGGCGGCGTCGCCCACAGCCACGCTGTGGGCAAAGACCGCGCCATCCACGCGGACGAATCCTTCGCCGTCCCGTTCCAGGTAGGTGCCAACGAAGGTGCGGGTGGCCCGTTCGATGACCTGGACGATTTCGCCGGCGGCGTCGCGGGTCTTGCTGGCCGGGCGGAGGATGCGGACGAGGACTTCGTCGCCGCTGGCGGCGTCGCCGGCCCGGTCCTGGCGGATGAAGATGTCGGCGGCCTGCGGCGTGCCATCGACGGCGTGCGGCCGCACATAACCGTGGCCCGACGGGCTGCGGCGGTAGATGCCCACCACCGTGGCGAACGGCTCGACAGGCCGGACGGTGTGGCCGCGGCCAAGCTGCACCTGCCCGCTGCGCAGCAGTGCCCGCAGGGCCTTGCGGAACTCCGCGTAGCTGCTGTTGTCCAGTTGCAGCCGGCCAAACAGGGCCTTGGCCTTCAGGGGAGTGTAGCCGGGTGCGGTGACGGTCTGCAGGATGCGGACGGCGAGGTCGCTCATGATGGGCCGTAGGGATGGTCCCGCTGCCCGCGGCGGGGCGGCGGCCGCGGGCGCAATGATCTTACCTGGCGTGTCGGGCGGCCGATTCCGGATACGCCGCCGCTTACGCCGCTATCGGGCGATCTACTGTGCTATTGTAATCGCCGCGGTTGTCCGATGGGGGCCGAATTGCTATTTCTTTTCCGGATTCTTACCCGACGTTTTCTTTTCCTTCACGATCCACAGGTGCAGGACGTATTCGTCCCCATCCTCGCCCTGCACGGTGATGGTCTTGTCCGGCTTCCAGTCCCCCATGGTGAAGCGGTGGGAGACGATGCGGGTGCCGGGCTTGAGCTGTTTTTCGAACAGCGGCCGCAACAGGTTGTTGAATTCGTCCCCCATATAGAGCATGATGACCGTGGCTTCGCCGTAGTCGGTCACTTGCAGGGCGTCGCCGACGCGGATTTCCACGCGGTCGGCCACGCCGGCTTTCTTGGCGTTGGCCCGGGCTTCCTCGGCCTTTTTCGGGTCCAGCTCGATGCCGACGGCCTTTTTCGCCCCGCGTTTGACGCTGGTGATCAGCACCCGTCCGTCTCCTGGCCCCGGCTCGTAGACGACGTCGCCGTCCTTGACCCCGGCCAACTCGACCATCTTTTCCACAATGTCCTGCGGCGTCGGCACCCACCGCACCACCGCCTTGTCCGGATTGCGCGGGTCCGGCTTGCTCAGGTCCACGATGATGTCTTCGCCGCCCTTGAAGGTAATCCTCTTGGTGCGGGTCAGCACCGTGTAGTTGTTGGGCCGCCAAGTGACGCTGAAATCGTAATAATAGTCCTTGCCGGCGTCGATTTCGGGGGTGACGAACTCGCGGACCAGGCCGGTCGGCTTGGTCGGCTTGCCGTCGATCTGCAGTTCCGCATCTTCTTCCGGCACCGTGACTTTGATCTTGGATTTGACCTTTTTGGCGTCGGTTTTCGGCCTGGGGTCGGACGGTTTGGACTTGGGGTCGGACGGTTTGGCCTCGACCTTTTTGGGCTGCTGTTGGCCCGGCACGGCCACTTGGGGCTGTTGTTGGGCCGGCACGGGTCCGGCCGCCGCCGTCCAGGCGGTCAGGGCCGCCATCAGTCCCAGCCACTGCATCCAGCGTTTTGCCAGCATGTGTGTGACCTCGTTTTCGGAAAAGTCCTTTGGGGCGGGGATTGCCGACACGATTCTGTCATTGGAATTAGACGATACGGCGGACAGTGGCAACGGGACCGGCGAAATTTCAACCTGACTATGTTGATCGCTTTAGTGAACATTGCGGGGATTCGAAGTGGGGTCGTCGTTCAGAAGTGCATGTAGGATAATAGGTTGCGCAAGGAGAGGCCGGCGCCGGCCCGTTCAGGGGTGCTCGGCCGAGAGCGGCCGCAGGGTGATCGCTTGGGTGGGGCACATCAGAGCGCAGGCGGCACAGGCGACGCAATCGAGCGGCCGGGGCAGCCACGGCAGGCCGCCGGCCACGGCCAGGCACTGCGTTGGGCAGATGGCCACGCACAGGGCGCAGCCGGTGCACCGCCGCGGTTCCAGCACGGGCAGCTCGCCGCACAGGGACAGGTCCGCAGGGGGTCCCGGCAATGGGGGGACGCCGGACGCCGCACCGTCGACCGGCGGCAAGGATGACGCTGTCTGTTCCATTACGGATCGGGCTGAAGTTTTAACTTATGGCCTATTTCCCTCTCGCCAGTTCGGTTGGTTCTGTCATAGTGGGTCTTCGGCAGCCAGGTCGATGATTCCCTCGGGGGGGCGCTGTGCCAGTTCCGATCCCGCCGGGGGGGCTTCAGTCGCCGCCGTCCCGCATACTCGCCGGATCGTCGCCAGCATCAGGCCGCTGACCAGGTCTTCGACCACCGGGCGGGTCAGCGGCGGGAACAGCGCGTAGCGGACCCCCAGGTCAAACAGGGCGGCGGTCCAGGCAAGCTGTTCGGTGTCAGGCACTTTCAGGTCGGCGACGGCGACGATCGCCGCGTCGGGGTTGTGCCGGTGCACCGCGGCGATCAACTCGATGCTGGGCAAGGTCGGTTGTACCGGGTCGAACTGGACCAATAAGACGGTGGGCAGTTGCAGGTGGCGGCACAACTGGGAGGCACGCTCAGCCGACCGCACGCCGCGGACCAGCCAGCGTTGTTCAGCGGCCAGCTCGCGTAACTGCCGGGCCAGCCAGCCGTCCGATTCCCAGATGACGATCTGCGGGGTACGCATAGCCGCAATTTACGGATTGGAGGTCGGGGGCGAAGGCATACCGTCGGCGGGGCGGTTACGCGAGGCCAGACCCAGGGCGTCCAGCCGCCGCAACAGCCGGGAGCGGAAAATGCCGAGCCGTTCGGCCGCCGCCGTGTGGTTGTGTCCGCACTGCTCCAGGGCGAGCTGGACGAGGCGTTTTTCCACGGCCAGCAGCAGCTCGTCGAGGGTCATCGGCCAGCGGGGCGGCGGGGGTGCGTGCCCGGCCCGCAGCCGCAACGGCAGGGGGAGATGCTCCGGGCGGAGGACCGCCGCCGCGTCCAGCTCCGCCGCGGCCCCGTGCAGCACCTGCCGCATCTCGCGGAGCTGTCCGGGCCAGGCGTGCGTCTGCAACAGCTCCCAGACTTTGGCGTCCACCGGGCGGGGGCCGCACCAGCGGGCCAGCCAGGCGGGCCATTCCTCGCGGCGGTCGACCGCCGGCGGCAGGCGGATTTCCAGCACCGCGAAGCTGGCCGGGAATTCCGGCACCAGTTGGCCGGCGGCGGCCAGCTCGGCGGCGGGTCGGGTGGCCCCGCAGATCCACCGTAGCGTCGACGGCCGCTCGTGGATCTCATCGGCCAGGCGTTGTTGCAGCTCGCGGGGTAAGGCGGCCGGTTCCTTGAGATAGACCGTGCCAACATGCCCGGACTGGAGCAGTCCGCCGTGGGCGAACAGGAGGCTTTCGATGAGGTAGGGTTGCAGGCCGGGGCAGTCGACGGCCAGGAAGGCGAGGTGGCGGCGTGGCCCGTGGGCATGCAGGAGGCGGGCGGTGGTTTCCTTGCCGCAGCCGGGGGGGCCGTACAGCCACAGGGGGACCTCAGCCGTCGCCGCATGCTGCAGTTGGGCCAGCAGTTGGGCCTGATGGGGTTGTTCGTCGGCGAACAGGTCCCAGGAGTAGGCCGCGGCGTGACGTTGCCGCAGGTCCGCCAGCCAGGGGGGCAGCTTGCGGGCCGGCGGGGCCGAGCGGTCCCCCACTACCTCAATGATGCCGAGGATGCCCAGGCAGCCACCGTCGCCGGGGAGAGGGACGAAGGTGATATCCCACCACTGGGTGGCGTAGCGGCACCCCGGTGCGGGGCGGCGGACAGTCTCGACCCGGCCGGCCAAGGCTTCCGAGGTAGGAGCCAGTGTGGCGGCCAGCGGCGAGCTGTGCCGGCGACGGGAACAGACCATGCCGCGGGCCGCATCGGCGCTGGTACCGGTCAGTTTTTCCCAGGCGGGGTTGACGTAGCGGATCCGCCGCGACGGGCCTAACACAAATAGCGGTGTGATGGTCTGCTGGAAAAAGCTACGCCACGACAGGCCAGGTTTACCCGCCGGCCGCCCCCGCCGCCCCCCTGCTTGCCCCTGGGACATAACTGCTCCCACCGCCGCTCGGAACCCGACAGACGTTAGTGGGTTCCCGGACCTGCTGACGTCTGGGACCTCTCTGCTCGGGGCGTGGCCCCGGTTTCCGTCCGCCGCATCTGCAAGACCCATAATAATTCTAACATAAACCTGCAGGAAAACCTGGCAGCGGGAACGGCGGGTTGGCGGTAGCCAGCGGGTAGTGACCAGCGGGTCAGTTGCGGAATCAGTCGGGGGTGGGGTCGGATTCGCCGTACAGCTCGCCGTTGGTGCCGCCTTTGTAGACCCGCCGGCCTAGGTTGCTGCTGTAGGGGGTCCAACTGGTATTGTTGTTGCGGTCGTTGCGGATCTCGCGCAGGATCATGTGGACGCGGGTGTCCAGCAGATCGAGCAGATAGACGAACATGGCCTCGGGGGTCATGGGGATTTTGGGGCTGCCGTTTTCGATTTCGCCGTGGTGGCTGACGATGATGTGCTGGAGGCGCATCAGCAGCTCGCGGGGCACAGGTTCGCCGATCAGCTCGGGGACTTTGGCGGCCATCTGGGCGAGCATTTCGATGCCGATGGGGATGTGGCCGACCAGTTGTCCTTCGTCGGTGTAGCCGAAGGCGCGGCGGTAGGTCAGCTCGCGGATTTTGCCGATGTCGTGGAGGAAAATGCCCATGAAAACCAGGTCGCGGTCGACGCCGGGGTAGAGGGGGAGGAGGCGTTCGGCGCCCTCCAGCATGGTGACGATGTGTTCGAGCAGGCCGCCGACGAAGGCGTGGTGGAGCTTGACGCCGGCTGGGCAGCTGGTCAGTCCGGCGACGACGTCCGGGTCCATCAGGAAGCATTCGGCCAGTGCCCGCAGGGGGTATTTTTCGATCCGTTGCAAATAGCCGCGCAGCCGCTCCATCAGCCGCGGGATGCTCTGCTCGCTCTGCGGCAAGAAGTCGGCCAGCTCGACTTTGTGGATGTCGATCCGCTCCAGGCGGTTAAGGATGATCTGGAGGGTGCCCTGGTAGAGCTGGACTTTGCCGCTGGCGTGGATGAAGTCCCCCGGCTCGACGCTGCGGCTAATGGATTCGGAGACGTTCCACAGGCGGGCGATCATGCCGCCGGTGCGGTCCCGCAGCTCCAGGGACATGTACGGCACGCCGTTACGGTTGGTGCGGATTTGTTTGTCGCCGACCAGGTAGACGTCGTCGAGCGTGTCGCCGTCGCGGAGTTCTTCAATGAAACGTCGAGGCATGGCAGGTTCGGTTCCTCACTTGCGGTCAGTGGTGGATTTGGGACATCACGAACAAGCGGTGCACGGCCCAGGTTTCGGTTCCTCACTTACGATCCACGGTTGTTGGTGTCAGGGGTTGGCCCGCGGTAAACGGTGCCGGCGAAGCCGCATCCGGCTGCGCCGTATCCAGCCGCGGCAGGGAGCACACCCCGTCCCGGCAGGGGACAAGTTGGTAGCGGTTGCGGGCCACCCAACGGTACAGGCGCTCCCCCAGGGGCAGTATGCCGGGTAGATACAGCAGCGGCGCCAGCAGCACCGTCAGGGGTAGCCGCCAGGCGATCCAGCGGAAGGCCTGGTAGCCGGCATAGACCCGTCGCCGGTCCGGCGTGACCAGGTGCATCTCCTCCAGCAGCCGGGACAACTGCAACGGTTGCGGCGCAGGCGGCCAGCGCTCCGTCTGGTGACAGTCCTGGTAGTGGAGCCGCCGCAGCCAGTCCAGCCGTTGCAGCCAGCGGATGCTCCAGCGGCAAAACGGGCAGTGGCCGTCGTAGAGGACAACGGCCTGTCCCGGGGCCGGGTCGGTGCCGGCCGGCGCTGCGTCGTGGTTCTGGGAGCGATGGTCCGCCATGGTCTGTCTCCCCGTATGGCCCATTGTATAACAAACGGACCGCAACCGGCAGACGGCCGATCACCGCACTACAATGACCAGCGACAGGACCGGCGAGGGATCCGCGCCGGGGCCGGCGGACGGAGCGGCAGCCGTTGTCCGGGGCCGGCCGCCCGGTAGCGCAGCTCATGGGGGCAGGGCCGATGCCGCAGGGGATGACGGTGCCGGAATTTCAGGCGGCGAAGCGTCGCGGCCAGAAGCTGACGATGGTCACGGCCTACGACTACACTTCGGCCCGCTGGTGCGACGCCGCCGGCGTGGACGCCATCCTGGTCGGCGACTCGCTGGGGATGGTCGTCCAGGGGCACGCTAACGCCCTGCCGGTGACCCTGCGGCAGATGATCTACCACAGCCGCTGCGTGGTGCGGGGTGTGCGGCGGGCGTTGGTCGTGGCCGACCTGCCGTTTCTGAGCTATCAGGTCAGTCCGGCGCAGGCAGTGCGCAGCGGCGGGCGGCTGCTCAAGCACGGCGGGGTGCAGGCGGTCAAGCTGGAAGGGGGCCGGCGGATGGTGCGGGCGGTGCGGGCGTGCGTGGCCGCGGGCATCCCGGTGATGGGACACATCGGGCTGACGCCGCAGGCCGTCCACCAGCTCGGCGGCTTCAGGGTGCAGCGGGACGCGGCTGCCCTGCGTGACGACGCGATGGCCCTGGCGGAGGCCGGCGTGTTCGCCCTGGTTTTGGAAGGCATGCCCGCCGAGTTGGCCGCGGAAATCACCGCCGCCGTGCCCGTCCCGACCATCGGCATCGGCGCCGGGCCGCACTGCGACGGTCAGGTCCTGGTGCTGCACGACCTGGTCGGCCTTTATCCAGACTTTCAGCCGAAGTTTGTCAAACGCTACGCCGAGCTGGGCGCGGCGATGCAGGCGGCGGTCGCCGCTTACTGCCAGGAGGTCCGCGCCGGCACCTTCCCCGGCCCGGAGCACAGCTACTGCTAAGGTCCCACCGGGCTGTGGTCCGTCTGCCTGTGGTCGGTCTGCCTGCAGGCTTGCGCCGTTCGTGGCGGCAGCCCCGATCCGTTAATACACCTTCTCAATCGGCGTGTAGATGCCTGGCAAAATCGGCGTCGGGCGGTTGCTGATGTCGTAGACCATGCCGTGCGGGTCGATGCCGAGATTGCGATAGAGGGTGGCCAGGATGTTGGGATAGGGGATGGGGTCGTCCTTGGCCTCGGCGGCGGCGCTATCGGTGCTGCCGATGACCTGACCAGTACGCATGCCCCCGCCCGCCAGCAGGGCACAGTTGACCCGCGGCCAATGGTCGCGGCCGGCGTCCTTGTTGATTTTCGGCGTGCGGCCAAATTCCGTGGAGACGCACACCGTCACGTCTTTATCCAGGCCGCGGGCGTAAATGTCCTCGATCAGGGCGGAGATCCCCTGGTCGAACAGCGGGAGATGCTGCCGCAGGTGGCGGAAGTTGCCGCCGTGAGTGTCCCAGAAACCGTAGGCGACGGTGACGACGCGGCAACCGGCCTCGACCAGACGACGGGCGATGAGGAGCTGGTCGTTCCACATCGGGCCGCCGTCGCCGAGATGTTTGGGAGAGCCGCGGCCGTAACGGTCGCGGACGGCAACCGGTTCCCGCGTCACGTCCAACGCCTCGACCAGCTTGCTGGACAGCAGCACGTCGAAGGCCCGTTCGTGGTAGGTGTCGACGGGCCGGCCGCCGGTGCGGTCGCGGGCGGCGCGGAAGGCGTCGATCCGCTCAAGCAGGGTGCGGCGGTCCTGGAGGTGGGCCGCCGGCAGCGTCAGGTTCTTCATCAGGGCGATTTCCTCGCCATCGACCTTGACGGCTGCCGCCGCCCGCCCCAGCAATCCCGGCCCCGGCGAATTGTACGGCTTGTGCTGCATCGTCGGCGACAGGTCGACAAACGGCGGGATCACCGGATCGGTGGGTCCCTGCAGGCGGGCCACCACGCTGCCAAAATGTGGACGATGCTCGCGACGGGCCACGTCCATCGTCGTACCCGTGTAGCTTTGCCAACTACTGTGCTCGTCCCGTTGCCCGACCAGCGAACGGACAATGATGTATTTGTCCATGCAGCGAGCCAGGCGCGGCAGCAGCTCGCAGACCTGGATGCCGGGCACGCAGGTCGGGATGGGGCGGAACTCGCCGCGGATTTCCGGCGGCGCCTGCGGCTTGAGATCGAAAGTGTCCTGATGGGCCAGGCCGCCGGTCAGGTAGATCATGATCACGGCCTTGTGCGACCGCCGCCGCTGCGCGGCTTCGATCCGCAACAGGTCGGCCAGACTGAGGCTGCCCAGCCCCCCAAGGGCCAGGCTACCAACTTGCAGGAAGCTGCGGCGGGTCACGCCGTCGCAATAGCGGGCGCGGGGACCGAGGATGGTCAGCATGATGGGGAGCCTCCAAGCAGGGCGGAACCGGCCGGCGCAAGAAAAGTCGCCGGACAGGTCGGTGGTAGGGGGGGGAGATCCGACGCCGCTTCTGCTAACCGGCAAGGGCGTGTGACTGGCCCATCCCGGCGTCAACCTTCGTGGCCGGGTCTAACGGCGGCGTCAGATTTTTCAGTTAATGCAAATATACACCATAAACGGGCAAAATGCAAGTGCCTGCTCGCAAAAACGGCCCCCGCCCGCTAAACGGTCCCGCCGGCAAGACAGTCAATCACAACCGGCAGACCGCCGGACGACTGCCGCCCCCTTGTGGGCCGTCGCCGCGGACGTTATGATGCCATCGTCGTCCCCCTGCTCTACCGCCTGACCCCCCGCCGGAGATCCATACTATGATTCCCTGGACCTTCGTCTGGACGGTCACGTGGGTGGTAGGATCGGCCCCTCCTGCCGGCCCCGAGATCATCACCATCGCCAAGGCCGACGCCCAATATGTCCGTCACTCGGAGGCGACGGTTGTCGAACTCAAAGACGGCCGTCTGCTGCTGGCGTGGATCGAGTTCTCTAAGGGGCAGGGGGACTCGGACTGGTTCCCCGCCCGGATTGTGGCGAAGACCTCCGGCGACGGCGGCTGCTCCTGGGAGGGCCATCGCGTCCTGGCTGCCCCACAGCCTGGCGAGCTGAGCACCTACTCCCCGAACCTGTTGCGGCTGAAAGACGGCCGCATCCTGTTTGTCTGCCTGCGCAAAATTCACTTCTCCCGCTCACCAGACGTCTACCCGACCGCCACGATTGCGGCCTACGTCTCGCGGGACGAGGGGCAAACCTTCACGCCGCTGGCCACGATCTGCGAAAAGCAACCGGTCGGCATCTGCAATCACACGCTCAAGCAATTATCCACCGGACGTATCCTGTTGCCCGTCAGCCGCAACCGGACCAAAACGAAGCCTGAGCATTGGGAATCCGGCGTGGCGTACAGCGACGACGGCGGCAAAACGTGGACCTTTAGCGAAACGTGGGTCGATGTCCCTCGCCGCGGCGCCATGGAGCCGCATGTCGAAGAGCTAGGAGACGGTCGGGTTCTGATGATCATGCGAACGCAAATGGGGACCATCTGGAAGTCCGAGTCATCCGACGGGGGCAAGACCTGGTCCCGGGCGGAGTCGTTGGGGGTGGAATCGCCGGAGTCGTGCCCGGAGCTTGTGAAGGTGCCCAAGACGGGGGACCTGTTGCTGGTCTGGAACGCCGCAAAGTACGACCCGAAATGGGCATCCCACTACGGCAAGCGGACGCCGCTGAGCGTGGCAATTTCCCAAGACGGTGGCAAGACCTGGTCGAAGCCCCGCCACATCGAAACCGATCCAAACCGGGCCTATTCCAACCCCGCGGCGTATTTCACCAGCCAAGGGAAGCTGCTGCTTACCTATTGGACCTGCCTGTACACGCCGAAGGGGTACATGTCCAGTTACCCGATCGATCTGAAGGGGGCGATCGTGGGGGTAGAATGGCTCTACGGCGACGAGGGGAAAGGTCGCGACCGGTGAGGGGGGCGTCAGGATAAGGGGGACGGCTGGCGGAGGATGGATCATGGGAGGGGGGATTACCCGGCGGGAGGCGTTGGGAGCGTTGGGGACGCTGGCCGTGTCGGGGTCGCTGCCCGCACGGGGCGGCGGAGACGCTGCCGAGCCAGCGGTTGAGCCGGGCCGGTTCCGGCTGGCGGTCTTTTCGGCGGACGTGACGCCGCCACTGGGGATGCCGCTGCTGGGCAACGCCAGTTTCGTGCCGCCGGCCCAGGGGATCGACGACCCCCTGTTTGTCCACGGTTTCGTGTTGTTGGGCGGCGACAAGCCCATCGTCGTGGCGGCGATCGACTTCTGCGAAATCCGCAACGACGCCTACGACCGCTGGCGGGACGCCCTGGCCGAGGCGGCCGGAACCACCCGGTCCCGCGTCCTTTTCAGTTGTGTCCACCAGCACGACGCCCCGCTGGCCGACCTGACGGCGCAGCGCATCCTTGAGCGTTCCCGCCGCGGCGGCACCCTAATCGACCTCGACTACCACGAACAGTGCGTGCGGCGGACCGCCCAGGCTCTCCGCCAGGCCTTGCCCCACGCCCGCCCGGTTACCCATTTCGGTATCGGCAAGGCCAAAGTCGATCGGGTCGCCAGCAACCGCCGCTACGTCGACCCCATGGGCCGCGTCCGGTTCGACCGTACCAGCACCAGCGGCGGCGACCCGGTCAAACGCGACGCCCCGGAAGGAACCATCGACCCCTGGCTGCGTACCCTCAGCTTCTGGGACGGCGACACCCCCCTGTGCGCCCTGCACCACTACGCCGTCCACCCGATGAGCCACTACGGCAAGGGCTACGTGTCGGCCGATTTCCCGGGCCTGGCCCGCAAGCGCCGCCAGGCGGACGATCCCCGCATCCACCAGGTCTATGTCTCCGGCTGCTCCGGCAACGTCACTGCCGGCAAATACAACGACGGCGGCAAGCAGAACCGCGCGATTTTGGCCGACCGCCTCTATCAGGCCATGGTCGCCGCCTGGAAAGCCACCGAGCGCCGGCCCCTGACCCGCGTCGCCTTCCGCAACGTGCCGTTTCGCTTGGAGCCGCGCGCTACCCCCGGCTTTACCCGCGCCGACCTCAACGCCATGCTCGACGACCCCAAGCCGAACCGGCGGAGCCTGGCGGCGATGGGCCTGAGCTGGCGGCAACGGGCCGACGATCCTCAATTCCGCATCGACCTGCCCGTCCTCGACCTTGGGGCGGCGATGCTGCTGGTTTTACCCGGCGAATCGTATGTCGAGTTCCAACTCCGGGCCCAGCAACTGCGGCCGGACATGTGCGTCATCGCCGTCGGCTACGGGGAGTGCGCCACCGGTTATGTGCCGGTGGAGGCGGCGTGGAAGGAGAACGATAGCAACCTCAATCCCTGGTGCTGGGTCGCACCAGGTGCGGAATCGACCGTAACCGAGGCGTTGCGGGCGGCGCTGGCGGCGAAGTAGACCCCGGCGCCGCCGCTGAGACGGTATCTCCGCATCCGGGGATTCCACCACGGCAGCGCAGGGCGACGGCCGGAACCGTCCGGTGATGAGAACTGCCGCATCGGGAGGGGCCATGAGCGGCATCGGGGGGTTATGGGCGGCTCTGGCGGTCGCGGTGTGGGGGGTGGGGACCAACGCTCTGGCGTCGCCGTCGCCGCGACCGGAGCTGGCTGGTTGTGTGGGGGTCCGCTCGGCGACGGGGAGCGGGGCCGGCTGCGTGCTGGATGGTCGTCGCCGCTGGATCGTCACCTGCTGGCACGTGGTCGGCGAGTCCCGCCGGGTCGAGGTGGTCTTCCCTTGGTGGTCCGAAGGGCGGTTGATCGCCGAGCGGGAAGCGTACCTGCGCTACCGGGCCGAGCTGGAGCGGCAGGGACTATGGCAGACCGGTACGGTGCGGCGGACCTGGCCGGACTACGATCTGGCCCTCGTCGAGCTGGAGCGGTTGCCGGCGGGTGCGGCGGCGGTGCGGCCAGCCGTCGGACTGCCCCGGCCTGGCGAGATGCTCCGGGCTGTCGGCCACCGCATCGACCTGTCGACTCTGTGGAACGTCAGCGCCGGGCCGGCACGGGCGAGCGGTCGCAGTAACCAGGGCTATTTCGCCGTCGGCCGCAAGCTGGCCGGCGATGCCCCGATCATCCTGGCCCAGCTCCCGATCGACTCCGGCGACAGCGGCGGTCCGGTGTTCAACCGGCAGGGGGAATGGGTCGGGCTGGCAGCGGCCGTGCGGCGGAGTGCGGAGCCGGCGGCCCTGCTCATCCCGGCGGACACCGTCTTGCAGGCGGTCCGATGCGTCGATCCATCCCGACCGGAGGACCCGCCAGCAGCATCGCCCACGCCACGACCCGCGGATCCGCCAGTAACGTCGCCCACGCCACAGCCAGCGGATAGTCCCGCAGTACGGCCGGCTGGCTCACCGCCGGCCCCGCCGCCATCCGGATCGGCAGGTCCCCCACCAGCTCCGCCGCCACCTCAACTGGCGGCCGGGGACTCTGTCGCGGTCGCCGCACAGTTGGTGCAAGCCACAGTGTGGGTGCGACCGCATCTGACCGAGCGGGCCCAGGCCGGGATCGTCCTCGACGCCCGCCACGTGCTGACGGTGCTGGACCCTGCCTGGAAGCCGCACATGCGGCTGGGGGTCGTCTGGCCGTTGCGGCAGCGGCACGCCTGGCTCCACGAGCGGGACATTTATCGCGACCGCCTGCGGCTCCACCAGGCGGGGCTTTGGCGGACGGCGACGCTGGCGGCGACCGACCCGCTGCGGCAACTGGCCCTGTTGCGGCTGGATGGGCCGGCTCCCGCCTGTTCGCCGTTGCGGCTGGCGCAGCGGCGACCGGAGCCGGGCGAGCGGCTGCACGTCATGAACCATCCCGCCGGGGTGGAGCTGGCCTGGCTGTACGGGCAAGGGGTGGTACGGCAGCACGGGCGGCTGCGGTGGGGATCGGCCACGGTGTCCGTCCTGCTGGCCCAGTTGCCGGGGGTGGCGGCCTCGCCGGGCGGGCCGGTCTGCAACGATGCCGGCGAGCTGGTCGGCCTCTGGCTGGACCGCGACGGCCCGGCCCAGGTCGGGTACGTGCTGGATGGGGCCGAGGTCCGCCGCTTCCTCCACGCCGCGGGGGTCGATGGGCAATGGCCGCTCAGTGCGGAAGCGGTTCGCATGCGGCTGGGGCTGTGGTACGGGCAGACGTCCCGGCGGATCGCCGCGGCGTTGGCGGCTCAGGGATGGGCGGCGTGGCGGCGGCACGAGCGGGACGCGGCGGCGGCACTGGCCGAAGCGGCCCTGCGCTGGGACAAAGGCTGCGGGCGGGCCCGCCGGCTCCGCCTGCAATGGCTCGACGGGCCGGCCGCCGCGGCAGAGTTGGACGCCGCCCTCGAGTACGGCCCGCCGGAACCCGAGCTGCTGTGGGAACGGATCCGCCACGGGATCGACCGCCGCGACTGGCGGCTGGTCCGCAGCGACCTGGAGCGGCTGCTGGAGCTTCAACCGGCGGAAGCAGCCGCGTACCGCCACCTGGTCCGCGTGTGGCTGGAGCTGGGGGAAAACGGCAAGGCGGCGGAGGCGGTGCGGGACGCCCTGCGGGCCGATCCGCGACAGCGGGCCGCCGTAGCCGAGGAGCTGCGGCGGTGCGCCCAGGTGCTGGCCGACAAATACCCGCAACGGCTAAGCATCGCCGCGGACTGGCTAACTGCCATGCTGCTGGCCAGCAACGTGCCCGCCTGGCAGGACGCCGCCCACGCTGCCTCGAGCATCCCTGACGGCGCCGGCCGGCTCCGGCGACTCCTGGAGACCCTCACGCAACAATCGCCCGGCGACGGACCCCGTTGAACGGCGGCCAGGTAGGGAGCGGTAGGAAGCGTCCCACTGCGGCGAGGATCCGTCCACGGTGTGCGGCGGCCCGGCGTGCGCGGCTCCACCGCGGTAAGCGTCAGACCATGCTGATTGGCGGCCCGGCGTGAACGGCTCCGTTGCAACCGGAACAAGCGCGATGAACCGAACTGCTGATGGCTCAACGGTTTACGACGTGATCGTCGTGGGGCTGGGTGTGATGGGCGCCGCGACGTGTGCGGCCCTGGCCCGTCGCGGCCGCCGCGTCCTCGGACTGGAACAGTTCGTCACGCCGCACGAGCTGGGCAGCTCGCACGGCCGCACCCGCATCATCCGCACCGCCTATTACGAGCACCCGGCCTACGTCCCGCTGGTCCGGCGGAGCTTCGAGCTGTGGTACGAGCTGGAGCAACTCAGCGGCCGGCGGCTTCTGGTGGAATGCCCCTGTCTGAGCATTGCCCGCCCGGACAGCGCCATGCTGGCGGGATTGCGGGCCAGCGTCCAGGCGCACGGCCTGGCGGCGGAGGAGCTGTCCGCGGCGGAGATCCGTCGCCGCTATCCGCCGTTGCGGCTGGGGGAGGAGTTTGTGGGCATCCTGGAGCGGCAGGCGGGCTATCTGGCGGTCGAGCCGTGCGTGTGCGCCCTGTGGCAGACGGCCCAGGCGGCTGGCGCAGCGTTGCACTTCTGCGAGCGGCTGGAACAGTGGGAGGCGTCGGAACGGTCCGTGCGGGTGGTGACCGAACGGGGCACCTATTACGCGGCGACGCTGGTCCTGACGCCGGGGCCGTGGGCGCCGCCGCTTTTGGCGCGCTGGGGCGTGCCGCTGGCGGTGATGCGGCAGGTGACGGTCTGGTTCGACGTCGGGCCACGCCGCGAGCGGTTCCGCCGCGACCGCTTCCCCATTTTCATCGCCGAAGTGCCCCTAGTGCCCTCTGCCGGCTCCAACGCCGGATCGGGTGCTGCGTCGGGTACCGGATCCCATGCCGGAGCCGATCCCAGCTTCGGCGCGGGCCCGGGCCTTGCCGCAACCGCTAAAACGGCCGCATTTTACGGCTTGCCGATGGTGGACGAGCGGGGGCTAAAGCTGGCCCGGCATTACGGAGCCGCGGAGCTACCGTCCCTAGCGGCGATGGCCCGGGAAGTGACCGAGGCGGACATCGCAACCGTGCGATCGTTTGCGGCGGCCTACCTGCCGGATGCGGCCACCGCCCCCGCCCGCGGCACCGTCTGCCCCTACACCGTCACGCCGGACCGGCATTTCCTCATCGACCGGCACCCGGAATCCCCCGCCGTGCTGCTGGCCTGCGGCTTTTCCGGCCACGGCTTCAAGTTCGCTCCGGTCATCGGCGAAATCCTGGCCGACCTGGCTACGGACGGCCGCACCCCCCACGACATCGAGCTGTTCCGCCTCCGCCGCTTCGCCGCTGCGGCAAACCCGGCCGGCGTTGCCAGCCCGCGCGTTACCCCGGACTCGACTGCCGCAGGAGGCCCACATGGCCGGTCCGGTTGAATCGCCAAACGGATTTTAGACCATGCGGTCAGGTCGCCGCCGCCGCCGCGTGGCAGTCGGCGGTCGCAAGCAATTCCTTCCGCTTGCGGGAGATGAGCTGCAACAGGGCCTTGTGCGGCTGGGCGAACTTGGCGATCCCTTCCCGCATCAGGGTCTCTTCCAGGTGGTTCATGTCGACGTGTTGGCGGATGGCGTCGAGCACCTCCGGCGGCGGCAGCTCGTCGATGGCTCGATGGAAGATCAGGCCGCTGGCGTGGATGGCCCGGTTGGTGGCGGGGGGGTTGGTCTGGATGTCGCCCCCGGCGAAGGCGGCGGCGTACTTCCAGGGCGGCTCGCCGGCTTTTTTCACCCCCGTGCTGGCAAAGACGATTTCCTGACGCAACTTGAGGCCCTTGTCGGCCCAAAACGAGCGGTTTTTCCGCCAGATGAGCTTGGCGTTGACAATCCCGACCTGCCCCTGCGCTTGTGGCGGCAGTTGCGGGCAGTGCTGCTCGGTGTACACGTCGATGCGGCTGACGAAAATGCTATAGACAGTCTTGATCCGTGCGGCGGCAGGACTGCGGCGCAACCCCCGCCAGCAGGCCTCGCGGGCCTGCAGATACTGCCGCTCGGTAAATAGCAGCGTCACGTTCACGCTGACCCCCGCGGCGACCAGCTCCTCCAACGCCGCCAGTCCGCCCGGCGTGGCCGGTACCTTGATCAGCCGGTTGCCGCGGTCTTTCGACCAGCGTAGCCCCTCGGCGATGTACCGTTCCTTCTTCTGTTCCACGGAAAACGGCTGTTCCGGGTCCTCCAGCAACGGGTCCAGCTCGAAGGACACCCAGCCGTCATCGCCGCCGGTCTGCTGCCATACCGTCAAAAACACCTCCTGGGCCCGCGACACCAGCCGGTCGGTCATCTCCCAGGCCACCGCGGCGTCGTCCGCCTGTTGCCGCAACAGTTCCCGCAGCTCGGCGTCGAAGCGGCCCGTGCTGATCAGCTCCGCCACGATCAGCGGGTTGGATGTGGCCCCGGTGATCCCCTGCTGGCGATTGAAGGCCACTTCCTCCGGGTCGACCGAGTCGAGCCACACCTTGCTGCCGCAGGCGATGAGCGATTGCAGCGGCGTCATCGGTAGCTGCCCCCCATTAGGCCGCACGGCGACGGGACCGCCACAGGTCGTGCCGCCGCCGTTGTGTTGGCAGGACAAACATTGTGGGAACGATCGTTATTGGAGCTATTGTCATTAGAACAATCGTCATTGGGACACATGCTGTTTAGTTGTTGGAACAAATATCGTTGCAACGATTATTGTTGGAACAACAGTTGTTGCAACGCATATTGTTGGAACAAGTATTTGCGGGTCCATTCCTGGGGCGTTGTCTTGGCTTTTCCGGCGGTCCTACCAGTGGCTGACCGGTCCGGCGGGGACCGGCACAGCCGCCGCCTGCACTTCCTGCTCGTTCCAGCCCGGCGGCGGCCCCTGCTCGGCATACGGGGCGATCAGCTCCTCGAACTCCTCCAGCCGCGACAGCATCGCCAGCCGCACCCGCACCGCCTTGGGCAGGCGTAACGCCTTGCAGTACCAACTGGCCACCTTGCGGAAGTGGATGCAGCCGTACTGTTCGCTTCCCTTCCACTCGATGAGCCGCCGCAAGTGCAGGCGCATGAATGCGATCCGCTCGGCGTAGCTCGGCGGCGGGCCGGGCTGGCCCGTCTCCACCCACTGCTGCAGGTGGCGGAACAGCCAGGGGTTGGCTAATGCTCCCCGACCGATGGCCACGCCGTGACAGCCGGTCGCGGCGATCATCCGGGCCGCGTCGGCGATCGACCGCACGTCGCCGTTGCCGAACACCGGGATCTGCTGCACTGCTTCGACTACCTGTCGGATCCCTTCCAGTTGCACGCTGCCGCTGAAGCCCTGGGCGCGGGTCCGGCCGTGAATGGTGATCGCCGCGACACCGACTTGCTCGAATTCCCGTGCGAAAAACGGGGCCGTCCAGCTCTGGTCGTCCCAGCCGAGCCGCATCTTGACCGTCACCGGGGCGGGGGCCGCCGCTCGCACCACCCGGCGGATCAGCTCGACGGTCGCCCCGCTGCTGTCGCACAACAGGGACGCTCCGCCGCCGGTTCGCACCACCTTGCGTACCGGGCAGCCCATGTTGATGTCGATCCCGTCGGCCAGTCCCCGCTCCAGCAGCCACTGGGCCGCCGCGGCCATTTCGTCCGGCTTCGACCCGAATATCTGGATGAACAGCGGCCGCTCCCGCGGGTCGCTCGCCAGCAGACTGAGCGTTTTCGGCACCTGCTCCAGGATCGAACGGGCGTTGATCAGGTCGGAGGTGCAAAGCCCGACGCCGCCGATCTCGCGGACCGATAGCCGGAACGGCCAGTTGGTGTACCCGGCCAGCGGGGCAAGGTGGAAACGGGAGGCCAGCAGCAGCGGCCCCACCCGCAGCGGCACGCGGTACGCCACCGGCGGCGACACGCTTGCTCCAGGAATGATGTTGGGTGGGAGGGCGGTCACAGCTTCTCCGTGAGGGAGCATCCCATCCTGCCCGTTCCGGCCCGCGGCGATGAGAGCCGGTGCGGCCTGTGTTATCGGTATCAGCTCGGCATCAGGATTGTCAGTATCGGTTCGATAACATGTTTTATTTTAGGATGCCGCCCGATCGCCGCAATGGCGCGCGTTCCGGTATAAACGCGTATGACCGCAGGTAATTCCGTATGACCGCAGGCCAGTCATGGCTCCATCCGGTCGATTGCTCTTGCTTGCGGCAGCCCTTGTGCTGCACAATGCCCCGCCGCAGGGAAGGGATGTTGAGGGAAGGGATGTTGCCAGGGGGATTTGCTGATGAGCGGAGTTGCGGCCACGACGAGGCACCGCCCCGCACGTGCGGCGGTGTTCCTCGACCGGGATGGAGTCATCATCGCCGAGCGGCAATATCTGGCGGACCCGCAGGGGGTAGAGCTGCTTCCCGGTGCGGCGGAAGCGATCGCCGCATTGAACCGGGCCGGCTGGGTGGTGGTGGTGGTGACCAACCAGTCCGGCGTGGCCCGCGGGCTGTTTTCGCTGGAGGCGGTCGGGCAGCAGCATGCGCGGCTGTGTGAGCTGCTGGAGGGCTACGGGGCCCGGCTGGACGGGATTTACGTCTGCCCCCACCATCCGGAAGGGGAGGTGGCGGCCTACCGGCAAGTGTGTGGCTGCCGCAAGCCGGCCCCTGGGCTATTGCAGCAGGCGGCCGCCGAGCTGGAGCTGGACCTGTCCGCCTCATGGATGATTGGCGACAAGCCGAGCGATCTGCAGGCAGGGGCCGCCGCCGGTTGCCGGACGGCGCTGGTGCGGACGGGGCACGGGGCCGGTGTGGACACCGTCGCCCTGGACCGGCAGGCGTTGCGGCTGGAGCTGGTAGCGGCCCACCTGGCCGACGCGGTGGCCAAGCTGGGTCTGGCGGAGCGACGGCCGTCACTCCGCTGCATGGCGGCTGGCCGCGCCGCGTGAGCGGTCGCTTGCGCTCAGGGAGTCTACGGAATGGGTAATGGTGAATAGGTAACGGTTGGGAGGGGCTGTCCGCCGCGAGGGGATGGAGATGCGGGGGCGATGGGAGTGAAGGCCACGGAGGTCTGCGTGGTCGGCGGCGGGCTAGTCGGCCTGGCCACGGCGGCGGCGCTGTGCCGCGAGGCGTCGGTCGTCGTGGTTGAGGCCGAGGAAGCGGTCGCCCGCCACCAGAGCGGGCACAACAGCGGCGTCATCCACTCCGGGCTGTATTACAAGCCCGGTTCGCTCAAGGCCAAACTGTGCGTTCGCGGCCGCGAGATGCTTTACCGGTTCTGCGCCGAGCACGGCGTGTCCCACGAGCAATGCGGCAAGCTGGTGGTGGCCGTGCAACCACGGGAGCTGGCCGCCCTGGCCGAGCTGGAGCGGCGTGGCCGGGCCAACGGCCTGAGTGGCCTGCGTCGCCTTGATGCCGCCGCCATTCGCGACTACGAGCCGTACGCCCGCGGCGTGGCTGCCCTGTATGTCTCCGACACCGGGATTGTGGACTATCCGGCGGTCGCCGAGGCGTTGCGGCGGCAGATCCAGGACGCGGGGGGCGAGGTCCGCACCGCGACCCGCTTGCGGGCCGCGACGGCAACACCGCAGGAGGTCGTCGCCGAGACCGACGCCGGATCCCTCCGTGTCGCCCTGCTGGTCAATTGCGCCGGACTGTACGCCGACCGGGTCGCCCGCGCCTGCGGCGTCGATCCTGGCGTACAGATCGTCCCCTTCCGCGGCGAATACTACCGCCTGGTCCCGTCTGCCGAAAAGCTATGCCGGCATCTGATTTACCCGGTGCCCGACCCGCGACTCCCCTTTTTGGGGGTGCATTTCACGCGGATGATCCGCGGCGGTGTGGAGTGCGGCCCCAACGCCGTGCTGGCCTTGAGCCGTTGCGGCTACCGCTTCCGCGACGTCTGCTGGCCCGATGTGTGGGAGATGCTTCGGTATCCGGGTTTTTGGCATCTGAGCCGCCGCTTTTGGCGGACGGGGTTGGCCGAGCTGCACCGTTCGCTGAGCCGTCGGGCCTTCTGGCGGGCCGCCCGCCGCCTGGTTCCGGCGGTCCGACCGGAGGACCTGACCCCCGCCGGGGCGGGCGTGCGGGCCCAGGCCGTCGATCCGCAGGGCCGGCTGGTGGACGATTTCGTTATCCGTCGCGGGCCGCGGATGGTCCACGTGGTCAATGCCCCCTCGCCGGCGGCGACGGCCTGCCTGGCGATCGGTGAAGCCATCGCCGCGATCGCCCGCGAGATGCTGGGGCGCCCGGCGGCCGCCGCGACGCCGCTCGGACTGTAGGCACCGCCGTTTGGGGCCGCCCCCGGTTTTGTGACGACTGCGACAAAGTCGGCTGAGGCGATCGCTGACTTTGTGACACCTGCGACAAAGTCTAATTGGGACGACCGCTGACTTTGTGACAAATCCGACGAACCTGGGCCGTGCGGCCGTGGCGATCCGTCGCCGGATGGCTACGGCTTCTTGTTCTTGAGCTGTGCAACATTGATGGGTTGGCCGCGTTAAGGGTATGCGCCGCCGGGCGGCTACGGCTTTTTCTTTTTGAGCCGCTCCAGCAGTGTCCCGCCTGTCGGGACCAAGGTGTGGCACGCCAGGCGGCTACGGCTTTTTCTTTTTGAGCCGCTCCAGCAGAGACTCGTAGCGGGCCTTGACCAACTCGTCGAAATGGTCGCGGATCTTGCCGAGTTCCTCGCGGTGGTAGGTCAACTCGGATTCCAAGAAGGCGATGCGGTTTTCGAGAGTTTGGGCGTCAAGTTCGACCAGTTCGCGGGCCAGGGCCAGCAGGCGTTGCTCGAGGGCGGGCCGGTCTTCTGCCGCGGCGGCGGCCAGTTGAGCAACGACCACCAGGGCCCGGTTTTCGGCCTTCCAGATCTTCAGCTCGATTTCGTGGCGTTTCGGGTCGTCCAGCAGCTCGGCGAGCATTTCGCTGACCTGGAAGGTCTCGAGGATCTGCCGTTCGTAGAGGGGGCGGTTGGTGCGTTTGAGTTCCTCCAAGAGAGGGAGCAGCTCCGGGCAGTGTTTGCGGATGAAGTGGAGGGCGGCGGCTTCGCGTTCTTCGGTGAAGCGGGGCAGGGGTGCGGCGGTCGCCGTTGGGACGGCGGGCGGGGCAAAGGAGGTGGCGGCGAGGGCGAGGGTCGTTGCCACCAGAGCGGAGCCGATCCCGGTCCGGGAGGCTGTCCGGCCGGTTGGCGAGACGGCAGGCCGGTCAGGGGAGTAGGGAAGTGGTCGTGCGGGGGCCATGGTGGGTGGGACCGTCAGGGTTCGTTGTGGGGGGTAGTTAGGGCGG